>OCAE01000036.1_pt1 | contig 152615 bp, 134 predicted proteins | sample 1495581 | NCBI WGS metagenome assembly OCAE01 (sample SAMEA2580278, study PRJEB22360) | human gut metagenome | biome: human gut; feature: human-associated habitat; material: faeces | place: Denmark | collected 2008/2010 | reverse complement strand
CGAATAAAGATTTCTGGCCTGAATTGAAATAAGATGTTAAAACTATTTAAAAAGAAAGAAAAACAAAATAAAGTACTATCTTCAATGGCTAACGGAAAAAGTGTAGCCATTGAAGATGTACCAGATGAAGTTTTTTCAACAAAAATGATGGGTGATGGAATTGCTGTAATTCCAGATGATGGTAAAATTTATGCGCCATGTAATGGGAAAATCTCAATGGTGATGGATAATACGAAACATGCTTTGGGGATTGAAACCGAAGATGGTATGGAGTTATTAATTCATGTTGGCTTAGACACTGTTAATTTAATGGGTGAGGGTTTTGCCACTCATGTATCTGCCGGTGACAGTGTAGAAACTGGTGAATTATTAATTTCTTATGATAAAACAGATTTTGTGACTAAAGGAATCAATGATATAACAATGTTAGTTATTGTTGAAAATGGTGGTCATGAAATCACAAAATATAATATTAATGAAAATGTTCATATAATAGAATCTCCTTTAATCGAATACAAATAAAATCACATCAAATTGATGTGGTTTTTCTTTACTGTGATAAATTTTTTTCTAATTTAGTTATTGATTTTGTTTTACTTAAAATATTGTTATAATAATACATGTAGAGGTATGATATGAAATTAGAAGAACTAGTTAATAGGAATTATCAACAACTTAATGATAATGATTTATATATATGGAATTATATTATTCATCATCGTAAAGAGTGTGAGCGTTTATCGATTGATGAACTAGCTTTAAGATGTAGTGTTTCACGAAGTACTATTTTACGCTTTTCTAAGCGTCTGGGTTTAAAAGGATACGCTGAATTTAAAGTTTTTTTACGGATCGATAATCAAAAAAATGATAAAAATGCTTTAACAGATAATATCTTTAATCATTATATAGAAACTTTAGAACAATATCGGGATTATCATTATAAAGAAATTGTACAAAGTATTTATGAAGCTAAAAATCTTTATGTTTATGGAACTGGGGTAATTCAAGATAATACAGCGCAACATTTAAAACGTTCATTTTCAATGGTGAATAAGTTATTTTTAGACATTGATGTATTAGCAGATTTTGAGGCTTATATTAATTTGTTTGGTAGTAATGATGTTTTTATTGCTATTTCTTATGCTGGTGAAAATCAACGCTTATTAGATTATGTTTATCGTTTAAAAGCTAAGGGAGTCATTGTTGTGGCTATTATTGCTAATAATGATTGTACTTTATCTCATGTGGCCGATTATAGTCTGCATGTAAAGACATTACCAGTCATGACAAATCAAGGGCGTCGTGAAGATCTGGTGGGGAACTATTTTATTTTAATTGATTTTATTATTGCCAATTATATTGAATATGCTAAAAGTAGAGGAAATGAATAATGACATTAGATAAATTAGTAGAAGATAATTACCATCAATTGAATGAAAATGACTTATATATCTGGCAATATATTTTACATCATAAACGGGCATGTCAAAGAATTTCGATTAAAGATCTAGCACGTAATTGCAATGTATCGCATACTAGTATTTTACGCTTTACAAAAAAGCTGGGGCTTGAGGGGTTTAGTGAATTGAAGGTGCATTTGAAATGGGACTTGGCGCAAAAGCCAAATTTCAAACCACGAATTATAGACGATACTTATCATGAATTTATTGAAACAATGGAACGAATGAAAAATCGAGATTTAACTAATATCATGGAAATGATTGAAAAAGCTGAACGAGTTTTTGTTTATGGAACTGGAGTTGTTCAAGCAAATATGGCCGGTGAACTGCGGCGGGTTTTTCTTTATACAAACAAGGTTTTTCATGCTGTAGGTAACGGAACGGAAATCGATACAATCTTAAATAATGTAACTAAAAATGATTTGTTTATTATTATTTCATTATCGGGCGATAATGAAACAGCAGTAACTTTAGCACGCGCTTTACGAGGGTTACATATTCCAAGAATTGGAATTGCTAAGGTTGGAAATACTTTATTATCAAAGTATTGTGATGATATGATTACTTTTAGATATGAAACGTTTAAAGTAGGGATGTCAGATATTCTTTATGGTAGTACCGCCCACTTCTTTATTATTTCAGATTTTTTATTTTTGAGATACTTAGAATATTCACAAGAGAAAGGATAGATGTAAAGAGGATGATTAAATGAAACTTTAAGAGTTATGAAAATTTAGTTAAAGATAAAGGCCCTTTAATGGCTAATTATGCTTTGATGGGAGATGGTAAAGTTATTGATGGTGAGCTTTACGAAGAATTACGAGGTACCGAAGGATGCTGAAAATGGCGATACTATTCATGTGGTCGTAGAAGTTCAAGATAATGGTAAACATCAGTTGAAACATTGTCAAAGAGTTATTATTACAGTTAAATAGTTTTATAGCAGCTATATTATTTATATAGCTGCTTTTTGTTGAGAAATAAATAGCTTATAAATGTTTTAAAGGACGTCAGTAATATGACGTCCACAATGTTTAATTAATCTTTTTTTGGTTTATCAGTTACTAATTCTTTTAAAGAACTAGCTAAACCGGCAATACCTTGAATCTCACTAGGAATAATAATTTTTGTGGCTTCACCTTTAGATAACTCTTCTAAGGCTTTAAACCCTTGTAATGTTACATATGCACTGTCTGGGTTTGCTTGATTAATATATGTGATACCTTTGGCTTGGGCTTCATAAACTAATCTTAATGCTTCTGCTTCTCCTTCAGCAATTGCAATTTTAGCTTCTTTATCTGCTGTTGCACGTAAAATCATTGATTCTTTATCACCTTCAGCATTTAAGATAGCAGCAGTCTTTTTTCCTTCTGCTTGTAAGATTGCTTCACGTCTTTCGCGTTCAGCTCGCATTTGTTTTTCCATTGCTTCTTGAATATCCCGAGGTGGAATAATGTTTTTAACTTCAACACGATGTACTTTGATTCCCCATGGATCAGTAGCCTCATCAAGAATACTACGCATTCTTGAGTTAATAATATCTCTTGATGTCAAAGTTTCATCTAATTCTAAATCCCCAATAATATTTCTTAATGTAGTTGCTGTTAAATTCTCGATTGCGTTGATTGGTCGATCCACACCATAAGTAAATAGTTTTGGATCAGTGATTTGATAATAAACAACAGTATCGATCTGCATCGTGACGTTATCTTTAGTGATAACTGGTTGTGGTGCGAAGTCAACAACTTGTTCTTTTAATGAAACTTTATTGGCAACTCGATCAAAGAAAGGAATCAAGATGTGCAATCCAACATTACATGTACGATTATATGCTCCGATTCTTTCTACGACATATGCCCGTGATTGTGGAACAATTCTAATTGTTGAAGCAATGATCGTAATTACAATAATTCCTAGAAAAACCCATAATACAATAGCGACAATTCCGTCCATAATATTTCCCTCTCTATTCTTCTATTTTTTTAACAACTAAGTGAGCTCCTTCGATTGCCATGATTTCGCAGTACTCACCCTCGTTAATAGTGTTATTATCAACACTTGCAGCTAGCCATGATGTTGACATAACTTTTACTTCACCTTTAGTATCTGCAGTAATCGTCTTAGTTACAAGCCCATGCTTACCAATTACACGATCGTAATTGGTTTTTTCAATATTTGTTCTTAAATATTTTTTAGCAATAGGTCTTGTAACAAAGATTGCGATCGTTGTGACAATTACAAACAAGGCAATTTGAATTGCTTGGCTAGCCCCTAATAAATCAGCAATTAGGGCAACAACACCACCTGCAGCAAACCAGATGCTTACTAGATCAATAGTAATAATTTCAACAATTATTGCTACGATGATAATGCCTAACCAAATAGGTATCATTTATAATCCCCCTCCTTAAAGATCCACTAACAGAATCTGATGTATTACATCAAACTTAGCAGTATACTTTACACAGTTGTTATTGTCTAAATCTAAATTATATTCTTTTGATAGTTCACTAATAAAGTTTTTATTTGAAATTCGTCCGTAGCTTTTTCCAATGGAAATTCTATGCAATTGATCTTCTGGATATAACGCATCATTTATTTCTTTTTTACCAACTGGCTTAATTCCCAAAACATTTTTATTTCGATCGATTCCTAATAAAACAAAATCTACTTCTTCAAAGTGCCGACAGGCTGCTTTATTTAATGTTAGATTGGTGCTGTAGATAGTAACTGTTTTTTTAGCAATATCATTAGTTGACCATTCAAATTCCATAAGTATCACCCTTTCTATCACTATTATATTATAAAAATTATTTTTATTCAACAAAATTATTGAAATAAAAAATAGCAGTTATTTCTGCTATTTAGCAACACTATAGAAATTAGTAGTTTGATAATTATAAATGATATTTGAAGTGTTAAATAACTGTCCGTTTGATAAATGAATATTATCATTGATCATAATGGCTGGATCATTTTCTTCAAGTTCTAGTAAAGCAGCATCTTCTTTGCTTAATTTTATTGCAGTTAGATATTTATCAGCAAAACCAAAAGAGATTTTTAAATCATCTTTTAAATAATTAAAAATTGATCCTTCAGCAATTTCCTTACCTAAATAGGGTACGATTTCCTTATTATAATATGTTCGCTCTAAAGCATATGGGATACCGTCGACAATACGAAGACGCTTTAAGTAATAAACTGGAGTTCCAACTTTGCAGTTCATCTGTTCACTTAACTTTTCATCAGCTTCAACTATTTGAATATCTAATAATTTATTAATGATTTTATTACCGGGATTATCCATTGTCACCCCACGGGTCGAGTTAAGATACACTGTTCCTTTTTTCTTTGGGGCCCGAACAAACATCCCGCTTCCTTGAACTGGATAAATAATGCCTAAATTCATTAATATTTTAATTGCATTACGAATTGTATTACGACTAACCCCATATTCTTCAATCAGTTTTTCTTCAGTAGGTAATTTTCGAGTCTCTTCAAATTCTTCATTCATTATCCTTTTTTGAAGATCATTTACAATCATTTCATACTTTAACATATAATCACCTCAAAACTCATTATATCATATTAGTCAAGTTTCACAATATTTATTGGTATGAATATAATTTATTCTATTTTTATTGTGAAAGCGCTTTACATTAATTCTTCATTGGAATATAATAAATTTGTACCAATAAATTTGGAGGAGAAAAGATGAAGAGAATATTGAAGGGAGCATTAGTAGCTCTAATGGTTGTTTCATCAACTATTGGGGTTAAAGCAGAGTCGAAGATTTCAGCCGAAGTACAAAGAATTATTGATAGTATGACACCGGTTGAAAAAGTCGCACAAATGATTCAGGCGGATACTCGCTGGATCACTCCAGCTGAAGTGGCGGAGTATAAGATTGGTTCAATTCTTAGTGGTGGGGGAGCAGCACCAACTAGTGGAAATGAATTAAGTAATTGGGTAACTTCAGCAAATAGTTATCAAAAAGCAGTAATTGATAGTGGTGGTATTCCATTGTTATATGGAATAGATGCGGTTCATGGAAATAACAATTTGTATGGAGCGACTATCTATCCTCATAACATTGGATTGGCAGCAGCTAATAATACTCAATTAGTTGAACAAATTGGGGAGGCTACTGCAAGTGAAGTTAGAGCAATGGGAGCCAACTGGACATTTACACCAACATTAGGTGTACCTCATAACGAACGTTGGGGGCGTACATATGAAACTTTTGGTGATGATGTTGAACGGGTAACTAATTTAGGTACTGCATATATTAAAGGAATTGAAAGTGATGGTGATACTCTATCGTCAGCAAAACATTATTTAGGAGAAGGATTAACTACTAATGGAGCTAACCAAGGTAATGTAGAGCTTAGTGATGCTGATTATCAAGATCTAATCAATGCAAATATGAATAATCCAATGGTTAAGGAACTTTTAACACCTTATAAACAAGCTATTAAACAAGGAACTAAATCAATTATGGTTACCTATAATAGTATCAATGGTAAAAGATGTCATGGAAATAAGGACGTTGTTACAACGTTATTAAAAGAAAATCTTGGTTTTGATGGCATTGTTATTAGCGATTATAACGGTCTTGATCAAATTGAGAATCAAGCAACTTATAAAGATAAGGCAATTGCTTGTATCAATGCTGGTGTTGACGTCTTGATGGTAGCAGAAAAAGATGGTTCAACACCACGCTGGAAAAATTTATATAATGCTTTAGTTGAAGCTGTTAATGAAGGAAAAATTAGTGAAGAACGCTTAAATGATGCAGTTGCAAGAATTCTAACTGCTAAAGAAGAATTAGGATTTTTAGATAATCCTTCAAAAGCATATGCTGATGAGGCAGATCAAGCTAAATTTGGTGGTAGTGAACATCGGGCATTAGCTAAACAAGCAGTTAGTGAATCTTTAGTTTTATTAAAAAATGATGAAGTTAATGCTGGTAAAACAGTGATGCAGGCTTTAGCAGATATGGATAATATCGTGGTTGCTGGTAGTGCTGGTGATGACATTGGTAAACAATGTGGTGGTTGGACAATTACTTGGCAAGGAGCAACTGGAAATACAACACCTGGTACAACTATTTTCAGTGGTTTAAAAGCAGCGATGGATAAAAAGGGTGGAACAATCAGCTATAATGCTAATGGTGTATTTACAAATTCGGACAATAAAGTTGATGCAGCAATAGTTGTAGTTGGTGAAGACCCATATGCTGAAAGTAATGGTGATCGCAGTGCTGGACAATTAAAATTACCAGCTAATGATATTAGTACAATTAAACGGATTGAAAATAGTCATCCTGATTTACCGATTATTTTAGTTTTAACAACAGGGCGACCAATTGCAATGGCTGATTATGTTAATGATGATCATATCAAAGGGATTGTTAATGCATGGTTACCAGGTAGTGAAGGTGATGGGGTTGCTGATGTACTATTAGGTGATAAAGATTTTGTAGGAACAAATCCAATTACTTGGACATGGTATCCTCAAGATATTACTAGTAAGTATGATGATTCAAGCAAAGTATTATATCCGGTTGGATATGGATTGAAAAAAGCTCAAAAAACCGGTGATTTTACAGCACCAGCTGATCCTAATGTGATAGATTTAGCGAAAACTAATGGAAAATTAGAAGCCGAGGCGTTTGTGGATGCACACAGTGAAATTAAGTTAGAAAATAATGGTACAACTGTAGGGTATTTACAAGATGGACGGCATATGACTTATAAAATTAATGTGCCAGAACAAGCAGCATATAAATTAACTGTTCAAGCAGCACGTGAATATGCAGCGACAATTGATGGAGCATTTGAATTATATTTAGATGATGAATTGGTACTAGAAAAGAAAAGTACACCAATTGTTTCAACGGGCAGCTGGACTAAGTTCACAGCTCAAGAGATGACAGCTTTGGTTAGTTTAAAAGCGGGGATACACGAACTTAAACTTGTAGCACGCGATAAAGATTTTAATATTGATTATTATATTTTTGAAAAAGCTGGTGATTATGTTGGTCCAATCATTCCTGATGAAGTAACAAATGAGGGAACTGGAGCAATGTTACAAGAAGGAGCAGTTGAAGTAAGCATGTCTTCTTCTGAAAATTCACAAGATATGGCTTGGTATAAAGGTGAATTTGAGATTTCTAATAAAAATGCAACAAAAGATCCTCTTGATTTACGTGTTGCAGATGATTCTAGTCAAACAACAATTGTTGTAAATGACCAAAAAACATATCAAAGTGTTTTAGGAATGGGAACTTCAATTGAAGAATCAACAATTTACAATTTATTAAAGATGACTGATGAAAATCGTCAAGCTTTCTTAAGAAGATTATTAGATCCTGTTAATGGTATGGGAATGTCGTTAATGCGGGTAACAGTGGGAACATCAGATTTTACGGCACAAGACTTCTACACTTATTATGATGGTACAGGAAAAGAATTAGATGGTAAACCAGATTGGAATAATGTTACTGGTAAAGGATTTAGTATTCAAAAAGATAAAGATTTAGGAATTATTAAAGTTATTAATGAGATGCAGGCTATCGCAAAAGAATTAGGAGTAGAAGATAATCTGAAATTCTTTGCTTCATCTTGGACACCACCAGGGTGGATGAAGTTACCTACTTCAAGTAGTAATTCATATGAGGATAATGAATTATTATTGAAGGGTGGTAAATTAAATGATGATTATATTGATGATTTAGCTAAATATATGGTTCGTTATGTTGAAGAATATCAAAAATGTGGTATTCCTATCTATGCAATGACGATTCAGAATGAGCCATTATTAGAAATTAATTATCCTAGTTGTGCAATGACAGGAACCCAAGAAGCAAAAATTGCTAAAGCAATCAAAGCTGAATTAGCGAAAAGCACTGTGTTAAAGGATAATGAAAAAGAAGTTAAACTATGGGCGTTTGATCATAATTTTGATGGTGCTGATAAATTTATGGCTGATTTCTTTAAAGAAGCTGGTGATCAATTAAATATTGATGGTATTGCATTCCATCCTTATGGTGGTAATGCTTCAACAATGGGTTCTTTCTATGATAGATATAAAGATCAATTAAGTATGAACTTAACGGAAAGATCAGTATGGGGTACTAGTGGTGCTAATGATATTATTACTTGGTTAAGAAACGGTTCTGAAAGTTATAATAGCTGGGTTACGATGTTAGATAGTAATGTTGGAACTCATCATTGGGTTGGAACTCCAGATCCAACGTTATTTGTGCAGGATGCTAATAATCCTCAAAGATATTGGGCTACTCCAGAAGTATATATCATGTCGCAATTTACTAAATATGTAAAACCGGGATATGTCCGTGTTGATACAAATAATGGTTCTAGTTCAACTGTAACAAACGTTGCGTTTAAAGATCCTGAAACAGGAAAAATTGTTATGATTGTTGCAAACCGAAGTGGTACTGATCAAAAATTCAAAGTAATGATGAAGGGTGCTCAATTTAATGCGGTATTACCGGCTGGTAATGTTGCAACATATATTTGGGATGGTAGTGATATTGAAATAAATGCATTAGATGTTCCAGGAACATTTACAGCTGATAAATGTAGTTCAGCTACTAATGCTAATATTAATACAACAGACCATATTATTGATTATGTAAATAAAAATGCGAGTATAGATTATTTGGTTGATGTAAAAGAAGCCGGAACATATAATGTTATGATTAAAGTTGCTTCTGGTGAAGATTGGGAAAATAAAACAGTAAACGTTAAATCAGGTGATACAGTTGTTGGTACTACTGTGGCACAAAGATTTAATTTCTGGGGTGGTGAATGGCAAGATTACCGTTATATCCAAGTTCAAGCAAATCTGGAAAAAGGAATTCAAACTCTAACGATCGAATTGCCAGATGGCGGTATGAATCTAAGTGAAATTAAGATCAATAAGACAAAATACAGCCATGATGTGCCTGGGTACATTAGTGCTACAGATTACTGTTACGGTGAAAGAATTATTGTAGAAGATGGAAATATTGGTTTCTTTGGTGAGTACGACCGAGTTAATTATCGGGTTAATGTACAAAAAGCTGGCACTTATCAAATGAAGATGAACTATGCTAGTGATGGAGAAGCAAAATTTTGGATGGATTTAATTCAAAATGGTATCTCTGCTTCAATTGGTGAAGCAACACTCTCTAGTACTGGTAACGATAGCACTTACAGTACTGGGGTAGTAGAGATTAATCTGCCTGAAGGTGAAAGCCAAATTAGTTTTGTCCCACAAAGTGGTGTAAGTTTTAACTTGAAAGCATTATCGTTTGGCTCATATATTCAAATTTCTAGTGATGAATTAGAAGAAGGTAAATTAGCTGGTAAAGAAATTACTGTTAATTTAAAAGATGGAAAATTTGAAACTGATTTAAATCAAGCTAATTGGGTGGTTGAAGGATTGCCTGCAGGTATTACTTATTCTTTAAAGAGAATAAATGATACAAAAGCAGTAATTATATTAAAAGGTAATGAAGTTGTAGATTATGATAGTAATCTTACAGTGACTGTTAAAGTTGATGCTGGTGAGATTGGTGATACTGGTTATAGTTTGAGTGATAGTGTAATGATTGCTGCAGTTGATGATGACGAAACATTATTAGATATTGGTGATCTTGCTTTTGGAACAACTGAATTTGATTTAATGATTGAAGGCGGAAAATTCAATCAAGATTTAAAAGTAAATGATCTTGTTTTAAGTGAAGAAGCAGCTAATTATATGACTGTTAAAGCGATAAAAGTAAGTGCTGATGGAAACAAAGTAACAGTAACATTAGAACGTAAAAATACTAATTATGAAGATGTTGCAGGGACAATTAGTATAAAATCAAACGGTTATAGCGATGGCAACGTCGATTTAACAGCAAATCTTAAATTATTAAAAACAAATAATCTACCAGATAGTATTGATGTTGGTGATGTTGCGGTAGGATTAAAAGAAAGTGATGCATATCGTAAAAAAGGTACTTTGGTTAATGGTGCTAAGGGAGATTATATTGACTTCTATTTGAATATTAAAGAAGAAGGAAATTATGTATTGACATATAAGATTAAAGATAGTGAAGCAATTACTAATGGTTTAAAACTAAGTGGTGGTTTAGGATTGGCTACTGATAATCTTGGCAGTGTTTCTTTTGGTAAATATTGGGGAAATGCACAAGGTTATGCACAGATGTTGAATTTAAAAGCTGGTGAACAGACTTTAAGATTTGAAGTTAATAGTGCTGGTTTTGAATTAACTAATTTAAAAATCGAAAAATTAACTCAAGCAATTGAAGTTAGTGATACGCTTGATCAAACAACGACGATAACGGCTGACAAGGTAGTTGATGGTTCTAAAGAAATTGGTTGGGGGATTGAAGGTTCAACAACTAAAAATATTGGTTTTGGATCTGCAGGAGCTTATCAAGATTATTATCTTGATGTAAAGACGGCAGGATTATACGATGTAAAGGTTAATTATAGTCATGATTGCGGTGGCGATACTAAAGCTGTTATCATGACAGTAGATGGAAAAATAACTGCTACTTTGGGTGAAGTTACTTTAAAGAATTCTGGTGGCTGGTCAAATTGGAAAGATAGTGACACGATTCAAATTAAATTAGAAGCTGGTAAACAATTTATTCGTATTTATGATGATCTAGACGGCTTTAATTATCGTAATTTCCAATTAACATTTAAAGGGGAACAGGATGTCACTGCTCCAGAAATTACGGGTAATGATGCAGTTATCTATGTAAATGATGCAACAGATATTAAAGATTTACTAGGATTAATAGTTACTGATGATGTTGATGGTGATTTATTAGATAAAGTAACAATTAGTGGCGAATATAATTACAATGTTGCAGGAACTTATACGATTACAGTGACTGTAAGTGATGAAGCTGGTAATGAAACAAGTAAAGAATTTACAGTTAAAGTAGTTGAACCTGCAAAATTAATTGTTGAAGATAAAGTATTAACAGTTGGCGATAAATTTGATCCATTAGCTGGTATACAAGTTTTAGATGTTGATGGTACGGATATTACTAAAAATATTATTGTAATTAGTGATGGTGTTGATACAAGTAAAGCGGGAAGTTATGAAGTTATTTACAGAATAACTGATGCTTTAGGTAATGAAGTAGAATTTAGAAGAACGGTTGAAGTTAAGGACATCGAACCAGATGTTAAACCAGTTGATCCTGATGAGCAAACACCATCAGATAATAGTGGTCAACAGACTATTCCAGGACAAGTAGTTGAAGCAGCTAAGACTAGTGATGATGTAAATATCACGGGTATGTTTGGTATACTTGTATTAGCTGGATTAGGATGGATTGGATCAAGAAAAAGAAAATTTTGTGATTGTTAGATAAAACTCTCTCTCCTTGCGATAAGGACTCACATTGTGGGTCCTTATCTTTTTTTATAACAGCATATAACAGTTGACAATCAGTTATACACTGTTATATACTGTTTGTGAAGAGGAGGGAGAAGATGAAGATTATCATAAATAATTCATCGATGCAGCCAATCTATGAACAACTTGTTGAACAAATAAAAGCTCAAATCATAAATGGTCAATTGCATGAAAATGATGTATTACCATCAGTTCGTGCGTTATCAAAAGAATTAAAGATAAGCGCATTAACAGTTAAAAAGGCGTATGATCATCTTGAAACAGAAGGATTTACAGCAACGATTCATGGCAAAGGTACTTATGTAAAAGGGGCGAATCAAGAGTTGTTGTTGGAGGAGCGGCGCAAAGAAGTCGAAACTGAACTGGAAAGTACCATTGATAAAGGAAGACGTTACGGGATGAACGACGATGAGATAAAAGCTTTATTTAATTTGATTATGGAGGAATAAGATATGTTAGAACTAATTAATGTGCAAAAAGATTATGGACGTTTTAAGCTTAATTGTTCTTTAGAAGTTAAGGCTGGTTGTGTTACTGGGCTGATCGGACAAAATGGTGCTGGTAAAAGTACTACTTTTAAAGCTGTTTTGGGTCTGATTTCAGTAGATAGTGGGACTGTTAAATTATTTAGCAAAGATATTAAAAGATTAAGTATAGAAGATAAACAAAATATTGGGGTCGTGTTATCGGATTCGGGATTTAGTGAATATCTGAGAATTGAAGATATCATCCCTATTATGGAATCACTGTATCGTCATTTTGATAAACAGATGTTTATTGAAAGAGTTCGTCATTTTGAATTACCATTAAACAAACAAATCAAAGAATTTTCAACGGGAATGAAAGTAAAATTAAAAGTTTTGATTGCTTTATCACACCAAAGTAAGTTATTGATTTTAGATGAGCCAACAGCAGGCTTAGATGTTATTGTGCGAGATGAATTGCTGGATATGCTTCGTGATTATATGGAACAAAATGAAGATTGTGCAATCATTATTAGTTCTCATATTTCCAGTGATTTAGAAGGACTATGTGATGATTTATATATGATTGATCAGGGTAAAATTGTTATGCATGAAGAAACAGATGTATTATTAAGTGACTATGCGATTTTGAAAGTTGATGAGGAACAGTTTTATGAATTAGATAAACAATATTTGCTTTGTCAAAAGAGAGAAAGTTTTGGATACCGCTGTTTAACTAATCAGAAACAATTTTATTTAGAAAATTATCCTGACGTGGTTATTGAAAAAAGTAGTATTGATGAGGTAATGACATTAATGATTAGGGGTGAAAAATAATGAAAGGCCTATATATTAAAGATTTTAAATTAATGATGAATCAAAAGATGTTTTTTATCGTAATTGCAGCAATGGCAATATTTTTTGCGGTTACCCAGACAAATATATTTTTTGTAATTAGTTATGCTACTTTTATTGCCGCAATGTTCGTTATAAGCAGTATTAGTTATGATGAATTTAATAATGGCAATGCGTTTCTCTTTACTTTACCAGTGACAAGAACTGGATATGTCAAAGAAAAATATTTATTTGCAGCTACTTTGGCGACCGGGGCATGGCTGGCAGCTACAATTTTATCGATAGTGGTTGTTTTTATTCAAGGAACTGAGGTTATTATTTTGGAGTGGTTTTTAACTGCGGCAATGATCTTGTTAGTGGCATTAATGATGGTCTTAATAATAATTCCACTTCAACTTAAATTTGGTCAAAGTAAAGGAAATGTAGCAATGCTGTTAGTTATGGGTGGTGCTTTTGCAATTGGCTATTTAGTTGTGTCAGTTCTTTCAAATTTTGGAATTGATGTATTTGCGATGATTGATGCATTAAGCACGATTGGATTAAGCGGGTTGTTGATGATTTTACTCTTAATGGTTGCTGGTGCGGGGATAATATCGTATTTGATTAGTTGTAAAATTATGACAGAAAAAGAGTTTTGATGATAATGAGCAATGAAAAAAATATTAAAGATATTAGTGATTGTTATCTTTGTTACTAGTTTACTAGGATGTCAAGATAAGTATCATGAAACATATACTTTGCGGTATTATTATATTGAAGGTTGTGCTAATTGTGAATTTTTTACAAAAAAAGGGATTCCTCTAATCGAAAAAGAATTTGGAAAACATATGAAGATCGTTAAATATAATATGGATGATGCAACTTCGTTTGATAAAGTTAAAAAAGCTTATGATCATGATCTTGAACAGCTTCAGGATTTTGATTATGATCAATATGGTGTTGGGCCGTTTTTAGTCCTCGAGAATCATTATGTTCAATTAGGAGTTTATGATATTGAAAAATTTTTAAATAATTTAATTAGAGCAGTTAGTGGTGAGAAATTGATGGCACCAGAAAAAATCGAAAAATACTATTATTTTAAAGATAATTAAAAAAGTATCTATTCTTAATGAGTAGATGCTTTTTGCATTAGTATACATTTAGATAATTTTGGGTTATAATAACGAGTGAGGTGTAATATGAAAAAAATATTTAAAATCATGATAACCTTGGTACTCACTGTAAGTTTATTTGGTTGTCAAAAAAAGGAAAAGAATGTTTATACAGAAACATATACATTACAGTACTTTTATTTAGAAGGGTGTCCTAATTGTGAGAACTTCACAAAAAATGGTTTACCTTTAATAAAAGAAGAGTTTGGTGATCATATGAAAATTATTGAATATGATATGGATGATACAGAGACTCTTACAGAAGTAAAGGCTGCCTATGATGAAGTAATCAATAGCATTATTGATTTTAATCAAGATGATTATGGATTTGGTCCTTTTTTAGTTCTTGAGGGATATTATGCTCAATTAGGAGTTAGTGATGTTGATGATTATTTAGAAAATCTAATAGCAGCAATAAAAGGTGAAGAATTAAATGAACCTGGAGAGATTGATACGTATTATTATTTAAGAGATGGAAAGGTAAAGGAGGAATAAATATGGCCACACCACATAATCAAGCGACCAAAGGAGAAATAGCAAAAACAGTATTGATGCCGGGAGATCCTTTAAGAGCAAAATTTTTAGCAGAAACTTATTTAGAGAATGTAAAACAGTTTAATACAGTTCGTAATATGTTCGGATATACGGGAACTTATAAAGGAAAAGAAGTATCAATCATGGGTTCGGGAATGGGGATGCCATCGATTGGAATTTATAGTTATGAATTATTTAGTCAGTATGATGTAGAAAATATTATAAGGATCGGTTCATGTGGTTCTTTTAAAGAAAATGTGCATTTAAGAGATATTATTATTGTTCAAGGGTGCTGTACGGATTCTAATTTTGCTCATCAATATGAATTACCGGGTACTTATAGTGCTATTTCTAGTTATGCTTTATTAGAGCGGGCAGTTAATAAAGCTAAAGAAAAAGACGTTGTTTACCATGTTGGTAATGTTTTAGCATCAGATATTTTTTATCATGCTGATCAAGGTTCAGTTGAAAAATGGGCATCAATGGGTTGTCTTGGAGTAGAAATGGAATCATATGCTTTATTTGCTACTGCAGCCTATTTAAATAAGCGTGCTTTAACATTGTTAACAGTATCTGATTCATTGGTGTCAAATGAAGAAACGTCCCCTGAGGAAAGAGAAAAGACATTTACAGCGATGATGGAAATTGCTTTGGAGATTGCTTAATGAAGCAAAAGTTTGCGTTTTTTGATTATGATGATACTTTGATTCATGGTGATTCAGGAAGAGCACTATTAAAATATTATTTAAAAAAACATCCTTTAGCAGTATTTAGACTGCTAAAGGTAGCAGTTGCTTTTCCTTTATCGATAATTGGGTTAGTAAAATTTCAAACGGCTAAAAGTGCCTGGTTGTTTCCAATGGATAATCTAAGTGATGAAGAGCTTAATGATTTTTATCAAACATGTCTTATTCCTAAATATTATCCTAATGTAGTTGCAGAATTAAAAGATAAAAAAAATGACGGTTATCTTGTTTATATCTGTTCAGCATCGATTGAAGGTTACTTAAGATTTTGTGATCTGCCGGTAGATGGGATATTAGGAACGAAAACAGAGGTAATCGGAGGCAAATATACAAGTCGAATGATTGGTAATAATTGTAAAAACGAAGAAAAGGTAACACGGTTAACTGCGGTTATAGCGAAATTAGGGGTTGAGATAGACTATGAAAATTCATATGCTTATTCTGATTCAATGCACGATATTCCAATGTTAAAAATGGTTAAAAATAGAATTAGAATAAATAAAAAAAATGGAGAAATGACTCCATTCATAATTGAAGAGTAGATTACTACTCTTTTATTTTGTATCTAAATCAGTAAATAGTAGCATAATATTAATAATACCGGCAATACCAACTAAAATATATATTAACATTGATAAAAAGCTATCAACACCAAATAGAGAATCAACTAGGTTGAAATTGAATAAACCGATTAAGCCCCAGTTTATCGCTCCGATAATTGTTAATACTAATGAAATTTTTTGTAATATATTCATTATCTTCATCCTCCTTATTAAAGTGTATCCATTAGAAATATCTTTATACATAATATTTATTTTTAAACATATTTATTATTGGGGGTGTAAATTTGAAAAAAATATATATTGGTATTGCCGCGGCAGTTGTGATAGTAATCGCAGCGTTAACTTTCTTTAAAATGAAAGATAGTTCTTTAGATAAGGTGATTGAAAAGGTTAAGGCTTATGATAAATATGCACTTACTTGTAATATGGAAATGGTTGAAAATGATGAACTTAAAAGTTATCTAGTCAATGTTAGTTATTTAAAAGAAAAAAAGAATGAATATTATAAAGTAGAATTATATGATAAATCATTGAATCAATCACAAATCATTGTTAAGAACCCTGATGGTGTTTTTGTTTTAACACCAACTTTAAATCAAATCTTTAAATTTCAAAGTGAGTGGCCGAATAATTCCCCAAAACCATACATCTATCAATCTCTAATTGAATTATTAGAAAAAGGCGAAGTGGAAAAAATAAAAACAGGTTATCAAGTTAAATGTGAAGTGACTTATCCAAATGATTCACGGGTGGTAGCTCAAGAAATTATTTTTGATAAATCATTAGCGCCAAAGCAAGTAACCGTTTTAGATAAAGACGAAGCTGAAATAATTACCGCTGATTTTACTGATTTTAAGACAGATGTTAAATTGGGAAAAGATAATTTTAATGAGAAGAAGGTTTTAGAAAAGAGTACTAATGAGTATTCTAATGTTTCTAGTGAGTTACCATTATATCCAGTTGCCTTAATGGGAAGCACTTTAGATAGTGAAAAAGTTTCAACGATTGATGGGACAACTAACCATATTTTAAAATTCACTGGAGATAAGAATTTTACAGTAATTGAAACACCGGTAACTGCTAGTGAAGAAGTTGCAGTTGAAACGGTAAGTGGTGAAGTAATTGATCTTGTTGATGGTGTGGCATTTTATAATGATGGTCAATTAATGATGATGAAATCAGGTGTTTTATGCAAATTGTATTCTCAAGATTTAAATAAAGATGAAATGGTCAATGTAATCAGTAGTATGCAGACATCGAGTTTAAAATAGAGGCAAAATGCCTCTAATACATAATTATGAAAATATTTGAATTATCAATTAGATTGGATTATACTTAGACAAGATGGAGGTGTCATATGAGTTTACATCGTGATACATATGCAGAAATTAATTTAAAATATTTAAAAGAAAATATTGAAACAACATATAAAAAATTTAAACGTCCGTTAATGGCGGTAATTAAAGCGGATGCTTATGGTCATGGATATCGAGAAGTGGCCACATATATTAAAGATATTGAATATCTTGAGATGTTTGCAGTAGCAACCTTACCGGAAGCAATTGAGTTACGTGAATTAGGTATTACTAAAGGAATTTTAATTTTAGGAGCTGTTCCAACTTCTAAGGAAGAAATTGATTTAGCAATTAAATATGATATTTCTTTAACAATGATCTCCTTGGATTACATGCATCATCTAGAAACATTGATAGATCAACAGCCGTTGAAAATCCATATTAAATTAGATACGGGAATGCATCGTATTGGCTTAACTAGCAAAGCACAGTTGGATGAGATGTTAAATACTATTGATTACAATAAGTTTATCTTAGAAGGAATTTTTACGCATTATGCAACAGCTGATGGTGAACAGGCAGCTTTTGACCAGCAAAGAGAACTTTTTTATGATTTAGTAGCTGATCATAAATTTAAATATATTCATTGTTGTAATAGTGCGGCAATGGCTTATCATCATGATGATCGTTCTAATTTAGGGAGAATTGGAATTATTATGTATGGGATCGATCCAGCTGGTAATGAAACAAAGGAATTTAAACAGGTAATGTCTTTATATTCTAAAGTTGCTCTGATTAAAAAAATTAAAGCTGGTGACCGAGTTGGTTACGGCTTGACTTATACTGCTGATGAAGATGAATATTTAGCAACGATCCCAATTGGCTATGCTGATGGATTGATTCGTAAAAATCAGGGGCGGAACGTTTATATTAATGGTAAATATTTTGAAATTGTTGGTCGTGTTTGCATGGATCAAATAATGGTTCGGGTAGATGAAACGATTAAAGAAGGGGATAAGGTAGAGATTTTTGGAGCGCATATAAGTTTAGCGAGCATGGCAAGAGAACTTGAAACGATTCCTTATGAAATAATTTGTTTGATTACTAAACGAGTTGACCGTTTATATATAAAATAAAAAAACAGTACAATGATGTAAAATCTAAATGTTAGCGAGAGACTGACTATAATAGATACATCATTATGCTGTTTTTTATTTGTACAATTGACTTAATCGGTAATATGATAAAGCACCAGTCTTAGCTGTTTTGACTTTTCCTTTTTCATATACTAATGTTTGTGGTACCGTACCATCAGTGATATCGAGTTTTTCTTCTAGCCAAGTAGTATAATCACTGTCACCAGAAACGTCTACATAGTATAGAGATTTACTACGATTTTTTTCTACAAATGTGGTCATGGTTTGTTGATATGATAATGTTGTATTATCACTATTATTTCCGATAACTACGACAAAACTATCCTTATCTTTAACTTTTTCTACTAATGCACTTTGAGTAATCGTTGTGTATTCAACATGGGTTATTTTCCGATATACAAATAATCCAATGAACACTACTAATACGATTCCAAAGATGCTAATTTCTTTCCACAATTTCTTTACTTTTTCCATGATTAGCCTCCATAATATACCTTTATATAATAACAAATATTTCAGCTAAAAACAATATATAATAAAGGGATATGATGTGACATATCCCATAGTTAAACTTATTTATGTTTTAAAGCATAATTCCAAGTGTCGCGACACATCTCGTCAATTCCTTTGGTAGCTACCCAATCAAGCTCTTCCTTGGCGCGAGCAGGATTAGCATAACAAGTAGCGATATCCCCAGGACGACGATCCTTAATAACGTATTTAACTTTTACATTATTGACTCTTTCGAAAGCTTTAACTAAATCAAGAACACTATATCCTGTACCTGTACCAAGATTACAAATATGGACTCCAGGATTAGCATAATGTTCAATTGCTTTTACATGCCCTTTAGCTAAGTCAACAACATGAATATAATCACGAACGCCAGTTCCGTCATGTGTATCATAATCATCACCAAATACACCTAAGCATTCTAATTCACCAGTTGCAACTTTCATGATATATGGCATTAAATTGTTAGGAATCCCTTTAGGATCTTCACCAATCAATCCAGATTCATGGGCTCCGATTGGATTAAAGTAACGTAACAATGTTACTGACATTTCTGGGCATGCATGTTGAACGTCAGTTAAAATTCTTTCCATCATTGCTTTGCTAGTACCGTATGGGTTAGTTGTTTCACCTAACTTACAATCTTCAGTAATTGGAACGGTTTCTGGGTCACCATAAACTGTAGCACTAGATGAAAAAACAATTTGATTAACATGATATTTTTTCATCATTTTACTAACGATCAAAGTTGTTGTTAAGTTATTAGTATAATATTCAATTGGTTTTTCAACAGATTCTCCGACAGCTTTAAATGCTGCACAATGAATTACGGCATCAAGTTTATTTTCCTTAAAGACAGCTTCAGTTTTTTCCTCATCTAAAATATTAAATTCATAAAATTTTACTTCTTTACCAGTGATTTGTTTAATATACCCCAATACTTCAGGTCTTGAATTAGAGAAGTCATCAATCACAGTAACTTCATAACCAGCATTTAATAATTCTACACAAATGTGGCTCCCGATATATCCGGTTCCACCGCAAACAAGTACGTTCATCACTATACCTCCTAATATGTTTTAATAATACCATTTTTAACTTTTTAATAAAAGGGATTAGATAAAATAATCGAGCATATCATTGAAGATATGCTCGACATTTTATTTATTGAGAACTGCTTTAACTATGTTATCGCTAGCAAATTCATAATCTAAAAATTCCATTTCAAAGACACCTTGACCTTGTGTGATTGAACGTAGATCAACGGCATAATTCATCACTTCACTCATTGGTGCTTCTGCAACGATTTTGATTAGACCGTCATTTAAAACATCACTGCCAATTACCCGAGCACGTTTAGTATTAAAGTTACTCATGATGTCACCAGTGTATTGTTCATCAACGACCACCTTCATTTTCATATATGGCTCTAATAAGGCGGGACTTGCTTTTGGGATAGCTTCTTTAAAGCACATTGCAGTTGCAGTTTTAAAGGCCATTTCCGATGAATCAACGTTATGATAGGCACCATCAATCAGAGTAGCTTTAATGCCTAAAACAGGGTAACCGGCTAAAACACCACTTTTAACGCTTTCTATTAATCCCTTCTCAACTGCAGGAAAATAAGATTTAGGAACTGCACCGCCAAATACTTTTTCTTCAAAAAGATATGATTGACTGTAATCGTAGGTAGGCTCGAAAGTAATTTCGACTTCGCCGAATTGGCCATGACCACCTGATTGTTTTTTGAATCTGGTTCTTTGGGTAATGCTCTTTTTAATTGTTTCTCGATATGGAATCTTGATATTTTCTAAAGTCGCTTCGACTTTAAATTTGCTTTTTAATTTATTTAACATCATATCTAAATGAATGTCTCCAATTCCATAGATGCATTGTTGTTTTGTTTCAGGATTACTTTCGAATTTTAAAGTAGGGTCTTCTTCTAAGAGTTTATTAATTGCATTTGCAATTTTTTCCTCATTACTTTTACCTAAGGGAACGATTGCTTTACCGTAATATGGAGTTGAAAATTCAATCTCTGGAACAATAATTTGATAACCAGCAATGCACAATGTATCATTAGTTTTTGAATAACTAAGTTTTGTAACTGCGCCAATATCACCAGCATGAAGACAATCGACCTCGATTAAATCTTTCCCCCTAGGTTGATATAGTTTAGCGATTCGTTCGACTTCTTTTTCTTTTACATTATATAATGAACTACCGCTATAAAGGGTTCCGGTAACGACCTTAAACAATGTAGTTCGGCCGATGAAAGGATCTGCAATTGTTTTAAAGATAAAAATACTTGCAGGAAGACTTTCGTCATAACCGATGATTTCTTCTTCATCAGTGTCGATATTTTTTACGATTAATGAATTTGTCATGTCACCAGCAGCGCTAAAGAATGCAACGATTGAATTTAAAATAATTTGAATACCAATTTGATCAGTTCCGCATAAAACGGGAATAAGAGTGCGCTCCATTACCCCTTTACGAAGTGCCCAGGAAATTTCTTCTTTCGTAAATGGTTCTTCATTAATATACTTTTCTAATAGTTCATCACTGGTATTAGCAACGGCTTCGTCAATCATTTCTTTAATTGGCCGAACTTGTTCCATCAATTCAATAGGAATATCAGTTGCCTTGGTTTGCTCTCCATCAAAAATTCGTCCCTCCATTTTAGCTACATTAACATAACCGACCATTTTATTATTATCCATGATTGGTACTTGGATCGGAGCAATGGCTTTGCCATACGTATCCTTTAATTGTTGCAGTTTAGTTGCATAGTCACTGCTAGGGTTATCTAATCCGTTAATATAGATGATTTTGGCTTTATCTTTAGCTCTAAACATCGCTTGTTTTGTACCGGCACTGATTCCCGCTGAAGAAGGAACGACGATCAAAGCTGATTCACAAACACTTAGAGCTGCTTCGCATTCACCAACAAAGTCAAAAATTCCTGGAACATCAACTAAATTGATTTTACAGTTATTCCATTCAACAGGAATAACAGCTAAATTGACAGATGACTGACGTTTTATTTCTTCTTCACTATAGTCGCTTAAAGTATTGCCTTCGCTAATACTTCCGGTTCGATTAATGATGCCGCTGCGATATGCCATTGCTTCAACGATGCTTGTTTTACCGCATCCAGAGTGCCCCAAGACAGCAACATTTCCGATTTCGTTCGCATGATAAGTTCTCATAAAATAGCACCTTTCTATAAATGAACTTCTTTCTTTTATTTTATCATAATGACAGAAAAAATTATTGTAATATAATAATAAAAAAGAGCGCTTACATATGTTGGTTTGTAAATTTCTTTTAGTGTTATAATGAATTGTTTATTTTGTTTAGAGCTTTCAATGCATACACGTGCGCAGTTTTTCCTAAAACTTTTAATTAAAGACTTATTTTTGGCAAGATATTCAATTAAAAGGAGTATTGATTATTGAAAAATAGCTAAGCAAGTAAATGATTAGATTACTTTTTCATTTTTAACATATTTAGTATTATCATGCTGAGTATTTTTATTAATCTGTTCAGTCTAGGATTTTATCAAAAAACAGTTAAGTCAAATATAGTTATAAATTTTTATTTTACCTATCTCTAAAATTTATGGAGTGATTAGATTTCAAGTTGTTTCCAATATGAATAGTTATATGAGGATATTTTATCTATTTAATAAATGCTCATTATAAAATGAGTTTTAACAGAAAAAATTAAAAAAATTGCAAAAAAGTGTTGACCTTTTGTTTGATAATTGTTATATTTATATGGCAGTCAACGAGACACTGGAGGTTTAGCTCAGTTGGGAGAGCATCTGCCTTACAAGCAGAGGGTCAGCGGTTCGAGCCCGTTAACCTCCACCATTTTTGTTATAAGCCGGCTTAGCTCAATTGGTAGAGCAACTGACTTGTAATCAGTAGGTTGAGGGTTCAAGTCCTTTAGCCGGCACCATGATGGAGGAGTAGCGAAGTGGCTAAACGCGGCTGACTGTAACTCAGTTCCTTTGGTTCGGTGGTTCGAATCCGCCCTCCTCCACCATTCATTGGGGTATAGCCAAGCGGTAAGGCAACAGACTTTGACTCTGTCATCTCCCTGGTTCGAATCCAGGTACCCCAGCCATTAATAATGACCCGCTAGCTCAGCTGGTAGAGCATCTGACTTTTAATCAGAGGGTCAGGCGTTCGAATCGCCTGCGGGTCACCATTTAAATTTTATAGCCACGCCCAGGTGGCGAAACTGGTAGACGCACAGGACTTAAAATCCTGCGGACCTTAAAATCCGTGCCGGTTCGATTCCGGCCCTGGGCACCATTTCTGCGGGTGTAGTTCAATGGTAGAACTTCAGCCTTCCAAGCTGACTACGTGGGTTCGATTCCCATCACCCGCTCCATAATGGAGTTAACACACTTACTAAGTAAGTGTGTTTTTTTTGTATTATTACCTAACTGACAGCTTTCTTTTTTCAATAACAATTGCTGATATAATTAAAACAAGTGAAAGTAAAAGGGAATAAATTATTCCTGAAGTTGGTAAAACGTTTTTGTTTTCTAGAGCTGAAAGCGTAGTCATAACTTGTTTTTGAGGGAAAAATTGAACAACATAATTAAAAATTTCATTATTTGTTACTTGAGTGATCCCGCCAGAGACAATAGTTCCAATAATTGCAAACATATTTCCAAACATCATACTTTCTTCCAAAGATTTTGATAAGACATTACTCCAAAGACCGAATGAAGTTGCAAAGAAACATAAAAGTGCTAAGATTAAAATGAATTTCCAGAGTGCAATCGATAAAGTGATCTTAAAAACAAAAAGAGCACTGCAAATGATTATCGTGGCAGGAATAAAAAGAAAAATATAAACAACAATAAAATGACTCAATAAATACTGATAACAACTTACTGAAGTACTCAAAATGCGTTTGTTGATGCCAGTTCGTTCATCAAAGTAATATTTATAAATTTGTCCGCCAAGAAGAAGTATCACCATCATTAAGAAGCCTAATATGTTTGAAGCACTGCCACGCTGATTATCATTAACGGGTAAGCTGTTTATTTGACCATTTACTAAGAGGGTGATAGTTTGGTTATACGTTTCACCTTTAGTGGATAAGACATCAATATTTTTATCATCTTGGACCATTACGGCATCATATTGATTTAAGACAAGTTCGGAGGTACTAGGAAGAGTATCTAGATAAGTATATTTGATCTGAGAATTTTGAGATGTGTCTATATCTCCCACGATTCCTATTTGTATTGTATGAGAAATGCTGTTGGTAAAGTATATTGCAAGTGCAATGATAATAGGAATCAAAACAAGATAAGTAATTAGAAATGCTTTGTTGTGCTTGATTCGATATAATATTAGTTTTATGAGTTTGTACATTCTTTTTCCTCCTAAATATAGTCTTCTGGACGATAGTTTTTATGGACAACAAGTAGTAAAAGTGAAGATAGTGTCAAAAGAGCAAACATGATCCACCAGTAATTAGTACTTTGTCCATCGTAAATTAATTGAAAAATACAATCGACAGTCCATTTGATTGGTGAAAAACTTGCAATCTTTTCAAAAATAGCACCTAAACTCGCGATTGGGAAAAAGATTCCAGATAGAAAGCCTAATACAGACATTGAGTTTGATAAAATAACATTTGTGAGTTCTTCACTATGAAGAGTAACACAAATAGCACTGCTTAATATTGTAAGGAATAGAACAAAGTTTATTATTAAGAGAATTACATATCCGATTTTATCACTACCGAAGTTTACCAATGATATCGTATCAAAAATAATGATATTGATTGTTAAGGCAAGTGCCATGAATAAAAAACATGTGAGAATCTTTGAGCTGTAGATCGACACGCGAGATACAGGGCTGTAAAAGATTCGGGTATTTCCGTTTTTGATATGCTTTTCTAGAAAAGCATTAGCAGGGACAGTAGCGCCCATCATCGCAATAAAAAATATCATTGTTACACCGTAAAAATCATAGGAACTGATTATAGTTGTATGATATAAATTATCAAATAAAAACCCCATTAATAAAATTAAGATTGTAGGAAAAATAAGAAAAACAGATAAGGTACCTGGGCTGGAAATAAGATTATATAGATCGTGTTTAAATAAAGTCCAAAATTTTATCATGATCAATCCCTTAGCTTCTTCCCAGTTAGACCTAAAAATACCATCTCTAAATTTCCTTCTTCTGTTTCCATTTTATTAATATGACATTTTTTGTGAACAAAAAGCATAATGATCTTATCTAATGCGTCGTAATTTTTAGAAACTGTGATTTTAAAATTATCTGCATTAGTTTTGATTTCTTCAACACCATTGATAGTACTTAGTGATATTGCTAGATCGACTGGAAAATTATCAGCATAGATGGTGTAGATAAGAGTGTCTTTATATTTGGCTAAAAGTTCTTTTAATGTTCCTTCGGCGATCTTAGTGCCTCTATCCATAATAACGATTCGATCAGCGATTTCTTCAACTTCTTCCATATAATGGGTCGTATAAATAATAGTTGTACCTTTTTCTTTTAACTCCTTTAATGAGGATAAAATATAATTCCGTGATTGTGGATCAATTCCTACGGTTGGTTCATCTAGAATTAATAATTTAGGATTATGGGCAATTGCACAGGCTATATTTAAACGTCGTTTCATTCCACCGCTAAAGGTTCTAGGATCATCATTTTTTTTATCGGATAAGCCGACAAAAGTTAAGGCATTCATTACTTGTTTTGGTAAATCTTTCTTTTTAACACCGTATAATGAAGCGAAAAAGGCTACATTATGATAGGCTGAAATATCTTCGTATAATGCAATTTCTTGAGGGACAATACCGAGTTGAGCTTTTATTTTATTAGAGTGAGATGTTAAGGGCAAGTTAAATATGTTAATGGTGCCAGTATCACTGGTTAAAAGTGTTGATAGAATATTGATTGTGGTACTTTTACCAGCACCATTAGGCCCTAATAAGCCAAGAATCTCACCATCATAGACGTTGAAAGATAAGTTATTGATAGCCTTGTTATGCTGGTAGCTTTTATTAATATTTTTAACTTCTAAGATTTTTTTCATATTATTTCCTCCTATCTACAATATAGCTAATTTAGTTTGTAGAGACTACAAACTCTACTTTGCTTTTAAGGAACTATTGGTTGCAAAGCTGGTTGCGAATAAAAAAATGATATTTTTTATAAAAAAGTGTTGCAGATCATATAGAGATAATGTTAATATATATAAGTAACGAAAATGAAATGCGGGTGTAGTTCAATGGTAGAACTTCAGCCTTCCAAGCTGACTACGTGGGTTCGATTCCCATCACCCGCTCCATAATGGAGTTAACACACTTACTTAGTAAGTGTGTTTTTTTGTGAAATGATGCTAATAAGATGCAATTTTGATGTACGATGAAAGTAATAGAGGTGATACTATGAATAAAATTTTGATCGTTGAAGACGAACAGGCAATTTGTAGACTAATTAAGATTAACTTATCAGATGCTGGATATAGCTGCAAATGTGCTTATGATGGGAAAGGAGCAATTGAATTAATTGAGTATAATCAATTTGATTTAATTTTACTAGATATTATGTTACCAGAAATTAATGGCTATGAATTAATGGAATATATTCGTCCTTTAGAAATTCCAGTGATTTTTTTAACGGCTAAAGGTGATGTAAAAGATCGGGTTAAGGGATTGAAACTGGGAGCTGAGGATTATATTGTTAAGCCTTTTGAGATTATTGAATTAGTTGCTCGGGTAGAAACGGTACTGCGCCGTTATCATAAAACATCAACAGTTTTAAGTGTTTATGATATTAGTGTAGATACACTTTCACGAGTAGTGAAGAAAAATGATCAAGTAATCAACCTAACAGTAAAAGAATATGATTTGCTACTGTTGTTTATTCAAAATAAAAATATTGCTCTTTTCCGTGATCGAATTTATGAAGCGGTATGGGGTGATTATTATATGGGAGATAGCCGAACTGTTGATCTTCATGTACAGCGAATGCGAAAAAAGCTTGGATTGGAAGATAAAATCGTACCAGTTTACAAAGTTGGTTATCGTTTGGAGGGAGATTGATGAATTTTTTTTGGAAGCTGTATTTTAGTATCATGGCAATAACGCTCACCTGTTTTAGTGTGGGTGGCTATATGCTGATTCAAACGAGCTTCGATAATTCCTTCGAACGCGAAGTGGAGGCTGTTTATCAAGAAAATGATATTTTAGTTAATTCGTTAACTTTAGAATTGCTCCCACATCTAGAGGAACTTACGATAAAAGGCGGAACTTTTCAAGAACGGCTTGATTTGCTTAAAAACTTAGTTTCTAATATGACAGTTGAGACATTTAATGGTAATGTTTCGTTTTGTATTCGAGCGGAAAATGGAGATGTAGTATATCAAAATGATACTTTTAATGATGACCATAAATTGTTTGATAAAATATCTCAAAATGAGCGGGGGTATATTGTTCAAAAAGATAAGGAGCATTATAAGTTACAATCTCTTCGAATCTTTTCTTTGAATGGGACTAAGTTGTATTTTGAAAATGCGCGAGATATTTCTGAACTTTTTTTAAATCGTGAAAATCAATTTGGAACACTGTTTTATTATACGATTATATTATTATTAGCTAGTGGAGCAGTTATTTTTGCTGTAACTAGATGGTTGGTTAGCCCAATCAAAAAGCTGTCTAAAGCTACTAAAGGGGTGGCTGATGGACATTTGATTGTTCCTGTAGTAGTTAGCAGTGAGGATGAGATCGGTCAGTTAACAAAAGATTTTAATACTATGACTGAGCGTTTGAGTACAACGATGAAAGAACTGCATGAAGCGGTTGAACGTCAAGAAGTATTTGTCGGAAATTTTGCCCATGAATTAAAAACACCTCTGACGTCGATCATTGGTTATGGTGATATGTTACGTTCGAAACGTTTGAATGAAGAAGAAGTTATTGGCTATTCTAATTTGATTGTTGAAGAAGGAAGACGTCTTGAGGCAATGTCAATGAAACTGCTTGAATTGATTGTTTTGAAAAAACAGGATTTTAAAATGTATTGGGTTACAGCTGAGACATTTTTTCAAGGAATTGTAGATACTGTAGATTTATTGATGAAAGAGCAGCAAATTGAGTTTATTATTGAAATTGAGCCTGGAAAATTGTATATTGAACCAGATTTAATGAAGACAGTGTGTTTAAATTTACTTGATAATGCCCGTAAAGCAGTTGGACAAAACGGTAAAGTATATTTAAGAGGAAAGGGATTGGCAACAGGGTATCAGTTTGTTGTCAAAGATAATGGTTGTGGTATTGCAGCAACGGAATTGAGTAAAATTAAAGAAGCATTTTACATGGTTGATAAATCACGTTCACGAAGTGCTGGCGGGGCTGGGTTAGGTTTAGCGATATGTGAACAGATTATTGAACTGCATCATGCATCAATTAATTTTGAAAGTGTTTTGGGACAGGGAACTACTGTAACCGTTGTTTTAGAAGGAGTGAAAGTTGATGAGGTATAGTAAAAATATTATTAAATTTGCAGCTGCAATAATTTTGTTGATCATCATTCCGTTAGTTCCGTTAACAGTTTCTAAAATACAAGATGATAAATTAATTGAGCATCTTCAGGTCGAAAAAATAAAAAGTGATAATAATGAAATTCAAACAAGTAAGTTGACGGTCGCTGAAAAATTAGAGTTGATTGGTGACTATGAAAATAAGGAAAAAAATATTATTACTACGACACAAGTTCAAGATATGAGTGATGAAAATATTACGAGAATCCGAACGATCATTAATGAGCAATTAGTTATATTGAAGAATCTTGGTATTTTAACTGATTTTAATTTTGACGGAAATTATGTGTGTTATAATTATACATTAAGACGCTATAGTAATGTGATTGATTCTAGTAAAAGTGTCAGTGTTTATCAGGTGAATTTTACGAATGAAGAAGGAATCTTTAATGCCACTATAGATGTTGATACGCACTTAATATATCAATATAATTATTATAATAAAAAATATATAGCAAGAAATTATGAAGTGATTTATACTTTTGGAACAGCATATCTTGGTTTGACTGAACAAGAAACTTATAAGTATTTATTCGGAATAATTGATAATCGCACCGATTCAGTAAGTGTTTCTAGTTATAATGATATTTATTGATACAACTTTGATGCTTCTTTGGTGATGTTTCTATGCATCTCTTTTATACACTTGAAAGTGTAAAAGAGATGTTTTTTTATTGAAAGGGGTAAGGTGAAGTGAAACAGATTAATAAAATGAAAGTGTTAGTAGTTACTTTGTTGATGATTGGGTTGGTTATGAGTTTATTTATTTTAGTTAACGATCAAGTTAATCAAAGTAATAATCAGCTGATAGCTGCTAATAAGGTTAAAACTAACCAAAATAAATCGGCTAATAGTGTGGTTAAAGATGAATTATTAACATTGGTTAATTTTGAAAATACGATACCTAAAGATTGGAAAGTTGATTTAGTGCAATTGAATAATGGGCAATCAGTCGATCGGCGAATTTACGATGATTTAATAGCAATGTTACAAGCGGCTAAAAGTGAGGGATTAAATCCATTGATTTGTTCTTCCTATCGGACAAATGAGAAGCAAGAACAACTTTATCAAAATAAAGTAAGTGAATATTTAAGTCAGGGATATTCAAAGGTGGAAGCTAGCGATAAAGCAGCTTTTTGGGTGGCAAGACCGGGAACTAGTGAACATCAGTTAGGTTTAGCAGTAGATATTGTTTCAACAAAAAATCAGCGCCTTGATCGTAGCCAGGAAAACACAGTTGAACAACAATGGCTAATCCAAAATAGTTGGAAGTATGGGTTTGTTTTGCGCTATCCGACTAATAAAAATAGTATTACAGGGGTAGGGTATGAACCATGGCATTATCGTTATGTTGGGAAAGAACACGCTAAAAAAATAAATGAGCTGGGTGTGTGTTTAGAAGAATATGTAAAATAAAGGAAAATGATAAAAGTTTATATTGAATTCACATCAGTGTATAATATTTATACGTGAGGTGATATAAGTGACAAAAAGATTTGAGTTTGATGATGATTTAGAGGAGTTAGATATAGATGAGCCAGAACAAGATGAAGCGGTGGAGGAGACGGGAAATAAAAAGCAACGTCGTCCAAAAACTAAGAAAAAGAAAGTAACAAAAACAAAGCGAAAAACAAAGACTAAAACTAAAGTGAAAAAGGAAAAACAAGGACGTTCTAAGTTTTCAACTTTTATTTTATCATTATTGATCTTGCTTATTATTACCGGAGCATGTGTTGGCGGTTATTTTGCTTATGAATATTACATAGATCAACAAAAGCAGATTGATAATTTGCAAGAGCAGTTAGATGATTCCAAGAAAGAAAATAATTCTACTAAGCAAAAAGAAAATAAGAATGATACTAAAAAAAAGGATAATCAACAAAGCGATGATGCTGGTACTGATGAACCTCCAGTTGAAGATAATACTTCGAATGGAAATACTTCTGATCAAGAAGGAACGAATGATACGAATAATGAAACTACCGAAATGCAATGAACTGTGAGCATATCGGTGGTTTTTTTCTTAACAAAGGCAAACAAGAAAAGAAACAAAAAAATTGCGAATTTTTTTAAAAATTACTTGCAATCATATTTTATTAATGTTATTATAGACAAGCAGTAGTCGTTAGGACCTCTGCTAAGAAGACAATGCGGGTGTAGTTCAATGGTAGAACTTCAGCCTTCCAAGCTGACTACGTGGGTTCGATTCCCATCACCCGCTCCATTGCTTGAATAGCTCAGTTGGTAGAGCAATCGGCTGTTAACCGATCGGTCGTAGGTTCGAGTCCTACTTCAAGCGCCATGGCCTGTTGGAGAAACGGTTAACTCACATGCCTTTCACGCATGCATTCACGGGTTCGAATCCCGTACAGGTCACCATTTGTAAGTTAGTCCAGGATATTTATCTTGGATTTTTATTTTGTTTAAAAAATAACTGATAAAAGAAAAAGAACCTAACATAAAATTGAACTAGGTTCTTTTAACAATTAATTAGTTATTATCATTTTTTAAACCGTCAATGATATTTAATTTCTTAATTTTTTGACTGCTGAAAGCAAGGGTGGTAAAAACAATTACAAAAATTGCAATAGTTATAATGATAAAACTATTGATTGGAACACTGAATGACCGCTCAAATATTGCAGCTAGATTTTCATATAAAAAGTACATGATGATAAAGCCTAGAGGCAAACTGTAAATTAGAGTTTTAATGCCATAGAATAGACTTTCAAAATAAATCATCTTATTAAATGCTCTTGGTGTCATTCCGATAGATTTTAACATTGAAAATTCTTTTGTTCTTAATGCCATACTAGTAGAAATCGTATTGATGATGTTTGCGATACTGATTAAACCGATTAAAATGATAAAGCCATATGTGAAGATGTTAATGATTAAAATAAGCTGGTTTGCCTGCTTGATATCTTCACTTAGGTTAAAGCTGTATAGTGATTCTTCAGGATAATTATCGGTAATTTCTTTGATTTCTTTTAAAACTGCTTCATTATTATTACTCGTATAATAAATATTAGTATTATTTGAGTTTAATTGATACTGATTAATTAATTGGTTAAAAGTATCATTGCTGACTAAAAGATTTAGTGAGTAGTGAGTTTCGTGAGGAGTTTGCCCAAGTAAATACTGATTAGTATATTTAATTTTATTTAAAGTAATTTCAATTTCATCACCATTGTTATTAAATGTAGTTCCGATTAAGTGATCAAGATTTTCTTTTAAGATATCAGTTTGCTTATACTTCCGATTTAATTTAATATTATTTTCTTTGTTGATTAGAATTTGATTTTGAAGTTCTTTATTTAAATTAGGGATACTATCTAAATATTCTTGATTATAAGTAACTAAATTAAGATCAAGGAAATAAGTATTTCCATAGTTTTGTTCATTTTCTGTTAGAAATGATAATAATTCAGGATTAATATTATCTAAACTAGTTTCTAAATTTAATGATGTTTCTTTAGCAACAGCAATTTGAGTCGTATTTTTTAGATGGGCTAATTCGTTAATCAGTTCTTGATTTTGTGAATTGATATTAATATAGCCATCATAGTTGATATTGATTGAAGTCATATCATATGATTCTTTAAGATAATAAGTAAATCCAGAAGCGGTTAAAAAGAGGATAGAACTAATGATTAATGAAAATAGGGTGATTCGATAACGGTTTTTATTACGCTTAATATTTTTCATCGCTAAATCACCTTCAAAGCCAAATATTCGGCGAGTAAGGAAACTTGTTTTAATATTTCGCACCTTGATTTTAGTATCTTGTTGATTAGTGATTGCTGCAATCGGCGAAATCTTACTAGCGTGATAAGCTGGGATAATACTGGAGATAAAAATTGTGATAATTGCGCAAATAACAGCTATCAAGATACCTTTAAATGAAATTGCTAAAGGAAATCCGATTTCTTGTCCAAGATTAGCTAAGATTGGATTGATGACTTTAAAGGTAACAGCCATTCCTCCAACTCCTGCTATCACACCTAATATAATAGCAATAATGCCAACTACTAAGCCTTCAAAATAAACAGATTGTTTTTTTTGTCGTTTTGTTGCTCCGATACTTGATAAAGTTCCAAGATAGCGACTGCGTTCATTTAAGGAAATTGCAAAAGCATTATAAATCAAACCAACAGAACCAATCATGATAATGACAACAACAATGCCAACGGCTGTCATCATTGCTTGGTTAAAACCATCATTATTACTGATTCCGTAATAATAAAGAAGATTTTGATGATAACTAATATCTCCACTGTTTATTCCTAATGATTGTGCGGTATTTGAGCCGTTATCAAAAATATCATTGTCGATATGATCAAGGGTTAAATACATTTTGCTGCTTATAATGCTACTGCTGTTAGCGGTATAAAAGGAATTATAATACGATGTTTGATCGAGGTAAGTAGATTGATAAATACCGACAACTTTAAATGTTTTGACTGGTAGGGCAGCAGTAGATTCTAGTTGTTCGGTTTCAATAAATTTATCAGAAATTTGTGTTGCTCCAGTTTTAACAGTAATTTCGTCACCGACCTTTACACCATTTTGAGTTTGATAATACTTTGAAATAATGATTTCATTACTATTTGCTGGATAGTTTCCTTTCAGTAGTTTTATTTCTTTAGAGTAATTGTCTAATTGATTTAGTTCAATGAAAATAGGATTGTTTTCATCAATTAATAAAGTATCAATTTTTTGGAACAAGACACTATTTTGATATGCATCATCATTTTTTAAGCTGTCGATCTGTTGTGAGGTGAGGTTATCATAAGCAACATGCCAGCTTCCATCATAACTAGATACCTCAAGGCGCATCATTTCCATAAATGAGGTTACGAATGTAGTTACTGCGGTAAACATTGCGACTGATATGATGATTCCGACAATGGTTACAACGGTTCTTTTTTTGTTGGCTAATAATTGTTTTAGAGTAAGTTTATTAATAATATGCATCTTAGCCACCTCGCTTTAAATCACTGATTATTTTGCCATCTTTGATAGTGATTACTCGGTTGGCAAGTTTAGCGATATTATTATCATGTGTAATAATAATGATTGTTTGATGATATTTTTCATTTGCTTCTTTTAAAAGACGTATGATTTCATCACTGTTTTTACTATCTAGATTGCCGGTTGGCTCGTCAGCAAGAACTAATGAAGGTTGATTAATTAAAGCCCGAGCGATTGAAACTCTTTGTTGTTGACCGCCGGATAGTTGATTGGGCAAATGTTTGAGACGATTGCTTAAGCCAAGTTGTTCGATAAGGGTATTAAATCGTTTCTGATCAACTTTTTGGTGTGCTAACTGTAAGGGAAGGGTTATGTTTTCTTTAACATTTAAAACGGGAATCAAATTATAAAACTGATAAATTAAGCCAATCTCATTACGCCTAAAAATAGCTAAATCATTTTCGTTGAGTGTATAAATATCAGTATTATTAATAATTACTTTACCGCTGCTTGGATGATCAACACCACCGATTTGATGCAATAGGGTACTTTTTCCACTGCCACTAGCACCAATAATAGCGATGAATTCACCTATTTCAACATCAAAAGAGACATTATCAAGGGCAATGACATGGTTATTTTCATCTCCATATATTTTAGACAAATTTTTTACACTTAATATATTCATATATTTCTCCTAACTGTATCATTGTTTATAGTACAGTTAGATAATAGCACAGAGATAACTGTATTACAATAGATAATACAGTTTAAATTAAAAATATCACTAACATTATTTTGTTAGTGATATGTGAGTCAAGCCGATAGCGTGATCATTTAAAATTCCTGCAATATATGTCAATAGTTGCCGTTGGGCTGTTGTGTAGACATCATAGAATGAATTAATATGGAATAATCTAAATGAGTCTCCTTCATAATTTAACATCCAATGAATAGATTCAATAAAACTGCCATGAAATTGTGGTTTTTGAACAATTGGATGATAGCTGGAAGTATTTTCTTCTTGATAAATACGATCGAGCATATTGGCATTATTTTTACAATCGGCGGAAAAATTCAAAATACGTGTTTTAGTTGGATCATCGGGAGCGATTGTTGCAATCAGATCATAATTTGCTGCAGCAAAAAGCTGATTATAAATTAAATTTTTAATTACGGTATTATCCATTTTATCACCTGCTTTAATATATGCACAAAAATAAAAAAGATAACCAATCTGTTACAATTGATTATCTTGATATTTATCACGTGTTAATTCAAAAAGCTCGAGGTCTAAAAATTCACCACGTTTGTAAGCGTGTTTTTTTAATGTTACGAGGTATTCGAAATTATTTGCAAGCAGAACTTTTCTACTGCCGATATTACGACTGAAAATCTCTGCTTTAATAATCTTAGTATCGTAATTATCAAATATATATTTAATAATCATTTTTACTGCTTTTTTCATTATACCTTGATGCCAATAAGGCTCTCCAAGCCAATAACCAATTTCAGCTAGGTGGCTATAAATGTCTTCACCAAAAGTAATAGAAATTGCTCCTGCGAATAATCCGTCGACAATAATAGCATATTCGATTAGGTTATTATTACTGTTTTGAGTAATAAAGTTTAAATAATTTTGAGCGTCTTGTGGTGTATAAGGATAAGGAAAAATATCTTTTAAGTTTGCAGAAACTTGAGGGTTGTTTGCCAAAGCGGCTAAGGCAGATTGATCACTTAGCTGGTAAGGTCTTAATCGTAAATCCATTATGGTAAAGGTTTATCCTCTGCAGTATAAATAGCATACCATTCTTCACGAGTTAATTTAACCTCAACTCCTTTAATAGTATCAAGCATATTTTTTATACTAGTTGTTCCGGCAATTGGCTGCATCTGTGCCGGGTGACGCAAGATCCAGGCTGTTACAATTGCTACCTTTGAAACGTTATACTTATCAGCAAGTTTATCTAGCTGTTTGTTTAGTTTAGGATATTTAGGGTTATCAATAAAAGTATCTTCGCTTAATGAAGATCGTATCGTTGACCATGGCTGAATCGTAATATCATTTAATCGGCAGTAGTTTAAAATATCGCCATCATGGTCAATTCCTTCATCCATATTGGCATAGATACCGCTATCGATCATTTGAGCGTGTGCCGGACCAAATTGTAATTGATTAATAATGATTGGCTGTTTACAATATTTTTTTAGTAACTCGATCTGACCGGGATTTTGGTTTGAAACACCAAAATATCTTACTTTTCCTGCTTGATATAATTCATCGAAAGCTTCACTAACTTCTTGAGGGTCCATTAGGGCATCTGGACGATGTAGTAATAAAATATCTAAGTAATCTGTCTGCAATCTTGATAAGATATTATCGACACTTGCTAAAATATACTCTTTAGAAAAATCAAAACAAATTCCAGGGCGAATCCCGCATTTTGATTGAATAATCATTTCTTTTCTTAATTCAGGATGTTTTTGTAATACTTTACCGAATAATTCTTCTGATTTTCCACCACCATAAATATCAGCATGATCAAAGAAGTTAATACCAGCTTTTAATGATTCTAATACCAGGTTTTCAACTTCTTCGGGAGTTTTTGATGCGATGCGCATACAACCAAGCGCTACTTTTGAAACCTTTAAATTGGTTTGTGGTAAACTATAATATTCCATTTTATTTCCTCCTTATATAGATACATTTGATTATATCATGATTGTAAAAATCATGGTATACTATATCCAAGGTTAGGTGATAATATGAATGTAAAATTAAAGATTTTTTGTGGCTTTTTAAGTGGTGTAATTATAGGATTTATCTTTTCACCAGTTAAACACGGTGTAAATGTCAGAGTTTGTAATAATGGTAATCATGATCGAGGTGAAGGATAATGTCATATCAAGTTATTAAAATGATTGTTTATGTAGTTTCGGTGATGCTGTCAATGTGGTCTTTAAGTTGTTTTAATTTTGATAATGTAATTCGTAAAGCAAAGGTAAGAGAATTTTATTTATTCTTTTTAATTGCTTCATTATGTTTAGGATATTTATTAGGTTCTTTTATTTTAGAATTTACAACGATTCATTTTTAACATATTTTTAAATCTCTTCCATATAATTATGTGAGGTAATTATATGAAAGAGATAAGTGTTAAATTGGGAGTCGTTTTTTTAATTACAGTAATCTTTTTATCAATTAATGTTGGGGTAAAAAAAGATGAAACAATCAAAGGTACAGAGACTAAAGAAAAAAAAGAAGAAAAAGAGGAAAAAGCAGTTCAAGTAGCAGTAACAATTGATAATAACGTTAATTATATCGATTTAGATGATTATCTTTTAGGAGTCGTTGCAGGAGAAATGCCGGCAAAATTTGAAATAGAAGCATTAAAAGCGCAAGTTGTCGCGAGTCGGACTTTTGTTTACAATCGCAATTTAAGCGTTGATAATACTACTAATAGTCAAGTTTATTTGACTGAGGATAAAATGCGGGAAAACTGGGGTGATAAGTATGATGAGTATCATCAAAAAATTGTTGCGGCTATCAATGATACTAACGATGAAGTAATGAAATATGAGGGAAAATATATTACGGCAATGTTTTTTTCTTCAAGTAATGGCTATACTGAAAATGTAGAAGATTATTTTGATTCGAGTGCTTTGCCTTATTTGCGAAGTGTTGACTGTCATTGGGATTTATCGATTGATCCAACTAATAGTCGGTCAAAAACTTTTACTAAACAAGAACTAAAAGAAAAATTTAATTGTGATAGCTTAGACTTTAATATTATTGCGTATAAAAAAAGTGGACGTGTTGGAACCCTTAGTGTTGGTGGGAAAAATTATAGCGGACGCAAAGTTCGCGAGATTCTTGGATTAGCTTCAAGTTGTTTTACGATCAAATATGAAAATGGTAAATATACATTTAATACGCTCGGTAGCGGTCATGGAGTTGGGATGAGTCAATACGGTGCTCAGGGAATGGCTCTCGAGGGAGCTAGTTATAAAGAAATTTTAAATCATTTTTATACAAATGTTGAAATTGTAAATAATTAGTATAAACCTGATTTTAGTGGAAACACTACAAATGAGGTGAAACAATGAAACTATTTATGAAAAGAAATCGACGGGTTTTAGTCTTTACAACGGTAGTGATGTTATTTTTAGTCGGAGTAGGGGTAATTCAGTTAGTCGTAAATCAATATCGTCCGCTTAAAGACACTGCGGTTGTAAAAGTGGAAGATAATAAAGATAAAGATACTGACAAAGAGGATCCCCAAGCACCAGCAGAAAAAATGGTAAAGCCGGTTGGTGATGACATTAAAATCGTAAAAAAATTTTATGATTCAAGTTTAAGTGATGAAGAATTAGAAAAAGCATTAGTTTATTTTGAAGGTGTTTATCGCCCTAATCTAGGTATTGATTTTTCAAAAGACAATAAAGCTTTTGAAGTAACTGCGGCCTTTTCGGGAACAGTAACTAAGAAAGATAATGATGCACTGTTAGGTTGGATTGTAACGGTAACTAACGAAACTGGTGTCTCTGCAACTTACCAATCTTTAAGTGAAGTAAATGTTGAAAAAGATGCGGTGATTAAACAGGGTGATAAGATTGGAACTAGTGGTGAAAACGTCTATGAATCTGAATTAAAGAACCACTTACACTTTATTTTAGAGAAGGACAATCAAGCATTAAACCCCGAAAAATATTTTAATCAAGAGGTCTCAAAAATAGCGGTATAATCAACCAAATAGTGATAATTAAAAAAATTATCGCTATTTGGTTTTTTGCCTTGTAAATATCTAAATTCATGGTACAATAGTTAAGAAAAAATAAGGAGGACGAATGATGGCATTATCAAAAGAAATTGGTATCGATTTAGGTACTGCAAATATTTTAATTTATGTCAAAGGTGAAGGTATTGTTGTAAATGAACCTTCTGTAGTAGCGATAGATGATGAAACAAAAAAACCTTTAGCTGTGGGTCAAGAAGCTAAAGATATGTTAGGAAAAACACCAGGAAGAGTAAAAGCAATCCGTCCATTAAAAGATGGAGTTATTGCTGATTTTAGAATTACTGAAATCTTAATTACTCATTTTATTAATAAATTAAACTTGAAAGGGATTTTTTCAAGACCAACGATCTTAATTTGTTGTCCATCAAATATTACATCAATTGAAAAAAGTGCAATCAAAGATGTGGCTGAAAGATGCGGGGCTAAACGTGTTTTTATTGAAGAAGAACCAAAAGTAGCTGCAGTTGGAGCAGGGCTTGAAATCTCTAAACCAACAGGAAATATGGTAATCGATATCGGTGGGGGAACTACTGACATCGCAGTATTATCATTAGGTGATATTGTTACTAGCAGTTCTTTAAAAGTTGCTGGTGATGTAATGGATGAAGATATTATTAAATTTGTTAAAGATAAATATAAGTTATTGATTGGTGATCGCACTGCTGAACAAATCAAAATGGAAATTGGAATTGCAATCAAAGGAATCAGCGAAGAAACATTTGAAGTTAGAGGACGTGACTTAGTTACAGGATTACCTCATACAATCACTCTTACAGCTGATGAAACAGAATTAGCATTACGTGAAACTTGCCAAACAATCGTTAGAGAAACTAAGCATGTCTTAGAACAAACACCTCCAGAATTAGCTGCTGATATTATGTCACGTGGTATCTTCTTAACAGGTGGAGGCGCTTTATTAACAGGATTAGATCATTTATTAGAAAATGAGCTTGGGGTACCAGTATTTGTAGCTGATGACGCTTTAAACTGTGTAGCAAATGGTTGTGGTGTCATGTTAGAAAATACTCACTATGTAAAATAATTTTAAGGATATGGAAACATATCCTTTTTTTGTACTGAAAAGTCATTTCAAGAAATACGTTTCATAGATATGAAATGCTGAAACGCAGTACCTAAATGACTTTGGAAGATTGTTTTAAGTTTATTTCTTGTTAAAATTTGAATATAGAAATAAATGGAGGGAAGAGCAATGGTACATAGAGTTAAACAGGTTAGTATAGTGGTATTAAGTATGTTGGTTTTGTTGAGTACTTTGATCGTTGGGACTTATGCAAAAGCAACTAATTTGGTATCAAATGGTGATTTTAGTCAAGGAACTAATTATTGGAGTATGAATCAAAGTGATGGTTCGTTAGCAATGATGTCGAGTGATAATCATTCTTTAAAGGTACAGATTGAAAAGGTCAATAGTGATGACTATTGGTGGTCCTTAACACTCAAGCAGGATAATATTGCCTTATCAGCAAATAAAAAATATCAGTTATCATTTGACGTAGAGGCATCAATGAGTGGAGATATTAGTTTGGATATTGAAAGCACAAGCGATTATAATAAAAAATACTTAGATCGTCAAATGATAGCGGTTAGTAATCAAAAGAAAACATATACATTTGATTTTGAAAAGAAAGACGATGATGCTGTCACTTTAGTTTATCATCTTGCTAAAGGCGATGGAATCAGTGATTTTAGTAATCAAATAATCAAGCTTTCTAATGTTACAATTATTGAAATTGGCGATATTGAAATCCAAAAAGCAGGTGATTGGTATTTAAATGAAGGAGATGGAGCGAACGGTAAATTGTCAGGTGAGCCAAATGATCTTAAGGTTAAAGTTACTAGTATTAATCAAGAAAACTATTGGTGGGCTTTATCTTTAAAAAAGGAGAATTTAGTATTAAGTGGAAATAAGATTTATAAAATAGTTTTTGATGCTAAAGCTTCAAAAGCTGGAACAATTGGTATTGATATTGAAAAATCAGCAGATTATAATGTCAAATATTTAGATAAACAGAATTTTGATTTAACTACTACGAGTAAAGAGTACAGTTTTAATTTTATAAAAAAAGATAATGATGATGTTTCAATTGTATTTTTATTAAATGAAGGAGATGGAATTAGTAATTTCAAGGATGAGACTATTAATATTAGAAATGTTCGTATAGAGGAAGTTAATGATTTAGGTGATGAATATGTTGTAAATGGTGATTTTGAGACAAATACAACAAGTGGCTGGAATACGTATAACAGTAATGGTTCAAATTTGAAGATCAATGCAGTAAATCAACAATTAGAAGTAACTTTTCCAAACTCAAATGGCAGTAACTATTGGGATTGTCAATTGTTTCAAGGAGATATTCTTTTAGATAATGGAATCTATCGTTTATCTTATGATTTAAAAGGCAGTAAAGCTGGGACTATTTACTTTGATGTTGAGGATACTGGTGATTACGCAACAAAATATTACCCAGAAACAATGGTTGATTTCACAAAAGATGTTCAAACATATAATTTTGAGTTTGAGATTAATGCTGATAATTTATTAGGGACTCAAAAAAATGCTAAGATCCAGTTTAATTTAGGTCCCAATGAACATTGTGACAGCTTGGCTGGAGAAACTTTATATTTTGATAATATCAAGATAGAGAAAATTGGTTCTGGTGCAGGAACTGGTGAATTACAAACGACTAATGTGACTTTTGATGGAAATGATGTTTTAGTTAATAATTTTAAAGGTTTAGGTGTTCAATGGGATCCTTATGTTGTTCACCCTTTAACTGATGAAGAGTGGCAAACAGTGACTAAGCGGGTAGATTTCTTAAATCCAGCTTTTGTTAGATGCATGATCTACGCTAATACATATTGCGAAGGTTTTGATGATGAGGGAAATCCTATTTATGATTTTGATAGTTTGGCAAATCAGGCATTGATTAGAGAATTAGATTATTTAGAAAGTAGAGATATTGAAGTAGTTTTAGGTGAATGGGAGACACCAGATCGTTTTGGTGGTGAATTCGAAGGAATTACTGTTGATGATCCACGCTGGGCAAGCATTATTGGCGGATTTTTAGATTATTTAATTAACCAAAAAGGTTATACATGTATTAAATATTTTAACTATGTAAATGAAGCTAATAGTGATTGGTCATATTGCGGTGATTTTGATAAATGGCAAACAGGAATTAATTATCTTCATACTGAATTAGATAAATATGGATTAAATGAAAAAATAAAAATTACGGGACCTGATACTGTATGGGATAGTGATAATACTTGGTTAAAAGAGATTAATTCAAATCAAGATTTAGATGCTAAAATAGGGCTATATGATACTCATATGTATCCAACAATTGATGAAATTACAAATGGTACTATTGAAGAAATGGTAGCGGAACAACGCAGTTGTGTGACGGGAAAAGACTTTTATATGACTGAAATCGGAATGGTTACTGGCAAAAGTGATGGGGATTCACAACCATATACTAAAGAATTTAGTTATGGAGTTATTATGGCTGATGCCGCAAGTCAAGTTATGCGTGGTGGTTTTTCTGGTTTAGCAATTTGGGATTTAGATGATGCTATGCATGATCAGCAAAATGGATTTCCCATTACAGATATTCGTTCTTTAAAACAGTGGGGATTTTGGAATTCTGTTGCTGGACGAGTTTTTAATCAACCAGAAGAAGAAGAGATACGACCATTCTTTTATACTTGGTCATTAATGGCAAATCTATTCCCACGTAATAGCAAGATCATTGGTTCAACAGCAAATAAAGAATTAAATGGTCTTCGAACAGTTGGGATGGAAAAAGATGGTCAAATGACATATATGATTGTCAACGATTCAAACAGTCCCAAAGAAGTAACCATTGATGTTAAAAATCTTAATGCTAATAACTTAAAATTATTCAAATATGACTATTTTGATAATGATCGTAAGGTCGATAGTAATGGTTATCCGGTCGCTAGTAAGGTACTTGAAAATGTCAATCTTGAAGAAGGATATGAAGTTTCTTTACCATCTGGTGGTGTGGTGATGCTCTCAACTATTGATATTGAAGATGCTAAAAAGGAATTAGTTGATCAAAACGATTCTAAACAAGATAATGAAAACAAAAATGAGGTAGCAGTCAAGACAGGTGATGATTTAAAGGCTGCTGGATTTATGATTTCTGGATTACTTGCTACGGCATTTATCTATGGCATGAAGAAAAAAGGATAGTAGTGATAAGCAAACCAAATTTGGTTTGCTTTCATTTTTATGAAATGCTATTTCATTTTAAGTGAATTAAAAATATTATATTTTGAAAAGCTATTCCAATTGTTTATGTAAGGGTTTACATTATTGATTGATTGATTAAAAATAAGATTATGGAGAGCAAATAAAAAGGATATGGAGGAAAGGTAATATGAAGGGAATGCATAAACATGCGATAGCTTTATTGTTGAGTGCATCATTGCTGCAGTCTAACGTAATGCCCCTATGGGCCAATACTGCACCGTCAGTTCGGGAAACAAATCAAGTAGACGAACTAGATGATTTTTCTAAAGTCTTAAATCATAGTGACGGGTGGCAAACAGTCATTGATGAGCCAAATAATTTTTTTGGTGATTCAAGTCGCTTGATTAGGACAGAAGATAGTGCGCAATATTTGGTTTATCAATTAGATAATCTAACAGATTTTAAAGTTAGAATGCATAGTTATTTAAGAAATCTGCGTTATCTCGTAAATATTTATCAGTCTAATGACTTAAGCAGCTGGGAAGCAGTAGACTATACTATTACCAGCGCTAAAACTAGTGATTCAGCTTTTTGGGGTACATTTGATCTTATGCCTAAGAATATTTTAGATGGGAAGAACAAATATTTAAAAATAGAAATAAAGAATAATGAAAATGCTGATCAAACAAAAACAGTAAAAGGCAGTGATGAAGTTAATTTTCTTAAAGCTGTTCAAATTGGTAAAGTAGAGTTGACGGATAGTAAAGCTGGATTAATTACTAATACAAATACTGATTTAAAAACAATTAAGTTAGAAGGATTTGATGATAGCAAGACTTCTACATTAAAAATATCAGAAAATAAAACAATAAAATTAATTAATCCAACAATTTATGATGTAAAGATTGAAAGCAGTAATCCTAAAGTCGTAAAATATGAAAATAATCAGATTATTGGTGTTAGTAATGGAACTGCTTATTTGAAAGGGATAGTGCCCGGGGAGCTTGAAGTATTTAGGTATGAAATAAAGATTGGAACTGGTGAAAATTTAGATATTTCACCTAAGTATACTAAACCAGCTGATGATACAGGTGATAGCCGTTATATTAAACAAGGAAATGGTGAAGAAACAGATAATCTTATTACTGTTGATCCTGATAATATTATTGTAAAAGATTATATGGGTGGAGCCATGGAACTTGAGATGATTGAATGGTTTGATATGGATGATGCTCGTTGGGAACGTTATTTTCAAAGAATTCAATATATGGAGTTAGGCTTTGTCAGATGTATGTTAGCAGCTTATTGGTATTGTACAGGATTTGATGATCATAATAATCCTATTTATGTTTGGGATTGTTTGAACGAAGATGGTAGTCCAAAATATTATTCTCGTGATGGTTATCCAATTGACCCATTAGGAAATAACATTGAACCGAATATCAAAAGGATGAAACGTTTATATCAATTGTTTGATTTCTTTAAAAAGAATAATATTACTGTAATGACAGGTGAATGGCAATATCCTGAAGCAGCAGAATGGTATTATGTGCCAGGTGAAAATTTAAAACAATATAATTTAACTTTAGATGATCCCCGTTATGCTCAAATTGCAGCGGATTTTATTGAACATATGGTAAAGGATAAAAATTATACTTGTATTGAACAATATGATTTAGGTAATGAGGTAAATATAAATCCTGGATCATATCAGTATGATAAATGGAAACAAGCAAATTTAAATCTTTATGATCAGTTAAAGCAAAGAGGTTTAGAAAAGACAATTTCGTTGACACCGGACCTAAGTTACTGGTTAGATTTATGGTATAACCAAAGTATTGCTGATCTTCATGATGTTTTCGAACAGTATGAATTCCATTGGTATGTAAATGAAGTTAATTTAAAAAATGGAGTTTTTGAAAATGAAATGCGGATGTTAGTTAATAATGCCGCTGGTCAGGATAATCCTGATAAAAAGGTCTATATGGGTGAAGTCGGAATGCGCGATTATTTGAATAATGTTGATCAAGTAACAAATATAGACAGCTTTGAATATGGATTATGGATGGCTAATATTCTTGTACAAGGAACAAGGGCGGGAATGTCTGGATTAACAGCCTGGTCACTAGATGATTCTGTGCATATTAATGGTCCAATGACTTATGATTATTCAGTAGATCAAAAATCATTGATGAAAGTCTGGGGACTATGGAATTCACTAGGTGAATATCAGGGAGTGTCGGAGGATATACGACCATGGTATGTACCTTGGGCATTAGCAAGTAAATTTATGCCTAAAGGGTCACAAATAATTTACACTAGTCCAACTGAACAGCAAGTGTATTCAACGGCTGCCATCAATGGAGATGATTTAACAATATCCGTAGTAAATCATTCAGGTAAAGAACAGCAAGTGTTGGTAAAAATTCCTGAGGCGACTAAAAAAGTGGATTTAAGTGTTTATGCTTATTTTAAAGATGATTTAAATCAAGATGAAAACGGATATCCTGTTCGTTCTGATTTTAAAAAGAATCTTGATTTGCAGGAAGGAATTGTTTTAACTTTACCAGCTGATGGTAATCTGGTTTTAACTACTATGGAGGGTGAAAATAAGTTCAATAGTAAGGATAGCGGATATTTTAGTGACTCAATGCAGTCATTACAAAATACGGTTGATTATCAAAATATTGGCTTTAACTCATATGAAAAACATCCTAATAATGCTCAAAATCGAATTAATATGAATCAGGATATTTTTGGGGATGTGACAAGGATTAATCGTGCCGGCAAAGATAAAGCTTCTTTGGTATATCAAAGGGCTGAAGGAATTAAAAATTTTAGAATTCATAGTTATGTTAAAGGAGCAGTTGGAAGTAATTTTAAAGTTTATGGTTCGAATGATAAAAATGAATGGACAGAAATAAAAATAAATGAAATAGAGAAGTATTCACTAACTAAGGGATGGAAATTTGCAGTATTAACTCCAGAGTCAGAAATCGAATATAAATATATAAAAATTGAGTTAGGAAACGAGGTATCAAGTACAGATATTCAAGTTGGAAAAGTAGAGTTAACGAATCAAAGTGAATTCAGTGAACCGCTCAAATTAGAAATACCTGATGATGCTCAAAGTAGTGAATATAAAGAAATTATGAAAGATGTTCAACTTGCTACAAATGATATAATGAGCATTTATTCAATAAGCGGCTTTGAAAATTTACCTGAAAATTGTACGTTAAAGAGCAGTGATGAAAATATTGTTAAAATTACTGATATGTCATTTAAGGCAGTTAATTCAGGTAGTGCTTTAGTTAATGTTTATAGAGATGGAAAAATAATTGGAAGTATCATTGTCAATGTATATGCTTTCCATGATTCTGTTGAAGATGGTAATGGATTAGTATATCAGCTTAATAATATGAAGTATGATTTAATGGCAGATGCTAATGATACAACATTTTCGCGAACTAATGATGGAGGAAATGTAATTTATAAGTTAGCGGGTATTAAGGATTTTTCAATTAGAGGATATGTGGCAGATAGTAATGATAAATTGTTTGAACAAATTAAAATTTACGCTTCCAAAGATGGAAATACTTGGGAAAGTATAGAAATCAAAGTAGACGGTATAAATGCTTTAAGCAATCCATATTGGCATTATGCAAATATTATTCCTCAAGAAGCAATTACTAAGGATTATGATTATTTAAAGATTGCTATTGAAGGAACATTAACAGATCATTGGAAGATTCAAGTTGGCGATGTACGTATTCAAGACAAACCGTTTAATTCTGTTGTTAATAAAATTGAATTAGCAAATCAAGATTTGAAATTAGCAGTTGGAAATAGCCAAATAATTGGGGCTAAGGTTTATCCAGAAGCAGTATTCCCATTTAAAGTTATTTTTGATGCTGCTGATAATGAGATTGTTTCTGTTGATAAAGATGGTTTAGTAACTGGGCTTAAAGCTGGTAAAACAACAGTTCGTGTTTATTCTCAGGATAATCCAGAAATTTATCAAGACTGTACGATTGAAGTTACAGAAGTGATTGACAGTTCAAAGGAAATTGCAGATAGTATTAAGGAGTTAACGATTATTAATAATCAAATCGTTTTACCGGTTGTTGAAGGTTATGAAATTACAATTAAAAGCTCAAGTATCCCTAATATCATCGATTTAGATGGTAAAGTAACACCAAGTAATCAGGATGAACAAGTAGCATTGGTCTTAGCAGTAAAGAATAAGGCTACGAATGTAGTATCTGATACCGCAAATATTATTGTAACTGTTGCTAAAAAAGATGAAACAGTTATGATTGAATTTGATATTACTGATGTTGTTTTAAAAGTTTATCAAGAATTTGATCCACTAGCAGATATTAAAGTATTTGAAAATGATACAGATATTACAAAGAATGTACGGATCATAAGTAATAATGTTGATTTAAACCATCATGGTAAATATTTTGTCACATATGAAGTAACTGATAGTAAAAATATTACGCATAGCCATACTCGCAATGTTGAGGTTAGAGGAATTAAATCAATCAGTTGTCCAGAGTATCAAGTTGATCTTACTAGTTTGAAGGACCTGGACCCAGATGTATTTTTAAATATTGTTAAAGTAGATAAACAAGTTATTTTAGATAAGCTCAATAGCAAATTAATTGATGACCAAATAATTATTAGCTGTTATGATTTGGCAATGATGTTAAATAACAAAGAATATGTACTGACCGATAATCAATTAACGATTGTATGGAATGTTACATCAAAGATGCAGGGATTCAAAGTTCTGATGCTAGATAAGGATGGAAATGTAGTTGAGGTTCCAATGACTGTTACTGGTAAGGAAATTACTTTTATGGTTGAACAGTTAGGTACTTTTGCAATAGTTGGTGAACAAAAAGTAGAAACAAAAGAACCTGATGAAAATAAGGTTGAAACAGCAGTTAAAACTGGTGATGAAGTTTATTATGCGGAATATGCTGTGTTAGGATTATTGGCACTATCATTAGTTTATGGAATGAAAAAAAGAGGATAAAACAAAACCCAAGCTTATTGAAAAAAAGTAAGCTTGGGTTATTTTATTTGTTTAATATGTCGATGGTCGATAATATGATCGGTTTCAAGTTTTAATTCTAGATTTTCATCATAGTGTCGAGCAAATAGGCAGCTATAGATAATATCAAGCATGATATGGATGGAAATCGTTGAACCAAAAGTAGAAACTTTTGAATAAATTCGTTCTCGAGAATCTAAGAATAAAACATAGTCACATAGTTTTGAAAGGCGGCTTTCTCCAAATGAAGTAATTGCAATCATCGGAACCTTACGGCGTTTCAATAGTTCTGCGGCAGCGATTACTTCGTTAGTTTCACCAGAATATGAAATTAAAATGGCACAATGATCCTTATTTGATTGGGCAGCTTGAAATAGTTGTTCATTGACCATTGGTGCAATCTGAACATTTTTTCCGATTCGAAACATCTTATATTGAAAATCAGAGGCAATTCTAAGTGGACCTGAGACACCATAAATATCAATAACTTTAGTTTGATCGAGCATAATAATGATTTTTGCTAAGATATCATTGTCAATATTATTTACAGTAAGGTTGATTGAATCTTTAGCTAGTGTTGCAATGCTGTGTTTGATTGTATGGATCGTATCTCTTTTTTTAAAAGGAAAATTCGGATTTGTTTCACTATTTCTATCAAACGTATATTGTAACTGAGCCGATAATGCAATTTTAAAATCATTATATCCTTTATACTCTAATTTTTGACATAGTCTAGTTATTGTAGCGGGCGAAGTATACGTTGCTTTAGCTAACTGAGAAGTAGACATATTTAAAACATCGGGTCCATTTTTTAAAATATATGTTGCGATTAATTTTTCGGAAGTTGAGAAGTCAACGGCCATTTCTAGTTTTCTTAGTAGACTCATTTTTATCACCAATTTTAGTATACCATTTTTTTATTATTAAGTTTAATTATTTAGTTAGATAAATCAAAAAATTGCTTTTTTTCATAAATATGAAATGCTTTTTTAATCAAAATTGAATTTAATAATCACAATTTTTAATATTTGATTTTTTGGATAAGCGAAGAATTATATATTGCAAAACTTCTTGTTTCGTGTTTATGAAATATCATTTCATAAATTGCCCAATAAAATAATAAAAGTTTGAAAGGAGATTGCAACTATTTGTGTAAGTGTTTACAATCATTGTTTAGACAATTAAACTAAAAGTATAAATAGAGATTAGTAAGGAGGAGAAAAATTTAATTAATTTATGAGGGAAAAATATAAAGGAGAAAGGAATATTATGAATAGGAAATTTAAGCGATTTTTGACTTCATTATTATCATTAGCGGTAGTTGCTAGTTCTGGAATTGGACCAGTAAAAGCCGTTGATAATACCCCTAAACTGGATTCAAAAGTTTATATTAACAGTGATAATGTATTAACTAAAGATTTTGAAGGATTTGGGGTACAATGGGATCCTAGTGATTTATTTGATTACACTGATGAACAGTGGTCATCTTTTTATGAAAAAGCAAGCTTTTTAAGCCCTAATGTGATGCGGGTCATGCTCCATGATGGGGACAGTTATTGTATTGGCTTTGAAGACGATGGAACTCCGATTTATGATTGGGAGTCTGTTATGATGAAGCGTGTTTATAAAATTTTAGATTTTGCTCAACAAAATGATATTCCAATCATGTTAGGTGAATGGAGAAGTATTAGTGAAAGAGGATATTTATCTTACGATGATCATGGAAAAACGGTAAATTGGAGTAGTCCTACATGGGCAAGGATGATTGGTGATTGTTTAGAGCATTTGATTGTTGATAAAGGTTATACTTGTATTAAATACTATAACATGATTAATGAACCAAATTATTATAAACGAGATCATGGTGATGTCACAAATGAATATGTATATGATCAATGGAAGCAGGCAATTACTAATTTAAGAAATGAAATGGACAGTTCTGGTATAGAAAAAATTGAAAATATCAAAATTGTAGGGCCGGATGTTTATGATTCACAAGAAGCTTGGATAAATCAAGCAACAAGTGATGAGATGAAAGATAAAATAGAATTAACAGAAGTGCATAGATATGCCCCACAAAGTGAGGTAGAAAGTGGACTTATTGAAAAGAAATTAAAGACTTGGAAAGAACAGGCTGAAAGTCTTGATCCTGAAGTTGCTGAGGAAGGATTTGCTTTGGGTGAAATGGGAATTTCAGGAACTGCTCCTGGAGATTCGCAATTGAATGCGAGAAAATACGATTATGGAGTGGATATTTTTGATTATGGTGTCCAAGCTATTCGTGCGGGATTAAAATTTGGTAGCGTATGGGGCTTTGAAGATAGTATGCATGTTCAGCATAATGATATTGTTAATAATTTCAAAGATCAATATGGACCTGCTGCAACAACAGAAGAAGGTAGAGATTATGTTGTCCATACGCCAACAGGAGATCCTTCAATTGATAATGATATCAAGATATGGGGATTTTGGAATGAACTTGGTGAAGAAATGGCAGCTCAAAATGCTGAGCATAATGTTACGGGAAGAGCTAATACAGTAAAAGCAAGTGATGAGAATCTAAAACCATGGTATTATACTTGGTCAATGTTATGCCGTTATTTTCCATCTGGAACAAAGATTCTTGAAACTACAGACAGTTATGTTGATCAGTTAAGAGTTACATCAGGAATTATTCCAGTTGCAGATGATAAAGGTGATATTAGTATTGCAGTTGTTAATAATTCATCATCTCAAAAAACATTAGAAGTAAATATGCCTAATGCAGCTAGTAAAGTTGATCTTAATCAATATTTCTATTATGATGGTGAAATTGATGGGAAAACTAGACCGGTCAATGAAAAGGGTCAATTGTTACAATATGACACAATTGAAAATGCTAATCTTAAGGATGGTGTTAATGTCACTTTACCAGCAAAATCATGTATGATCTTAACTTCTTTAGGATATGAGGGTGAAAGTCATCCAATGAGTTTTACAACTGGTCAAACAACTGATGTTGAAAAGGTTGAAATTTATGAAACTACTAATGCTAACCAATTAGAAGTTGGTAAGTCTTATCAATTAGCAGCTAATTATATTCCATCTATTTCAAAAGGTGAAATGGAATGGTCAGTTGTTGATTATTTTGGTAATGCTAGTGATAAAGCATTAATTGATGAAAATGGACTTTTAACAGTAAAAAAAGCTGGTCAATTTAAAGTGATTGGTAATTTAAAAGGAAAACCAGAAATACAGGATACATTAGTATTTAAGGCAACAAGTTCTAGTATTTTAGTTGATGAGTTAAATGATCTTGAAAATGGAGTTGCTTTATCTTATCAAGATATTATAAAAGATGATAATTCAGCTAATTTTAATGGTGATAAAACAGTTAAAAGAAGTGATAGTAATGCAAATGGTAAACCAGGAATTATTACATATCAAGCAAATAACATTTATGATTTTGAATTTAGTGCATATTCATTAAATAATAATCTTGATAAATCTGGAAATTTTGTAGTAGAAGTTTCTCAAAATGGTGATAGCTGGTCACCAGTTGAATGTGAGTTTATTCAAGGAAGTAAATTAAGTTCTGGCTGGTATCCATATACAATTAAAAATAAAGCGGTAATAAAAGATGATGGATATCAATATTTACGGGTAACGATCACAAGTAAGTCAGGTTATAAAACATATGATCCTCAATATGCTGGTGGATCAATATATTATGATTACCAGGGAGCATCACAAATCGATATTCAAAGTCATAATGAATTTATTGTTAAAGGACAAGAATTACAGTTTAAAGCAGAAGTACTTCCAAGTATTGCCAGCCAAGAAGTAAGCTGGAAAGTATTATCTCTTGAGGGAAAACCAACTGAACTTGCAACAATAAGTCCAGATGGGATATTGACTGCTAAGGCTAAAGGAGAAGTTGTCGTTGTAGCAACTGCTAAAGATACTGATGTTAGTGCTTATAGTCATATTAATATTATTAATGGTTATTTTGTAGATGAAATTGAAGATTTTAGTAAAATGTATCAATATGGTGAATTTGCTTTTGATGATCCTAAATCATCAAATTTCACTGATAAAACAAGGATTAAAAGATTATCAGATAGTAATCAAAGTATTGTTTATGCTTTAAGTGATATTGAAAAAGCTACTTTTGAAATCTATAAAAATGGTTCATTTGTAAATGATTCAGTAGATATTTATGTTTCTAGTGACGGATTAACTTATAATAAAGTAGAGAAAAATGTTGTAAATGCAGGTAAAGCAGCTAGTTCAACTGAATATTATTTATATGAAGTATCGACTAAAGAGTTAGGTGATAATGTAAATTATATTAAGTTAGAATTGAAAAATGATGAAATAATTTATTGTCCAATGTTAGGAAAAACAAAGATTATTTATAATCCAATTGAAAATGTTGAAGTAACAAATGTTACTTTAGATCAAAAAGAGTTATCTATTAATGTAGGACAAAGCAAAACTTTAGTTAAAAAATTAGCACCATTATATGCAGATGAGCAATTAACTTGGTCAAGCCGTGACGAAGATATTGCAAGTGTAGATCAAAACGGTATCGTTACTGCTAAAAAGGTAGGGAGTACAATTATCTATGCAAAATATAATGATGAAATTTATGCTACGAGTGTGATTAATGTTCTTGGTGAAAATATGGCATTAAATAAAGATGTTAGTGCTTCAACAGAAACAAATCAATGGAATAAAAATCCAACAGGTAAACTGGTTAATGATGGTGATTATGATACACGCTGGGTTTCTAAAGATGGGACATCAATCACTAAAGAACAAATTACAATTGATTTAGGTGAAGTGACAACTGTTGATAATGTTAAACTTTATTGGGAATCAGCAAGAGCAACAGATTTTAATATTGAAGTGTCTACTGATGGTTCAAAATATGATATAGTTGAAAAATTACGTGATGAGGATAAAAATAAATTAACTAATGAGATTTCATTTGATCCGGTTGAAGCAAGATATGTAAGAATGCAGGGATTAACACCAGCAACTAAGTATGGTTATTCAATCTATGAATTTGAAATTTATAATAATTCAGATTTAAAATTAGCAAGCAGTGTTGAATTTAAAGAAATGTCATCAGAACTGTATCTTGGTGAAAATACAGCACTTGATGTAGTTGTAACTCCTGATGATGCAACATATCAGGATGCTTCATATACTTCAAGCAATGAGTTCGTTGTTGTTTGTAAAAACAATCAGATGATTGCTGTTGGTGAAGGAACAGCAACAATTACTGCCAATGTCAACGGTCAAAAAATAACTAAAGAAATTACTGTTGTTAAAAATAATGCCCGTAAGATTGCTCAGGAGCTGACATCATTAACTGTTGAAAATGGTCGTGTGGACTTCCCGACAGTTGACGGCTACAGCTTCAGTGTATTCAGTTCTGATCTGGAAAAAGTTATTGCCAAAGACGGAAGTGTTAACTTACCGATTGAAGATCAAGAAGTGGCACTTGTTGTAACTGTATCTAAAGACGGCAGTGAAGACAGTGCAAATACTGATGAAATCAAAGTGATGGTTAAAGGTAGCAGAGATAAATATGAGCTGTTGGAAAAACGAATCAAAGAAATCGAAGAAACAGACTGGACAGTATATAAACCAGGTACAGTTAAAACATTTAAAGAGAAATTGCAGGCAGTCAAGGAAAGTCTAAATGCAGAAGTACTGTTAGTCAGTGAGGTTGAAAAAGCAGGAGAAAATCTTGAAGCAGCATTTAAGGGATTAGAGATCAAAAGTGATAAAAAGACACTTGATGCGCTGATTAAAGAACTAGAAGAACTTGATACCAAAGTATATACCGAAGTATCAGTGGCAAGAGTGGAAAAAGCATTAGAAAAAGCAGAGACAGTCAGTGAAAACGAAGATGCCAGTGAAGCAGAAGTAAATGATGCAGTTCAAGCACTGTATGAGGCAAAATTGGGATTAGTGGAACAGATCAATTATGACAATCTAAAAGATCGGATTGAAGAAATAGAAAAAGAAGATCTGAGCATATACAGTGAAGCGACCGCAGCTCGCTTAAAAGAACAGATAGCAGAAGCAAAAGAAGCATTAAAGAATGAAAATATTACGAATGAAGAGTTGCAAGAAGAACTGGCAGGACTTAATGAAAAATACAGCAGCTTAAAACTGAATCATGAGCCGGGAAGTGTAGAAGAATTAATAAAACGAATTGAAGAGATGGATCTGAGCGGATACAGTGAAGCAAGTGTAAAGGAATTAGAAAGAGTAATAAAAGAGATCAAAGAAGAGCTGTTAGAAGGGGTAGACCAAGTAAGATATGCAAAACTGGCAGAAAAACTACAGACAGCATACGAAGGATTAGAAAGGAAGAGTGAAGTAAAACCGGTAGAACCAGAACAACTGGAAACTCCAAAAGGAGATGAACAGGCAGCTAAAACTGGTGATAACATGATAATTGGAACATGGTTAATCACAATGTCAGCAGCCGTAATGGTAGTTATATTCCTAAATAAAAGAAGGAGTTTAGAAAAATAAAAATGGGGTTAAATAGAGAAAGTAGTTCTTAACCACTTATAGATGGAGGAGTAATATGGGGTTATTAAAAAAAATTGAATTGGCAAATAACTTTTCATCAGTAGAACGGATCTTAGGTAAATACGTTTTAGAAAATGGTGAAAAAGTATTAAACATGTCAACTAAAGAATTAGCCAAAGCAACATTTACTTCTCCAGCTAGTATTGTTCGTTTTTGTCGAAAACTTGAATATGAAGGATATAATGATTTTAAAATTGCATTAGCAGCTCAATTACAATATAGTCGTCTTAGCAATGATGATATTAATGCAAACTACCCTTTTAAAGGAACTGATAGTGTTTATACTGTGGCTAGCAATATTGCTAATCTATCAAAAGAAAGCATTGATATTACAATGAAAAATTTAGATTTAGAAGAATTAAGGCTAGTTGTTTTGATGATTACTAAAGCGAAGGTCATTGATATTTATGGGGTTTCAGGTCCACTTAGAATTGCAAGTGACTTTCAGTATAAGATGTTTAGAATAGGTAAAGATGTGCGGATTTCACAAATGATCAATGAACAGTTGTTTCAAGCTGCTCAAAGTACTTCAGAACATTTGGCTATTTTAATTTCTTATTCCGGAGAAACAGAAGAAGTAATTGAAGCAGCGAAGATTTTATATCGACGTAAGATTCCTGCAATTGCAATAACTTCATTTGGAGAAAATCGTCTTGTAAAATATACCCAAAGAGTCTTATATTTAAATTCATCAGAATTTATTTATTCTAAAATCGCAACTTTTTCTTCGACTCTCTCACTACATTTATTGTTAGATATTATTTATGGTTGTGTATTTTCTAAAAATTATGAGGATAATTTAAATTATAAGATTGAAACCGATAATCTAATTGATCATCGTCAATCAAGCATTGCAATAGATAAATTTAAATAATTATTAAAACGATATGGAAGTTTATTTTAACCATATCGTTTTCTATTTATGAAACCATGTTTCATAAATAAATATAATAAAAAGTAAAAGTCTGGGATACCAAATCAAAGATTAATAAGATTATCATAACGGAGTGATTAAATTGAGATGGGAAAGAGCAGTAAAGCTTGTATTTATTGTGTGCTTAATAATTTCTTCGCTATCTACAACAAGAGTTAAGGAGTTCGAAAATTCTAAAACCTTGGTAGATAACTTTGATACTGAAGCACCATCAGCTTAGATTTATTATGGAAATTTATCTTTAGTTGATAGTTTTATAGATATTTTTCCTACTTGGATTTCAACAACGCTGGTTCCTAAAAATAATGGTGCAATAATAAGTTCAGGTCAAAAAAATGGATACGCAATTTATCAAGTTGATAATCCAAGTAAGATTACATATATTTCATTGAACTGGAATGGTTCTGGAGCAGTTGGGAAAATCGGGGTTAATCAAATGCGCCTTAGAACCGGTGCAAGAGCTGACCAAGAAGTGTATTTGCCATTTTTTGATTTCGAAAATGATATAATATGTGCAAAACTGGCAGAAAAACTACAGACAGCATACGAAGGATTAAAAAAGAAGAGTAAAGTAACACTGGTAGAACCAGAACAGCCGAAAACTCCAAAAGGAAATGAACAGGCAGCTAAAACTGGTGATAACATGATAATTGGAACATGACTAATCGGTATGGTTGTAACTTTAGGGGGAATGGAGTATATCAGAAGAAAAAAGGCGAGATGATGTACTGATAGAGTATAATTAGATTTAGATAATAATTTCAATCAAAAGAAAGTGACGATTTGGTTAAGTTTTGCTTAACTATAATCGTCTTTTTTATGGTTTTAGTTAAGTTGATAAAGTGTTTGTAAACTTCGTTGACGCTAAAATCTCAGTGTGTAAAATAGGTGGCGTAGTACAGATTTATAACTTAAAAAAAGGGGACTATGACATGAATGAGAATTTGAAAAAACGTATTATTGTTTCTTTGGCAACAGTATCAGCCTTTTCTAGTTTGGCAATGGTACCATTATCTGCTTATGGTGAATATCAAGGTAATGATGGAACACAAAAACTAAATAATGGGCTGACTAGTACTAGTGATTATAATGATTGGTATAATAACCAATGGAATAATCAAGAATCCGGTGAAATGGATACTGGAAAAATTGTATTGACACCGGGAGCAAAAGCAACTGATCTAAATTTTGCCTGGTACTCAGAAGAAACGGGAACACCAACAGTAAAAATTTCTACCAATCAAGATATGTCAGGAGCAAAAACTGTAACGGGCAGTGCTGACAAGATTAACAAGAACAATAGTTTCAAAAACTATACTGCTAGTAATAAGGTAGCACTTAAAGATTATCTAGTGGAAAATATGACTTACTATTACCAATATAGTACAAACGGTGTTGATTGGAGTGATACATATACTTACAAAACACACAGTTTTAGTGATTATCAGGCAGTATTAGTAGGAGATCCACAAATTGGAGCTTCTGGAAGTAACGGACAAGGTACTCAAGATGATACTGATATTGCAGTTAATACCTATGCATGGAATAAGACATTGCAAAAAGCATTAGGAGCTGGAGGCATTGCAGAAAATGCTAGCTTCATTTTATCAGCAGGAGATCAAATTGATTATTCATCAAGCGGAACTAATGGTTCTGGAGAGATTATAAGAGAACAAGAATATGCAGGTTTCTTATATCCTGATGTGTTGAGAAGTACACCATTAGCAACAACGATTGGTAATCATGAGTCAATGGTCGATGATTACAGTCTTCATTATAATAATCCTAATGCAAGTACATTAGGTTCTACAGAATCTGGTGGAGATTATTATTATAGCTATGGAGATACTCTATTTATTAGTTTAAATAGTAATAGTCGTAATGTTGAAGAACATCGTCAGTTAATGAAAGAAGCTGTAGCTAGTCATGAAGATGCAAAGTGGAAAGTGGTTTTATTCCATCATGATATCTATGGTTCTGGTTCACCGCACTCAGATGTTGATGGGGCTAACTTAAGAATTTTATTTGCGCCATTAATGGATGAATTTAACATTGATTTATGTTTAACAGGTCACGATCATTCTTACGCTCGTACTTATCAAATTCTAGATGGAAAGGTAATTGAAACCGACGGTGTTAGTGAAAATGCTAGTAAAGCATATAATCCAGAAGGAACATTATATATTGCCGCAGGATCTGCTTCAGGAAGTAAATTTTACACATTGAATACAGTTAAACAATATTATATTGCTGAACGTTCTAATACACCAGAACCAACCTTTTCAACAATTGATTTTAGTGGAGATTCTTTAACAATTAAAACTTATGATTACAATGGTCAAAAATATGCAAATGATGTAACTTTATCAAAAGATGGTAATGCTAAATCAATTGAAGAAATGAAGAATGAAGTAGCTGCGATTGATACAGTCAATGTAACAAGTGGCTCTAAAAATAGAATCGATGAAGCTTTAATAGCTGTAAATACTGCTTTAGACACACGTGATGATAGTACAGCTGAAACAGAATTACAAAATAAATGGAATACTACAAGTGATCCATTAAATTATTACGGTTATGCCCAAAATGGTTTTGCAAATGAAAATAGTACTGCCTTAAAACGAGGGTATTCATCTTTATTAGACAAAACGTTATATGAAAATGATAGTAATAAAGCTGTTACAACTGCAACTATCGATGAAGCATATAATAAATTAGCAACAGCTAAAAACGAAGTCGTGACAAAAGCTGAGTTTGCTGAAGTACAGACTAAATTTGATCAAATTGGAAGTACTTTAGCACAAATTAGTATCGGAGATAAAAAAGATCAGTATACTAGAGCAGATGTAGATGCTTTCAAGAAATCAATTGCAGCTTTAAAAGTTGACTTCAATGAAGCAACTATTACTAAGACTGCATTAAATGAATTGAGTACACAATTAGATACAGTGACAAATGAATTTTTAGCAAAGAAAAATACTGAAGATATTACAACAGCTCCAATTGTTACTCCTTCAACAACGCCAAGTAAAACACCAGTAAAAACAACTAGCAGCAAAGTAAAAACTGGTGATGATACGTCAATCAATTTAGCAGGTATTACTGCTTTCGTATCATTGCTAGGAATTGCTGGAACAAAATTATTTAAAAAAAGAAAAATTGAAGAATAGTCAAGATAAATAATGAAATAAACAAGACAGAGCTTGTTCTGTCTTGTTTTATATATGGGAGAAGTTATGAAAGAGTTATTAAAAGAATTTAAACAGTTAAGTAAAAAAGAAAAAATAGGTCATTTTGGAGTCTGGCTGGCAATTTTAGCATTTTTAATTTTTTTATATTTTTTTAATAATGCTGTTGAAAAAACACCATTGATGGATCAAGAAGGTGCTGTATTTGAAAAAGCCCGAGTGACTGAAATTATATCTGAAAATCGTACAGAAAATGGACTTCAGCAAGGAACGCAAATAGTGAATACGGAGATTTTGTCAGGTGATTATAAAGGTCAAATAGTAGAGACTACGAATATTGATAGTTATTTGTACGGTGCTGATTGTAAGGTGGGAACTAGGGTGATAGTGCAGCTTAGTGAATATAATGGAACCTTAAGTGCTAGTGTTTATAATTATGATCGCACTAATACACTATATACAATGGTTGCAATTTTTTTGATTTTATTAGTTGTAATCGGTAAACGAAAAGGTTTTACCTCAGCTTTAGGATTAATTTTTACATTTATTTGTATTATCTTTTTATATCTGCCGATGTTGTATTTAGGTTTTTCACCGTTTTTTAGTGCAGTTGCTGTAGTTGTTTTAACGACTCTTGTAACAATGTATTTTATAGGTGGCTTTTCAATGAAAACTTTATGTTCGGTACTAGGAACGATTGCGGGGGTCGTTGTAGCAGGAATCTTTGCAAGCAGTTTTGGGGCACTTGGGCATGTTAGCGGCTATAATGTTAATGATATTGAAACGTTACTTTATATAGGACAAAACAGTAAATTAGATATTAGTGGTCTTTTATTTTCAGGTATTTTAATTGCTTCGCTTGGAGCAGTAATGGATGTAGCTATGTCAATTTCAACTACGATTGAGGAAATTAAATATCACAATCCTAGTATCTCACGTAAAGATTTATTTAAAAGTGGTATTAAAATAGGTGGAGACATGATGGGAACGATGTCAAATACTTTAATTTTAGCTTTTACAGGTGGCTCTTTAAGTACATTAGTTGTTTTTTATGCTTATGATATGCCGTTTTTACAAATGTTCAATTCCTATGATATGGGAATTGAGATCATTCAAGGTATTGCAGGGTCATTGGGAGTCATTCTAACAGTTCCATTTGTTTCGATAATTGCTGCGATTTTAATGACAAAAAAGAAAAAAGGAGATTTTCCAAAATAGTAAAAAGCCGCTAGTTATCTGGCGGTTTTGCTATAATAAAAAAATGAGGTGGATATATGACAAAAGTACTATTTTTTGATATTGATGGAACATTAACAGATACGCATGGGGGATTGCCAGAAATTCCAGCCGGAGCCCAACGAAAAATGAAGGAATTACAAGAACGAGGTTATTTGTTATTTTTAGCAAGTGGTCGTCCTTATGCTTTTATTCCAGAGATTTTAACAAACTTTGGATTTGATGGTGCTGTTTTGTGTAACGGAGCACATGTGGAAATGAATGGACAATTTATTTATCATCAGCCTACAGATTTAAAAAAGACGATTGATTTAGTAAATCATCTGGATGAAAATAATTTTGAATATATTATTGAAACAAAACGTGGAGCATATTTAGATCCGAGTTTTAAAGTTTTAGAAAAGTTTTTCATAAGTTGTAATATTAATGAAGAATTTTTAATTGAAGACTTTAATAGAGAAGATATAATTGCAGAATGCTTAAAATTAGAGGTTAGTGTACCCGATGAGCATCAAGCAAAGATTGAAGAAATTATCTTAAATGATTTTAACTATGATAAACATGGAACAGATAATGCTTTTGAAATCTATTCTAATGTTATTTCAAAAGCTACTGGGGTACAAAAAGTCCTTGAATATTTAAATTTGAATGTTCAAGATAGTTATGCTTTTGGCGACGGTTTAAATGATTTAGAGATGATTCAAACAGTTGGAACAGGAGTTGCAATGGGAAATGCTGTTGATGAATTAAAAGCTGTTAGCGATTTGGTTTGTGATTCGGTTCATAATAATGGACTTGAAAAAGTTTTAAATGATTTATTTGGATAAAAAAACCAAGAATTTCAAATGAAATTCTCGGTTTTATTTTTTACTATTTTTTTAAAACGAAGTGATGACCAGGTGTTACAAAATCTAATAATATCATTTCTTCTTCTTTAACTGTTGCTACTAAATTACGTTCACCATCATTTGGAATTTCTGTTAAAACAATTTCCAATTCACCACGATAATGAGCTAAGTTATCATTAACAATCAAGACATCACCACGTGTGAACACTTTTTTACCACAATCATGATGAGGGATTGATTTACTGCCTGCGATTTCTGTATTTGAAGTAAATCCAGAATCTTGAACTGTAGCTTTTTCTTTAAATTTAACTCTTGGCATTGAAGAACGTAACATGAATGATGAGTGATCATAACGATCCCAATGAGGGGCAAAATCATACATGATCAATTTTTCATTGTCAGTAATTTCAGGTACTTCATCAACACGAATTTCAATTGCTTGATAATTAATTTTTGATAAAGCTTCTAACTCTTCATCAGTAGCCGGATAGTTTCCGATTAAGATATCGTCAACGTCACCAGTTGCTAATAATGTACGAGCTTGTAAGTCGATTGGTAAACCTCTCATGATTTCGACTGTAGGTAAACCACAGAATACTTCCCATGGTCCAATTGTATTAGCGTTGTTGCTAGAAACAAAAGCAGCTGTATGTAAGTTTAATTCTTTCCAATAACGGTTATATTCCATGAATAGATTGAAATCTAATCCTGAATAACGTTCAGGGAAGAAGTTGTGGCACATGATCATTTGATCTTTATTTCCACCATGATTAATTAGTAATTCAACACCCATGTCCATGCTGGCATTGAATTCAATTTTAATACCATATGGATTACGTGTGATTTGGATATCACCTTGTGTCCCAAAGTTTCCGTCTAAACGGATGATGTCTAATCCTAAATCAGCAAATGGTTTTAAATTTCCTGGTGTAGCTCCAATAATTTTAAATACTTCAGGGTTAGTATCAGCTGCTACTTCGAACCCTAGTTCATGAGCCTTATCCATGAATTCTTTAAATTCTACTAAATAACTTTCGCGCTTATCTTCAGGGATTGATAAGAAACAAGTAAAGATTCTACTAAACCCTAATTTAGCGGCTTTTTCCATATAAGCGTATACCTCTTCTTTTGGTGATTTATCAGGGTATACTGATATTCCTAATTTATGCATTTCGTTTTCCTCCTTAACACCATTATTATAAAACTATTTATTGGTTTTGTCTTGTATTTTATGCAAAAATAATTGATAATATACAAAAGATAGGAAGTGAAAAGATGAATCCTAGTTTGATTATGTCATTTGTTGTAACTATGATCGTTTCAGCCATTCTAATTCCGCTAGTTATGAAGGCGGGTAAAGAATTAGGAATCGTAGCACACAAAAATAAGCGAACAGTTCATAAGGTCGAAGTACCTCGAATCGGTGGATATGCAATTTACATCAGTTCCTTAATTGGGGCGGTCATCTTTTTAAAGACTGATCCTCAAATCAATGCAATTCTAATTGCTGGTTTCTTGGTATTCTTTGTAGGTTTGATTGATGATGTTCATGATTTATCACCGAAAACGAAATTAGCAGTTGAATTGATTGCAGCACTGATTGTTATTGTATATGGTGATATATATTTAAAAGGTTTTGATTTTATGCCGAGTAATTGGCCACCGATTATTCCAGGGATTATAACAGTTTTATGGATTGTAGGGATTACTAATGCAATCAATTTAATTGATGGATTAGATGGATTGTCATCTGGAATATCAATTATTGTCTTGTTTACTGTTTCAATGACTTCGCTTACGAGTGGAAGAACTGATATTGCTTCGTTGTCATTGGTTTTAGCAGGGGCAATTATGGGATTTTTATTTTATAATTTTCATCCAGCTAAGATTTTTTTAGGAGATTGTGGTGCTTTATATATTGGTTTTATGATTTCTGTTATTTCATTATTAGGTTTTGGTTATAATGTATCGACATTTTTTACCTTAGGGGCACCGATTGTTGTTTTGATGGTTCCGATAATGGATACGTTGATTGCAATCATTCGACGAAAAGTTAATCATAAAAAATTTAGTGAAGCTGATCGGGCGCATTTACATCATAATTTAATGTTCAAATTGAAACTAGGGCATCGTAAAAGTGTTTTAGTTTTATACGGTGTTACTTTTTTGTTCTCTTTAACATCATATATTTATCTATATGATGCAACTTTAGGAACTTTAATGTTTGTCATTCTAATGTTTATTTTCGAATTATTCATTGAAACAACAAGTATGGTAAGTCAAAAGTATAAACCGGTATTAACATTAGCAAATGTCTTTATTCAGAGCGACCGCTTGCCTAAGATTAAATTCTTAGAAAGATATCGGGCTAATCGCAGTGAAAAACGAAAAGTTATTGATCATGTTGTAATGCTTTGTTGTTTACTCATAGTAATTGGGGGAGCAGGTACTTATATTCTTTATAGTCGTGAAGGAGCTTCTAAAAATAACCCTGCGACGGTTCCTGTTGAGACGCCGTATATACATGAGGAAGGAAATGAGCTTTTAAATGATATATATGTTCGACTTGATAAAGCTTATAAAAATAATTTAACAAGCGAGGAATGTCAATTAGTAGCATCTTATTTTGCTGTTGATTATTTTACTTTAAAAGATAAAAAAGATGGTGAAATTGGTGGTTTAGATTATATTTATCCAAGCTTGCAGAGTGAATTTAGCTCATTTGCTTCAAAATCATTTTATACATATAGAGAAACGTATCCAAAATTAGAAGTTAAGAATTATGAAATTATTTCTTTTGCACCATCTAAGGTAGTGATTGATGATCTAGATGATAATGAATATTATAACGTATTAATCTCAATGGAATTCAATCGTAAGGTTGACGAATTACCTAAAAGTGTAAATATAGTTTTAGTTTTAGATAATGATCGTTTTTATGTAGTTGGTGTTGATAATGCTTAGTTATTTAAAAGTAGAGAATATTGATAATGAATTGATTGAATTTCATTTACGTCAAAAGAATTATTATTCTTTGGAAGGACAGGTAGTTACTAGAGAATATCTTATTAATGAGATGCGATGTCCTGACGGTTTTGATGAAATAGATCATTATATAGAAAAATGTTATTTAGAAGGTGAACTAGTTGGATTAGTCGATTATCAATATGGCTATCGTTATTCGATGATTCATGATGATGAATGTGTATGGATTGGATTATTTTTAATTGATCAGGATAAACAAAATTGTGGATTGGGGAAGAGGCTGTTTAATGACTGTTTAAAAAAATTTAAGCAACGTTGTGAACGGATCCAATTGGCTTGTTTAGTGAGGAATGAAGCTGGTTTAGTATTTTGGAAAAAGTGTGGATTTAATGAGATTGGTAATTCTAAATATGGTGATTTACCAGTAATTGTATTAGAGAAAAGAATATAGTAGGCAGCTGTCAAGAAGATTTGATTAAAGTGTCGATGAAATCATTGTAATTTTAAAAATATTATGTTATTATGTTCTAGCGATGTATCAAAGTATCTAATAGGAGGTATATTATGTTTGGGACTATTCTAAATGTTTTATTAGTTGTTATTTCAATAGCACTTATTATATTATGTCTATTACAAAGTGGTAAATCTGATGGAATTGTAAATGCTTTAACTGGTCAAAGCTCAAACTTGTTTGCACAGCAAAAAGAACGTGGTGCAGATTTAGTGATGACAAGAGTTACTACTGGTTTAGCAATTGCATTTTTCGTTATTGCAATCATTCTAAGAATGTCATAAATAATAGGGCTAAGGTCCTATTTTTATTTTGGAATCGGGAGGTGAATGAATGAAAGAAAAGATTTTGGAATTGTTAAGTGATGAAAATTATTTAGAGCGTTCTATTGATTTGATCGCTGCTAAATTAAATTGTAATAAAAGTGATAAATTTGTAAACTTAGTTAAACTTATGAATGAGTTGGAAGATGAAGGTAAAGTAGTTAGAAATAAATATAATCATTATTATCTTCCAAATCAGTTTGGCATGATTCTAGGAACATTAACGATTAATAAACGTGGTTTTGGGTTTGTAGTCGTTGAAGATCAAGAGAAAGATATTTTTATTAGTCCCGATGACTTAAAGGATGCGTTTAATAAGGATACTGTATTAGTTGAATTAAAGAAGCACAGTGATGAGGAACGTCCTGAGGGGCGAGTTATCAGGGTTATAAAAAGAGGACAGACAAGATTAGTTGGTGAAATCAAAAAAGGAAAACGTGATTGCTTTGTTGATGTTGATGATCCGATGTTCGATAAACCGATTTTTGTAGATCGCGCTCATTTACACGGAGCGATGCCGGGACACAAAGTTCAAGTTGAAATTAAGACTTATAAACCGATTTTAAAAGGTGATGTTGTAAAGATTTTAGGGCATCGCAATGATCCTGGGATTGATATCTTATCGATAGTATATGAACACGATGCGCCAGTTGAGTTTCCTCAAGCTGTCTATGATCAAATAGAGAATATTCCTGATAGTTTGGAAGGAATTGATATTGGTCAACGGATTGATTTGCGTGATGAGGTCGTTGTTACTATTGATGGTGATGACGCCAAAGACTTAGATGATGGTATTTCATTAAAAAAATTAGATAATGGTCATTATCATTTAGGGGTGCATATTGCCGATGTTTCTTATTATGTTACAGAAGAATCACCGCTTGATAAAGAAGCATTTGCACGTGGAACATCAATTTATTTAGCTGATCGTGTTATCCCAATGCTGCCACATAAGTTATCAAACGGCATTTGTTCATTAAACCCGCATGTTGATCGTTTCACAATTTCTTGTTTTATGGAAATTGATGAAAATGGTGAGGTTGTAGAACATGATATTGTTCCAGCAGTAATTAATTCGACAGAACGGATGACTTATACTAATGTAAATAAAATTCTTGATGGTGATCAGACGCTTCAGTTACAGTATAGTCATGTCAAAGATTTATTTTTCTTAATGCAGGAATTAGCAATGATTCTTCAAGCGAAAAAAGCTAGACGTGGTGCGATTGATTTTGATGTTAAAGAAGCAAAAGTACTAGTTGATAGTAAAGGTAATACTACTGATGTTGTATTGAGAGAACGTGGGGCAAGTGATCGTATTATTGAAGAATTTATGTTATTGGCAAATGAAACAGTTGCAGAGCATTTTAAATGGTTAGAGCTGCCGTTCATTTATCGGGTTCATGAAAATCCTAAACCGAAAAAGTTATTACAATTTAGTGGAATTGCTAAAACTTTAGGCTATACAATCAAAGGTTCATTAGAAAATGTTTATCCGGGTGAATTAAGCAATATCATAGAAGTTAGTAAGGATACTCCGGAACATACAATTATTGCAACTTTATTATTGCGTTGTATGCAAAAAGCGCGTTATGATGAACAGTGTCTAGGACACTTTGGATTAGCTGATGAATATTATACACATTTTACTTCACCAATTAGACGTTATCCAGATTTAATCGTTCATCGTTTAATTAGAAAGTACATGTTCGAAAATCGTTTAGATCGTCGTACTATCATGCATTATCAAGAATTGATGCCTGAAATAGCACTACAAACTTCGGCTCGTGAACGTGAAGCGATTATGATTGAACGTGAAGTTGATGATATGAAAATTGCGGAGTTTATGGAAAAACAAATTGGTGAGGAATTTGAAGGAATTATTAGTTCAGTTACTAATTTTGGTTTCTTTGTTGAACTTGATAATACAATTGATGGGTTAGTCCATGTAACTGATTTGACTGATGATTTTTATTTCTTTGATGAGAAGAATCTTCGTTATATTGGTCAGCGAACAGGCAAGGTGTTTAAGATGTCTGATCGAGTTAAAGTTCGAGTATCAAGTGCATCTAAAAAAGATAAATCAGTAGATTTTGAAATTGTTGGCATGAAATCCAACAAAAAGACAACAAAAACTGTTATAATAAATAAGCGCAAAGATAATGATCGTAAAAACAATCGAAAACGGAATGATCGTCGTAAAAAGCGTCACGAAGAACCACGTTTTACAAATAATCATTTTAAACGCTCTAAAAAGGGTAAATCTAAGCATCGCGCTTAATTAATCAGAAAGGGGAAATGGGCATGAAAATTGTATCAAATAACAAGAAAGCTTATCATGATTATTTTATCTTAGATACATATGAAGCAGGGATTGAACTAAAAGGAACAGAAATTAAATCGGTCCGTTTAGGTAATGTAAATCTTAAAGATGCTTTTGTAAGAATTAAAGATAATGAAGCTTATATTGAAAATATGCACATTTCTCCTTATAGCCATGGTAATCAATTTAATCATGAGCCGTTACGTAATCGAAAACTATTACTTCATAAAAAAGAAATTTTAAAAATTTCAAATAAATTAAAAGAAGGTGGCTTGACAGTTGTACCAACTAAGTTATACTTTAATACAGGAAGTAAAGTAAAATTGGAGATTGGAATTGCTCGCGGTAAGAAATTATACGACAAGCGCCAAGATTTAAAAGAAAGAGATTCTAAAAGAGAAATTGAAAAAGCTCTTAAGAATTACTGATCTGGGGGTGTCCTGGGTTCGACAGGTGTATGTCTGACCTTAGCTGCAGTCGAAGGCATTCGTTAAATGCACAAACAAATAACTGGAAACAGACAAACTAATTACGCTTTCGCTTAGTCGACATAGACATGAAAGCTGCCACTATTTAGCGTGCCTATAGCTATTTAACTGGTATCATAAACTCATAGGATAAGGGTATTTATTGCTTAGCTAAATACTTCGAAAATCTCATAAGCTCGTTAGGTGGAAAATTGCTCATTGATTGTAGCCTAATTAAATTAATTCAATGAGATAAACTGTAGACGCTTTGGAGGGATTATGCTTGGACAGGGGTTCGATTCCCCTCACCTCCACCAATAAAGCAATTGACCGAATAGATAACCAATCTATTCGTTTTTTTATATAAAAAGAATGTGTTTCTCATGAATTATATTTTAAACTAATTTGATAATGATTCATTGTATTTTTCATTGAATTATACAAACGATGTTTGGAGAAAAGAACTATTCTAAGAAATAGAGCATATGTATCAAACTACTAGGTTTAAACGAAAAAGATACAAAAGGAATTATTGAAATATGTCAAGGATTATGACTTAATAATAGTTATTGGTTTGTTAAAGAAGATTATCTAGATATATTTAGTGATAAAAATCTATATATAAATTCATTTAATACAAAAATTGCTTCTATTACATTTACTAGGTAAGGAAGCTATACTAGATCTTCCTTCCGTTTATCACCTGAGTTTACAACTAATGGTATGCTTGCAAAATTAAAAAGGCAAGGCGATGCTTTATAAGTCAAGATATTTCATTTACCCCTATTGGTAGATTAGTTAAAACTGGTAGTATCGAAGCAGTTATAGATTATTATAAAAATATTGGAGATGATTATTATCAAGAACTTATAGTTATGCAATGGACAGTGATTTTAAAGACATAAATACTTATGTTTCAACTCGTCTTCCAGCAACCTATCAAAATTTTATAGGATTTGTTGAATCACTAATGTCAAACAGGCAAAAATAAACTTGGAAAGTTAATAAATTATAAGTTTGATAGAAAAACAAAATATAAATTATCAAATAAACGTTTAAAACAATTAGAAAAGCTAATTCAAGAAAGAGTAATATTATTAGATCAATAAGATTATTCTTTTTTTATGGGCTATTATGTCTTAATAATATCTAAACTGAGTATTAAGAAATTGATGGTTGAGGTAAAAGTGAAAAGGATTAAATGTTAATCTTTTTTAGCTGATTTATCTTTGTAAAAAATATATTTTATGGAAATACAAATGATAGATTATGATTTGGTAAGTGAAGATATGATATTCAAAATAGAGTTCGAGGTTAAGAGATAAGTCTTAAAAGAAAATATATAGCATTAATTTAAAAATCTGTTAGTAACTTTTATATGAAAATATTTTTTAGAAAATTAGACGAAATAAATTATTGTTTGGAATTAAATATAGTATTATAGAATTAAGAAGTATAAATTATGGGGATATAGATATGAAAAATTATTATGGTAGTTTGTGTACAGAAATGTATGAGATCTTGCATAAGGATGCACCAGAAGACGAATTAGATTTTTATCTATCTTATACTAGAAAAGATATGTCAATTTTAGAACCTTTATGTGGTAGTGGAAGATTTTTAGTTCCATTTCTAGAAAGAGGATATGATATTAAGGGAATAGACTTATCTAAAGAAATGCTTGCAAAATTAAAGGAAAAGTCACCTAATGCTAAAGTGTTTCAAAGTGATATACTGGAGTATGATACTGTAGAAAAATATGATTACATCTTTATTTCTTCTGGTTCTGTATCATTATTTACAGATATGGTATTATGTAGAAAAATTTTGAAAAAAATGAAGTGGTTGTTAAAAAAAGGTGGCAAATTTGTTTTTGCAGTTGATACAGTAGCGAATAGATGTCCTGATGATTCTGATTATCGGACTGCAATAGCTATAAAGACTAAAGAAAGGTATGATTTGATTCTTAAAAATAAAAACTATTACGATGAAAAAACGCATACCCAGTTTTCTCCAAGTATTTATGAACTATATAAAGGAGCAGAACTGTTGCAACAAGAAATTATGGATTTTCAGACACATTTATATGAATTGGGTGAACTAGAACAACATTTACAGGATATAGGATTTACAAGTATAACAGTGTATTCATCGTATGAAAAAATAATTGCTAAAAATAATCATACAGAAATGTTCTTGTATGAGTGTTCATTTTAAAAAAAGGGATGGATAAAGATGATAGTCTTAATCACAGGAGCTTCGCATACAGGTAAGACAGCGCTTGCTCAAAAGCTGCTTGAAAAGTATAAATTTCCATGATCATCTGAAAATGGGGCTAATTCGTAGCGGAAACACTGAATTAACACCTATGAGTGATAATGATGCTCTAACTAAATATTTATGGCCAATTGTTTGTGAAATGATTAAGACCGTTATTGAAAATAGGCAAAGCCTTATTATTTAAAGATGTTATATTCCTTTTGACTGGAAGAAAAATTTCACAAAAAAATATTTGGATAATATAAGGTATTATTGTCTTATAATGAGTGAAAATTATATTAGAAATCATTTTGATGACATCAAAAAATATGGTAATGTCATTGAAAATCGTCTAGATGATGAAAATTGTACTCTGGATAGTGTGTTGAAGGATAATGCTCAGTTTTCTAAACTTGCCCAAAAAAGTAAGATGAATTACATACTTATTGACGATCCATATAAAATAGATATTGATTTATAATAATTATTGTTTATGCTATAAGAATCAAATTAATATTTATACTATTCTTAAATTTTTTATTGTTCTATTTTTAATGGTTTATTTAGTGAAGGTCATTTACTAAATTTTTGCTACTTGATATAATTATAGAAATGGTAGATAAATAGAACAAAAAATTAATGTATAGATGAGAGAAAATATTAGTTTAAGTGAATAAAGGAGTTAGACAATACTGGCTCATGATTGAAAATTTTAATAAGCACATTTTTTAAATAAGAGAGAAAAACTAAAAGAATAATTATGGATTAGATAAGGGGATGTGCCTGGTAATTGCTTTGTAAAAATAATTCAGGTCTATTTAACTAGTTTGGGACAACAGATTTATTGTTATTTGATAGATTATAATATATTGATTTTATGTCTTACGGTAGTAATTAAGTAGAGGGATGGGAATATGAAAGTTAAGAAAACAAGACGGCAATTTTATGACTCGATTTATATTTTGGCAATTAAACACGGATTAATGCTAGCAATACCATTCCTCATTCTTGGCTCTTTTGCTTTGTTGTTTAATAGCTTTCCAATCCCCGATTATCAAGTCTTTTTAGCGGCTTTTCTAGATGGAGGCTTAAAAGACGGATTAAGCATTATTTATAACTGTTCCTTAGGTTCTATTGCGTTAATTTTAATTATTACCATCTCACTTTCATACGGAAAATTAAATGGTCAAGATGATGTCTTTTTTTATCCTATTACAGCAATAATTTCATACCTTTCTTTTTGTGGCGGATTGCATGAAAAGACATATATTTTTCAATCTGACTGGGTCTTTACAGCAATGTGCATAACCCTTTTAACTTGTGCGATGTTAAAAAAGGGAATGCACCTTGTAAATCATTTAGAAAAATTGTATACGGTAGGGACAAATTATATTTTTAATCGAGCAATACAAGGAATTTTCCCGATAGTCTTTATCATTATTATATTTACGAGTGCTGGGCAGATTATGAAAGGTTTATTAGGTGATATCAATATTGTTAATTTTGGCTCATATTTCTTTATATATTTGTTTAGCTGGTTTGGTAATGGAATTATTGGGACCTTGTTATATGTATTTTTTGTACATTTTTTATGGTTTTTTGGAATACATGGGACTAATACACTGGATATGGTTGCTAAGCAGTTGTTTGAGCCGGGAGTACAAATTAATCAAGCGTTAATACAAAATGGTCAATTACCAACAGAATTATTTTCAAAAACATTTCTAGATATATTTGTTTTTATTGGCGGTTGTGGAACAGCATTATGTTTAATTTTAGCAATCTTTATTGCTGCTAAAAAAAGTAATAATAAGAAACTTGCGAAGGTTGCAGGTATATCTGTTTTTTTCAACATTAATGAAATTGTTATTTTTGGTTTTCCTGTTATTTTTAATCCTATTATGCTGATTCCTTTTATTTTGATACCGTTAGTTTTAACAATAATCAGTAGTATTGCAATGTCAACTGGTATAGTTCCGTATATAAGTCAATCGGTTGAATGGACAGTTCCGATTATTTTAAGTGGATATCAGGCAACGGGATCTATCGCAGGTAGTTTTCTCCAAATATTTAATATTATTATCGGAACAATGCTTTATATTCCATTTGTAAAGTATAGTGAGCAGATCCAAAGTAAAGAATTTGAAGAATCTATTCTTGCCTTAGAAAATGATATGATTGAAGGAGAACAAAATGGTAGTATCCCCGTTTTTTTATCAGATCATTATCACTATCATTTTCCCGCCAAAACACTTGCTATGGATTTGCGTAATGCGATGTATTTACATCAGCTGCAATTATATTATCAGGTACAAATGACTGCGGAGGAACAAGTATATGGTGTAGAAGCGTTGTTGCGATGGAATCATCCAGTTTGTGGTTTTGTTGCACCTTCATTATTGATTTCTTTGGCTTACCAAGGTGGTTTTTTGAATGAACTAGGTTTATATATTATAGAAAAGGCTTGTCAAGATGCTGAGCAGATAGATAGATTAGCGATGAAGATGAATTTGTCAATCAATATTTCTCCAAAGCAGCTGGAGGATGCTGATTTTGTTTCTAACGTACTTAAAATTATTAATAAGTATCATTTGCAATATATAGAACTGGTTTTTGAGGTTACTGAACGAGCTTTATTGAATACTACTAATATTATTACAAAGCGCATATTAGAATTGCGAGATAGTGGGATTAAGTTGAGTATAGATGATTTTGGAATGGGACACAGTTCAATAACTTATTTGCAGGAAAATATATTTGATGAAGTTAAGTTGGATGGTAGTTTGGTACAGCATCTATTGGAAAATGACAGAACACGGGAAATTATTATGAGTATTACTCAAATAGCCAAGCGGTTAAATTTTAGTGTAGTTGCAGAATTTGTTGAAACAGAGGAACAGATTAATGTATTAAAAGAAGCTGGATGTAAGATTTATCAAGGCTACTATTATGCTAAGGCAGTACCATTAGATGAATTTTTACAATATTGTCTTATTACAAGGAATGGTATTATAAGATCGCCAATAAATGAGAAAGTTTAGTGTTCTGATAATAAAACTAAGGGGGTAAAATATGGATGATGAATTTATTAATATAACGACAGAAAATGTTTTTAATGAACACTTATGTTGTATTATACGGAGTAAAAAGTTTCATCCTGGAATAGATGCAAAGCGCCAATGGCTTTCAAAACGCTTAAATGAAGGACATGTTTTTAGAAAATTGAATGAAAGGGGTACTGTTTTTATTGAATATGCCCCATTAGAAAAAGCATGGGTTCCTATTGTTGGTGATAATTATTTCTACATATATTGCTTGTGGGTTATGGGAAGCTATAAAGGCAAAGGGTATGGTAAGTCACTGATGGATTATTGTTTGGCGGATGCTAAAGCAAAAGGAAAATCAGGTGTCTGTTTACTAGGTTCAAAAAAACAAAAACATTGGCTTACAGATCAGTCATTTGCTAAAAGTAATGGCTTTGAGGTCGTTGATACTACTGATGATGGATATGAACTATTAGCGTTGTCTTTTGATGGAACTTTCCCTCGATTTACTCAAAAGGCTAAAAAGCAAAAGATTGAAAATAAAGAACTAACTATTTATTATGATATGCAATGCCCTTTTGTTTATCAAAGTCTTGAAATAGTCAAACAGTATTGTGAGATTAATAATGTACCTATTCTGATGATTCAAGTTGATACTTTACAAAAAGCTAAAGATTTACCTTGTGTTTTTAATAATTGGGCAGTGTTTTATCATGGGGAATTTGAAACTGTGAATCTGCTAGATAAAAATACTCTTACAAGATTATTAAAAAAATAGAGATTATAAATATATAAAGATTGGAATTAAATGGCTGAATAAGCCATTTTTTTAATTTTTATTTTAAAAGTACTTTCAAAAACATTAAAAATAAGTTGGAATAAAAAATAAAAATGAAAGTAATTACTAAAGCAAGTGAATATATTGCTTAATAAAATAAAAGCCATTAAAGTTATAAACAAGGAGGAGAGATTTAATGAAGAGGATTCAAAATAGTTTGATCGTTTCATGTCAGGCATTAGAAGATGAACCGCTGCATTCATCATTGATCATGTCAAAAATGGCACTTGCTGCAAAGATGGGGGGAGCAAAAGGAATAAGAGCAAATAGTGTTCAAGATATCCATGAAATTAAAAAGGAAGTGGATTTGCCAATTATTGGTATCATCAAGAAAGATTATGAGGATACAGATATTTATATTACTACAACGATGAAAGAGGTGGATGCTCTAGTGGCAGAAGGGGTAGATATTATTGCGATGGATGCGACAATGCAGTTAAGACCTCATAATCAAACAATTACTGAATTTTTTAAGGAGGTAAAAGCAAAATATCCTCATCAATTGTTTATGGCTGATTGCTCCACTGTGGAAGAGGCAATCCATGCTGATAATATTGGATTTGATTTTATTGGAACAACTTTAGTCGGATACACACCACAAAGCCAAAATAGTCGAATTGATGCTAATGATTTTAAAATTATTAGAGAGATAGTGAAGAATGTTAAGCATCCTGTGATTGGTGAGGGAAATATAGATACTCCTTCTAAAGTAAAAAGGGCATTAGAATTAGGTTGTTATAGTGTGGTTGTAGGATCAATGATTACAAGACCACAGTTAATTACAAAGAAATTTGTAGATGAGATTTCAAGATAAGGGAGGAAAGAGATTATGATGGATAAATTGTCTAATGTGTTATTGCCGATTGCTGAGAAACTTTCTAAAAATCGTTATTTGACAGCAATTAGGGATGGTTTTGTTTCAATCATGCCGCTAGTAATTACTGCGTCTTTATTTACATTGATCAATAGTGTATTTGTAGGTGAGGGGCATTACTTTGATCAGTGGTTTGGAGCACCATGTAATGATTTTGCTAAAATCGGTAGTGTAATTAGTTCAGCCTCAATGTCAATTATGGCAGTTTTGCTAGTTTTTACTACTGCTAAAGCTTTAGCTAATGAATATAAAATGGATACTTCGGTTGCTGGAGCAACAGCAGTTGTTTGCTTTTTATGTCTAACACCATTTGTAAGTGATGCAAAAATTGGTGAATATGTGACTACTTATTATTTAGGGGCAGCTGGGATGTTTACAGCATTTATTTCTGCCTTGATTTCAGTTGAATTAATGAGATTTTTGCTTGGGTTCAAAGCACTGGTTATTAAAATGCCGGAAAGTGTACCTACTGGAATTGCTAGATCATTTAATGCAATTATTCCTGTAGCTTTAACGGTTATTATTTTTGCAATCCTGAGAATTATAACCGATGCAATAGGGGCGCCGCTTAATGATTTGATTTTTAACTGGATTCAAACACCTTTTACTGCAATTGTTTCATCACCGGTCGGATTGATTGTTATTTATGTTTTGTATATGCTTTTATGGGGCTTTGGAATTCATTCGGCATATATTTTTAATCCAATCTTAGAACCAATCTATTTGGCAAGTCTAGCAATCAATGAAGCTGCTATTACAAGTGGAACAGCAGCTACCGAAATTATTACTAAACCATTTATTGATTCCGTTGCATTTATGGGTGGCGCTGGTAATATGTTAGCGCTTGTAATTGCTATTTTTATAGTTTCTAAAAGAGATGATTATAAGGTGATTGGAAAATTAGGTTTTGTACCAGCATTATTTAATATTTCAGAACCGCTGATGTTTGGATTACCTGTTGTTATGAATCCTATCTTGATCATTCCAATGATTTTAACAACTCTTGCTGGTTTAGGAATTGGAGCGTTAGCTACACAAATTGGTATTATGGCTCATACTTACGTATTGATCCCTTGGACGACACCACCAGTAATCAGTGCGTTTCTAGCTACTGGAGGAGATATTATGTCAGGGGTCATTGGTCTACTTATTTTGGTAGTATCTGTTCTTATCTATATCCCATTTGTAAAAGTTATGAATAAAGAAGGAATTGAGAGTATTGAAGAATAAAGTTATTGTTTTTGATCTAGACGGTACACTTTTAGGTGCCAATAATGAAATCATTGGAGGAACCGAGACATTGAATTGTCTTGATTCTCTCCAACAAATGGGATGGACATTAGCAATATGTACAGGTCGGTTAGATCATGATATTTTAAAAATAGAAGAACAATACAAACTTAAAATAGAGCATCGTATTTCTCAAAACGGTGCGGTTTGTATGAAAGGACAACAATTGATAGCTACCTTGATTGATAAACAAGAAGCTATAAATATCTACAAGGAGATTCAAAAAGAAGATATTCGAATCGAGTTAAATACAGTATCTAATCGTTATTGGAAAAGTGAAAGAGATCCAGCTTTCCCTAGTGAATTATATGATTCCCATATCATTTGTAAAGATTTTGATAAACTTATACTGTATCAGCCAGCAGTTTTGTTTCTTGTTATTGGTACTGAAGATAAACTTCGCTCAATAGAAACATATATAAATACAACATACCAAAAGACAAAAGCAGTGATGACTTCTTCAACATCTTTGGAAATCATGCATAAAGATGCCTCAAAAGGAAATGCCGTAAAAATGCTATATCCTAAAAGTGAAGTATATGCAATAGGCGATTCCCCAAATGACTTTGATATGTTTCCAATTGCTAAAAAGGGTTACTTGGTTGCAAATAAGCCTTGTCAATTTCCCTGTGCTCAAAAAGAAAGTATTTTAGAAGCGTTAAAAGATATAATAAAAATAAATAAAGAGGACAGATAAAATGAAAACATTATTTATTCCTTTAGATGAACGACCATGCAATTATAATTTTCCTTTAATGATTGCCCAGTCAAATCAACAAATCGAATTAGTTGAACCGGATAAAAGTTTTTTAGGTCATAAAAAGAAGCCGGCTCAGGTGGAATATTTTAAACAATTTATCGATGAAAATATTGAAGGATGTGATAATTGTATTATCTCGATAGATATGATCGTATATGGTGGATTGATTCCATCACGATTACACTATTTGAGTGAAACAGATGCGCTTCAACGTTTAGAACTAATTAAATATCTAAAACAGTTGAAACCTCAAATAAAAATATATGCTTATCATTGTATTATGCGTGCACCAAGTTATAATTCGAGTGAAGAAGAACCTGATTATTATGAAAATTACGGCTTTGCTCTTTTTCGAAGAAAATATCTTCTTGATCTAAAAAAAAGACATGGGTTAAATCAAAAAGAAAAAGATGAACTTCTCGGTATTGATATTCCTCAGGAAATTATAACTGATTATGAGCAGCGTCGTTTGTTTAATACTAAGATTAATTTAAAGGTTATTGATTTTCTTGAAGCTGGCTATCTTGATTTTCTGGTTATTCCACAAGATGACTCGTCACCTTATGGATATACTGCAATATCCCAAAAAATCGTTATTAATGCTTTAAAGGAAAAAAGATTAGATCAGAAAGTAATGATCTATCCTGGAGCTGACGAAGTAGGTCTGTCATTATTAGCACGTGCTTATCATGAATACTATCATTTAGAACCAAAAGTTTATCCTTTTTACGCTTCGGTATTAGGACCAATGATTATTCCTAAATATGAAGATCGACCAATGTATGAAAGTCTAAAATCACATGTACGCGTATGTAAAGCTAAGCTGGTCAACAATCCTCAAGATGCTGATGTGGTTTTAGCGATAAATTCGCCAGGTAAGATCATGCAAGAAGCTTTTATTGATAAAAATGATTTAGATGTAACTTATACAAGTTATCGTTATTTATTGGCTTTTGCTGAACAAATTCAAGATTATATAAATAGTGGTTATCATGTGGCGTTATGCGACAGTGCTTTTAGTAATGGTGGTGATCTACAATTAATTGAATATTTAGATGAGCTAAATATTTTAGATCAATTAGTAAGCTATGCAGGATGGAATACAAATTGTAATTCCTTAGGAACAACTTTATCTCAAGCTTTTATTGGTCAGGAAAACGTAATTAATAATTTATGTTATCGTCTTATCGAAGATGTTTTTTATCAAGCAATAGTTAGAAAAGAAGTTGTCGAAAATGATTTACCACATAAAGGATTATCTTATTATGATTTTAAAGATCAACAAACGGATGTAGAGAATATTATTAAAAAGAAGTTACAGACTAATTTTGGACATCTTCATCTTAGTCAGCGCTATCCTTTTAATATAACAAAAATATATATGCCGTGGAAACGGATGTTTGAAATTGGAATGGAAATTAAGTTATAGGAAACGTAAGTTTCCTTTTTATGCTATAATCATTTGTATAGTAAAGGAGGGGTTAGGTGTTATCTTATAATAGAAGTGTGATTCCAATTATTGAATCAGCTTATGAAGAACTAACGAATGTGGAAAAAAATATTGCTAATTATTTCATTGATCAAGTTGAAGATGAAGATTTATCATCAAAAGCGGTTTCTCAAAGATTATATGTATCTGAAGCATCCTTATCACGGTTTGCTAAAAAGTTAGGGTTTAGTGGATATCGACAATTTCTATTTGCTTATCAAGATTCTCACCAATCAAGCCGGCATTTAGATTTATTAACTAAACAAGTTTTAAACTCTTATCAAAAAGTTTTAGAGAAAACTTATTCATTGATTGATAATGACCAAATGGTTAGAATAGCTAAGATGCTGGATGAATATAATCGAGTTTATATTTATGGAATTGGCTCATCGTCAGTTGTTGCAAGAGAATTTAAATTAAGGTTTATGAGATTAGGATTAGATGTTGATTATTTAGCAGAATCACATTCTATTCGGATGAATATTACCCGAGTAAATCAAGAATCATTAGTGATTGGAATCAGTGTAAGTGGAAAAACCGAAGAAGTTATAGAAGGATTACGAGAAGCAAAAGAAAAAGGAGCTAAAACAATTATGTTATCTGCTGCTCGGGTATATGAATATCGTTCTTATTATGATGAACTGATCTTGATTGGGGGGTTAAAAAATTTAGCTATTTCTGATAAAATCTCACCCCAAATTCCCGCCTTGATCGTGGTTGATATCTTATATTCACATTATCTAAATTATAACAATGATAATAAAAAAGAAAAGCTGCAAATGACATTAGAACATATTAATTATGAATTAGAAGAATAATCTAGTATATGGATATTGGTAAGCTCATATTAAAAAGCTAACAGAGTGCTGCTTTGTTAGCTTTCTTTGTGAATAATTAATTAAAATAGAACTTTTTGCAGTTCCTCTAAAAACATTTTAGCAGAACGGCTGAAAATTTGATATTTTTTCCAGACAAGATAAAATCCAGTTTCAAAATTTGGTTCTAATGGTCGGAAGCAGAGGTTACAATCACCGGTTGTATTAATTAATTTATCAAATGTAAAAACATAGCCTAAACCACTTTCTACGATCATTGCTGGGGTAGTGATAAGATTAAAGCTGCCAATCACATTTAGATTACGATAATATTCTTTAAACCAGCCTGATAATACGTTTGCACTTGATTGTTGATGGGCAAGGAAAATAGGTTCGTCTTTGATATCTTCTGGAGTGATTGCATTTAGTTTTGCTAATGGACTATCTCTTCGCATCAGTACACCCCAAGTATCTGTATATGGTAACTTAAGATAATTATATTTTTCTAGATCGATTGGTTCAATTAAGATGGCAAAGTCTAGGAGACCTTTATTTAACTGTTCTGAAACTTCTAAAGTACTTCCGCTAAAAATATGATACTTAATATTAGGGTATTGGTTGTGCATCCTTTTAAAAATTTCAGCAATTGAATGCATTACATAAGTTTCTGGGGCGCCAATATAGATATCACCGGATGTTGTTTCCCCATAGGTGCTAAGTTCTGATTCAGTTCGTTCAGTTAAATCAATTATTTCTTTCGCTCGTTTTCTAAGAAACATCCCTTCTTCTGTTAGAGTAACTTTTCGGCTACCTCTTTCAAATAATTTTTTTCCAACCTCTGCTTCAAGCATATTTAATTGACGGGATAAATTTGGCTGGGTAGTGTGTAAAATTTCAGCGGCTTTTGTGATACTTTCTTCTTGAGCTACTGCAAGAAAGTATTTTAAAATACGTATTTCCATTAATATTGCACCTCCATTTAAAAAATTATACCATAAAGAAAAGGTATAATAATATATATACTTCAATTCGTAAAGTAGCTTATTTTAATATATTAAAAGGTAATTAACAACAATATATAAATTGCTAATTACCTTTTAATTTTTATTTTAATCCATATATGTAAAAAATTGCTGAAATAGCCCTATTTTATTTTACATTATTTAAAATAAATTCTTTTATATCTTCACAACATTCATCTCTAAACATAATAAACTCCTTCAAACTCATTGAGCAAAAATAGTCACCACTATACAATACCAAGTATTCAGTAAATTGAGTCTTAGAATTTTTTAAAATTGCAGGCAAACATTTCCCAATATACTTTTCACCGTCTTTGGTATTCAAATATAATTGGTAGAACAAATATCCAAATAAAACGCAAACAATATGAAAACTAATTACATTTAATTTAGTGCTTTTAAAATCTTCGAGTTTCCAAAAATCTTTTAATTGCCTAAAATCCTCTTCTATTTCAGGTCTTAGTTCATAAGTCATAATAATATCCTTTGCACTTTTAGATAAATCTGTAGTAGTTATTACTGCATAAGATTGAGTATCCTCAAACCAAATAACCACTGAGTTAAAAGGCACAAAATTATCAACCTTACATCCTTGCCATAATGCATTGACATAAGGAATATGACAAATCATTTGTCCTTCTCTGACAGGGTGTTTTTGCCAATCGTCTTTTTCTTTGGCTAAAGCTATAGCCATTTCATATTCAGACATATTTTTACGCATAGGAATATAAACATCAACTTTTCGAACGTCTTTTAAATATTTAATTATATCTCTTGAAATAAACCCTCTATCCATTAATAAAATATCATTTTCATGTAAACAATTAGAATTAAACAATATATCCTTACTTAATGTTAAATCATGTGTATTTGCTGTGCCAAATTTCAATTCTTCAATAACCCCATTATCATTATATAACCCTCTGAGAGAAGCAAGTTTATAACCTCTCATTTTATTTCCTTTTCTATCATAAGAAATAGTTGCATTTTCATAGTTTTTATTATCAAAATTTACAGCAATTTTCGTGCAATCAAGTATATGAATATTTGTTTTTATATTTAATTTTTCAAATATATGATTTTGAACGATATCATTGTAATAATCAAAAATATTGCTTGATTTATATTTGTTTATCAAATATCTAATAGTACCTTCGTTTAACCATCCGTCATCATCTCTTGTTCCAATAGCGTTCCAACCCAATTCAGCCAATGTTTTATGACTTGTAATTGCATAAGGAATATCACTTAAACTAGTTTTTATTTTCATTTTTGAAGCAATGGCTAAAGCCATAATAAATCTGAGAGGAATATATGAATTTTGCTTTCTTTTATCAGGAAATCCCTCATCTAAACAATCTAAAACACCATGACGTTGCATTGATAAAATAATATCATCAACTAAATTACTATTACTAATAGCTATACCATCTAATATTTTCTTATTAATTTGTTCCTTAACTTTAGTCTTATTATTTCTACATACCTTTAACATAAATATCTCCCTTCAATCAAAAATGGAATTATATACACATCAAATAAAACCGTATTAAAATATTGGCTTTATTAAATATGTATATAATTCCATTAATAGGAATATTAGTCTTACTAACTTTCTATATGTTAGTGTGTATGTATGTTCTTATTCACTTTTTACACTTATATTATACAATATAAAACAAATATTGTATATACTATTTTCAAAATTATTCATTGTTCTTCATCGTTTTCCAAATTTTTTAAAGCATATTCAATACACAAAGAAACTAATTTGTTTAATGATATATTTTTAGAGTTTGCTATTTTTTCCATTTCATCAACAAGTTTCTTATTCATTCTAAATGTTTTGTTGATGTATTCTTCTTTTTCTATCTTGAAGCCCATAAATATCATTCCTTTCTTTATACAATAATATTATTGTATTTATCGAATTGTTTATACACTTATAAATCAGTGTAAATTACACTTGTAAAAACATTGTAAATAATGTAATATTTTGTTGGGAGGAGATTTAATATGGTATTCTTGATTTTTATAAATTTTTTACTAGTCATTATGACAGGTGGAGTTTGGTTAATTGTATTGATTATATGGTATATTTTAAAATCTATATCAAAATAGGAGGAAGATAAAAATGAAAAAAAGATTATTAAAAATTGTATATTTTATTGCCTTTTTTACCTTCATTATCATGTTTTTGCAAAGTTGTAATACTCCCACCCAATACGAAACCGATTTAACTAACGGCAGAAGAAAATTAGGTACTGGTGAGGAATTAACCAAAGGAGAAGAAAAAGCGGTGAATGACTTATTCAAATGGAAATCGTCACATTAAAATTGAAAATACTTTGTCATTTTATTATAATTATAAGTAATAAAATTTATTATATAGGAGGTGAAGAATATGTGTAATATCAAACTAGATAATGACGCTAAACAAATTTTATTATTTTTAAATAAAGAAATGGGTTATAAAAATTTTACAAAAATTCCTTTTTCAAGCGAAAAAATTAATATTGATTTAGAAAAGGATAAAGTGATTGCTTGTTTAGATATTTTAAAAGATGAAAACTTAATAGAATATCATCAACAAACACAAATAAATGCCATTCCAACACTAAGATTTATTTCAAGAATAACATCTAGGGGCAAAAAATTTTTGGACTAAAATAAGCTAAATCAAACAAGGACGTTTACACATCCTTGTTTTCATAAACTCTTTCAAATGATTTTTGACAATCGTATTTTTGGTGGTTTATTCTATTTGAACAAATACCTAGAACCATATCTCTCCAAAATTCTCTTTCCTTGTCACTAGATGACAGAAAATCTAAGTGTAGCATTAAAGTATCTAGTAAATTAGGTAATTCAATGTGTAACAATCTAGCTACAAATTCTCCATCTTCTTTATCCCACTCTTTTTTAATATCGTGTTTTCCAATATACATTTGCCTTGACGAATCTAAAAACATTATTTCACCCCCTTTCTTAAATTTTTATTACTTTACGAATTGAAGATATATATAATATAAGCATTTGTAGTTTTTTTAAATTGTGAGATAATTATAGAAAAGATAAATAAAGGAGGAGAAAAAATGAGTTTTCCAAAGAATTTTTTATGGGGCGGAGCTACTGCTGCGAACCAATGTGAAGGAGCCTGGAATGAAGATGGACGTGGTCCTGCTTTAACAGATGTTACTACAGGAGGATCAGTTAAAGAAAGTAGACAGGTTACTTATATTGACAAGGATGGTAAACATTGTAAGATCGTTACTAGTGAAGGGCAGGTTCAATTACCTGAAGGAGCCCATTTTGCTTGTTTAGATGAATGTTTATACCCTAACCATGATGGTATTGATTTTTATCATCATTATAAAGAAGATATTAAGATGTTTGCGGAAATGGGTTTTAAAACTTTTAGAATGTCTATTTCATGGTCAAGACTATTTCCTCATGGTGATGAAGAGACCCCTAATCAAAAGGGAATCGAATTTTATCGTAGTGTTTTCAAGGAATTAAGAAAATATAATATTGAGCCTTTAGTTACAATTTGGCATTTTGATACACCTTTATATTTAATTGAAAAATATGGAGGATGGTCAAATAGAAAGTTGATCAAGTTTTTTGATCATTATGCACGAACAGTTTTTACAGAGTTTAAAGGTTTAGTTAAATATTGGTTAACTTTTAATGAAATTAATAATACAATCATGGGATTAGGTTTATTCTATGAGGCTAAAGAAGAGGATTATCAACGTGCTTATCAACATTTACATCATCAATTTGTTGCAAGTGCTCATGCGGTTAAGATAGGTCATGAAATTGATTCCGAAAATAAGATTGGTTGTATGATTTGCGGTATTACAAGTTATCCAGCAACATGTGATCCTAAGGATGTTTTAGCAAATCGTCATCAATGGGAAAAATCAATCTTCTATTGCGGTGATGTCCAATGTTTTGGTAAATATCCGACTTATGCTAAACGTTTATGGGATGAACATAATGTTAAATTAGATATTACAGAACAAGATTTAATCGATTTAAAAGAAGGTACTGTTGATATGTATACTTTCTCTTATTATATGTCTTCTTTGATTACAACTCATGAGATTGCTGATGCAGTAGGTGGAAACTTTACAACAGGAGCACGAAATGAATATCTTCAATATTCTGATTGGGGATGGGCGTTTGATCCAGATGGATTACAATATTATCTTGAAATGATTTATGATCGTTATCAAAGGCCATTGATGGTTGTAGAAAATGGTTTAGGAGCTTTTGATACAGTTGAGGAAGATGGAACAATCCATGATGATTATCGTATCGATTATTATCGAGATCATATCTTGGCTATGGATAAAGCAATTAATAATGGTGTTGATTTAATTGCGTATACGACTTGGGGCTGTATCGATCTAGTTTCGGCAGGCACTGGTGAAATGAGAAAACGTTATGGTTTTATCTATGTTGATAAACATGATGATGGAACTGGAACGATGAAACGTAGTCCTAAAGATTCTTTCTATTGGTATCAAAAAGTAATACAAAGTAATGGTCAAGATTTAGATTAATTGAGTATTTAATTTTATAAGTAATGATTAACTGTATTGTCATATAAAGATGACGATACAGTTTTTTGCATAAATAAAAAGCATGGAAAACCATAAAATATAAGTATTTGTATTTTCATGGCTTTTATTGATAATTATAAGTGTAGAATAAAACGGCTTGAAAGGAGATGGTTAAATTGAATGTGCAGAAAATTAGTGAAAAAGAAATTGTTATAGCACTGCTCGATGCTGGTATGGATACGGAAAAAATCAATGAATTTATTGAAAGTATTAACTCAGAATATTTTCAAAAAAGTAAAAATATTTTATTAAGCCAAAGAGCTGAATTATTATTAAAGATTCGAGATGGTCAAGAGAAATTATATTGTTTAGATTATTTAACTAGAACACTCAATCAGGCAGGAATATTTGATAAAAAATAATGGAGGAAAAATTATGATCTTAAAGGAAAATTATAAATTAAATAATGGGGTAGAAATACCTAAATTAGGGTTAGGAACTTGGGAAATTGCTGATAATAAAGTAGCTGATGCAGTAAAGAAAGCTGTTAAACTAGGGTATCGCCATATCGATACTGCCCAACGATATGAGAATGAAAATGGTGTTGGAATTGGAATTAAAACTTGTGGTGTTGAGCGAGAGAATCTTTTTATAACAACAAAGATTCAAGCAGATTTTAAAACATATGAAGAAGCGAGACGATCTATTATTGATTCATTAAAGAGATTAGAGCTTGAATATATTGATTTAATGATCATTCATGCACCACAACCATGGACAAAATTCAGAGAAGAAAATCATTATTTTAAAGAAAATATAGATGTTTGGAAAGCACTGGAAGAGTTTTATAAAATGGGGAAAATTAGAGCAATCGGTTTATCAAATTTTGAAATCGTAGATATTGAAAACATTTTAAATAATTGTGAAATAAAACCTGCGGTTAATCAAATTTTGGCACATATTTCTAATACCCCATTTGATATAATTAATTATTGTCAAGCACATGATATTTTAGTTGAAGCTTATTCACCAGTAGGTCATGGAGAAATGTTAAAAAATAATGAAGTTAAATTAATTGCTGATAAATATGGGGTTACAATTCCTCAATTGTGTATTAAGTATTGTTTACAGTTAGATACCTTACCACTACCTAAAACTGCTGATCCAGGACATATGCAAAATAATGCGGATTTAGATTTTATTATCAGTGATGAAGATATGATGCTTTTAAAAAATATTAATAAAATTAAAAATTATGGAGAGTTTAGTGTATTTCCGGTATATGGGAAAATTTAACTCATAAAGAAGAAATTATATAAATGAAGGGAGATTATTATGGCAGCTTTAACAACGTTATTTCCAGTATTTTTTATGCTGGCACTAGGCTTTATCGCACGAGTAAAGGGATGGATCACACTTGAACAGAAAAATGGAGCTAATGCAATAATATTTAAAATTTTATTTCCTATTTTAGTCCTTAATTTGATGTGTACAGCAACGATTGAAACAGACCATATTAAAATTATTGGTTATGTTTTTGGTGTTTACCTTCTAGCTTTAGTTGCAGGTAAATTACTTGCACCACTTGCGGGCAAGAAATATGCTCATTTTTCACCTTATTTACTTACAGTAGTAGAGGGAGGAAATGTGGCATTACCGTTATATCTTTCTATTGTTGGAAAATCTAGTAATACTGTTATTTTTGATATTGCTGGAACAGTTATTGCTTTTATTGTTTTTCCAGTTTTAATAGCTAAAGAAGCGGCAACAGGTTCTTCAATGAAAGAGATGATTAAAAGTATTTTTACAAATTCTTTTGTTATTGCTGTGATTGTCGGTCTTGTTTTGAATTTTACGGGGATTTATGATTTACTGATAGCATCGCAATTTGGTGAAATGATTACAGGAACATTATCACAAGCCACAACACCGATCGTTTCAATGATTTTATTTATTTTAGGCTATGATTTAAATGTTGATAAAAAAACATTAGTACCGATTCTTAAGTTAATGGGAATTAAAATTGTTTATTATGCGATGGTTATTGCGGGATTCTTTATTTTATTTCCTGCCCAAATGGCCGATAAGACTTTTATGATGGCTCCAATTATCTATTTTATGTGTCCCACTGGATTTGGATTAATGCCTGTTATTGCCCCATTATATAAAGATGAAGATGATGCCTCATTTACAAGTGCCTTTGTTTCTATCTTTATGATTATTACACTGATCGTCTATACTTTGGTTGTTATTTTTATTGCTTAAAATAAGCGTGCTTTCTTATTGATTTAGAGGAGCTTTAAGATAAATAATAGTCCATTTGACCTTTTGATAAGAATATAAATTAAAAATTAGGAGAAAGATTGAATATGGAATATATACAATTAAATAATGGTATTAAAATGCCAAGTATAGGCTTTGGTGTATACCAAATTCCATTATTAATGACAAAGCAATGTGTCTTAGATGCTTTAGCAATTGGGTATCGACATATTGATACAGCAAGGAACTATGGTAATGAAAGAGAAGTTGGAGAGGCGCTTATAGATTCAGGTATTTCGAGAGCTGAAATCTTTCTAACAACTAAGATATATGGGGCTGATAGTTATCGTCAAGCATGTCGGTATATTGATGAAGCATTAAATAAATTACAGACAAAATACATTGATTTAATGTTGTTTCATTGGCCATCTGGAAATATAACAGAAACATATCGAGCGATGGAAGATTATTATAAGGCCGGCAAGTTAAAAGCGATTGGCTTATCAAATTTTTTTATTCATGATTTTAATACTGTTATTAGTTCATGTACAATAATTCCTATGGTCAATCAAGTTGAAGCACATATTTTTCATCAAAGAAAAGTTTTTCAAAAAGATATGAACCAATATGGAATCAAGCTTGAAGCGTGGTCACCACTGGCATGTGGAAAAAATAATATCTTTGGCAATTTAATATTAGAAAAAATAGCTAAATCACATCGTAAATCAACAGCTCAGGTTGCTTTAAGATTTTTAAATCAAAAAGGTATTGCGATTATACCTAAATCGATCCATAAAGATAGAATAAAGGAAAATTGGGAGATTTTTGATTTTGAATTAACAAATGATGAAATGAAAGAAATTGAATTATTAGATTGTGATTGTAGCTTATTTAGCTGGTATGAATAAGTAAATAATTTATTTAGCGGTAGTTAGAGAAGAATAACAAAAAAAGGAGGATGTTAAGAAATGAACCTTCCCTATTATGTCCAAATAAGGGAGATTCACTTCATTAGTCGTCCTTTTTTATAGTTTATTTGTAGTCACAATAAACACTGTTGATTGTATTATTTTCGATAACTAATTTACGTTGAGCTAGTTTGTCGATGAAATAACGATCGTGTGATACAAATAATAATGTTCCTGAATAATTTGAAAGTGCATCTTCTAAAATTTCACGAGTTTCAATATCAATATGATTAGTTGGTTCATCTAAAATTAATAAGTTGACTTTATGTTGCATTAAAATAGCCATTTTTAATAATACTTTTTCACCACCAGATAAGTTTCCTACTCGTTTGAAAACCTGATCTTGATAAAAAGAATATTTAGCTAGAATCCCTCTAGCCTCACCTTCCAAACAAGGATATTCATGACAAAATGTTTGAAGAATTGAATCATTGTTATTGATAAAATTTATTTCTTGAGGTATATATCCAATTAAGACTGTTTCCGCCATTTTTAACTCACCTTGATAATTATTAAGGTTTCCAAGAAGAGCTTTAATAAATGATGTTTTACCTGAACCATTATTTCCTAGTAGGACTGTTTTTTCCTGATAATAAAGTGTAAAATTCACTTTTGAAAATAAAGATAGATTATTAAAAGATATTCCAAAATCAATGACTTTAAGCACTTCTTTGCTACTGCGTTCACCCAAAAAGTTAAGTGGCAGTTTCTTTTTTTCTAATTGTGGTTTATCGAGGATTTCTATCTTTTCTAAACGTTTTTCTAATTCTTTGGCTTTTTTAAAGAATTTTTCATTATCACCTTGATTACCCCAATCTCGATAACGCTTGATAGAAGCTTTTATTGCTTCGATTTTCTTCTGTTGAGTTTTGTATTGTTCAAATTCTTGTAATAATAATCTTTCTTGTTCTTTTAAGGTGTATGAGTAATTACCGTGGAATAAACGATTTTCACTGTTATCTAAAAGAATAGTTTTATTAGTTACTCGATCCAAAAAATAGCGATCATGTGAAATAATCACAATAGTCCCACGATACTTATTTAAATAATTTTCTAGCCATTCTAACATTGTAATATCTAAATGATTAGTTGGTTCATCTAATAATAAGATATCAGGTTCAGTTAAAATTAATTGGGCTAAATTAATAATTGTTTTTTGACCACCGCTCAAGATAGCAAACGGCTTATCTAAAATACTATGCAATTTAAAGCCGGTAATGACTTTGTTTAGTTTTTCTTCAACTTCATAGCCGCCCAGGGCTATGTATTGATCTTGTATTTTAGCATATTTGTTTAATATCGCTTCATCGACATTATTATGCATCATATCTTGTTCAAGTGCTCGCATTCGTTGTTCAATAGCATGAATTTCGAAAAAAGATGACATCAGCATATCTTTTACTGTTATATCATTATCACTGATTGTTGGAATTTGTTCTAAATAGCCAATAGTAGCTTGTTTGCGAATAGTAATATTTCCTGTATCAGGGAATTCTTTTTTCATGATCATTTTAAACAGTGTAGATTTGCCACTACCATTTTTGCCTACAATTCCCACACAATCACCAGTTAAAATCTCAAAATTAATATCTTTTAATACTTGTTTATAACCAAAATTTTTATAAATTTTATGCATTCCTATTTCAATCATTGTATATTTGCTCCTTTATTTTATAAATTTATTTAAAATAAACAGAGCCTAAGATTAATAGGATCAGGCGATTGTTTCTAATCGCTTCGCACAGCTAGAGCATTATACTCTGATCGCCTAGCCTATTGATTAACAGACTCTGTACGAAGCACAGTGCCTTCGACTCTATGGCAAACATAACCTAGAATCATCATGACCACCTCCCTAAAATATTATTATTTTATTAATTCTATCATATCTAAATTATAAAAACACTGAATTGATAATGAAAATCTTTAAGTATTGGATATTTAGTGATTAATATCGAAGAATCTATTGATAAATAAGAAATATATTTGTTTATGAAATCGAACTATAGTAGAATAGTGAAGAAGAAAATATTTATAAGAGAGGTACATTAATGAAAAGAAAATATCCTAAGGTCATTATATCTGAAGAAGGAGAAAAATGGCTTGATAAAGGTCAGATGTGGATGTATAGAAATAATGCTGTTAATATTGATGAAACAATTGAAAATGGAGCGTTGGTAGATATCATTACTACTACTGGCCGTTACCTTGGAACAGGTTTTATTTCTAAAAATAGTCACATTACGGTAAGAATTTTATCTAAAGATATAAATGAAATATTTGATCGAAACTTTTTTAAGCGAAGAATACAATTTGCTTATGACTTTCGCAAGACAGTAGAAAAAGAAAATTTAACTAATTGTCGTTTGGTTTTTGGAGAAGCAGATGAACTGCCGGGATTAACAGTTGATCGCTATAATGATATTTTAGTTTGCCAAATTAGTTCATACGGATTAGATAAAATCAAAGATATGATCTATGAAATATTACTAGAGGTTTTAACAGAAGATGGGCAAGATGTTAAAGGTATCTATGAAAGAAATGATATTAAGGTTAGAGCAAAAGAAGGACTGCCTTTAGAAAAAGGATATTGGAGAAATATTAATTTACCGACAACGACGATTATTAATGAAAATGGAATCAATTTAAGTGTTGATGTTGAAAATGGTCAAAAAACAGGTTACTTTTTAGATCAAAAAGCAAATCGTGTTTTACTTAGAAATATAGCGTATGGAAAAAAAGTTTTGGATTGCTTTAGTCATACTGGGGGCTTTGCATTAAATGCGGCTTATGGTAAAGCTAAAGAAGTGGTTGCAGTAGATGTATCACAAACTGCTCTTGATCAGGGATATGCTAATGCTAAACTAAATAATTTACAAGGATGTATTTCTTTTGTAAAAGATGATGTTTTTGACTATCTAGATAAATGTAAAAAGGGACAGTTTGATATTATTGTTTTAGATCCACCTGCTTTTACGAAATCGAGAAGAACGGTAGATCATGCTTATAATGGTTATAAGAAAATCAATATGAAAGCAATGAAATTATTAGGCAGAGGTGGATACTTAATTACATGTAGTTGTTCACGTTTTATGGAGACTGATAATTTTGAAAAGATGCTTCGTGAATCAGCGCATGAGGCTGGAGTAACCCTTAAACAAGTATCAGTTACTCAACAAAACCCAGACCATCCAATTTTATGGACAATGGAAGAAACGTCATATTTAAAATTTTATATTTTCCAAATTATTTAGATTGAATAGGATTTACGAATCGACTGAATAGGCTTTTAATTTTAAAGTTTAATAGTCGATTTTTATTTAGGAAAATAATTTAGATTTTTTTGAATAATATCTTATTTGTTGTGTATTGAATTTGGTTTGTTTCATGATTTTCCAGACCACAAGTATAAAGGGCGTTATCATGATTATCGTTCAATAATTGCTAAAGGAACTATCAAGTTAATTGATGGTAATGATGATTACAAAATTAAAAAAGGATATAATTTATTATCCACCTGCAACCATCGTGAAATTGTCCTTTTGGAAAGTAGAAAGACGATACTCCCAATATATATCGGAGTGATTGAATGTAAAATGAAGAATGTTACAGCAAAGTTTGAATTTCCAATAAGGTCAGTTGCAGATGTTCCATTTTTAGATGTATGATCATTACCTAAAGATGAAACACCATTTGATATAAGTGACATTATTGCGAAACGAAAAAATAATTTATTGTAAAAAGAGAAATAACAATTTTAGTTCTCTTTTTATCTTTATGTAATATTATCTTTTATCATATTTAAAAATGTTTCAGCACTTTTGGTAAAGAGTTGGTATTTTTTCCAAATTATTAGCATATTCGCTTCTAATTTTGGTTCAAGTGGTCTAAAGCATAATGAACTATTATTAGAATTAAAAATTTTATCTAAGCATAAAGCATATAAATTTCCTTCTTCAACTATTAAAGATGCATTAAATAATAAATTATAAGTTCCCACAATATTTAATTTCCTTTGATTTCCACCAATCCATCCAGCTAATTCATTTTTTACCATCCCTTGATTTGAACAAAGAAGAGGTTTTCCACGTAGATCATCAGGGGTTATTTTGTCAAGTGATGCTAGAGTACTATCCCGCTTCATTAAAATCCCCCAAACATTGCTATAAGGAAGCCTTAAATAATCGTACTTATTTAAATCAACAGGCTCAATAACGATTCCAAAATCTAGAACTCCAGCATCAATTTTTTCCATTACCTCTTCAGCTTTTCCACTATGCAAATGAAATTTTACATGAGGGTATTTTTCCAACATCGTTGCAATTGTCTTGGCAATCGGACGCATTCCTTCACTCTCACCACATCCTAGATAAATATCACCTGTTAATAGTTCTTCATTAGCTTTGACTTCAGCTTCTGCCCTTTCAACAAGCCCAAGAATTTCTTCTGCCCGTTTTCTTAAGATCATGCCTTCATCAGTCAAAGTAATACGACGTTTTCCCCGGATAAATAATTGTTTTCCTAATTCTTCTTCTAACTCTTTCATTTGTCTTGATAATGTTGGCTGCGTTACATGTAGATATTCAGCTGCCCCAGAAATACTTTCTTCCCTTGCGATGGTAAGAAAATATTGTAGTGTTCTAATTTCCATTAATATCACCCCATAGTTATATTATAGTACATTTATGTTTAACAAGTATAAAAAACTAGATTATAAATACATATAATCTAGAATTTATTTAATGAAACATATCTTTTTTGATGAAAATAATTGTGGCGATAATACAGGCAACTATTGCTAGTCCCGTTGGGAACCACCATTGTGGAAATGGTAAACCTGCAACATTCATTCCATAAAAACTGAAAATAATATTTGGAATAGCCATAACGATCGTAATAACTGTTAATACTTTCATAACAATATTCAGGTTATTGGAAATAACTGAAGCAAATGCATCCATTGTTCCTGATAAAATATTTGAATAGATATTACACATTTCAATTGCCTGATGGATTTCAATCAAAACGTCATCTAATAGGTCTTGATCTTCATCATATAATTTAATAGCTTTCCCACGCATAATTTTATTTAATGTTATTTCGTCCGTTTTTAATGAGGTAGAAAAATATACTAATGATTTTTCTAGTCCTAACATTTGAATCAATTCTTTATTTTGCATTGATTTGTGTAATCTTTGTTCAGTTCGAGAAGAGATCCGATCAATTTGGCGCAGATAAATTAAATATCGTTGAGAAATTCGTAATAATAATAGTAATAAAAATCTTGTTTTTAAATCAGTATTGACACCTTTGATCCGACCTTGTGCCATATCATCGATATTTAAGTTTTCATATAAGGAAATGGTAACAACGTATCCTTTCATGATCACAATACCTAAGGGCAATGTCGTATATTGTAACATATTTTTATCGTAACCATCTTCTACTTCTTCAGCACTAGGATAGTCAACGATTACTAGAGTCTGATTATAATCTTCGTCATAGTCGATATGCGAGCTTTCTTCAGCATCTAATGAAGATTTAACAAATTCCGGTAGAATTCCCATTTCTTCAATCAAATAGTTTTTTTCTTCTTCAGTTGGAGCAATAGCGCTGATCCAGCTGCCTGGTTCTGGTTTATCGATCTTTTTTGTTTCAGTTCCAAAAGTTTTGTAAAATTCTAACATAATAACCTCCACTTACAGGAGGTTCATGTTTATGCCTCCTGTTTCTCTATTTTATTTTCTTTTTCTTAGCGCACAATCGCTCGGGCACAGGGGACATAAAAACACCTTCTTTCGACGGTTAATTATATCACAAATTTATCAATTTTACCCCTATGTTTTGTTAGAAAATGATAAAAAAATAGTTAAATTTAATCATTAGATAAATTATTGCCAAATAATCTTCTAAATATTTCATTGATTATGAAATAATTCACTATAATATGTATATGAATCAACTAGACAAAAGTGAGCAAGAAATGTCGGGATGTTAGGATTGAAGATTTGTTATGATTGATTTGACAAAGGAGGAACACAATGAATTGGACTGATGGAATTAGTAATGCTTTAAAATACATTGAAGAACATCTTAAAGAAGATATTAAGATTGTAGATGTTGCAAATGAAGCATATGTTTCAAGTTTTTATTTTCAAAAAGCATTTAGAATTCTATGTGGTTTTAGTGTTGCAGAGTATATTCGTTATCGAAGATTATCACTAGCCGGTAGTGAGGTCATTACTACGAATAAGAAGATTATTGAAATTGCATTAGAATATGGTTATGATTCACCAGATAGTTTTACTAAAGCATTCACTCGATTTCACGGAGTTACTCCGACTGTCGCAAGAAAAGAGCAATTGATGATTAAATCTTTTGCTCCGTTAAAAATACAGTTTACTTTGAAAGGTGGTTCAACCATGGATTACAAAATTATTGAAAAAGAAGCATTTACAGTCTTAGGTAAGGCAAGAAGGTTTGATTTTGATTGTGCATTTAATGAGATTCCTAAATTTTGGGGAGAGCATATGCAGTCCGCTGATAAAAAAGTGTGTGGTGTATACGGGGTTTGCATTGAAGATGAAAAAGATGAAGGATTTAAATATTTGATTGCTGATGAGTATGTTTTGGACAGTGAAATTCCAGATGGGTATGAAGTTTGTGAAATTCCACAATTAACATGGGCAGTATTTGCTTGTCATGGTGCTGTACCTAAATCATTGCAAGAAGTGAATACAAAGATTTTTTCTGAATGGTTACCAAATAATGATACATACGAAGTTGCTGAGCATTATAATATTGAAATGTATACACCGTGTGAGGACTATCCACGAGGCAATCATGATGAAAATTATTATTCAGAAATTTGGATTCCGGTAAAGAAAAAATAATTATTATATTTAAGTTATGATAAATTAAATCGTTATCATAACTTTTTCTTATTGATTGACGGATTTTATGATTTCCTTTACAATTAAGACATTGTTTTAAAAAGGAGACAATTTGATGAACAGAGAAAGATTATCATCACGTCTAGGTTTTATTTTATTATCTGCTGGATGTGCGATTGGATTAGGAAATATTTGGCGTTTTCCGTATATGGTTGGAAAATACGGTGGAGGGGCATTTGTATTAGTCTATTTATTTTTCCTAATCATATTAGGTTTACCAATCATTGTAATGGAATACTCAGTTGGACGCGCTTCTCAAAAGAGTATTGCTAAAAGTTTTCATGTTTTAGAAAAGAAAGGACAAAAATGGCACATATTTTCGTATGTCGCAATGGTGGGAAATTATTTGTTAGTAATGTTTTATACGACTATTGCCGGCTGGATGCTAGCCTATTTTGTTAAAATGTTGAATGGTGATTTTATTGGACTAAATCCAAGTGAAGTCAACAATGTTTTTGTCAGTCTTCAAGCAGATCCACAAGCTAGTATTTTTTGGATGATCTTGATTGTTGTGATCGGCTGTGGAATTTGTGCTGTTGGTCTTCAACGAGGTGTTGAAAAAGTAACGAAAGTAATGATGGGATTATTGCTAGGAGTGATGCTCTTATTAGTTGTGAAGTCTTTGAGTTTAGACGGTGCAATAAAAGGAGTTGAATTTTACTTAGTTCCAGATTTTAATTTATTGATGGAAAATGGAATCTTTAATGCTGTTTATGGTGCAATGGGACAAGCATTTTTTACTTTGAGTATTGGAATGGGGGGAATGGCTATTTTTGGTAGTTATATTGGTAGAGAACATTCTTTAACTGGCGAAGGGTTACGTGTTTTAGCGCTAGATACTTTTGTTGCAACAATGGCAGGATTGATTATTTTTCCAGCTTGTATGTCTTTTGGGGTGGATGCAGGAAGTGGACCGGGATTAGTTTTTGTGACACTGCCAAATATTTTTAATGTTATGGAAAATGGTCAAATTTGGGGTACCTTGTTTTTTGTTTTTATGAATTTTGCGGCTCTCTCTACGATTATTGCCGTATTTGAAAATATTGTTTCATTTTCAATGGATCTATTAAATTGGTCAAGGAAGAAAAGTGTCATTTTAAATTTTATTATTATTGTTCTTGGTAGTATTCCTTGTGCAGTTGGATATAGTGTTTTATCCGGATTTCAGCCATTTGGACCGGGGAGTGCAGTTTTAGATTTATTAGACTTTTTAGTTTCTAATGTAATTATGCCATTAGGATCACTTGTATTTTTGTTTTTCTGTACTCGGCGTCTAGGTTGGGGTTGGAAGAAGTTTATGACCGAGGCTAATGCCGGTGAGGGCTTGCATTTTCCTGAAAAAGCCAAATTTTACATTAGTTGGATTCTCCCCCTAATTGTTATTTTTATTTTTCTATTTGGATTATGGGAGAAACTATTCGCATAAAGATAATAATGGGCAACAGTTGCATCTGTTGCTTTTTTGATGTGGTGAAGGTGAGATATTTTTTTGTTAAGACAAATTAATAATTAAATAATCTAATAATATGATAAAATAGTCTTATAGTAATGGCATTAACTTAGGGTTTAGTTTAGATATTGTAGTAGAAATATAAGGAGAGGGACTATGAATGAAAAATTAGAACTATTGATTAATGAAGTAAAAAAGGCTGTATTAGGAAAAGATGATGTTTTAAAAAAAGTAGTTATTGCTCTATTAGCTAATGGACATATTCTACTTGAAGATATTCCTGGGGTCGGGAAAACTAATTTAGCGGTTGCTTTAACAAAGGCAATACAGTTAGATTATCAGCGGGTTCAATTAACCTCTGATGTTTTACCAAGTGATTTATTAGGGTATTCTGTTTATGATTTTGAAACAAAAGAAATGACTTTTAAAAAAGGACCGCTATTTACAAATATCTTTTTGGCTGATGAAATTAATCGGACGTCAAGTAAAACACAATCAGCACTATTGCAGGTTATGGAAGAAGGAATGATTAGTGTTGATGGGTTAACTTATCCAACTGCTAAGCCGTTTATTGTTATTGCAACACAAAATCCGTTTGGAAGTGCTGGAACACAAATGTTACCAGATTCTCAGTTGGATCGTTTTATGATGCGTTTATCATTAGGTTATCCTGATGAAATGAGTGAGATTGAAATTATAAATCGAAAAAAAAGTGGAAATCCAATTAATTCAATCAACCCGGTTTTATCGCCTCAGGAATTGCTCATGATGCAAGAAGCAGTTACTAAAATTCATTTAGATGAAAGTTTAGTGAAATATATTGTTCAAATCGTTCAACAGACAAGAATTCATGAAAAAATTGAATTAGGGGCTTCTCCTCGTGCTTCGATTGCATTAATGAAAGCGGCTCAAGCTAGTGCATATTTAAATGGTCGGGACTATGTTATTGTTGAAGATATTAACGAAAACTTATATGAAACCCTAAATCATCGGATTTTCTTAATGCCAAGTGTTAAAAAGAATCGTGAAAATTTTCAAATAATTATGGAAGATATCATGATGAAGATTGCACCAATTGCATATAAGTAGTTATGTTTCGCTATCGTCTTGCTTATTTGTTATTAATTGGATTTGGGGTATTTTTCTATATTGCTTTTGTTGGATATTTTTCATATTATTTTCTTTTATTGATTCTGATTTTACCGGTTTTATCACTTTTTTATTTAGTTATGAGTTTTAAATTTACTAAGCTGGATTTTGCTATTTTGAATCAAAAAGTTATTCAAGATGACTTTGTAAAGATTAAAATAATTAAGGATAATTTAGGGCTTGGAGCAATAAGGTTTGTTGTTGAGGATCAAAAGTATTTGATCAAGGGAAATCAAGACGGATTAACTTTAGTATTTAAACATTGTGGGGGAAGAAATTTTATTATTAATACATACTACCAATACGATTGTCTAAATCTATTTTGCATAAAAAAGAGATGCCATTATGAGATACCAATTACTATTTATCCAAAGAGGGTAGAATTAGATTTCAAAGAGTACGCACATCAACTACCACGAGTTGGTAACGAAGTTTATGCTGTGAATCGTAAAGGAGATGATCCTACAGAAATATATGATATTCACAAATATCGAGAGGGGGATCAGTTGAAAAATATTCACTGGAAACTTAGTGCCCGTTATCAAGATATTTTAGTTAAAGATAATGCGATGTTAGTAGGTGAAGTAATTAATCTGTATGTTAGTTTTGATGACAATGATGATCATAATGATTTAGTTTTTGGTTATCTTGATACCTTTTGTGGTTTTTTATTAAAACGACAAATTGGCTTTCTATTATCAAATAAGGAAATTAAAAGTATTCAAGAATATGACGAAATATTTAAATATTTGTTATGGAATAAAGAGTATCAGTCAGATATTTCTAAACATAATTATGAGTTTGTTATTAGCTATAATGGAATCATGAAAGTGGAAGGTGGCCGCTGATGAAGTTATTAATTTATTTATTAGGAATTATTGGTTCAGTAGGCTCGTTAGTTTATTCTTTTAATTTTAGTTCGAACAATCATTTTATTTTTATTTCTTGTATTATAGTAGGTTTGTTAATATATTTGGGATTTAATTATATTCAAGGTAAAAAGAAGTTTGTTATCGGGAGTATTATTGCTGATGGAATCTTATTATTGATTCCTAGTACGATGGATTGTTTAACATACATAACTTCAATTATTATTTATAAGTATCGTGAAGTTTCTGTATATGATTTTAATTTTGAAAGTACGTATATTTTTTATGATGATCCCCAAATTTGTATCTTAGCTTTTTTGCTGATTTTTATCCCATTATTTTTATCAGCTGTAATTGCAATTGATAAACAAAAATATACATTAGCTATTTTGGCTTTATTACCAGGTGTTTTTATTGAATTATTATTTACGATTACACCACCATGGTATTTTCTAGCATGTTATGTTTTATATGTTTTGATTTTATTGATTGGTGCTTTGCAAAAAGGGGCTATATTAAAAATACCAATGATTATCATTAGTGTAGTTGCCATGGCAATAACATATATATCATTTCCAATAAGTACATATCGTCCTTCAAAGTATAGTTTGTTTGATAATGCCAGAACACCAATTTCAACTCCTGGAAATATAAAAGAGGAATACAATGTCAATAGCCAAGGGGATCGTCATTATCGTAACTCATTAGATTTTACAATTGCTGGTGAAGTGACTTTAAATAATTTCAAGATTCGAGGAATTGCTTATGACTTGTATGAAGATAGTAAATGGGGGACTTCTCATAGTCGTGTTGAAACAGAATGGTTTAAAAATAACCTAGAGAAGATTGCAAATATTACAAAGACTTCTCGTCAAGTTATTGAAGTTAATCAAATCAGTGGTTATAGTCAACGTAATTATACACCATACTTTATCATTAATGACGATATGACATATTATGGTGACCACTATGAGGGTAAAAACCCTCAAACATATGAGATGATTATACCTAATGATGATTTTAATGCTCTATTATCAACGATCGATTATAAAGCCAAAGGAGAATTATTAAAGGAAATAGCCGAGCGTAATGGAACACAGGACTACTACGATGAATATTTTGGACAAGGGAATGAAGATGATGAAAAATTAACATCAGTTCCTGAGGAAACAAAATCGATTATTGAGAATTTTTTAAAGCAGCATAATGTTATTGATAATGGTAATATTTTCAATTATATTACACAGTGTACAAATGCTTTAGCGGCTAATACTTCTTATACCTTGAGACCGGGAAATACACCTGATAATGTGGATGTTGTTGATTATTTTTTAAATACTAATAAGAAAGGGTATTGTGTTCACTATGCTTCAACATTAGCATTAATGTTAAGAAGTAGGGGATATCCCGCACGTTTTGTTGTTGGCTATCAAGTGCCGGGAAGTAAGAACAATGCTGGTAAATTGATAGTTAGGGATAGTAATGCTCATGCTTGGGTTGAAATTTATGATGAATATTTGGGCTGGATACCAATTGAAGCGACTCCAACAAGTAGTGAAAATCCGAATACACCAACTGATACAATTACTCCTGCACCTAACCAAGGTGATAAAACACCACAGCCAGTGGAGCCAGAAAAACCGAATATTCAACAAATTTCTCAAAATGATAGTTTTCAAATTCCTGTTTATATTTATTATTTAGCAGGAGGGATGATCTTTATCTTTATAGTTTTATTTCAAGCAAGAATTCGTAAAAAACGAATGTTTAAAGGAGCTGCTAATAGTAATCAAAAAGTCTGTTATTATTATTACTATTTAACTAAATTGAAAATTAATTGTGATGTGATAAAGACAATAATTGATAAAGCTCGTTTTTCACAACATCAAATATCTATTGAAGAACTTGAAATAGTAGAGCAGTTTTATCAAGATAAAACAAATGCATATTTTAAACAAGCAAATTTGTTCAAAAAAATCTATTTACGTTATTTAATAGCCGTTTTATAGAGCAAAGCACGCGAATTAATTGCGTGCTTTTGCTATAATTGAATTAAGGAGATAGGAAAATGGCTAAATTGATTAAAGAAACTACTAAAAGTGAACGAGAAAACTATCTTAACAAGCTTTTTGCATGTAAAAATGGGGACTGTGAAAATTGTGGAGTTTGTAAGATTTTTGCAGGTACTTCACCGCAGGAAGTTTATTATGATTATATAATAGGAAAACGTGAATTTTTGGAGATTAGTCAAACTTTTAATAGTCGCAAATAAAATACAGTGCTTATTAACTGATTGTAAGTTGCTAAAACACTGTATTTTTATATGCAATCCAAATAAGTTATTAAAGCTTGAAGTTTTCTAGTTTCGTTATTTCTAACGGAATAAGGGAATAATATTCATGATCTGATCCATATTCTGAAGACTTTTTTGTTCTAATAATATATTTTTTCTAATTGTAATAGCACTGCCCGTTAGAGCTTTTTGTAATTATAGGTTAATTGCTATTTGGTAGAATATTTACTGAATAGTGATGACAGATATCGAAGGCATTATAATAGTATAGGTGTAAATCTATACTGACAAAAGTCTTAGATAGTAAATGTGATTGAAATAATTAAGCTGATCTTTAAACTGTTTAAGTCGATTTTTTATCATATTTGATACATAGACTTTAATAAATTATATTTTAATCAACTATTTCATTAAATTTTTATCTTATTCTTGATTTATTAAAAATACTTTTAAAAGTCTATTTAAAATATTCTCTTGAGATGTTTTTAGGAAAGAAATTTAAGTTTAATTCTTTTATTATCTTTTTAAAGCCAGTCTTCTTTTAGGAAATAAAAAAGGTTTACATCAATTCAAATGATTAATGAATTAGAGAAACTATATCAGATTAAAACTAATAATTAGTCTGCTTTTGCATTCAATCGTATTGACAAAGAGAAATATGTGTGATAGATTTTATTCATAGATAAACTTGTGATTGGGAGATAAAACATCGAACGCGCTTGTAGAGAGTCTAGGGTGGTGGAAGCTAGATAGAGATGCGACTTTGGTAAATGGACCCATGAAGGCAAAGGGGAAAGAAGTAATTTGAGTATCTTTTGACGTTAGCTTACGTTACAAAGCAAAAATGTGATAGCATTTGACAAAGACCATAAGGTGGTATAGCAGATTTTAACATCTGTCCTTTTAGGACAGGTGTTTTTTGTTTAAATGTGATTTCGAAAGGGGAAGAAAAATGAGATTAGATAAGCGATGGTGTAGCTCTTTATAATTTAAAAGATAAAAACTATAAAGAAAAAGGGGAACATAAAAATGAGAATTAATAAACTATTTAAATTAATGGCAGTATCAGCTTTAACAATGACAGCTTTAACAGGATGTGGAAATAGCAGTAGTAATGGTGATGTAAAAGAGGTAGCGATTATTCAATATGTTGAACATACATCATTAAATACAATTAAAGATGCTTTTGATGAACAGATGGAGGCTTTGGGATATAAAGAAGGTGAAAATATTAAGTATACTTTTAAAAATGCTCAAGGAGATATGAACACAGCTCCGTCGATTATTCAAGATTTTAAATCTAGTAAAAAAGATTGTGTAGTTGCAATCGCAACTCCTGTAGCTCAAACAGCAGCTGAAATGTCAACTGATACACCAGTTGTTTTTGCAGCGGTAACTGATCCAATTAAAGCTGGTTTAACTACATCTCTTGAAAAACCAGATAAAAATATTACGGGAACGAGTGATGAGATTCAAGTTGAAATGATTTTAGAAAGAGCTTTACAAGTTAATCCGGATTTGAAAAAAATAGGAGTCATTTATAATAAAGGTGAAGTAAATTCAGTTACTAATATTGCTAAAGCAAAAGCTTTTTGTGATGATAAAGGAATTGAAATGATTGAAACAACTGTTACTGGAGTAAATGAAGTGCAAAGTGCAATTGATGTATTAACTAGTAAATGTGATGCAGTCTTTGCTCCAAATGATAATACTGTAGCAAATGCAATGGATATGGTAGGACCTGCTTGTGCTAAAGCAAAAGTACCTTTATATGTAGGCGCTGATTCAATGGTTCAAGATGGTGGTTTTTTAAGTGTTGGAATTAATTACGAAGATCTTGGAAAAGAAACTGCAAATATGGTTGATAAAATCTTAAAAGGTGAAAAAGTGGAAAATATTCCAGTTAAAGTATTTAAAGAAAATTTAAGTGTTTATGTAAATACAAAAGTATTAAAACAATTAGGTATTACTTTGCCTAATGAAATTAAAAATGATAAAGCATATGTAGAAATAAAGGAGTAGTTTTATGAATCAGACGGTTATTTTAGGAGCACTGGAGTTAGGAGGAATTTTTGCCATTCTCTCACTTGGTTTATATATCAGTTATAAAGTGTTAAATTTGCCAGATTTAACGGTTGATGGAAGTTTCGCTTTGGGATGTGCTGTTAGCGGGATGTTTACGATTAATTCAATGCCATATGTAGGATTAATAGGTTCATTTGTGATTGGTGCAGCAGCTGGGGTAGTTACTGGTCTATTAATTACAAAATTCAAAATTATGCCGCTTTTATCTGGGATTTTAACAATGACTGGATTATATTCAATTAATTTAGCAATTATGAATGATACTCCTAATTTATCACTGTTTGGTAATAATACTATTTTTAGCAGTTTTACTGCATTTGATCCTTATGGGAAAATTATTTTAATATATTTGATTGTAATTGTTATTTGTGTGATTTTAGATTTTTTCTTAAGAACTCAGCTAGGATTATCACTTAGAGCCTGTGGTGATAATGAAGATATGGTTCGAGCAAGCTCTATTGATACTGATAAAATGAAGATTTTAGGTTTAGCATTAGCAAATGGCTTAGTCGCTATGAGTGGTGCTGTATTTGCCCAACATCAAAGCTTTGCAGATATTAGCAGTGGAACAGGAATGATGGTAATTGGCTTAGCTAGTATTATTGTCGGAACAACATTTATAAAGAAAGAAAAAATTATTTTTCAGTTAGTTGCAGTTGTATTTGGAGCAATTTTCTATCGTGCAGTCCTAACAGTTGCTCTACAGCTGGGACTTCCTTCAGGATATTTAAAGCTGTTATCAGCAGTTCTTGTTATTGTGGCAATTGCTTCAACTAATGGAGCATTTAGAAGTAAGAAAAGGGGGCGCAATTAATGTTAGAATTAAAGGATGTATCAGTTGTTTTTAATGAAGGTACAGTTAATGAAAAAGTCGCCCTTAATAATATTAATCTTGCACTTGATAGAGGGGATTTTGTTACAATCATTGGAAGTAATGGTGCTGGTAAATCAACTTTATTTCAAGCTATTTCTGGAGCAGTTGATACAAAACGAGGAAATATTATTTTAAATGGTCGTGATATTACTTTTGAGCCTGAGTACAAGCGCTCAAAAGGGATTGGAAGATTGTTTCAAGATCCTTTAAAGGGTACAGCCCCAAATATGACAATTGAAGAAAATCTTCATTTGTCAAATCAAAGAGGTAAACATTTTAGTTTAAGTCTAATGTCTCATCGTCATCGTGAAGAGTTTAAAAAGGCACTGATGGAATTAGAGTTAGGTTTGGAAGAACGATTAGATTCTAAAGTTGGATTGTTGTCTGGAGGACAGCGACAAGCATTGACGTTATTAATGGCAACTTTAGTAACTCCAGATTTATTGTTATTGGACGAGCATACAGCTGCTTTAGATCCAAAAACGGCATTAAAGGTTTTAGAATTATCACAAAAAATTGTTGAAGAGCATCAGATTACTACACTGATGATTACTCATAATATGGAAGATGCTCTAAAATACGGTAATAAAACAATGATTATGAAAGATGGACAAATCATTGCAATGATTGAAGGCAAAGAAAGAGAAGAAATGACCGTAGAGGGCTTGATTCATTTGTATTCTACTTCTTCTCAAGAATATACGGATCGAGTTTTATTAAAATAAACAAAAAACATGAACTTAGGATTTACCTTGAGTTCATGTTTTTTTATTGAAATAATTATGGGATACAGTATCAGGAGTATTAGAATTAGATACTTAAATAGATAATATAGTTTATCAAATTCTACATTTTTTGAATAAAAATATTTTTTTTGTAAATAATAAAAGAAAGTCGTAGAGTAAAGTACTCTACGACAAAGCTAAAAAAGTACTTATTTATAAGTACTTTTTGACTATGACCATATTTAGTGACAAGAAATGTTTTGATTTGAAAACTTGTCAATCCAACTTTTTTTAAGATCAAATGATGAATGAACATAGCGGTCTAAGGTAATTTGGGAACCGCTATGACCAAGAATTTCACTAAGACATTTGATTTCAAAACCACCCTCGATACACATAGTTGCAAAAGTATGTCTTAGCATATGAAAGTTAGCTTTTTCAATTCCTGCATTTTTAATATATTTTCGAAATTTTCTTTCTAATGATCGGGGCTCTACAAATTTGTCACTTCTGCCAGTTAATAAATAGCAATCATCATTTTGCCTAAATTGTTTAAATAGAGTAATAAGATTAGCTGGAATTGGAATTTTTCGATTTGATGTAGAACTTTTAGGTGAATCTTCAATGATTATTGTTTTTGGATTATCACTGTAAATATTTTTTATTCGCTGCATTGTTTTGTTAACATAGATATAGTTTTCTTTTAGTGAAATATCTTTCCATTTTAAAGCGCATAACTCACCGATTCGTAATCCAGTAGCCATGGCTATAAGTACACCAAATTTGCATGAATCTATTTCTTGTAATAAAGTTTGATTCAAATTTATAAATTCTTCTTTGGATAATATGCGTTCTTTTTCTTTTTGTTTTTTAGGATATATTATTTTAGTATTTATACTAATATTATGTTCGGATTCTATATATCCTATAATGGATTTAAACAAAGAAAGAATATCTTTTACTGTTTTAGGTGATAGTGGTTTACCATTTTTTCCTTCTTTTAATAAAGAAGCGGTAAATAATTCAACTTGTTTGGTATTTAATTCATTCGCCTTTATATCTTTAAAATATGGTAATAAATAATTATAGATTACATTATAATACTTGACATAAGTAGGGGCTTTAAATTTAATTCGATACACATTTAACCATTCAACTATATAATATTCTAATACTTGATTATTAATATTCGACTTTTTAATTTTTTCTTTGTTTAAAGAATTACATATATTTTCTCTTTTTTGTTTAACTTCAGTATAGGTACTAGCATAAACACTTCCATATAGTTTTTTATTATTAGTACTTATTGCTTTAACATATCGGGCTTCCCATCTACCATCTTTTCTTCTAAAAATATTTTCTCCTCTTCTTGGCATATATTATACTCTTCTTTCTTTTAGATTCTTTTGACCAAAAAAATGACTAGAAATAGTACTTAAATCTATTTAAAACATTAATTATTTGGTAAATAAATTTATAATTTAGTTTTATCGGTGTTTTTTGACAATTTATCCTATCATTTTTTGTTCGATAATGATAAAATGCTTACGTAACTATAGAATTTTTTTGTTCGTAGAGTACTTTAATATAAGACAGTTTTGTGACCAAAAGTTAGTTTATATTGTAAGGAGGATTATGATGAATTGGTATATTATTTTTGCAAATGATAATAAGATCAATGATCTTTTACTTTATTTTAATAATCATCCTGAGATGACTGCTTTTGTACCAAAAATTGAAAAGTTAATGAAAAAAGATGGAAAGAAGGTATTTGCAGAAGTGCCGATGTTTCCTAATTATATCTTTATTGAAAGTGAATTTAATTCACAGGAGTTTTATCAGATTATTGAAAGTTTAGAAAAAGATATGGATTCTACGATGAGAATTATGCAAAGTGATGAACAAAAAGTTTTATCATTAGCCAATAATGAAAAAGAACTTTTAGAATCGTTATTTAATGATGATCATTTAATAACCCGTTCAATGGGAACTATTACTGATTCTAAGTTAATAGTTCAAAAAGGACCATTAGTTGGTAAAGAGGAAATGATTAAGAAAATTGATCGTCATAAAAGAGTTGCTTTTATTGGTGATGTTTTTGGTAAAACAATGAAAGTTCCTTTGGAAGTTACAAGTAAAACATAGGAGTTGTTATGAAAGATAACTGGTATGTATTATTTGCATTAGTTGCAAAAGAAAATAAGTTGTGTTCAGTTCTAAGAAGAAAAGGTCTTGATGCTTTTATTCCAAAGATTGAATACTATCGTCGAGATATTAAAGGAAATACATTAAAAATGTTATTTCCAGGATATATTTTTGTTAGAAGTGAAATGAAGCAAAGTGATTTTGATAATCTGTTATATGAATTAGGGGAACAGAGAGATGGTTTGATTAAGCAGCTTAAAGATGATGGAGTTACAGCTTTAAGAGATGAAGAAATCGAGATGTTTAATAAACTACTCAATAGCGAAGGTATCTTAGAAATGTCCCAAGCATTTATAGAAGATAATAAAGCTAAAGTTATATATGGACCATTAATTCATTATCAAGATCATATTGTTAAGATTGATAAGCACAACAGAATAGCGGTTTTAGATATCGAGTTTTTAAATCGACATATCTTAGCTGGGCTTGAAATAAAAAGTAAAATTTAATAAATGTAGCTGGTTTACCGCACATTTTAATAATTTGAATATAGTTTCTTCTACTTGGGGTAGGGGGAACTATATTCTTTTTTTGTACAATTTAACTGCATAAAGCAGTTTTTTATTATGGAGGGGAAATTAATATCAAGATTAGGACTCTTTCTATAAAGAGTTCTTTTTTGGTTACTCAAATTATTTTGATGAGGGAGATGAAAAAAACATGAAATTTAAACCTTTTGACAATAAGGTATGGTTATCTTCACCAACAATGCATGGTGAAGAATTAGAATATGTAAAAGAGGCTTATGAAACTAACTGGATGTCTACTGTTGGGGTAAATATCAATGAAGTAGAAAAACTTACCTGTGAAAAGATTGGAAGTAAATATGCAGTTGCTTTATCAGCGGGGACTGCTGCACTTCATTTAGCCATGAAACTGGCGGGTATCAAAGTATATGGTATGCCAAAGGTTGGATATGGTGCGTTAGAAGGAAAGAAAGTATTCTGCTCTGATATGACATTTGCTGCAACTGTTAATCCAGTAGTTTATGAGGGTGGTATACCAGTGTTTATTGATAGTGAATATGAAACTTGGAATATGGATCCAAAAGCGTTAGAAAAAGCATTTGAAATTTATTCAGAAGTCAAAGTAGTTGTTATTGCAAATTTATATGGAACTCCAAGTAAATTAGATGAAATTAAAGCTGTTTGCGATAAACATAGTGCAATATTAATTGAAGATGCTGCTGAATCATTAGGAGCTACATATAAAGGGCAACAAACTGGAACATTTGGGAAATATAATATTATCAGTTTTAATGGTAATAAAATTATTACAGGATCAGCGGGAGGTATGTTATTAACTAATGATTTAGGAGCTGCAAATAAAGTAAGAAAGTGGTCGACACAGTCAAGAGAAAACGCACCATGGTATCAGCATGAAGAAATCGGTTATAACTATCGAATGTCAAATGTAATAGCAGGTGTTGTTAGAGGGCAATATAAGTATCTTGATGAACACATTGCACAAAAAAAAGCGATCTATGAAAGATATAAAGAAGGTTTAAAAGATTTACCGGTAAAAATGAATCCATATATTGAAGATATTATGGAGCCAAACTTTTGGTTGAGTTGTTTATTAATCAACAAGGAAGCAATGTGTAAGCAAGTACGCAATGATAGTGGTGTGTTATATATTAGTGAGCCAGGTAAAAGTTGTCCAACTGAAATATTAGAGGCAATTGCTTCAATTAATGCAGAAGGTAGACCAATTTGGAAGCCAATGCATATGCAGCCGATTTATCGTATGAATCCATTTATTACGGTGAATGGAGATGGTAGAGCAAAGACAAATGCCTATATTGAAAGTGACTTTTTAGATATAAGTATGGATATCTTTAGCAGGGGAGTATGTTTGCCTAGCGATAATAAAATGACAGCAGAACAGCAAGATATTATTATTGAAATTATCAAGGAGTGCTTTAAATAATGTATAAATTATTTTTTAAGAGATTTTTTGATTTTATATTGTCTTTAATTGCAATTATAATGCTATCTCCAGTATACCTCATTGTTATAGTGTTGGTTAGAATAAAACTAGGTTCACCTGTTTTTTTTACTCAGAAAAGACCGGGTAAAGATGAAAAGATATTTAAAATGTACAAATTTAGAACAATGACAAATGAGGTGGATGAAAATGGAAATCTATTACCAGATGATAAAAGATTAACAAAGTTTGGGAAACTATTAAGATCAACAAGTCTAGATGAGTTACCTGAGCTTTTTAATATACTCAAAGGAGACATGTCCATAGTAGGACCAAGACCATTACTTGTAAGATATCTTCCCTTATATAATGAATATCAAAAACACAGACATGATGCTAGACCAGGATTTACAGGATGGGCACAATGCAATGGAAGAAATTCTATCGGCTGGGAAGAAAAGTTTGATCTTGATGTCTATTATGTAAATCATATTACTTTTTTATTGGATGTCAAAATCATTTTTAAAACAGTAAAGACAGTGTTGTGTAGAGAAGGTATTTCATCTGAAGCATCAGCAACGATGGAAGAATTTAGAGGTAGTCAAAATGAAGGATAAAATTGTTATTATTGGTGCTAGTGGACATGGAAAAGTTGTTGCTGATATTGCTAAATTAAATGGTTACAAAGAAATTATTTTTTTAGATGATGATGAAACAAAAGATATTATTGGAAAGTATTTAGTTGCTGGAAGAAGTAAAGATATTGATAATTATAAAGATGAGTGTGATTGTATTATTGCTATAGGGAATAATACGATTAGAGAAAAAATTTATAATAAGTTAAGTAAGTTAGGAATTAATCAAATTACTTTGATTCATCCAACAGCAGTAATAGATAAAACTGTTGTAATAGAAGAAGGAACAGTTGTAATGGCAAATGCTGTATTAAATGCCGATGTGAAAATTGGGAAAGGTTGTATTATTAATACTGCTGCAACAATTGATCATGATTGTACAATAAATGATTTTGTACATATTTCACCAGGAGTAAAAATTGCTGGAACAGTTGATATTGGGAAAAGAACATGGATTGGTATAGGAAGTTCAATAATTAATAATTTGACTATATGTGATGATTGTATTATTGGTGCAGGAAGTACAGTAATCAAAGATATAAAAGAAGAAGGAACCTATACAGGTTCACCGGTAAGGAAGGTGAGATGATGAAGAAGATATTGATTTTAGCGAATAATTCAGGTGGTCTATACCGATTTAGAAAAGAATTGATGCAAAAAATGATAGAAGAAGGTTATCAAGTTTATGTCTCTACACCTTTCGATGATAAGATCAAAGAATTAAAAGAGGTAGGAGCTTCTTTAATAGAAACTCCTATTAATCGAAGAGGAATGAATCCTATTAAAGATTTTGGATTGCTCATAACATATTTTAAGATGATTAAAAAAGTAAAACCAGATCTTATTGTCACATATACAATCAAACCTAATCTTTATGGTGGAACAGTAGCTAAATTACTTAGAAAGCAGTACGTAATCAATATTACAGGATTAGGTACTGCTTTTCAAAATGATGGATTTTTAAAGAAAATGATTATTACATGGTACAAGTTTGTATGTAAGAAAGTAAAAGTTGTCTTCTTTGAAAATATAGAGAACAAAGAAATATTTATTTCAAATAAAATATTAAATGAAGACAGATGTGTCTGTTTAAATGGTGCAGGGGTCAACTTAGAAGATTTTCCATTTAAACAATATCCAGAAAATGAAGATGTTCTTCATTTTTTATTTATTGGAAGGATTATGAAGGAAAAAGGAATAGAAGAACTTTTCTATGCCACCAATAGATTAGCAAATGAAGGATATAAAGTTGTTTTAGATATTTTAGGTGGTTATGAAGATAACTATAAGGAAAAGATTGATGAATATGTGAGTAAAGGAATAATTAATTATTATGGTTATCAAAGTGATGTAAGACCATTTATAGAAAAAGCACATTGTTTTGTACTTCCTTCATATCATGAAGGAATGGCTAATACATTGCTAGAAAACGCATCTATGGGGAGACCACTTATCACAAGCAATATTCATGGTTGCTTGGAAGCGGTTGAATATAGTGTTACTGGGTTCTTATGTAAAAAAAACAATTCAGATGATTTATATAGAGTTATGAAAAAGTTCATTAATCTTTCATACGATGAAAGAAAGACTATGGGGGTATCTGGTAGGAAGCGTATGGAAGAAATATTTGATAAGAAAAAAGTTGTTGAAGACACAATAAAGCATATCTTGTAGATTGTAAAATGTATAAAATATCTACAAAAATTAAATGTGAATATCATTTATTAACTTCAAAATATAATAAAATTTAAAAATTGGTAAAATGATGTAATAATTTAAAGAAAGTTGGTTGGTATTACATTTTATATGGGATTACAATGATTACGTGGGAGGAGCAGATAATAATATGAAAAAAAGAAAAAAAATATGTGTATATGTAAGGAATGCAATGATTAACCCATCTGGTTATTATAGAATATATCAATATGTTAAATATTTAGATGAGGACTATACTATAATATTTAGAAATATTGTTGGTGATAGAATTTATTCAAAATATCACTTTAGATCGTACTTTATAGATAAGATAACCTACATCTTATCTATTTTTTATAGAAGTGTATTTTTTTTATTTGTAGATAACTATGTAGCTAAACCCGATATTATAATAATTAATAGAGAAATCTGTCCAAGAAGATTATTTTATATTCAAAAAGTATTAGAAAGAAAATTAATAATGAAAACAAAGATAATATGGGATTACGACGATGATATATTGGAGAGTAATGAAATATCAAAAGAAGAGTGGAATTTATTGCAAAAGTACTCTACAAAGATAGTTGTATTAGGAGATTACCTAAAAAGTCTATTAAATCCTAAATACAGAGACAAAGTGATAAAGCTACCTACTACAGATGGTGATTTTAATTATAATCAAGAATTAAGAGTAGTAAGAAAAAAAAGTCTTGAAAATGAAATAAAAATCATTTGGATTGCAACAGCAAGTAATGTTTCTAATTTAATGGTTGTTATGCCTAAACTGGAAGAATTTTCAAAAAAGATGTACTTAAATAATAAAAAAATCAAATTGACGTGTATTTGTAATAAACCAGTAAGCTACTCACCTGTTAATTTTAAATTGGAAAATATAGTTTGGTCTCGTGAAGCTGCATTAAAGAAGCTGCGGGAAGCCCATATAGGTATTATGCCCTTAATGAATACTAAATATTCTCTGGGAAAAGGTGGATTTAAAATAATTCAGTATTTGTCTGCTGGAATACCTGTAATTGCAACTAGTATAGGAATTAATAAAGAAATAATTAATAATGATTTTGGAGTATTAGCTGATAATAATGATAATTCTTGGATTGATGGTTTAAACAAATTGTGTGGTGATGAATGGGAAATTTTTTCAAATAATGCAAGAAAATATTGGGATGATAATTTTTCTTTTAATTCGCATGTACAAGTATGGAAGGAATTAATTAATGAAGTTGAGAAATGTTAGAAAAAATCTAGATGTAATTAAACTGTCAATATACTTTTTCTTAATAATATTTGGACCTAAATTTAATAGTTATTTAGATCTAAGTTTAATAATTAATATCATGGTTATAGTGTACTATTTATGTACGGGAAAGTTCAAAATAAATAAAAAGAATTTGTTTTTACTATTAATTGAAATTTGCATTATGTTATATTGCGTTTTGTTATTTCTAAACACTGGCACAATTGACTTTGCTTTTTTTGGTAAATTTATAAAAGTATTTATTTCCATATTGACCATATCGAATATAATATCAAATTCCAAATTAGATAGTGATAAAATTTTGAATTGCTTAATAATTATCCTTTTAATTCATTCAGTAATAATAATTATAGAATCAACTATATTTATAGATTTGCAAGATATATTAAGAAGTATAAGTGGCTTTGATAGATATCCAAAATCCTTTAGGGGAACAGGATTAACTAATGGATATGATTTTGCAGGGACATTGAGCATTGTAGGACTGATGTGCGAATGTAATAGGGAAAAGCCAAGGTTTATCCAAGTTATTATTTTTGTTTTAGCGTCATTGCTTACTTCTAGAGTGAGCATGATAGTGTTGGAAATTGTTATATTATATTATATATTGGCAAATAAAATAAAGAATAAGTTTCTATCAACTTTCTTTTGTGTATTCTTAGGTATATCAGTAATTCCAGTATTTGCATTGTTTTTAGTAACAACTAATAATATTGATAATATAATTGTAGAAACAGCTATGAAAAATTCATATTTTTCATCTATGTCAAAAGAATTTGTAAATTACTATGCAACTTCTTCTTTTGCTAGTGTAAGTGAAATGCATTTTGATTTTTCAAGACTTACTACTAATGAGATAATATTTGGTTCTTTTAATGTTGCAAATCAAGATCCTGGGTACACACAATATATATATGAAATTGGGCTGATTGGATTATTTATGACTTTATTGTTTTACATTATATTGATTGTAAGATGTGTTAAGAATAGAAAGAAAGAATATGCATCGTTGTTGCTGTTAATTATTTCTATGTGTCTAGTTTTATCTTTTAAAAATTCTTACCTTTTTGCAAGGCATATAACAGAGATCATAATAATCGTATATAATTTATTTTTTTTAAGAATGAATAAAGGGGATGCTATAAATGAACAAAAAAATAGATAAAATTTTGGTTTCTATAATTGTGCCAATTTATAATGTTGAAAAATATCTACGTAAATGTTTAGAAAGTATACGTACTCAAACACATTTGTGTTTAGAAGTAATAATGATAAATGACGGTTCACCAGATGAGTCTATACTAATCTGTAATGAATATGCAAAATTAGATAGTCGTTTTATTTTGGTCAATAAAGAAAATGGGGGATTAGCATCTGCTAGGAATAAAGGATTAGAATACTGCAATGGTGAATATATAGCATGTGTTGATTCGGATGATTGGATAGAACCAGACATGATAGAAAAGATGTTAATAAATATGTTGACTTACGATACTGATATGTCTGTCTGTAGCTTCTATGTTGAGGAAAGTAATAAAACTCGCCTACATGATCCAATAAAAAAAATTGAAATACTTACAAAAGAAGAATCACTTAAGTATATGATTTTACCTAAGAAATTTTATGGATTTTCGTGGAATAAAATGTATAAAAGATCACTACTGGATAATCAAAAATATAATGAAAATATTTTAAAAGGTGAAGATTCTCCATTTAGTTGTGAGTATATTTTAAAATGTGACAAAATAGTTTATGATACAACTCCTTTGTATCACTATAGACAAGATACAATTAGTATTTCGAGAAGTAAGTTTAAGAATGCTAAAATGACCGTTTTAGATTCCTATATGTATATTATAGAATTATTGAGAGTTAATAATTTTCCTGATGATTTGGTTTTGTTGCAAGAAGTACAATACGCAAATCAGTTATTATCATTGATAGTTAATATTTATAGAACAGATCCGAAAATATATCTTAAACAAAGAAAAAAAATAAAAAAAGAGATGTTTACATATTACAGGAAATATTTTATTTCTAATGAAATTGGTTTATTACACAAAGTTTTATATTTATTCTTTATGGTGATATCTTAAGGAGGAGAAAATGAAACATTTAGTTTTTATGTATAGAGATTTAGAAATGGGTGGGATTCAAAATATTCTTTATAATTTAAGTAAAAATTTATTAATGAAACATGATATAGATATTACATGGATTCATCCAGAAAAAGTAAGTATTTCTAATTCTTTTTCTGATATTTTTAATAGAGACAATATTAGTTTTGTGTCATCTAAAATTATAACACAAGATACTAATATTGATGACATTATAAGATATGATATAAATGACCAAATAGTAATGATTGCATTTGAGCCTATAGATTTTAACTATTTACAATTAATCAAGAAAAACTCATTCAATTGTATAATAAACACTTTTTTAATTATGCCACATTTTACTAATAATGAATTGTTTTTAGAAAACCATTTTATTAATCCTATAGTTAAGAAAAAAACGTATAACACAATGAAATATATGTATCACTATTGGTATAATACGAACCAATTACTATTTTGTAATAAACGACATTATGAAACTTTGCAAAGCGTGTATAATATTAATTTTGTAAATCCAGAACAATATTTGTTGAAATCGGTTATAAAGATTAATAATTTTAATGAGATTCTTGTTAAAGAAAGATTTAATAATAGGAAATATTTTAATATAATTAGTGTTTCTCGTTTCGAATTTCCGCATAAAGGTTATGTCTTGGGTCTGATTGATGATTTTGAAAAATTTTCTTTGAAGCATAAAGATGCAAGATTAAAAATTGTCGGAAGTGGACCTGGAGAGCATTTACTAAATAAAAGAATAGAAAAATTATCTTCAGAAGTTAAAGACAAAATAAATCTAGTTGGTGAGTTGTCGCCGATTGAACTAGAAAAATATTTAAAAAATATGGATATTAATATTGGAGTTGCAGGGTCTATTACGACAGGCATTTCAAATAGTGTTCTCTCTATACCTGTTAGACATTATTCTTATAACTGTGAATGTTATGGGTATTTTCATAATGAAAAGTCACAACTAATTAATGATGCTCCCGGTATAGATGTTCTTGGTTATATAGAAGAAGTATACGCAATGGATTATAATAAATATAAAGATGTATGCACAAAAGATTTTGAAAAATTAATCTCTATGAAAGAATTTAATCCTGATTATATTTTTGAAATTAATAATAATGATTATGAATCAATTAGAAATTATGATTTTTTAAAAATAGAAAAAATTAATGAAAAAGTTGGTGTTGTCATAAAGGTCAAATCCTATGTAAAAAGGATACTTAAAAGATTGAATATGCATTTAAACAAGGGAGATGTTATTACGAAAGATGGATATAAAAAATAAAACAATCTCCAATATGATTTGGAGATTTGCTGAAAGAAGTGCAGCGCAAGTAGTAAGTTTCATCGTTTCTATTGTACTTGCAAGACTCATCTCACCTAAGGAGTATGGTTCAATCACATTAATTATGGTTTTTACCTCTATACTACAAGTTTTTGTAGATAGTGGGATGGGTAATGCTTTAATTCAAAAAAAGGATAGTGATGATTTAGATTTTTCATCAGTGTTCTATTTTAATTTTATTATTTGTATTATTTTGTATTTGGTAATGTTTATAGCTGCACCATTTATAGGTGAGTTTTATGGCGATAAAACGCTAATTCCATTAATACGTGTTATTAGTTTGACGCTTATAATATCGGGAGTTAAAGGAATACAACAAGCTTATGTTTCAAAACACTTATTATTTAAAAGGTTTTTTTATTCAACACTAGGTGGTACTTTATTTTCAGCAGTTGTAGGCATTACAATGGCATATATGGGATTTGGGTGTTGGGCTTTAGTTGCCCAACAATTATCAAATGCAATTATAGATACTCTTATCTTATGGCTAACTGTTAAATGGAGACCAAAATTAATTTTTTCTTTTGACTGTTTAAAAAGTTTATTTTCTTATGGTTGGAAGTTACTAGTTTCGTCTTTATTTGACGTCGGATACAATAATTTAAGAAATTTGATTATTGGTAAAATATATTCTCCGGTGGATTTAGCTTATTACAACAAAGGTCAACAATTTCCTAGTCTAATAGTTTCAAATATTAATACGTCTATAGATAGTGTGTTATTGCCTGTTATGGCCACGGCTCAGGATAATCCTAGCATTATAAAAAATATGACGAGAAAGTCAATTAAAATGAGTAGTTACATAATGTGGCCACTAATGGTTGGACTGGCTGTATGTGCAAAACCACTAGTAATTGTTTTACTGACTGAAAAATGGATAGAAGCTGTATTTTTTCTAAGAGTATTTTGCTTTACTTATGTTCTATGGCCTATTCATACAGCTAATTTAAATGCAATAAAAGCAATGGGAAGAAGTGATGAGTTTTTAAAGTTAGAAATAATTAAGAAACTCATAGGTATTATATCAATTATAGTTTCTATACCTTTTGGTGTACATGTCATGGCAATTGCATATTTAATAACTGGTCCAATTAGTGCAGTTATTAATGCATTTCCGAATAAGAGATTATTAAATTACTCTTTTAAAGAGCAATTTGAGGATCTTGTACCATGCATAGGTTTATCATTATTTATGGGACTTATCGTATGTCCTATCCAATATTTACCAATTGATAATATAATGATAATTATTCTGCAAGTAATACTTGGTGCGATAATATATGTTATTGGATCGAGATTATTTAGATTAGATATGTTTTTTGAATTAATTAATATGATTAGAAAAAAAAGATAAATGTTCAATGTGTGCTTATACACATTGTTTTTATTTACAGAAATTAAGAAAAGGAATTTTAAAATGTCAAACAATATTTTAGTTACTCGTTCATCAATGCCTGAATTTGATGAATATGTGGAAGAAATAAAAGAAATGTGGGATACCCATTGGCTAACAAACATGGGACCTAAACATAAGAAATTAGAAAAACAATTAAAAGAATACTTAGATTTAGAATATGTGGATATGTTCACAAATGGACATATGGCATTGGAATTATCTTTACAAGCATTAAATCTTAAGGGAGAAGTTATCACTACTCCTTTCACATTTGCTTCAACTACTCATGCAATTGTTAGAAATGGATTAGAACCAGTTTTTTGCGACATCGATCCAGTTACATTTACGATGGATGTTACGAAGATTGAAGAATTGATTACAGATAGAACATGTGCAATAATGCCTGTTCATGTTTATGGCAATGTATGTAATATCGAAGAAATAGATAGAATTGCTAAAAAGTATGGACTAAAAGTAATCTATGATGCTGCTCATACATTTGGAGTTAAGTATAAAGGTATAGGTATTGGTAGTTATGGAGATGTTTCTTGCTTTAGTTTTCATGCTACAAAAGTATTTAATACCATTGAAGGTGGTTGTGCATGTTTTCATAATCAAGAATTTGGCAAAAAGTTATATCAATTAAAGAACTTTGGTATTAGAGGTCCAGAAGATGTTGATGGAATTGGTGCAAATGCAAAAATGAATGAATTCTGTGCAGCCATGGGTATATGTAATTTAAGACATGTTGATGATGAAATATCAAAACGCAGAGCAGTGGTTGAAAGATATATGAAGTATCTTGGAAATGTAGATGGTATACAAACCAATCCTGTTCAAAATGATGTTGTCCCTAATTATGCATATTTCCCAGTATTCTTTGATGAAAAACGATTTGGTGCTACAAGAAATGAGGTATTTGATGCTTTAGCACAAGAAGGTATTGGTGCAAGAAAGTATTTTTATCCATTAACTAATACGTTTGAATGCTTTCATGGTCAATATGATGTTAATAAAACACCAATTGCTTTACGTTTAAGCAAACGAGTATTAACTTTACCTTTATATGCAGGTTTATCATTAGAAGATGTAGATAAAATTTGCAAAATAATTTTAGGATGTGCTACAAATGAATAAAACTCCAATTCAATCAATTAAAAGCATTAATAATAATAATGTATTTATAAAAAGGGATGACTTATTGGGAGAATCATTTGGGGGAAATAAATATAGAATAGCGTATGAGTTTTTTAAAGATATGGAAACTAGAAATAAAGATTTAATAATAGCTTATGGTAATAATAGGTCCAATTTATGCAGAGTAATCTCATATCTGGCTTATAAAAAAAGAATTCCGTGTTATATCGTTTCACCAAGTGATGATAGTGGGGATAGAATTGACACATTTAATAGTTTTTTAGTTAATCTAACTAAAGCGCATTATGTATTTTGTAATAAAAATAATGTTGCAGATACAGTAGAAAAATTAATATTAGACTTAACTTCAAAGGGTTATAAACCATATTATATAAATGGAGATAAATACGGTAAAGGTAATGAAAAGGTACCAGTACATGCATACTATAAAGTTGTTGATGAGATAGTGGAACAAGAAAAAGCAATTAATGTAAATTTTGATTATATCTTTTTTGCTTCAGGCACAGGTATGACACAAGCAGGATTGATTGCAGGAAATATTAATCATGGAAAAAAATTTAAAATTGTAGGTATATCGATTGCGCGAAATGTAAATAATCAAATTTTAAAATTAAATATTTTTTTAAATCAATATTTTAATACAAACAACTATGATTACTCAAATAATATAATTTTTGACGATAATTATCTTTTTGGTGGCTACGGAAAATATAATAATGAAATTAGAAAAGAAATAATTAATATGTATAAAGAAGACGGAATACCTTTAGATCCTACTTATACAGGAAAAGCTTTTGTTGGAATGAAAAATTATCTTTCAAAGAACAACATTGAGAATAAAAATATTTTATTTATTCATACTGGTGGAACTCCACTATTTTTTGATTTTATTAATTATATAAGTGAAAAATATTAAGCTGAGTCGAAAAAATAAATAGAAAGGATATTTTATGAAAGAATATAATATATTGGTATTCGGGAGTCTACCTATTGCAACGAAGATTGTGAAATATATAAATTCAATTCCTAATTTTAATTTATTAGGTGTGGTAATCGGAGATGAAAATCCTAATGATAATGATCCTTGGACAGATGAGTTATGTTTAGGGGAATATGCTAGAATTAACAATATTAAAAAATTGGAATTAGATGAGTTAGTTAATTTATATTCTAGAAAAGAAATTGATTTAGGTTTATCGTGTCGTTTTAGTAAAATAATCAGAAAACCTATAATTGATTTGTTTTCGAAAGGAATTATAAATATGCATGGCGGTTTATTACCTGAATTTGGGGGGCTATATAGTTGTAATTATTCCATTTTATTTAAGTCTAAAGTAGGTGGTGGAACTTTACATTATGTTGATGAAGGAATAGATACAGGTGATATTATAAGGAGATGTGAGTTTGAAATTGAAGAAATTGATACAGGATATAGTGTTTTTCAGAAAACTCAATTAGCATTATATAACAATATGGTGGAGATAATTCCACTAGTTCTTAATAATCAAATCAAAAGTATTTCAATGAAAGAATTAGTGGATAAAGGATATAAGCATAGGTATTTTAATAAGAAAAGTATTTTAGATTATAAAGAGATTAATAATTCGGATTTTGAAACGGGAGATATACTATATAAGATAAGAGCTTTTGATTTTCCTGGATATGAACCTGCTTATTACAAATTTAATGGTAAAAAAATTTATATGAGAATGTCATATAAGGAGGATGAATAGATGAATATATTATTTACATCAGTAGGTAGAAGAACATATTTAGTTGAATATTTTAAAAATGCACTTAAAAATGATGGAAAAGTTTATGTTGCTAATAGTGATGCGAATTCTCCTGCATTTTTAGTAGCTGATGAATCTGTCGTTTCACCATTAATATATGATAAAAATTATATTCCGTTTTTGCTAGAATTTTGTAAGAAAAATAATATAAATGCAATTATTTCTTTGTTTGACATTGATTTGCCAATTCTATCAAAAAATAAAGATTTATTTAAGCAAAATGGCATAACTGTTGTTGTCTCAGATGAACAAGTGTTAGAGATATGTAATGATAAATACAAAACTTATCAATTCTTAACTGAAAATGGTTTTAATGCACCAAAAACATTCATTGATGTTATAGAAGTGAAAAATAAACTTCAAGCTAATATTATTGAATTCCCTTTAATTTTAAAGCCTAGATGGGGTATGGGATCTATTGGAATTTATAAAGCTGACAATCTAGAGGAATTAGAAGTTTTCTATAAAAAACTTAGTAGAGAAATATTTAATACATATTTAAAGTATGAATCATCAATTGATGTAGAACATGCTATTCTTATCCAAGAGATGATAGATGGACAAGAGTATGGATTAGATATTATTAATGATCTTGAATGCAATTATCAAAATACAATAGTAAAAAAGAAAGTTGCTATGCGTTCTGGAGAAACAGATTGTGCAGAAACTGTCGATTCACCAGAGATAAAGCAAATTGGAGAGAGACTATCTAAAACAATTAAACATATTGCTAATCTCGATTGTGATATATTCGTAACCGAAGATAATACTATATACGTATTAGAAATGAATGCACGCTTTGGTGGGGGATATCCTTTTAGTCATTTGGCTGGTGTTAATTTACCAATGGCAATAATTAAATGGTTAAAAAATGAATTTGTAGATATTAATGATTTATTAACTGCAAAATCAAATGTTTATGGTCAAAAAGATATCAATATAGTTCGAATTAAATAAATTATTTGGAAATAAATAGTAATTTAGAATTACTTAGAATAGTAGCTATGTTATTTATAATAATGTATTAATTTAGTTGTATTGGATTGTTTTGAATACAACAAGTAATATGCTATACCTACAACAAGTAGGTGTATATAGAAAACAACAATCAATGTGTTTATATTGATTGCCAGATATTTTATGTATACAAAAAATTTTAAAATTGAGGTTACTAATAAAAGCTTTGCAAGTTTATTATTTTGGTTATTCTGGCAATAATGGGATTGAATACCTAGCAAGCCCATCTCATTTTGTTTCTAATGCAAACAAGTTGTTAGCATTGGCTTTTTTAATTAGTATATTTTCACTTTTTAAAAATATTAACATTGGAAATAACAAGATTATTAACGCAGTATCGACAACTACTTTTGGTGTTTTACTGATACATACTGACAGTAATGCGATTAGACAGCTTTTATAGGGGATGTGTTTGATGTTAGTTCGATGTAAGGTAGTAATTTATTAATAGAGCATACATTATGAGTATTATTACAATTTTTTTATGTTCAATAGTTGAATATTTAAGGATTAAATATTTAGAAAAGTCATTTTTTACATGGCTTGATAAAAAAGAAAAATACATAGAATTATGCAATAAATACAGTAAAATATTGTTATAATTATTTTTATGAATTATATATTTGTTTATAAAAAATAATATTTCACAATATTGGCTATGTAATAACTATACAATCTTTCTCATTATGATGATAGTTATAAGTTGTTTAGATTAAAGTAATCTTTAATTAAAGAAGATTATCTTATTAATTTAATAGTAACATCTTAGGATAAAGGACAGAATGATTTAAATCATTCTGTCCTTTATGTTTTAAGTGTTAGATATTTTAAATAAGAGATTGTTTTATTTATTTGTTGTTTATACCAGGTATTATCTAACTCCTTAAAAGAAATACAGGCATTATAAATACGCCCACGAGAAAATTCTAGAATATCCCAAGTTATATCTTTACAATCAGCTTTTTTTGTATAATCAATAATCTGTTGGTTTAGTAAAATAAAGATTGGCCGTTCTTCTGAAAAAAAGTACTCATCATAATGATTTAGGTGGCATTTATAAATAGTACGATCAAAATTTATGTTATCAATGTCAACCATATGATAATAGGTATCTAAGATCTGATAGATATTATCAAGTGGATCATTAGTTAGTTTTAAATTTCTAAACTGCTCATCACATTGTTGATAAATATATAAAATAGCTTCCTCTTTACTTTTAAAATATAAATAAAAGGTTCCTACTGAGATATTTGCTAATGTACATATATCCCTTATTTTTATATTGTCAAGATTTTGATCCTTAGATAACTGTTCTAAAGCCTTAATAATATTAGTTTTAGTGTTTTCTGCCTTACTTGTTTTAATGTTATTCATAATTAATCCTTTCATTATACATTTTATCTTAAAAACATTGTAAGCGCAAACAATGAGTGTTAAAATATAAATATGAACAAGTTCAGTTTTGAAAGGAGACTACTATGAAAAGTATTTATGAACCATTATTTGAACCGCTAAAAATTGGGGATGTTGAGGTGAAAAATAAGTTTTTTATGGCACCGATGGCAACAATCGTAGATGTTGATGAAGATTATTGTTATACCCAACAAAGTATTGATTATTATGTTGAAAGAGCAAAAGGTGGCGTAGGTTTGATTATAACAGGAGCTAACTGGGTTGAAAATGACGTGGAACCTCATGCTCGCTGCAGTTTTCCTTGCCCAAATATGTTACCTTTAAAATACGAACATAAGGCTAAGGAAATGACTGATCGTACTCATGCTTTTGGAACAAAGATATTTTTACAATTAACTGCTGGTTTAGGTAGATCGGCGCTGCCTAATTTCGTTGATATGAAAGATTTTGTTGCTCCAAGTCCAACAACAAATCGTTGGATTACTAATGCACCTTGCCGTGAACTAACGACCGAAGAAATTGAACATATTATTGAGAAGTTCGGTGATGCAGCAGTTATTGCTAAAAATTCAGGTTTTGATGGGGTCGAAATCCATGCTGTCCATGAAGGATACTTATTGGACTGTTTTACAATGACTTTGTTTAACCAAAGAACCGATAAATACGGTGGAGATTTAAAAGGACGCTTACGCTTTGCTATAGAAATTGTTGAAACAATTAAAAATAAATGTGGTAAAGATTTCCCAGTTATTTTGCGTTTTTCAATTAAGAGCTATATTAAACAATTACGGCAAGGTGGCTTACCAGGTGAAGATTTTAAAGAGTTAGGAAGAGATATTGATGAGGCTATTGAAGCTGTAAAAATATTGCAAGAAGCTGGTTATGATGCTTTTGATGCAGATGCTGGTACTTATGATTCTTGGTATTGGGCTCATCCACCAATGTATTTTGAAAAAGGTATGTATTTACCATTAGTTGAAAAAATTCGTGATGCTGCAAAAGTACCATTATTGATTGCCGGAAGGATGGATGATCCAAAAATGGCTGTTGATGCTCTAAACAAAGGAACTATTGATGGAGTTGGATTGGGACGTCCTTTATTAAGTGATCCTGATTATGTAAATAAATTAAAAGATGGATTAGAGGCATTAATTCGCCCATGTTTAGGGTGTCATGATGGCTGCTTTGGGCGTTTATTACAATCTGGGTTAGGTAGTTGTGCGGTTAACCCTGAATGTGGACGAGAAGATACTGTGGGTGTCGCACCAGCATTTGTAAAGAAAAATGTTGTTATTGTTGGTGGCGGACCAGCAGGATTAGAAGCAGCTCGTGTATCTGCTCTTCGTGGTCATAAAGTTACTTTATTTGAAGCAACAGATCGCCTTGGTGGTGAATTATTAGTTGGTGGTATGCCTAAGTTTAAAGAAGATGATTTAGCGCTAGCTTCTTATTATACAAATGAATTAGAAAGATTAGGTGTAGATGTTAAACTAAATACTTTAGCTGATGAGGCGGCGATTGATGCATTAAAACCAGATAGTTTATTTATCTGTGAAGGTTCTATTCCAGTGATACCTCCAATTGATGGTGTTGAAAATGCGGTACTAGCTAATGAAGTATTGACTAATAAAGTAGCTGCAAAAGATAACGTAGTAGTTATTGGTGGTGGTCTTGTTGGATGTGAATTAGCGTTACATTTGGCACAAAATGGTAAGAAGGTAACAATTATCGAAGCCTTACCAGATATTTTAAAATCAGGTATTGCTTTACCGCCAATGAATGAATGGATGCTTCGTGATCTATTAGCATTTAATAATGTTCGAATTGTGGGAAATGCAAAAGTTAGTAAAATCGGTAATCAAGAAATTAAAGTTCTTCAAGATAATAATGAAGAAACTATTGCTACTGAACAAACTATCGTTGCAGTCGGTTATAAATCTAAACATGATTTATTTGATAAATTAAAAAATAAATACACATATGTATATAATTTAGGTGATAGTAAAGAAGTGAGAAATATTCGTGGTGCTATTTGGGACGCTTATGAAGTAGCACGAAATCTTTAATAATAGGGCAAATGATAAAAAGATTTAGGTTATTTAATTAGTACTTTTTAAGATGGGAGTTTCAATATATAATTGAAACTCTTTTTTATTTTCATATTAGTATGAATTGAGGAAAAATAAATTAGTAAGTAAGAAGACATATAGAAGAAAGATAAAATAATTTTAATTATGCAATTATTTCCACTAGCCAAGGGAAATTTTAACTATTCAAATAAACATACTTTCTCTTTATTATTAGATTGTACAAAGAAGAGCGCTCGTGGAAATGAGAGGAGAAAAATAATGAATAAAATATTAATGTTTGTTGAGGATAAACTAGTACCACCATTAAATAAGATGGCTAATCAGCATCATTTGAATGCAGTCAAGAACGGTATGATGGTTACAGTTCCATTAACAATTATCGGAAGTATCTTTTTGCTAATTCCCAATATTCCAATTGATCCGATTCAATCATTTTTTGAACCATACGCTGCTATGATTACAACAGTTAATACAATAACGATTGGGATTGTTGGGCTGGTTGGAGCTGCTAGTGTAGCTTATTATTTTGCTTTAGGCTATACGGATATTAAAATTGATCCATTAATTACAGCATTTGTTTCTGTTGCCGCGTTTTTATTGGCGACACTAACAGATGAGTATGCGATTAATCTTGAATTATTTGGGACAAAAGGATTATTTACAGCTATTTTAGTAGCATTAATGTCAGGAATGATTATGCATTTTTTTCAAAAGAGAGATCTTGTGATACATTTTCCTGATACAGTACCACCTCTAGTATCAAAATCATTTATGTCATTGGTTCCAGCATTTGTCATTTTGACAATTATATGGATAATTCGTGTAATTTTAGGTATTAATGTTAATCAAATTTTAATGGATTGTTTCTCACCATTTGTTTTTGCATTAAATACTCTACCGGGATTCTTGGTTTTCATGTTTATTCGCTCAATGTTATGGAGTGTTGGTATTCACGGTGGAGCTGTTTTGGCTGTAGCTGATCCATTTTTTCTAACTATGTTTGGAGCAAATGCTGCTGCTTTTGCAGCTGGAACTCAGCCACCTTATATTACTGCCAGTGGATTTACTATGTTTGTTTTCTTAGGTGGAGGTGGTGCTACTTTACCGCTTGTCTTGATGATGATCCGTTCAAAAGAAAAAGGATTCAGTACATTAGGAAAATTATGTTTACCAGCAAGTATATTTGAAATTAATGAACCAGTTGTTTTTGGGGTACCATTAGTTATGAATCCATACATGATGATACCCTATACTTTGTCAACATTAATTTTATCAGCAGGAACATATCTATTAATGCTCTTCAATATTATAGGAAGACCAGTAGCTAATATTCCATGGACAATACCACCATTATTTTCACATTATTTAGTTACCGGTGGGAATATTCCTGCTGTTATTTGGGGAGGTATTTCACTATTAATAGCAGGATGTATATATTATCCATTCTTTAAAGCAATGGAAAGACAACGTTTAGCAGTAGAAAAAAGGATAGGAGCATGAGTATGAATAAAAAGTTAAAAATTGCAATTGTTGGAGCAGGGAGTTCGTATACCCCTGAATTAATTGAAGGATTATCGGAACACCGTGAAACATTACCAGTAAAAGAAATTGTTTTATTAGATATAAATGAAGAAAGACTTTCAATTATGGAAGGGTTTGTAAAAAGATATGTTGGTTATTTGAATTATGATGTGAAAGTATGGAGTACAACATCAAGAGAAGAAGCATTCACTGATGCTGATTTTGTTTCAACACAAATTAGAGTTGGGGGAAATAAGGCGCGAATAAAGGATGAAAAAATACCACTAAAATATGGCTTGATTGGACAAGAAACAACTGGAGTAGGAGGAATGTTTAATGCATTTAGAGTAATTCCAGTTATGATTGAAATAGCTAAAGATGTTGAAAAATATTGTCCAGATGCTTGGATTATCAATTATTCAAATCCAACAGGATTAGTAACTGAAGCACTAAATAAAGTTTGTAATGTTAAAGTGGCGGGATTATGTGCTGGAGGAATGCGACCAAGATGGTGGGCTGCTGAAGCTTTAAATATTCCAGAAGAAAAAATCTATTATGATTATTTAGGATTAAATCATATGAATTTTTCTTATAATATGACTATTGATGGAAGACCGATTACTGATGAAGAATTTAGTAAAGTTATAAAAAAATGTACAACTGTTTCACAAGAATGGATGGAAACATTACACTTAATTCCGAGTCAGTATACACAATATTATTTTCATACGAAAGAAAGAGTACAACAATTAAAAGAACAAGACAAGACTAGAGGTGAAGCTATTCTTGAATTAGAAAAACAAATATTTAGGGAGTATGCAGACGAATTAAATAATCAAAAACCAAAAACTTTAGCTAAACGTGGCGGTGGTGGATATTCCAAAGTTGCGATTGGTGTTATGGATGCGATTTATAATGATAGTGGAAAATGGATGGTTATCAATGTTGCTAATAATGGAACAGTTCGTTTCTTAGATGATGATGCTGTTATTGAAACAGCTTGTTATGTAAGTAAAAATGGCATGAAACCATTAACAATTGCTCACTATCCTAAAGCTGTTATCGGACTTATTAGTGCAGTAAAAACATATGAATCATTAGCAGTTGAAGCGGCGATCACGGGAAATAAAAAACTAGCATTAGAGGCTCTTGTTGCTCATCCATTAGTAAGAGATTATGATGTAGCAAAACCACTTTTAGAGGAGATGCTGGAAGCCCATAAGGAATATCTTCCACAATTTTATCATCATGGAAAATAAGATGTGGGGCTATATTGATGAGCAAAAAGTTATTTTGGAAAATATTCTTTCTTTACAAAGAGATACATTTTCTACTCTTTCTAAGACATTTATAAGTCCTAAAGAAATTATAATTACTGCATCAGGTACCTCATTAAACGCTGCAATGTTAGTGAAATGTTTGATTGAAAAAGAAGCGGATTGCTCGATTATAGTGGAAAATCCTTTTCAGTTAAGATATTACTCAAAACATTTATATAACCCCCAAAATATACTTATAGTTATATCTCAAACAGGGAAAAGTACGGGTACATTAGAATGTCTACAAATAGCTAAACAGCATCATATACCAACCGTTTCAATAACGGCTAATGGTGATAGCCCAATCGCAAAAAAAGCCAATATTCATATTGATATGTTGTGTGGAGAAGAAAATGTTGGTCCTAAAATTAAAGGATATAGTGCAACAGTACTAACTTTGCATTTGCTATTGTTGAAAATAACTCAAAATCCACGGTATCAATCTATCACTCAAGAATATTATCAAAGTATCCAAGAATTACCTCAAAATATAAAAGCTTCCCTTTGCTGGTGCCAAAAAAATAAGCATTGGGCTTTAGCAAAAGCAATGAGTATCGTTGGTTTTGGAGTGAATTATCCAACTGCTAGAGAAGGAACTCTAAAGATTTTAGAAACAATGCAAATTCCTGTGATGAATTTTGATATGGAAGAGTTTATGCATGGTCCGCATAGAACGATTATTAAAGATTCTTATATTGTTCTTATTGATACTGATGGATGTGGAAAGATTTTGATGAATAATTTTATTGATTTTATAAAAACTAAAACAAGCAATTATCTTATTATTTCAACTTTAAAAACAAGTAATGAAAATATTATTCACATTAATCAGCATTCATATACATCTTCATGGTTAAATGCTGTGATACCTTTTCAAATTATGTGTACTTATTTACCAGAATGTAATGGGATTAATTCATCTGATCCTGTATACAGTGATTTTGCTACTACAGTAGGGACACGGATTGAATAAAAATAGATCAGCCATTAAGGCTGATTTATTTTGTCTATCTGTTATTTTACAAATAAATAAAACTTATTATATAATTGAAATAATAGAAGGAGGAATTAAATATGAGTGTTGTTACTAAGAGACAATTAAATCTTTTGCAAGTATTTATGGATTCTAATAGATATTTAACTGGACAAAAACTATCTCAATTATTGAATGTGAGTTCTAAAACTATTAGAAATGAAATTAAAATACTTAATCAATTGATGAATAACTTTGCACTTATTCAATCAATTCCTTCTCATGGTTATCAAATTAGTATTTTTGATGATGATTTGTTTAATTGTTGGATTGATAAAGTATCTAAGCAATGGAGTTATTTTATTCCTACAAATCCTTTAGAAAGGGCTTATTATATTTTAGGTTTAATGCTCGAAAGTCAAGAGTTTATTAAAATCGATGATATATCTGATATTTTATTTATTGATAGAACTTCTGTTAGTCGAAGTTTAAAATACATAAGAGAACGGCTAAATGATTTTGACTTAAAAATAGTGCAAAAAACCGGTAAAGGATTAAAAATAGAAGGTGAAGAATTTCGTTATCGATTATGTATGGCGGAATATATTTATCATAAGATAGGGATGTTATCAACGAAAATTGGTGAAGATCATGAATTTATAGATGAATTAAGAAAAGTTATTTTTAATGATGGTATTACGATGCCCCAAAGGGTATTTCAAAATTTTATTATACATATTCAAGTTCAATTGAATCGTATTCAAAGAAAATGTTATATCTTATTTCATGATAATGAGATTGAAAAAATGAAAATGGAATATGAGTTTTTAGTAGCAAAGGATGTTTCAAAAGTTATTAATAAATATTTTCATATTGAATTATCAGTAGAGGAACAATGCTATTTAGCTATTCATATTTTAGGAAAAAAAAGCAATTCAACTAGTGCAATCGAAAGCTGTATCAATGATCAATTAAAAGAAGAAATTGATATAATTGTAGAAAAAATGTTCAATCAGGTTAAAAAAGTCTTTAATATTGATTTTCACAATGATATGTACTTAAGAAAAGCATTGGGGATTCATATCAATCCAATGGAAAATCGTTTGAAATTTAATACTTATTCACGAAATCCGCTGATTTATGTTATTAAAGAAAATTATACTCTAGCATATATCTTGAGTATGGAAGCATGGCTTGCTATTTATAATAATGCAGATTATATAAACGTTGAAGATGAAATAGGCTATATCGCTATTCATTTTCAATATGCTTTAGAGAGAAGGAAAAGAAATATTGCGAAGAAACGGGTTTTATTAATTAATGAGTACAATGTGGCAATGAGTGAATTATTAAGTTTCTCTATTTTAAAAAGATATAAAGATTCATTGGTTATTGAAAAAACAATCTCTGCCGGGGAACTTAGTAAATATCATTTAGAAAGTTATGATTATATTATTACAACTGTACCACTTGATGAAAGCCTTGATATTCCTGTTATACGTATTCATCCTATAATAACTACTCATGATTTTGAAGTTTTAAATAAGTATTTTCGACAAATTAATGAGTATAAATTATCTGATTTTTTAAAAAAAGAAGATACTTATTTTATTGATTGTGAAACAAAAGATGATGTTATTTCATATATATTTGAACATGAAAGTGTCTCATTTGAAACATTTTATCATACAAATCCATTAATTGGTTTTGAAACAAGTTTACAAACTGTTATTCATTATATGCCTATCTATAATCAAAAGAGTTCAATAAACGCTTATCTTTTATCGAAACCGATTGTATGGAAAAATAAATTAGTTAAAATTATTTTTGTATTGAAATTAGGAATCGATAGTGAACAGCTTTTACAAAGCTTACAAGAATTCTTCTTTCAAAAAGAATGTATGGATACATTTTTAAATAATATGATTTTAGAAGAAGGCGATGAACATAATAAGTCATAATTGTAAATGTTTATACGATACACATAAATATAGTTATGGTATAAAGTAGTTTACTTTTAATCGAATTGAAATTATATATAATTGAGGAAATAAACTGATTTCCTTTTTTTATTACTGTTTTTAGTGAATTTAAAGGACGTAAAAAATTGGAGCGACTATGCTGTTTGTTTATAAAAAATGATTATAATGGTATAATCAGAGACGAAGAGAAAAAACATAAATGATAACGATGTAGGATCAATTTAAAAATGCGAGGAGATATGAGAACTAGCGAAGCAGAGAGAGTCAGAGCTGATAAGTAAACAGTTAGATATGATAGCCGGGGTAGTGTTTGAAATCGATAATTTTGATATATTAAAGAAGAAAGTTGAAGTTATTGTGGTACGATATTTATAATAGAAGTTTTTGTTAAAGAGGTGAAGGTAGAATGATAAGAAGGCATTATTTATTTTATGGTCGTGTCCAAGGTGTAGGATTTAGGTTTACTACCTATCAAAAAGCAAAAAATCTTGGATTAACTGGCTGGGTTTGTAATTTATCAGATGGTTCTGTAGAAGCTTGTATTCAAGGTGAGGAGAAGTTGATTGATTATTTGATCAATGAATTACAGCATGATCGTTTTATTAGAATAGATTCAATTAAGATGGAAGAAATAGCAGTTCTAAAACATGAAACTTCATTTGGAATGAAAAACTAAATAATTTTAAAGGACCGTTGGAATTGATATATGCCAATAGTCTTTTATTGTAGAAGCCTTCATTAAATATACTTAATATATAATAATCACTAAAATAGGATGATAATAAAACAGTTTAAATATCTAGAAAATGAATCTAATATAGATGTTCTAGTACTTAATATTGTTTTGATACCCAATCTTTATATAGATGAAGTAGATATTTTATTTAATATAGAAGCCAAAAACTAGATGATTTTACTTTAACTAATAAATTTATTGAAAATGATAAGATAAAGTGAATAAAAATATTTTTAAATGAAAGTAGAGCAAAAAATATGAAAATAAGATATTGTCAAAAAGAGGATCTGGAAGCTATTTATAAACTGATTTGTGAATTAGAGGAATGTAATTTAAATCATGAACAGTTTGCTCTAGTATATGAAAATAAACTTAATGATGAAAAGAGTCACTATTTAGTAGCTGTATCTGATGATATGATTGTTGGATTTGTCAGTGTTAATATCGATTATCAATTACATCATGAGAATAAAGTTGCAACAATCGAAGAATTAGTTATAGATAACAGTTATCGTGGAAATGGTATAGGTAGATTATTAGTTGATTTTAGTACAAAATTAGCTTTGGAGCATCAATGTGAAGTAATTGAACTTACTAGTAATTTTAAACGTATAGAAGCACATCAATTTTATCAAAAGAATGATTTTATTAAATCATCATACAAATTAATAAAAGTTTTAAAGGATAGTGATCAAGTAGGGATATAAATATCCAATTTGGGATTGGAATTGTGGATAATTTTGTTCGTAGTAAAGTAGCTTTAGCTAAACAAGATTATAAAAATAATCATTTAAACTAAGAAGATGTTTTATTTGTCGGTGATACAATTCATGATTATGAAATGTCAAAAGTATTAGGATGCAATTGTGTTTTAATTCCTCGTGGTCATCAAAATAAGAAAATTTTAAATTTAAATACTATGCTGATCGATAATGATTTCAAGGAATTAATGATAAATATTACAATAATGTAAGATTTTGTAATGTAAATCAATGGAATAACCAAGCAGCTTAGGCTATGATAGAGGTGTAAAATAAGGAATAGAGGGATGTATATGAAAAAAGTAATATCACGTCTAATTATTATTCTTTTCTTAGCTGCCTTAACCTTTTTAGGATATTATGGCTATCGTGGCTATGTGATGTACCAAGATACAATGGAAGAAAAGAGTTTAACAGTGCGAGTTGAAGAATTAAGAAGTAAAGATAACTATGTTAAATTGGAGCAAATATCAAGTATATATCAAGAACTAGTAATAGAAAGTGAGGATAAGCGTTTTTATCAACATGGCCCAGTTGATTACATTGGATTAGCTCGAGCAATGGTAACGAATGTAGTGACGATGTCGTTTAAAGAAGGCGGTAGTACGATTACTCAGCAGTTAGCTAAAAATCTTTGTTTATCTTTTGAAAAGAGCTTAGACCGGAAAATAGCTGAAGTTTTTATTGCTCAAAAATTAGAAGATGATTATACGAAAGATGAAATTCTTGAAATGTATTTGAATATTACATATTTAGGTGAAGGAAATTATGGAATTAAAGAAGCTAGTAATTATTATTACAATATTGAGCCTATAGAACTTAATGAGGAACAGGCAAAAGTATTGGTAAAGACATTGAAGGCCCCTAGTGTTTATAATCCTTCTAAGTTAGCTGAAAATTAAAGTGATAGTGATGAAGTGAATTTTCTATGTTGAATTAGCAATGAGGGTTTGCTTCATATTGAAATCACTTTTTTTATTTTCTAAATAAAAAATACTTGTCTTAAAGTGTACTTTAGGGTGTATAGTGTAGTTGCGATCATAGCATGGTCTAATTAGTAAATAGATGGGGATTGTGATATTATTATGTATAAAGGTGAAGAGATGAGTAAGTTAGATAAATTAAAAGAATTATTAAAATCTTATCAAAAAGTTGCAATTGCCTATAGTGGTGGCTGCGATTCAAATTTTTTATATCAGGTAGCATTACAAACCTTAAGTAAAGAAAATGTTCTAGCAGTATTATGTGTAGGGAAAATGATGTCCAAGGAGGACATCGATAGTGCTAGAATGATGGCTGGTAAAGGTCAATTTATAGAAGTGCCGTTAGATGTATTTACAATCGAGCAATTTACAAATAATCGTAAAGATCGATGTTATCACTGTAAAAAACAAGTAATGGCAAAAGTAATTGAAGCAGCTCAAAGCCATGATTTTAAGATAATCCTTGATGGTAAAAATGCTGATGATGAAAAAGTTTATCGCCCTGGAATGAAAGCTTGCGAAGAATTGGGAATTGTATCACCGTTAGCACTAGTTGGTTTAACAAAAGCTGAAATAAGACAGTATTCAAAAGAATTACAGATTGAGACATATGATAAACCGGCAAATGCTTGTTTAGCTTCACGTTTTCCTTACGATACTCATCTCACTAAAGAAAAATTAGAAGTGGTCGATCAAGCTGAGGCTTTACTTCATCAAAAGGGGATTTATTACGCTCGTGTTCGAGTTCATGATAAATTAGCACGGATTGAAGTTGAACGAAACAATTTTAATCTAGTTAATGATGAAGAATTAATCTTAGCAATAAAAGAACTTGGATTTGATTATGTAACATTAGATTTGGAAGGCATAACTAGTGGAAGTTATGATAGGTAGTGAAATGGAAGTTGTAGTTATTGATGGTCAAGGTGGAGGCATTGGCCGAAGTGTAATTGAGGCCTTAAAAAAAGAAGTTAGTGGTACTTTTATTATTGCGGTAGGAACAAATAGTACTGCAACCAATAATATGAAAAAAGGTGGAGCTGATGCTGTCGCAACGGGAGAAAATGCAATTATTTATAATGCTAAAAACGCTCAGATAATTATTGGACCAATTGGTTTTGTTTTTGCTAACTCGATGTATGGTGAAGTTTCACCAGCAATGGCGGCAGCAATCAGCTGTAGTGAAGCTCAAAAATATTTTATTCCAGTTAGTAAATGCACTGGACATGTCTTAGGTGTTGAGCCAAAATCAATTCAAGAATATATTAGAGATTTAGTTAATATTTTAAAATAGATCCCAAGTACAAGAAGTACTAGAAGAAGCACAGTAGTGTTTGTGGAAAGGGAAATTATGAATTCAGTATTAATGCATATGGCAGATGGTTTGATTTCTGTTAATATTGGGGTTATTTTCATGATAATTAGTTTTATCATGATCGGTTTTTCAATTAAAAAAATTAATCAAGAACATGATGATCGAAAGATTCCTTTAATGGGAGTAATGGGAGCATTTATTTTCGCTGCTCAAATGATCAATTTTACGATTCCAGGAACAGGAAGTAGTGGTCATATCGGTGGAGGAATTTTATTGTGCCTTATTTTAGGACAATATCCTGCCTTTTTATCATTATGTTCTGTTTTAATTATACAATGCTTATTTTTTGGTGATGGTGGTTTATTGGCGTTAGGATGTAATATTTTTAACATGGGGATATTACCATGTTTTGTAGCTTATCCATTAATTGTTAAGCCACTATTAAAGAAAAATATAACTTCTTCAAGAGTATTACTGGCAAGTATTTTAGGAGTAGTAGTGGGATTAGAAATGGGTGCTTTTGCAGTGGTCTTACAAACTCTTGCAAGTAATATTACGGAATTACCATTTACTTCATTTGTTGTATTAATGTTGCCGATTCATTTAGCAATTGGTCTAGTTGAAGGCTTAATCACTTCAACAGTTGTCTTATATGTATTAAAAGATAAACGTGAAATAGTTGATCATGCACTTAATGACAAGCATTTTGGAACATTGAATATAAGAAGACAGGTTGCGGTTTTTGCTGTTTTAACAATCTTAGTTGGTGGAGTTCTTTCATTATATGCATCAAGCAATCCTGATGGTTTAGAGTGGTCTATTGAAGGAGTCACAGGAACCGACGAAATTGAAGCAAGCGGCAGTACAAAAGATACTTTAGCAAAGGTTCAAAGTTCAACTTCATTTTTACCAGATTATAATTTTAGTGGCAGCGACAGTAAATTAGGTGTTTCAGTATCAGGGATTATTGGTGGTGCAGCAACTTTAATTTTAATTGGTGGAATTGGATATATCGTAGTAAAAAAGAAAAAATATGAATAAACTTAAAGGCTCACTTTTAAAATTTGGCTATATTGAAAAGTTAGCTAATGGTGATTCACTGATTCATCGTTTAAATCCACTTTTAAAGATTATTTTAGCACTAATGTATATAATTTTTGTTATTTCGACCAGCTGCTTAGATTTTTTTGAATTACCCTTATATTCAATAATAATTGGAATAATGATTTCACTTAGTAAAGTATCATTTATGGATTTATTTAAACGAAGTTTAATTGGATTACCTATTTCTTTGTGTATTGGATTTTCAAATTTACTATTTTCAACCACAATAATTAATTTTTATGGTGTTAATATATCAACTGGTGTACTTTTATTTATTACGATCATTATAAAAAATATCTTATGTTTGATGGCAGTTTTTTTACTAATGGCAACAACTAAGTTTGATAGTATTACTTGTGAATTAGTGCATCTTAAAATACCTTCAATTTTTGTTTTACAATTAGTAATGATCTATCGTTATATTTTTGTTTTGGTTGAAGAAGCGCTAACAATGATTCAAGCTTATCAATTAAAAAATCCCCAGTCTAAAGGAATAGCTTTTAAAGATATGGGTAGTTTTGTGGGAAGTTTATTAGTTCGGAGTTTTGAACGAAGTAATGAAGTTTACAATGCAATGAAATGTCGTGGCTTTGATGTTAAACAAGCGTATTTAAATTATGTTGATTTTGAGATTGAAAATTATTTTTTATTAATGATGGCAGTAGGAGTTTTAATGATGGTAAAGGTGGTATTTTAGTGATTGAGATAAATAATTTAAATGTTCTTTATAATAATTCAATTAGAGCTCTTGATAATGTGTCGATAAAGATTGAACAGCAGAAGTGTATTGCTATTGTTGGAGAAAACGGCTCGGGGAAATCAACTTTATTATCAAGCTTATTGGGGCTGGTGGAAACGCAAGGTGAGATTAAAATTAATGGAGTTATGTTATCAAAAGAAACATTGATACAAATAAGAGAGGTAGCAGGTCTTGTTTTTCAAAATCCAGATCATATGATTTTTTTACCTACAGTTCGTGATAATTTAGCTTTTGGGTTGATAAATCAAAAACTGGATAAAATTGAAATTGATAAAAGAATTGCGGAATTTGCGAAATTATTTAAGATTGAAGATCTGCTGGATCGAATGGCTAATCATCTTTCTGGAGGACAAAAGCGAATGGTAGGCTTAGCTAGTGTGGTGGTAATGAAACCAGAGATATTATTATTAGATGAACCATCAGCATTTCTTGATCCGAAGAGTCGAAGGATCGTTATTAATATGTTAAAAGAATTGCCCCAGCAAATTATTTTTGCAACCCATGATTTAGATATGGTATTGGATTTGTGTGATGAAATAATTTTATTAAATAATGGAAAGATAGTATCTAGTGGTAATCCCTGTGAAATTTTAGCTAATCAAGAGTTATTGGAGGCAAATGGGTTAGAGTTGCCACAACGATATCAGAGGTAGACGATGAAAGTAAAAGAAATATTAGAAATGGTAGAGAACCATGAGATTTCTGTTGATGAAGCAGCTATTTTGATTGATAATCCAATTGATTATGCGACGATTGATTATAATCGTAAACGTCGTACGGGAACACCGGAAATCATTTATGGATCTGGTAAAACGAAAGAACAGATTGCTGGTATTATAAAAAATATGTTAGAACATGATCAAATTGATATTTTAGCGACTAGAGTTGATGCAACAAAGGCGGCTTATTTAAAGAAATTATATCCAAATTTTAATTATGATAAAGAAGCCAAAACTTTTATTTTAAAACAATCGGAAACTATACAAAATAAAGGAATGATTGTTGTTGTTTGTGCAGGAACATCAGATATTCCAATTGCTAGAGAGGCTGTGTTAACAGCTGAGTTTTTAGGAAATGAAGTTAATTTGATTAGTGATGTTGGTGTTGCTGGGATTCATCGACTATTTAATAAGATGGATGTGATCAAACGAGCAAATGTTATTATAGTTGTAGCTGGCATGGAAGGGGCTTTAGCATCGGTTGTTGGAGGGTTAGTTGATAAACCAGTCATTGCAGTGCCAACATCAATTGGTTATGGTGCTAATTTTAATGGTCTTTCGGCATTATTATCGATGTTAAACAGTTGTGCTAGTGGTGTTAGTGTAGTTAATATTGATAACGGTTTTGGAGCTGGGTATATGGCTCATACGATTAATTGTTTAGGAGGAAAACGATGAAAGTATTATATTTTGATTGTAGTAGCGGAATAAGTGGTAATATGACTTTAGGTGCATTAATGGAACTTATTGATGAACCTGATTATTTACAAAAGGAATTAGCTAAATTGAATATAGATGGCTATCATTTACATGTTACCAAAACAAAGAAAAATGGTATTACTGGTACTTATGTAGATGTTCATTTAGAGGAACATCCACATCATCATGATCACGAACATCACCACCATGAACATCATCACCATGAACATCACCACCATGAACATCATCACCATGTTCATCGTAATTTATTCGATGTTAATAAAATTATTGATGATAGTGGGATTAATGAAAGAGCTAAAGCATTAGCAAAAAGAATCTTTTTAAGAGTTGCGTTAGCAGAGAGTAAAGTTCATAATGAAGAATTGGCTAATGTTCATTTTCATGAAGTAGGGGCAATTGATTCTATTGTTGATATCATCGGAACAGCAATCTTAATTACTAAGATTGCACCTGATAAAATATATAGCAGTATCGTTAATGATGGGCATGGTTTTATTGAATGTGCTCATGGAACAATTTCAGTTCCGGTACCAGCGACATCGGAAATTTTTGCTGCTAGTAATGTAGTAGCCCGTCAGATTGATATTGATACAGAATTAGTGACACCGACAGGGGCGGCTATTATTGCTGAGCTGAGTTCATCGTTTCAACCGATGCCTCCTATGAATGTTCAAAAGATTGGTTGGGGTTGTGGAACTAAAGAATTAAATATTCCTAATGTTTTGAAAGTATCTTTAGGAACAATCGATAAAACTAATGATGAAATTATTGTAATGGAAACAAATATAGATGATTGTTCGAGTGAAATACTTGCTTATACTGCTGAAAAGCTTTTTGAAAATGGAGCTTTAGATGTCTTCTTTACACCGATTTATATGAAAAAGAATCGCCCAGCCTATCGATTGAGTACAGCATGTAAAGAAGATAAATTAGAATTATTACAGAATATTATATTTAGAGAAACAACAACAATTGGAATTCGTTATCGTCGTGAAGAAAGAAAAATTTTAGCTCGAAAAGCAATTGAGCTGGATACACCATATGGAAAAATTGCTGCTAAAGAAGTAACTAATAATGATGAGACTTATGTATATCCGGAATACGAAAGTATAAAACGATTAGCTAAGGAGCATGATCTTGCAGTCAAAGAAATATATAAACTAATAAAATAATAGATTTTGATCCTCCGATTTAATTATGAATTGGAGGATTTATTAAATAAATTTAATTTTAGCACTAAGCTTTTGTTTGGGGCTATCTATCTATATTAAAAAAGTGTATAATAGTATATACAATTAAAGCCATTTAATGGTCTTTTTTTATTAGATTAGGTAGGAGTGAGATAGTGGGAAAATATCGTCAACAAATTAAATCGATTTGTTTTTTAGCCTGGCCGGCGGTAGTTCAAGAGGCCATGAATGTTGTCGTTACATATGTTGATACAGCGATGGTAGGGGCATTAGGAGCTGGGGCATCGGCTGCAGTTGGATTGACCTCAACGGTTGGATGGTTAGTGTCTAGTATTGCTGTTGCTTTTGGAATTGGGATTTTATCAGTTTGTGCTCAAGCAGTAGGAGCAAATAATGATGAAAAAGTAAAGCGGGTAGGGCAGCAAGCTCTATTTTTGACATTAATTGTTGGGATAGCTTTAACTATAATGTGTGTTTTAATTGCACCATATTTACCAACTTGGCTAAATGGTGATAAAGCAATTAGAGGTGAAGCGGCATCATACTTTATGATTATTTCAATTCCATTATTATTTAGGACAGCAGCTTTGATTTTGGCATCGGCTTTACGTGGTGTCAGTGATATGAAAACACCAATGCTAATAAATTTATATATGAATATTATTAATATAATTTTAAATTTCTTGTTAATTTATCCGACACGAGAATTATTTGGAATTATAATTCCCGGTGCTGGACTGGGGGTAAATGGAGCAGCGATTGCGACGGCTATATCATTTGTTGCTGGAGGAATTATGATGTTCTTACGTTACTATAAAAATACACTATTTGATTTAAAAAACAGTGGTTTTCATTTTTATAAAAAAGAGTTTAAGGAATGTTTGAATATTGGGATTCCAGTAGTATTGGAACGTAGTGTTATTTGTTTAGGGCACGTAACTTTTGCTTCCTTGATTGCGAAGTTAGGAGTAGTACGATTTGCTGCTCATACAATTGCAATTCAAGCAGAACAAGCTTTTTATATTCCCGGGTATGGTTTTCAAACGGCGGCAGCAACTTTAGTTGGAAATGCAGTTGGACAAAAAGATGAGCATAAAGTTAAAGAGGTAACTTATTTGATTAGTGGTATTACAATGTTTTTAATGATAATTTGTGGGATTGCATTATTTATATTTGCTGAACAGTTAATGGGGATATTTACTCCTGACCATGAGGTTATCACTTTGGGGGCTCGAGTATTGAGAATAGTATCTATTTCAGAACCGCTTTATGGAATCTTAGTAATTCTTGAGGGAACATTCAATGGGATGGGTGATACTAAGGCACCATTTGTTTTTTCATTATTTACGATGTGGGGAATTAGGGTAACCGGTTCTTGGCTAATGATCAATGTTTTCCATCAAAGTATTGAAGCAGTTTGGATTATGATGGTATTTGATAATATAGCCAGATGTCTCTTATTATCGCGAAGATTTTTAAAAAATGGCTGGAAGTACCGTCTTAATAGTTGATTAAAAGCGGGTGTATCTTATTCGATATACCTGCTTTTAAATATACATGAATTTAGATTTCATAGTAAATATTTAATATAAGAAAATATGAATTTGAAAAAAGTAAAAATTTTAGATATTAAATAATATGATAATTATAATTTAGAACTACTTTTTAAGCGATATTCTTAAATTTAAAACTATACTTTACCATAAAAAACGATTTTCCAATTATTTGATTTTTTGGCAGTTCACCGTGTGCTGATTTTTTATAAAATTTTGTATGGATTAACAATATGCTGGTAAATACATTTGGGGATTATCTTTGTATTTTTCAGCTTCTTCTTGACTTAGAAAAACAGTCAAATGTATTTGACTTGAAGAAATTATGTGAGGCCCAGCACATCCAGCATAACCTTCAATACTAAATTCATAATTATCATTATTACCACTAATATCAAAAACCTTTCCAGTCATCACATAGCCATTCATCAAAAAATATACTACTGTTCCTTTTTCTAACATATTTATACCTCTTTCTATAAAATTGATATATGATAGTTAATATTTTGTTTTAAATGATTTACCTCATTATTAGTATGTAATTTTATTGTTGTAAATCTACAAAATATTTTAATTTTCTTACTACAACTGGATTATAGATCGAGCTTATTAAGTTATCAAATCATATGCATTAAATAAAAAAGAATTGATCTATATGATTATCTGGATCAATTCTTTTAAGCATCATTATTTGATTTAGGAAGTTCAATTTTTCTGCGTTCTTTATGACAATGCTTTTCAAAATCAATAGCAAGTTGATTCATGGCTGATAATTCTTGAAAGCTATAATCAACTTTAATTATTATTTGTTCTTGGCATCGATAGTAATAGAGATGATCGACACAATTAACAAAGATATGCTGATAAAAACTGTTAGCTAGATTTAATTGATTAAGAAAGTCATAGAGCATATGTTCAGGGAGATTGTGACAGTGTGAAAAAATATATAAACCATTATCTAAATAAATCTCATAGTTTTTGCTCTTTTGTTCTTTTCGCTCAAGAGCATTATCTATTTTATTGATTACGAATTCTAAATTTTTTTCATCATGGTCGAAAGGATTTAATTTTAAAGTACTATATAAAGGTTTTTTTATGTCAGCAACTGCTTCAGCTGGAGTTAATGCTTGAGTTACTTCAATTCCAAAATTACGTTTTGGAATGCGAAGGTCAGGACGATCAGCTTGAATAATATTATCAGCTGATACATCTAATACTTTTGTTAGGGTTAATGCAGCATATTTTTCAAAATAATTCTTACTATATGTCTCTTTCATTAATTGACCTCGATTTTTAAAAAGTGATAATCATTCATTGATTATCACTTAGTGGGTTTTATACTGTCTTCTTTATTCATATTATAGCATGGTTTATTTTATTTTCAAAGTAAGTAATAAGGATATTTGGATATTCATTGCGATATATTTAGATAACTGTTATACTTTTATAAAGGTTTTTTAGATAAGGTGGTATTTATGGTTGATTATAGTATTAAAAAGTATAATCGTAAGATTGTATATCAGCTGATATATCAAGCTAAGCAAATTACAAAACAGGAAATTGCGGAAAGATTAAAATTATCTTTGCCCACTGTTTCTAGTAATCTCTTGGAATTAGAACAGGCTGATTTGATAAAAAAAGAAGATATTAATGAGTCTACGGGGGGACGTAAGCCGTTAGCAATCTCTATTAAGGAACAATCTAGAATTGCAATTGGTGTCAGTATTTTAAAAGAAGGAATAACTTTTGTTGCTTTAGATTTGTATGCTCAACTGATTCGTAAACAAACAGTTGCTTTAGTTTATGATAATAGTGAAAGTTATTTTAAACAATATGGACAGGCATTAAATGAATTTATCGATTGTTTACAAATTAAAAAAGAAAATTTTTTAGGGATCACTATAGCTATTCAGGGGATCGTATCTCAGGATGGAAAAAAGGTTATTTATGGTCCAATTTTAAATAATCAGGGATTAACGTTAGAAAAGTTTGAAAAATCTAGTGATTTACCAGTTAAAATGATTCATGATTCTCATGCTGCTGGACTTGCTGAATTAAATTTCAGTGAAGATAATAACGATGCTATTTATCTATCTTTAAATCATAATCTAGGTAGTGCTGTATTTATGGCTGGAAAGGTTTTCCAGGGAAATAATTACAGTTCGACATTTGAGCATATGACATTAGTAGAGAACGGACGTCAGTGTTATTGTGGTAAAAAAGGGTGTTTTGAAGCTTATTGTAATGAAGATGCTTTATTAAAAAATCATACAAATATGACATTAGAAGAATTTTATAAACAATTACGGCAAAAAGACCAAACTGCAATGCAATCATGGAATGATTATTTTCATTATCTAGCATTAGCAATTCATAATTTAACCATGGTTTTAGATGCACCAGTAATTATTGGTGGTAAAATAGCTTCATTGTTTGAAAATGAAGATCTTGATCTATTAACAAAATTAGTTAGTGATTTGGATCCATTAAAGTTTACTGTTCCAGATATTAAAATAGGTCAATGTTTAAAAGAAACAGCAGCAATTGGAGCGGCTTTGACAGATATTAAAAAGTTTGTTGCAGAAATATAAGGAGAAGATAATGAAAAAAGCAGTTATATTTGATATGGATGGTTTGATGATCGATAGTGAGCGAGTTACTTATGAAGAGTATTGTCGTAAATTAGAACAATTAGGATATTCTTTTGATGAAGCTGTATATCGCTTATGTTTGGGGAAAAATAAGCAGGGAATATGTCAAGTATTTTATGATCATTTTGGAACTGCCTTTCCAATGACTGAAGTATGGGATGATGTACATATTAGGCTTGATGAACGTTTAGCAAAAGAGGTTCCTCTTAAAGCGGGATTATTAGAATTATTAAAATATTTAAAGGCAAATAATTATAAAACAATTGTGGCAACTAGCAGTGCACGGGTACGTGTCGATGTTATTTTAAAGAATGCACAAATTGAACAATATTTTGATGATACGATCTGTGGTGATGAAGTGATTCATGGAAAACCTAATCCTGAAATTTTTTTAACAGCATGTAAAAAACTTAATGTAGCACCAAGTGAAGCATTAGTGTTAGAAGATAGTGAATCAGGAATCTTAGCAGCCTATGATGGTAAGATCGATGTCTTATGTATTCCTGATATGAAGTATCCAGAAGCTGATTTTGCAAGTAAAGCAACTAAGATCATCTCATCATTAAAAGATGTAATTGAATATTTAAAGTAATAGTGAAAAGTTTCTATCATTGATTTGATAGGAACTTATTTATTTTTGAGAAGTTTTTGTTAAAAAAAATACGAATATTGTTATAAAAATCAAAGGTTATATAATTTTACTAAGTGGAGGTATTGTGATGAATAAACTAACAAATATAAAAGCAGTAATGTGTGATGTTGATGGAACATTGTTAAATCAAGATGGTATTGTTTCACCTGCGACAGTTGAAGCAATTAAGAAAATTAGAGAAAAAGGAATTTTATTTGGTTTATCAACAGGGCGTGATGTTCATAGCGTTAAAACACTTTTAACTGTATGGGGAATTAGTGGCTTGGTTGATGCAATCGTTGGGACTGGAGGTGCTGAAATATATGATTATCAATTAAATATTGATAAATCAAGTTATCCGCTGGATGGTGAATTAATAAAAGATATTATTAAACATCATGAAGGAATGGATCTTAATTTTGCTATTCCGTATGAAGGGACATTATATGCACCTAAAGATGATGATTATATTCGTGATTTAGCACGTGATGATCGTGTGCCATATAAAGTTGTAGATTTTGATGTCTTTTTAAATGAGCCACGGGCCAAATTAATCATTGTTTGTGCACCTGATTATATGGATAAAGTTATTGAAAAAAGTAAAACTTTTTCTAATCCAAACTATAAATCAGCTTCTTTAAAAACAGCAAGTATTTTATATGAATATATGGATCCTCGGGTTTCTAAAACGCATGGATTACAAGAAGTTATGGCAATGCATAAAATTGAAATGACAGATTTATGTACTTTTGGAGATGCTGATAATGATTATGATATGACTTTAAATGCTGGAGTTGGAGTAGTCATGGCTAATGGAAGTGAAAAAACTAAGAGTGTTGCTGATTTTATAACTGATGATAATAATCATGATGGAATTGCAAATTTTATTAATAAGTATATTTTATAGAGTCTGGTGATTGAAGTGCACTATATTGTTTTAATATAACCAATATAGTGCATTTTAGAGTTGGTTTTTTTTATTTAGAAATAATAATTAAATTAGTTTAAAAATATTATTTTTTTGATAAACTATAGTATTGGAGATAATATAAATGTATGGATTGATTAATTCATTTTTAATTTTTGAATTAGGAGTCATCGTGGGGGCTCATGTGTTTGTTTCAAATAGCTAAATCAAAAGATTAAGTCTAGTAATAGACTTTTTATTTTTTTGGAATGATGACGATAAAAGCGGGAATTATTCAATTAGGAGGTATAAGAAGTGAACAAGATAGAATTAAGTAAAGTAAATGAAGAAGGGTATTATGAAATTCGTTTAGAAAGTGTTGGTGGGTTAGGGGCTAATTTATGTGGAAAATTATTAGGTGAATTAGGTGCGGCTTATCTAGGATTTAATGCTTCAAGCTTTTCTAGCTACGGTTCAGAGAAACGAGGTTCTCCAGTCAAGGCGTTTATTCGTTATTGTGATGAAGATAAAGAAATTACTGTTAATACTCCCGTTACGCGACCCCATTTGCTTGGGCTTTTTCATGAAGCGATGATAGGAAAGTTACAAGTAACAGCAGGAGTCGATGAAAATAGTTGTATTGTCATCAACAGCGGTGAGCAACCAGATGTAATTAGAGATAAATTAAAATTATGTGCTGGAACGATATATTGTATTGATGCAATTTATTTAGCAATGAAAATAAAATGTAAAGTCAATATGATCATGCTAGGGGCACTAGCTAAAGCGAGTGGCTTTATTCCTTTAGAGACAGTTTTAGAATTGATTGAAGCTACTTTGGGTAAAAAATATCCTCAGCTATTACAAAAAAATAAAGAAGGGATAATCGAAGGTTATAATGGTGTTGTTAGTAAAACGTTTAATGATGATGGTAAGTATCCGTTCATTCCTTATCGTGAAATAGAAAATGACTGGGGTTATCAAAATGCACCACTTGGTGGTGTGAATCCTTGTTTTGGAAGTACTATTTCGAATGATTTAAGTGCATCACGGGAAGGCTATATACCATTGTTTCTCCAAGAAAAATGTATTCAATGTGCACAATGTTATATTACTTGTCCGGATATGGTTTTTCAGTTTGAACCGGGTATTTATAAAGGACGTAAGATGATGGTAAATAAAGGTTTGGATTATCATCATTGTAAAGGATGTTTACGGTGTGTTGAAATTTGTCCAACTCAAGCACTGGTTAGTGGAGTCGAACGCGAACATTCAAATTTAAAATGGTTTATTCGTAACAAAGATTTAATTGTTGAGCATATGGATTATGAAGATGTGGGAGCAAATTCGTGGATAACGAGTGATTCGTTTTTGGAGGTAGAAAAAATAACGGAGGTAAAAAATGATGGAAAAACAAAAGATGGTATTTGAAAGTGGGAATGAATTGGCAGCTTATGCCGCTAAACAGATTAATTATCATGTAATGGGATACTATCCCATTACACCATCAACGCAGATTGCTGAGAATTTAGATTTAATGAAAGCTGAGGGTAAGCATGAGATTGCTTTAATTGCTGCTGAAGGTGAGCATAGTGCGGCTGGAATTTGTTATGGTGCAAGCGTTGCTGGGGCAAGAGTTTTCAATGCGACTAGTGCCAATGGTTTGTTATATGCATTAGAACAGTTTCCAGTTCAATCTGGAACACGATTTCCGATGGTAATGAATGTAGCTTGTCGAACAGTTTCTGGTCCACTTTCAATCAAGGGTGATCACAGCGATATCATGTATATGTTAAATACTGGATGGATTATTTTATTTGCTCATAGTCCCCAGGCAGTTTATGATATGAACATTTGTGCTCTAAAAATTGCTGAAAAAGTTAAATTACCAGTAGTTATTGCGTTTGACGGTTTTTTTACTAGCCATCAAAAAAGTAAATGTCAAGTCTTTGAAGATGATCAAGTTGTCCAAAATTTTGTAGGTAAATATCTGCCTGAATATCAAATTCTTGATTTTGAACATCCAGTCACAGTTGGCTCTTATATGAATGAACCGGATTTAATGAATAATAAATACCAGCTTCATCTTGCAATGGAGGAAGCTCGAGAGGTTATTCCGGCTATTTTTAAGGAATATGAAACAATTTCTAATCGGGCTTATCAGTATGTAGAAAGTTATCAAAATGAAGATTGTGATGTCTTAATGTTTGTTCTAGGTTCTGGATTTAGCAGTGCAAAACGAGCTGTTGATGAATTACGCAAAGATGATAAAAAAGTTGGAGTAGTTACAATCAATGTACTGCGTCCATTTCCAAGTAAGGAATTAATTAAGCATTTTAAAGTGCCTAAAACAGTGATTGTTTGTGATCGTCAGGATAGTTATGGTGCCAATGGTGGAAATATGTCTTTAGAAATAAAGGCGGCAATGCAGGAGGCAGGGATCACTACCCGTGTAATTACGAGAATTTATGGCTTAGGTGGCCGTGATTTTTATAAAGATGATGCAAAAGCATTATTATTAATGGGATTTCAAAAAGATGTAAAATTATTTGATTATTTACATATTTATCCCGGTAAAATTGAACAACCAATAACTCAATTTTTTAAACCAATCAAAGAAACTCCTGATGACTTCAAGTGTGTTTATAATGAAGAAAAACAAATAATGGAAGTTAAGCCGTTTACGCTTAATCAAATTGCAAAGATGCCCCAACGTTTATCTGGGGGTCATGGTGCTTGTCCAGGATGTGGGATTCCCGTCAATGTCAATTTATTATTAAGTGCAATCAGTGGAAATGTTGTTTTATTATTTCAAACAGGCTGCGGAATGGTTGTAACAACTTCCTATCCAAAAACTTCTTTTAAAGTACCGTATGTTCATAATTTATTTCAAAATGGGGCAGCGACACTTTCAGGAATCGTAGAAGCGTTTAACCAAAAAGTAAAACGACATGAATATCCCGAAGGAGAAATTACTTTTATCATGGTTAGTGGTGATGGAGGAATGGATATTGGAATGGGAAGTGCACTAGGTGCAGCTTTAAGAAACCATCACATGATTATTTTTGAATATGATAATGGTGGTTATATGAATACAGGTTATCAATTATCATATTCAACACCATTAGGGGCTAAAAGTTCGACTTCTCATCTTGGTCAAGATCAGTTTGGAAAATCATTTTTTAATAAAGATATGCCAGCAATCATGGCTGCAACAAATATTCCATATATTGCTACTGTAGCTGAATCTAATCCAATAGATTTTGTTAGAAAAGCGATTAAAGCTAAGGCTTATGCTAAAGAGTTTGGGTTAGCATATTTGAGAACTTTATCTGCTTGTCCGTTAAATTGGGGTGATCAGCCAAATTTAGAAAAAAGTGTAATTGAAGCAGGGGTAAATAGTTGTTATTTCCCTTTGTTTGAAATTGAGCAGGGTAAGTATAATCTTACATATGATCCACAGAAAGCAAAGAAAAAGATTCCATTAATTGATTGGTTTGCAATGATGCAGCGAACTAAACATTTAAGTGATCCAAAGTATACAAAAATTGTTCAGGCTGCTCAAGATGAAGTTGATCGACGTTTTGAAATTTTGAAAAAGAGGGCAGATGATCAAATTTAATAAATAATATAAAAGGTTATTGCTTGTTGTGTCAATAACCTTTTATAATGAGTAAAAGAAGGTGATTAATTGTGGAAGTAACTGAATATGCTAAAGATTTATATATTTTAGATGATGGTCAGGTACGAGAATTTCTAATTATCGGTAGAAATGAAGCGATATTGATTGATACTGGTTTTCCTGAGACGAAGATAATTAATGAAGTTCAGAAACTTACTAGTTTTCCGCTTAAAGTACTGTTAACTCATGGTGATGGAGATCATTGTGGGGGACTTGATAGTTTTCAAGAATGTTATGTACATCAGGGAGATAAGGGTTTAATTAAAACAACAATAAAAATTAATTGTTTAAAAGAAAAGGATTTGATTGAAATTGGTGATTACTGTTTTGAGGTAATTGAGATACCTGGACATACTTATGGAAGTATTGCATTTTTAGATATTCAGAAGAAATTATTAATTGTTGGTGATACTGTACAATTAGGACCGATTTATATGTTTGGTGAGCATCGAAATTTAGATTTGTATATTCATAGCTTAGAAAAATTAAATACATATCAAAATCAAATTGAAACAATTTTGCCTAGTCATAATCGGTATCCATTAACTAAGGAGTATATTGGTCATTGTCTATCAGATGCTAGATTGTTAAAGGCACATAAACTTTTAGGTGTTAAACATCAATTTTTACCATGTCGGGAATATCGTGGTAAAAAAATTTCGTTCTATTATTAGAAATAATAACTTTCGTTTTGAGAATAATATGATTGAAACGAAAGTTGTTTTTATTGTATTTGAAATATTAATATGATAAGGTAATAAAAGAAAAGAGCGGTGATGAGGATGGTTAAGATGTTGGCAAGACATACAAAAATACTAGAATTAATAACAGAGAATAAGAAAATGGAAGTAACTAAACTTTCTCAGTTACTCAGTGTTTCACAAGTAACAATTAGAAAAGATTTAATTCAATTGGAAAATAGTGGATTGATTGTTCGTGAGCATGGATTTGCAACTTTAAATTCTAGTGATGATATAAATAATCGTTTAGCTTATCATTATGATATTAAGCAAAGAATTGCTAAATTAGCGGTAGAATCAATAGAAGATGGTGAAACCGTAATGATTGAGTCAGGTTCTTGTTGCGCATTGGTTGCTTTAGAAATTGCGCAGACCAAAAAAGATGTTACGATTATTACTAATTCTGCTTTTATCGCCGATTATATTCGTAAAGTTGCTAAAATTAGAATTATTTTACTTGGTGGTGAATATCAAAATGAATCACAAGTAATGGTAGGACCGATCACAAAAAAATGTGTTGAATCTTTTTTTGTTGATAAACTTTTTATTGGAACTGATGGCTTTACTGAAACCTCAGGCTTTACTGGGAATGATTATATGCGTAGCGAAACAGTTAGAGATATGGCAAAACAAGCTGATAAAGTTATAATTGTGACAGATTCATTTAAGTTTTTGCAAAAAGGGGTTGTAACTTTGATTCCTACTGCGGAAATCGCATGTATTGTAACTGATACTCATATTCCAATAGAATGCGAAAATTATTTATTAGATCATGGAATTGAAGTTAAGAAAGTAGAAAATTAAAAAAGCTTATTTTATAGTAAGCTTTTTAGAAAAAACACTTGATGTCTTCATTGATAAAAATATTTTGATATTCTTTTAAGTCTTCTTTGTGGAGGGCTTTTTTATTTTTTAAACTATATTCTAGATTGAGCATTTCATATTTTTTTTCACCAAATTGATGAAATGGTAATAATTGAACTTTTAAAACACCGATATTTTTTAAGAGTCTTGCTAGTCCTTTGGCATCATTTAATGAATCATTAAAATCTGGAATAACAGGAATTCTTGGTAATACTTCTATTTTGTTTTGTAATGCCCACTTTAAATTTTTAATTATTAAATCATTATAAACACCTGTACCTAAAAAATGCTGCTCACGATCATAATGTTTAACATCAAATAATAACAGATCAAATAATGGAGCAAGTTTAGTAAAAAGCTCATGTTCAATATATCCGGTTGTTTCAATTGCTAAATGAAGCTGATGTTTTTTTAGTTCATTAACTAAGTGAAATAAAAATGCTGGTTGTGACATTCCTTCTCCACCGGAAATAGTAATACCTCCATTAGATTCTTCATAAAAATCTTTATCTTGAAGACAGGTTGTCACAATTTCATCAATTGTTTTATACTCACCTTCATTTTTTAGGGCAATTTGAGGACATTTATTAACACATCTCAAACATCCATTACATTTATTTTGATCAATAATAATTTTATCTGCAATTAATTTAATCGCACCTGTAGGACAATTATTGATACAGGTCATGCAATGCGTACATTTGTTATGATCCCACAAAATTTGAACTGCTTTTAGTTGTGATTCAGGATTAGAACACCACTTACATCTTAATGGACAGCCTTTAAAAAATATAGTTGTTCTAATTCCTGGACCATCATGAATACTAAATTTTTGAATATTAAAAATTATCCCCTTATTTTCCATTATGAATATCTCCTTATCTTTTCATTATTTATAATATCATGTTGATTGCAAATTGTAAATGTTTATATTTCATTTGAAACCAATATATACTGCTTTTGAAATAAAAATATTGACTTATTGTTCGTATATGTTAATATATAGGTGTAAATGAAGTGAATTTATGTTATGAACGAAACTTAATAATTTATTTTAGTAACTTTGGAGGAAAAATATGAAAAACATTGAACATTTTGGTGATTTAACACCTAGAATGAATGATTTTAGAGAAAAGGTTTTAGATAAAAAACCGTATATTTGTGCAGAGAGAGCATTATTAGCTACAGAATCTTATAGATTATATCAAAATCAGCCACCGGTTATGAAACGGGCACTAATGTTAAAAAATATTTTAGAGAAAATGTCAATTTATATTGAAGATGAAACTTTAATAGTTGGGAATCAGGCTGCTTCAAATAAAGATGCTCCAATTTTTCCCGAATATACGTTAGAATTTGTTATTGATGAATTGGACAAATTTGAAAAAAGAGATGGTGATGTTTTTTATATTACTGAAGAAACAAAAGCAGCTTTACGTTCAATTGCACCATTTTGGGAGAATAATAATTTAAGAGCTAAGGGGGAAGCTTTACTACCTGAAGAAGTAAATGTTTTTATGGAAACTGGTTTCTTTGGAATGGAAGGAAAATTAAATTCTGGAGATGCACATCTTGCGGTTGATTATGAACAGTTACTAAAAATAGGATTAGTTGGTTATGAAAAAAGAGTGCGACAATTAAAAGCAGAGTTGGATCTATGTGTTCCGGAAAATATTGATAAATATGTTTTTTATAAAGCTGTATTGATTGTAATTGAAGCAGTTAAAACTTATGCTGATAGGTTTAGTCTTCTTGCTCAAGAAATGGCTGAAAATGCTCAAAGTCATAGAAAGGATGAGTTATTAGAAATTAGTAATATTTGTTCTAAAGTGCCTTATGAACCAGCTTCATCTTTTAAAGAAGCGATTCAATCAGTTTGGTTTATTCAATTGATTTTGCAAATTGAATCTAATGGACATTCATTATCATATGGGCGTTTCGATCAATATATGTATCCATATTTGAAAGCGGATCTAGAAAAAGGCGTAATCACGGATGAGGAAGCTGTTGAGTTGCTAACAAATTTATGGATCAAAACATTAACTATTAATAAGGTCAGAAGCCAGGCTCACACATTTAGCAGTGCTGGTAGTCCAATGTACCAAAATGTAACTATTGGTGGACAAACTCCTGATAAAAAAGATGCAGTGAACAAACTTTCGTTTTTAGTTTTGAAATCTGTTGCTCAAACAAGATTGCCACAGCCTAATTTGACTGTTAGATATTATAATGGTTTAAATAAAGAATTTTTAGATGAATGTATCGAAGTTATGAAGTTAGGAACAGGAATGCCGGCATTTAATAATGATGAAATTATTATTCCTTCGTTTATTGATCTGGGAGTAAAAGAGGAAGATGCTTATAATTATTCAGCAATTGGTTGTGTTGAAACAGCTGTTCCTGGGAAATGGGGATATCGTTGTACAGGAATGTCATATCAAAATTTCCCAAGAATTTTATTAGCAGTGATGAATGATGGAGTAGATGTAACTTCTGGTAAACGATTTGTAGAGGGTTACGGCTATTTTAGAGATATGAAGTCTTTTGAAGAGTTGCAAGATGCCTGGGATAAGTCAATTAGAGAAATTACCCGATTATCTGTAATTGTAGAAAATGCAGTCGATCTTGCTTCAGAGCGTGATGTTCCAGATATTTTATGTTCAACCTTGACTCAAGATTGTATTGGTAGAGGGAAGACAATTAAAGAAGGCGGAGCAGTCTATGATTTCATTTCTGGATTACAAATTGGAATTGCTAATATGGCAGATAGTTTGGCAGCAATAAAAAAACTAGTTTTTGAGGAAAAAAAGATTACACCGCAACAATTATGGGATGCTTTACAAGATGATTTTATGAGTGAAGAAAATCAAAAAATTCAAAGTATGTTAATTAATGAAGCTCCTAAATATGGGAATGATGATGATTATGTTGATCAATTGGTTGTAGAGGCATATGATTCATATATTAATGAAATCAAAAAATATCCAAGTACTCGATATCAAAGAGGACCTGTTGGAGGGATTCGCTATGCAGGTACTTCCTCAATTTCTGCTAATGTTGGACAAGGATATGGGACAATGGCAACCCCAGATGGTCGTAAAGCCCATACTCCACTTGCTGAAGGTTGTTCTCCAGCTCATGCAATGGATAAAAATGGACCTACAGCGGTATTCAAAACAGTTTCAAAATTACCAACACATGAAATTACCGGTGGTGTTTTATTAAATCAAAAAGTAACACCACAAATGTTAGCGACAGAAGAAAATAAAGAGAAATTAGAAATGATAATTAAAACTTTCTTTAATCGATTACATGGCTATCATGTGCAATATAACGTAGTTTCTAGAGAAACATTGATTGATGCTCAAAAGAATCCAGAAAAGCATCGTGATTTGATTGTTAGGGTTGCAGGGTATTCGGCATTCTTTAATGTCTTATCAAGAGCAACTCAAGATGATATAATTGAAAGAACAGAACAAACATTATAAAAGGGGAATAAAAATGGAATTTATTATTGATACTGTGAATTTAGAGGAAATTAAAGATGCTA
>OCAE01000029.1_pt1 | contig 176543 bp, 171 predicted proteins | sample 1495581 | NCBI WGS metagenome assembly OCAE01 (sample SAMEA2580278, study PRJEB22360) | human gut metagenome | biome: human gut; feature: human-associated habitat; material: faeces | place: Denmark | collected 2008/2010 | reverse complement strand
TGAGCGAACAATTATTTGTATTCTGTTGGGGGCTGGAGCCGTAGCCATAGGAATACTGTGTTTCATGCTCCTTGACATACTGCTTTAAAAAATTGATCTGTGCCTGAGCAGCTTCATCAAAGGCCTGCATGTGATGAGTGAATTTCAGCTGGCGCCCGTAATCAACTTCCAGCTGCCTGTCTATGGCATCAAGAAATCCGCTGATGCTGCGTATGACATATTTTCGTTGAATACCAATCTTAAAATCCAGTGTAAGCTCATGGTCATATACGGCATGAGCGTGCAGCTGTACCTTCTCAAGAAGAGTGTTCGCCTGAAATTTCGCCAGATCCTTTCGGGCGTAGCGGTCGATAAAGGAACGCGAGCGCTCCAGCATCTGCTGCTCCAGATAGCGGCGAAAGGCATCCTCCCTCTGGTTCAGCGGGCTGTAGGTGAAGAGGAAGGACTCCGGCTTTAGATCGTACACAATCAGCAGGACAACACCGATATGTCCACAGGCAAGCTCCTGCTGCTCGCAATACGGACATTCACAGGAGAAATCCAGAATTTCACCCGCACTATTCAGCAGAACGGTGCAGTGATTCTCGTATCCGTACACGTTAACGACAGCATTTATTTCATATAGAAAGCCAGGAATGCTTTCCTTAATCACAATTTCATCCACAACATCCTGATCATGGTAACGCAATGCGATCTTCCAGTTTTTGGTATTGAAAAAACGCTGAATTTCAGAATCAAGTATCTTCATGAGATCCCTCCTGTATCTTCTGCTATTGTACCAGAAAACACAACTGTACGAAAGTATGGAAATGTGGCTTTATTTGTTAATGGGGATTGCACAAAGATACGAACCCCATATGAGAACCTTACCTTGCCAAGAATATGTCAAAAAGCATATAGTCAACATGTCATTCAACTGCGATCTGCAAGCTGTCAGTAAATGAAAGCACATCCTCGCGAAAAGAGGGAGGATGCGTTCATATTTTGTACCGCTATATCCAGCGCAAAGTATGTTCAAGCAAATGAGCATGCATAGTGAAAGCCTTCTAATTCCAATGGAAAAGAACTGTACGTTATCAATGGAATCGGCTTTTCGTATATTGTAAAAAGCATCCTGTAAAACAGATACCACAGAAACACACAACGCTGTGTGGGCGGGTTTTGCTTACAGGATGCTTTTGATGATAGCCTAACGTGAATCCTACCGGGATGGATAGCTTGCGATAGCACCTTCCTTTGTTACAGAAATACTGCAAAATTTATTACACATATCCAAGTAGCTTTTTAATTGGTGTTCGCTTAATCCATCCAAATCAGAAGCATGAATATCATCTTTGGATAGATGATACAGTAAACATCCGATAAAACCATCTCCTGCACCGGTGGTATCAACTGCTTTTACCTCAATACCATCCGCGTATGCCGTATTGTATTTCGTATAGGCAGCTGCACCGTCTTTTCCGGCAGTGTAAATCAGTAATTTTACACCGGAATCAAATATATATTGTACATGTTCTTCTATATGATCGCTTCCAAATATAAAGGAAACCTCTTCATCACTGATTTTTAAGATATCAGCAAAGTGCATATATTCGTGAATCGTTCTTCTCAGATATTCGTGATCGTCGAATAAAGGAAGACGGACATTCGGATCAAAGGATACAAGTAGATTTTTCCTCTTTGCCAGTTCCAATGCTCGATTATGAGCTTTTTTCATAGGGAAATCACCAAGGGAAACCGAACAGAAATGCAAACCATAGCAATCTTCAAACCAGCTTTCCTCTATATCCTTCTCTGATAAAAGCATATCCGCACCCATATTCCGATAAAATGAAAACTCTCGATTTGCATGTTCGTCCAGGGCTACAAATGCCAAAGATGTATTTGCGGCATTCGTTTGTTTTATATACTCTGTATGAATATGGAATCGTTGTATTTCCTTTACGATTTTTTCACCAAAGGCATCCTTGCCAAGCATGGTAATCATAGCGCTTTCTCCACCTAATGCGGTATATGCTCCGCATACATTCAACGGAGCCCCTCCGACTTTTGGTTGAAAGCCTTCTACATCCATAATTCTTCCTGTATTGCTTGGAATCATATCAATCAACGCTTCTCCGATTGCTAATAATTTTTTCATAGTATATTGAATCCTCTCATGTTGTATGTTACAAATCGCTTTATATTCTCGCTTGTTACGTGTAAGCTGTGCTCATCATCATAAAATCGTGAGGTCATTGTGTATTCACCTTCATTGATGAAAATTTCCAATACAGATTCATCAATGAATACAGAAACATGACGGATTTCTATGGGCGTAATGCATCTTTCCTGCCGATTGCAGCTGCATGCAGATAAATCCAGTGTGAATTTATGATTTCTATACACGCAGTGTATCGCATTCATTTGTAGCGAAAAATCGGAGTCTGCATCCCATTCGATATTGCAGGATTTACCGATTACAAAATCATTCGTATACAGCTTCCTATCTGTTCTCAAATCCAGGATTTCCTGTATCGGCTTTTGGATGATTCGCTTATCAAAGAAAATGGAGCGGGGCATCGTCAGGGTCTGATTCCATGCTTCATAACGATCGATATATGCATTATCCGGCATCCCAATCCAGGCAATCAGTATATTACGATCTGCGTTGTAAAACGTTTGCGCTGCGTAAAAATCAAATCCATAATCAAGTGTCTGATAATCAATCAGTTGCCGATTGCTGATTTTATAATATCCGCAATCATATACATTATGAAATTCATAGCCCTGCTTTTTTAAACCCTGCGGACTGCATAAAAGGAATGCTTCTCCTTGTAATTGCAGGTAGTCCGGACATTCTATCATGAATCCTGTATCTTTTGCCGGTACATAGCGATGAGCATACTTCCATGATTCTAAATCATCACTCACATACTCCAATACACAGCCGGTGTCATTTTTCAATCTTGCACCTAAAATTAAATGATAGCGGCCATCCTTCATAAACAGCTTGGGATCTCTGACATGCCTTGTACAATCCTTTGGAAAGTCACTGTTTCGCAGTAAACATTTTTTATGTTCAAAGGTTATTCCATCACGGCTTTCCACTCGCATTACATTATGCTCTCTTCCCTCATGAATAAAATCATAGGGGCCCTCATATTTTACATTACCGGTATAAAATACATACAGTATGTCATCTCTGATGATTGCACTTCCTGAATATGCGCCGTTCTTATCGTATTTGGAATCCGGAGAAACAGCCGTAGCATGACGTGTATATGTTTGAAAATCCTTCGTTGCATAATGACCCCATGCTTTATTGACACTTCCATCCATACTGTTTTCATCTGCCTGGTAGAAAATGTGATAATTTCCTTTAAAATAAACCAAGCCGTTTGGATCATTCAGCCAGCCCCTTCGAGGCATTACATGATAGTTTAAGTTCTTCTGCGCCATGTTTCTACATTATCCCTCTGATAAATGCTGCCATCATATTCCATGCTTTTTCGGATTCCTCTGGCATAAATTCATCAAACCATTCATGGGTGAAGCCATGGCGGCAATTTGCAAATTCAACATAGGTTACATCTCCTCCCGCCTTCTGCATTTTATCTGCATATGCCTTTTCTTCATTTTTTAAAGAATCGTATTCCGCACTCAGGATCAGGGTTTTCGGCAAATCATGCAAATCAGCGAGTAGGGGAGAGGCGAGTTCATCATTCAGCTCATCAAAGCTATTATAATACCAGTTGATATACTGCAGCATTCTATTTTCGGATATCGCCTTTGAAGGGTCCTTCGCTTTTCTGAATTCTGCACGGATTTCCTGTCGCAATGGCGGATAATCTAAAATGGCTCCTTTGATACCGAGTTCTTTTCTGTCTCGGTCAATCAGTGTCAAGCAGGCGGAAATATAACCGCCTGCACTATGTCCCATTACGACAACATGCTCTTTATCAATCCTTACTTCATCACAGCGTTTTCGTATTTCAGCGATTGCTTCATAGCTGGAAAATAAAGGCTTTGGATATTTAAATTCCGGGGCAACAACATAGTCTACATTAAAGATAGCACAGCCGGTTAAATCCGCCAATAAACGGCAATATTTTCCATCCTGCTCATAGTATCCCAATACATTGCCTCCACCATGAAAGTTAAATACCGGCTTTAAAATCTGCTTCCCATCCCAACTCAAGGGACGATAAATCGACATATCCACATATCCTGCGGTTTTTGTTTTTACACAGACTTTTTCGAATATACCATTCATTTTTTCATTATAAATCAGATCAGCATATTTTATTTCTTTGCTCATTCGATATTCAAAAATCGTATAGTCTTCTTTTCTCATCTTACTTTTCACCTATCCTGTTCATCCAATAATCTGCCAGAGAAATCCAACTGTTCAAATGATGATCGATCATCTCATCCCTTTTATGCGTTAAACTGTTTTCCAATGCTTTTCCATGCTCGCCATGACCAAATAAATGATACTCCGCAGATATGCCATATTCCAACAGCTTTGAAATAAAGCGTGTGGAATTTCCAGCATCAATGACTGGATCATCAATGGAATGCCAGAGAAACATCGGTACGGTATCCTGTGAAATATAATTTATCAAATTCACTTTTTCGACATCCTTCTGTGATGGAAAATCTGATTGATAAAGAACATAATTCATAATATGCTGTACCTTTTCGACAGCTTTTAAAGGATGCTTTTTGAAAAATTCATCACTATTCGGAACCAGGAACGGATAGCCTAAAACAATTCCGGCTGCCTTCAGTTCATCTTTTTTCGGGCGAAAGCTTAATTGCTTTACGATTGCGGGGTCATTCCATCGTACACCACAAGACGCACACACATGTCCGCCTGCAGAAAATCCCATTAAGAAAATTCGGTTTTTATCTATGTTCCATTCATCGGCATGCTCTTTTACAATATGTAAAGCTTCCAGCATTTCAACAGCTTGCAGCGGATATACTGCGGATTTTATAATGCCTTTTTCCGGTCGCGAGCGATCTGAGCCTACCGAATATTTTAAAACAAATACCTGATACCCCATTTGCATGAATTGAATAGCCACCGGTTCACTTTCCTTTGTCGCATGAACGGCATACGCGCCACCCGGTGCCACAAGGATTGCAGGTCGCTTTCTGTATTCACGATAATTGATTTCCGAATCCATAATATACGTATCAGCATACGCACCACTCGGTAATGTAAGCCTTGTATTTATCATAGAACACTCCTTTGTGTATCTGAGCTATAGGAAGAAGTTCCTTCTCTAATCGCATTGATATTAACGTTGGATATCCTTTTCGTTTTTATTAAATCCGAAAAAGTAAACGAATAAAGCGGTTGATATAAAAGCGATTGCACATGCGATGATACCGTTGATTACATTTGCCTGAGAGCCTCCTAAAAAGCATAATGCTGCAAATACATTGGAGGATGGTACCAGTGTCGCATCGACAACACCGGTTAAACCGGCATATGCTCCACCTAAGAAACCACCTGCCAAAAGTCCGATAAATGGCTTTTTGTATTTTGTGCAGATACCGTAAATCGTCGGCTCCGAGGTCCCTGCGACGATGGCGGTTATCCCATAAGACAGGGCAAGTGCCTTTTGTTCTTTATTTTTCAATCGGAAGAAAGCACCGATTCCTACCCCCATAATAGAGAAGCTGGAGACGGAAACAGCTACTGCGGCGAATCCATCACTTCCATAGGTAGCAAAAATTTGAAATAATGTTGTAATCAGTACCATATGCATACCGGTCATTACCAGAACAGGATACAATGCCGCAATCAATCCGATCCCGATGAATCCTGCAATTCCTTCCAACGAGAATAATGCATCTACTACATATTGCCCGATGAATGCTCCTGCCGGACCGAAGACACATAATGCAATCGGCAGCATCGCAGCGATTGTCAGTGCCGGTGCAAATACAGAACGGATTGCCCCCGGAACGATACGATCGAAGAATTTAGCGATATAGGACATTACCCAGTTTGATAAAATTATCGGAACAATGGAGCTTGCATAGCTTTGAACATTGCAGGGAATACCGTATACAGTAAATGGTTTACCCACCAGACCGACAAATGTCGGATGTATCAAAATTGCGCCCATCAATATCCCCATTACCGGATTTAGATTGAATTTTTTTGCACTTGTATAGCCGACAATTACCGGAAAGAAATAAAATGCAGCGTCTCCCACGAAGGTGAATAATGTATACAGATCGTTTCCTTCACCAATGACATTTAACAGCTCTGGACCTAAAATAGCTGTCAGCATTTTAAAGAATGCGGAGGCGACGATGGCTGGAATCGCAGGTCCCATGCTTCCGGAAATAGCATCTAAAATTCCATTTCCGATAGATTTCAGTGTGATTTTTTCTTTTGCGGCAGAAACAGGTTCTCTGTCCGTGTTATCAAAATCACCCAGCTCACACAGTTCGTTATATACATCCTTTACCTCTGGACCTATTACGATTTGTACCTGTCCACCGGCTCTTACAACACCTAAAACACCTTGTACCGCTTCTATTTTTTCATGATTTGCAATGCTTTCATCCTTTAGATTGAAGCGAAGACGTGTTTGACAATGCAACACCTTCGCAATGTTTTGTTTTCCACCGACTTGTTCTAATACACTTTCTGCAATTTTTAAAGCTTTATCTTTTTTCATAATAGTTTTATCCTCTCTGATTTTCTATAAAATAAAAACCTTTACACGATAAGCATCAGATGATGTTTATATTGTGCAAAGGTTATGCCGATTCATTCGTTACACCCTCATGGGAACACAATCGATTTACATGGAGTATTAAATATAAGGATTCTTCATCCTCAATACTCCAGCTAAATTTATGAAATATCATTTCTTTGATCAACAGCACACAGGCAAAGGTATCTGGATATTCCTTTTTCAAAACTTCAAATAATTTTTTATTGGTGCTGCTGATTTCACTGTACTGGCTTTTTCTTCTGAATAAATACTGCATATGAGAAGCAAATCTGGAATAATTAAATGAATTTGTATCAATCGAAACCTTCATCTGTCCTTCGATAATCTTCACGATTTCCTGAATGAATTCTGCTGTAAGGCTGATTTGATTATTCCGTGTGTAGGTCTCCTCAGAATTGATAATATTCATGGCAATTGCATATATTTCGGATTCCGGTAATTGTACATTTAAATTTTTATGTAATAAATTTAACGTATATTTTGCGATTTTTACTTCTACCGGATACAAATCTCTTAATTCATTTGCTATCGGTGTTGTAAATATCATTCCGTTTTTCAGACGAACAAGAGCGAAGTTTAAATGATCCGCCAATGTAAATACAGCGTTTTGTTTTAAGGGAACACTAAGCATGGTAACTGCCAAATCAATAACATCAGCAGAAATACGAAAGATTTTTGAATCAATATCTTCAAACAGACTTAGATATTCCGCATCAACGTTATAAAACGTGCGGTCAATTTTACTCAAATCATCTAAGATATAAGGACATTTTGGAAATCCAATGCCCAATCCGATCGCAATCAGTTCTCTGCCACTTTGATCCCTGCATATAGCCGCGTTATTTCCCAGCTTTTTTATAACTTCCATATGCTCTACTTCTTTTCTATCGATATGACTGCAGCCGTGTTTACAGTAACGGCATCAGCCTGATGAATCGTAACATGGAATTCATTTGCATTTGTGATAATCATAGGTGTATCGATGCTATACCCTTGCTCGAGGATTGCTTCGATATCAGCTTCTATAATCAAATCACCTTTTTTTACTTTGTTTCCTGCATCTATCTTTTGATGGAAACAACTTCCTTCTAATTGGACAGTATCTATTCCAAAGTGAATTAGTATTTCGGCTCCATTCTCTGCCTTTATTCCAATCGCATGCTTTGTGGGAAATACAGTCATCAATTCACCATCACATGGGGAACATATGTTTCCGTCGTTGGAAATAAAAGCAACTCCAGGGCCCATCATTTCAGATGCAAAAACTTGGTCCGGTACATCACGTAAGCGTATCATTTTTCCGTTAACCGGTGAAACCAATTCCACTTTTCTGGTTTTCTTTTTCAATCCGAACATAATCGCTCCTAATCTAGAAAACAAATATCTTCCTTGCTTCCTTCATTTACTGCGTAGTACTATGCACAAATCTCTGGTTAAGCCTCAGGTGAGTTACTCTCATCGATTTCGTCAAAATTATCCCACGATTTTGAAGTGCTGTCAAGCATCGCGTGAAAAGGGAGAATGTAAAATATAATAGGATAACAAAATGCAAGAGACCCAGCAGGGTGATATACACCGTATGCGAGTATGGCTTTCCTGCATTTTATCGGTTTCTCTTTTGAGAAAGTCTGCATACTCTATTCGTTGATAATCGTCTTTTTTTAGATTCCTTATACAGATATTATGGATAGCTTTTCAGAGGATGCGTTTCAAGCGGCTGTTTGCATAAGGATATGTCATGCGGAAAGGTAATTCTTTTTGCATTGTATTATCAATTTAGCGATGATAGTGCTCTACTATATATACAAGTCATGAAAACCGATCTCGTGCTATATCTGTATTTGATTAGCCATTTTCCTGCTTTTAACCTTTCGGTGAGCAGCTCCAGTTTCAATTTATTGAAAGAAAACAAATCAATTAAGGATACCATAGAGGGGACTTCTTTATGTATGAGACAACTGCTATGCGATAGTTTTGTTTTTTTACCTAATATAAGCTGTTTTCTATACTATAAATCGGTGAATAGGGACCGTCTTCTGAAAAAAATTGAATTTTTTAAAATAAGCTATTGACAAAAGCATGGAAAACAAGTAGAATAATGTCGTTGCCGCTGAGAGATTGGGGTATAGCCAAGCGGTAAGGCACCAGACTCTGAATCTGGCATTTCCTTGGTTCGAATCCAAGTACCCCAGCCAATAAAAAACGAGAGTCGCTTCGGCGACTTTTTTGTTTTATTGCGGGGAAGCACCCTGTGTGGAAATGCCAAGCTGCTGCTATATATAGAAACCAATAAATGGAAAGGAAGGCCCGTATGAAAAAAGTAAGAACAAGATTTGCACCAAGTCCTACCGGGTATATGCACATCGGAAATCTGAGAACAGCATTGTTCGAATATCTGATTGCCAAGCATGAGGACGGAGATTTTATTCTGCGTATCGAGGATACCGATCAGGAACGTTACGTGGAAGGCGCTGTCGAAATCATATACGATACCATGAAGGAAGTCGGTTTGCATCATGATGAAGGACCGGATATCGGAGGGGATTTCGGACCGTATGTACAGTCTGAGCGACTGCCGATGTATAAGGAGTATGCCGATCAGCTGGTTGATCTGGGAGGCGCACATTACTGCTTCTGCGGTGAGGAAGAAATAGAAAAGCAGAGAAAAGAGGCGGAAAGTCTGGGAATCTCTTTCAAATACGATGATCCATGCAAGCATGTGTCTGTGGAAGAAGCCAGAGAACGTATTGCCAAGGGAGAAAAATATGTTGTGCGTCAGACGATTCGTCACGATGGAGAAACGTATTTTGATGATGAGGTGTACGGCCGCATTGAGGTGGATAACAGTATTCTGGATGAATCCGTGCTGCTGAAAAGCGACGGCTATCCAACCTATAATTTTGCCAATATCGTGGATGATCACCAGATGGGTATCACGCATGTTGTGCGTGGAAACGAGTATCTGTCCTCCACTCCAAAATATAATCTGATCTATCAGTCCTTCGGCTGGGATATTCCAACCTATGTGCATGTTCCACCGGTTATGAAGGATGAACAGCACAAGCTGAGTAAGCGTAACGGGGATGCCAGCTTTCAGGACCTTGTGAAGAAAGGGTATCTTCCGGAAGCGATTCTGAATTACATCGCTCTGCTTGGATGGTCACCGGAAACAGAGCAGGAAATCTATACACTGGATGAGCTGATCAAGGTGTTTGATATTAAGCGTATTTCCAAATCACCGGCTATTTTTGATATTGACAAGCTGACATGGATGAACGGTATGTATCTGCGCGCGATGAGCACGGAAACATTCTGTGAGCTGGCAAAGCCGTATATCGAGGAATCCGTTCACAGACCGGTGGATATTATGGCGGTTGCACGCATTCTGCAGCCAAGATGTGATATTCTGACCTCTATTCCGGAAAGTCTGGATTTCATTGACGAGCTGCCGGAATATGATAATGCCATGTATATTCATAAGAAAATGAAGACGACCTATGAAATTGCATATAAGGCATTGCAGGCGACACAAAGTGCCCTGTCAGAGCTGAATGACTGGTCGAGCGAAGAAAATCTGCATGAGCTGCTGCTGTCTTTACCGAAGCAGATGGAAATGAAGAACGGGCAGATTTTATGGCCGGTTCGTACTGCCATCACCGGAAAGCAGTTTACACCTGGCGGTGCCATTGAAATCGCTCATATCCTTGGAAAAGAGGAAACCCTGAAGCGTATTGCAAAGGGGATTGAAAAGCTCGAGGCTGAGCTTGCCTGATTTTTCCATCCATACATAAAGAAAACGGACAACTGCCGGTATAGCGCAGCGGTCCGTTTTTTTGTGATATGAAATAGGAAAGTATAAGCCGGAAGCGGGGCGCACGATTTTTTGATTACATATATTCCAGAAAGATCTGTGTAATCGTGGCAATTTCAGCTTTGGATATACTGATGTTGAAAATATTGTTCAATTCATTCAGCTCAAGACTGATCGTATTGTACACATCGGCATGGGAATTGATAATCTCCCGTGTTTTTTTTGTTTGGCAGGGGATCGCTGCGGATGGCACGCTCGATGACGAATGCACCGTGTATGATAAAACGGATGGTAATTTCATCACTATAACCGAGCTTCAGCTTTTTCAAAATATTTAACAGGACAACCATCAAAGAGGAGGAAGCCTTGTTCGCATCCAGAAAGACCAGGGACTGCTGGAGTATCTGACGGGAAATACGGTCAATCAGTGTTCGGGAATTCTCACTGAGAGAGGAAGCAGGAAAGCTTGGTGTCTGCGGCTGGCTGTAGTATTCCTGTGCATGTCCGTGCTTCATTGCGGATATGGTATTGAGAATGAGCGGAAGCGAGATAGGGGCATAGCTTTGTACATCGATATGCAGACGGCTGCTGATCTGTTCGCCAATCTCTGTTAACGGAGCGATATCGCTAAACAGCAGCAGGGTCTCATGATTATCGATCTGCTGAATCCTGTCGCATACGTGATCGAGGAAGAGGTGAAATTCCTTTCTTCGCCAGGCTTCGGAATAATCGAGCGAATGACAGTTTTCATAAAGATTGGCTGAGCGTATGTATTTTTCATAATTTGCGGCGATATCCTCCCCGTGGCATACAAACAGTATCGGAGTTTTGGCCTCCAGCTTTTGAATGGCCAGCTGCAGGTAGGTACTGATCAGAATGCGCTCATCCTGCGGCAGCACAACCTCCATCTTGGATTGAATGATCTGTGCGATATCCTCCGTAACAGCATCCGTGCGCTTTGTCCCAAGACCGTGTGACGGTGTAAAGCTGCGGGTATAGGTGTTATTCTTTAATTCCGTTATGAGATTTTGCAGATATTCAAATAAAACGAAGATCATCGTCTCCTTCTGCTTGAGCGGGGTGGATGCCAGCAGCGGGAACATCAGATCGTAAAGCTCTTTCACAAAGATGGAGCGAATCGTATTGATCTCTATTTTCTCTGTCTTTTTCAGCATGGGATTACAGATGGAAACGATCTGCTCATCATCGTTGCTGTCAATCAGATGCTGTTCATTCAGGACGGCATGATGCAGTGCGGTAAAGAAGCGGCAGGAGGTCTGCGGTATGAAATAAAGCACATCACCGTCAAACAGATCGAGGATACTGTGCAGCTGTGCAAAGCGGGAGGATACATCCCGAATGCTGTTCAGCATACCATCGGACAGATGCTCAAAGGTGATATCGATGACATTGGCCTTGCGCTGAATAAAGCTGTAATGTGCCCGTATGATGGAACGGCGCAGCTCCTGCAGGGAAATGTGTGTGGTATATGCTTTGTCTGCAAGTGCCATACAGGTGATTACATTTTTATGCAGACAGATGGTTTGATTCAGAATATCGGACTGCCGCTGTATTTCGGCGAATATGATTTCCAGACGTTCCTTCAGCGTACGCATCTCATAGCTGGGAAACACCATCGGATAGTCTATAAACCGCTGCAGCTGTGCGATATCCGCATTTGCATCATGAAACAGGTAACATACTTTCCAGCTGCTGTGTAAGGCGGCATGCTGCTTCTGCAGCTTTTCTGCCACCTGCTGTACAATGTGCATATCACTGCATTGTACATCCAGAATGAGGAAGGCGGGGGTCTCCGGATGCATGTTATAAATCTGATTCTGTTCATCTGCCGCATCGCTTAGCACATGCTCCAGTATTTGTGTATGCCTGCCAAGCAGCTGCAGCTCCTTCGCCTTTTCTATAAAAAATTTCAGAAAATGATGCTTGCCTTCTCCATAGGGGGCACAAAGCGCCAAGCTTTGAAGGGCCTGGGGATACATGAGAATCGCCAACAGCTCCTGATACAGGGAATGCAGGGATTCGTTCGCATGAATACCGGTGTAGGTGAGCGTTTGCCTGCTGCTGTGCTCCCGCACGCGCACAGGCTTATCCTGATGCAGGTATTCCTGAATATCTCTTCCCACCGGCAGTGTATACGGAACCGGCTCTGTAGAAAATGAGTGAATGACACCGGCGTCGAGATACAGGGTAGGGCGTCCCTGCAGCTTGATGAGCCGGTTTTCACGATGCAGCTGATTGAGAACGCGGGATACATTGGTTCGATCAATTTTCAGAATCAATGCGATGTCATGCGCATTACAGCTGCTGAAATCATAGGTGTGTGCTGTAATGCCGTTTGCCGTATAGCTGGCAATCAGGTTTTGAATATCCTTCATTCGAGGTGCTTTTTTCATAGTTTCCTCCACTCCCCGCGTTTTGCACGCGGACACAGGCATTGCATGAAAGACGTTTCAAGCTACTTGTCTTTTCATAAATTTGATTTTCTTTCACACTTCCTCCACTTTTTGGTGCTGAATTTCCGGGCTGCAGAATGCACGCATGCCGTCTGCTTGCACACTTATTATAGCACGGATATAGTTTGTGCGGGTAATAAAAGCACACATATGCGGATATTGAAATAATTTGCATATATTGGAAAATATCACCGTCTTTTTCTATCTTTTAAGTGACACGAATGTAAAAAAAACTGTGCTTTTGCGTTATTTGACGGGAGGTTTTTGAGCGATTATAGTATGTGTGTAAACAGTCAGTAGCTACTAGGTTTTCAAACAACATGAGAGGAGAAAAAACATGGAAATTAACTTTTTACAGGCAGCGCTTATCGGAATTTTGTATTATATGACGCTGTGCTCACCACCCTGGCTTACAGGAATCGTACACGTATCCATTCGCCAGCCGCTCGTATCCGGCACCATCGTCGGTCTGATTCTGGGGGATCCGCAAAATGGTCTGATCATCGGTGCGACGATCAATACCGTAGTTCTTGGGTTTCTGAATGTCGGAGGTGCAATTCCAAGCGATCCCGGCATTGCAGGGGTTGTCGGAACATCTCTGGCTATAGCAACCGGAGCCACTCCGGAGGTCGCAGTTACGATTGCCGTATCCTTTGGTCTTGTCGGGACCATCGTATGGAATCTGCGAAGCACCATCAACTCCGTATTCGTACACATGGTGGACAGTGCCGCCGCACAGGGGGATATGAAAAAGATTTACTTTGTACAATTTGTACTTGCACAGATTGCAACCTTCTGTATCTCTGCGGTACCGGTCTTCGGAATCCTGTATTTCGGAACAGATGTCGCTACACAGGTGCTGGACGCCTTAAAGGGAACGCCGATGCAGATTCTTACCGTAATCGGACAGATACTGCCGGCGATGGGTATTGCGATCATCCTGCGGCTGCTGTCCAACCGTCCGAATATTATTCAGCTGTTTATGCTGGGCTTCGTGCTTTCTATCTACGGCAATGTGCCAATGATTGTCATCGCAGTTGTAGCCTTCATTATTGCATCCCTGTATGCTGATCTCAAATTCAACCGAGCAAAGGAAGAGGTGTAGAGTATGGAACGTCAGATAACAGATACCAACGTACAGACTGAGAAAAAGCTGACAAAGACCGATTTAAATAAATGCTTTCTTCTCTGGCATCTGCTTGGAGAAGCAACGCTGAGCTACGAGCGTCTGCAGACGCCCGGTGTGCTGGGCTGTCTGGGACCGGTGCTGAAGCGGCTGTATGGCGATGATAAGGAAGAATTTGTGAATGCATGTCAGCGGCACATGGAATTCTTTAATACAGCCGGGTATTAAGGCGGCTCCATCATCATGGGGCTGGTATGCTCCCTTGAGGAGGAGCGTGCGAACGGGCTGCCGATTGAAGGCGAGGACATCAGTGCAATCAAAACCGGACTGATGGGACCGCTGGCAGGTGTATTTGATGCTCTGCGCCAGGGAACGGCAATCCCTATCGTTGCCTCCATTGCGATTGGTATGGGAATGGACGGCAACTTCTTCGGTCCGATCTTCTATATGATCGTTACCGTTCTCTATGTCATGGTGCCCTGCTACTGGATGTTCCAGACCTCCTATAAAAAGGGAAAGGAAGCTGTCAACGGTCTGTTTGCGAGCGGAAAGCTGGAGCGCTTTATGACGCTGGCTATGGCAGTTGGAGCCATTACCCTGGGAGGGCTTGAGGCCACGACGGTAACGGTCACTTCTTCCACGGTGCTGCATCTGGGAAGCTCGGACATGGTCCTGCAGGAAACCATCTTCGATGCGATATTCAAGGGCTTACTGCCGGTTGGCTTTGTCTTTCTCTCTTACTTCCTGCTGCAGAAAAAGCTATCAACATCTAAGATCATACTGATTCTGATTGCCATCGCTATTGTCGGTGTGCTGATTGGATTCTTCTAAAATAAACGAAGAAAGGAGTTTATATGGATACAATTCGAGCCATGCTGGAGGAGCATTTTCGAGGCCGTATGGCGATCGGGGCAGGGACAGTTGTCAATCCTGCACAGGTGGAGCTTGCGTATCAGGCAAAGGCTGCCTATATCATTTCACCAAATGTCAATGAAGCAGTCATTCGTAAAACAAAGGAGCTGGGCATGCTGTCCATTCCGGGAGCACTGAGTCCCAGCGAGGTACTGGATGCACATGAATACGGTGCGGATTATGTTAAGCTGTTTCCGGCTGCCAGAATGACAGCCTCCTACATTAAGGATCTGATGGGACCGATTTCCCATGTGAAATTCATTGCGACTGCGGGAATCACCGAGGAAAATATCGCAGAATTTGCGGCTGTCGGCTGCACCGGCTATGGTATCAGCGGACGCTTGATGGATAAGCGTGTGATTCAGGAAGGCCGCTTTGAGGAATTGCAGCACCGCGCAGAGGCATTTATCGCCTGTCTGCAGAAGGAAGAGGAATAATTGTATGAAAAATATTGTATATGCACGCGTTGATGACCGGCTGGTACACGGGCAGGTCATGACGGCCTGGGTCTTGCATACCAAAGCAAGCAAGGTGATTATTGTGGATGATAAGGCCGCAAAGGATTCCTTTATGAAAATGATCATGAAATCCGCAATGCCGAGCAGTCTGGAGCTGGAGGTGCTTTCCGTAAGCAGTGCCATCTCCTATCTCAAAGAAGCAGGCAGTGAGGATGAACGTATCTTTTTGCTCGCAAAAACACCGATGGTTTTCGCGGATCTGCATGATGCGGGTGTTCCGATACAGGAAGTGGGAATCGGCGGAATCGGTGCCCGGGCAGACAGACGAAAGCTGTATCGCAACATTGCGGTGAATGAGGAAGAAATGAATAGCATCAAGGCTATGCAGAGCAAGGGCATGGACGTCTATATTCGAGTCGTACCGGATGATAAGCGAATCGAAATCAAAGACGCAGCCTAGGGGAGGACACGTCGTATGATAGGACTGGTACTCGCCACACATGGACCCCTGGCAGAAGCCTTTGTCAGCAGCGGAAAGCTGATTGTCGGAAATATCGGGAATGTTGCACATCTGGGACTGTTTCACGGAGACAGCATTGAACAGTTTGAACAGAAGGTATACAAGGCAATCGAACAGGCGGATGAAGGGGACGGTGTGATCGTTTTGACAGATTTACTGGGAGGCTCCCCCTGCAATGTCACAGCAAAGGCAATCGGCAGACTGTATAAAGAGAAAAAGCTGGAATGCTTTTACGGTATCAACCTTCCGATTTTTCTGGAAGCTGTGACCTCCCGTAAATTCATGAATTTTGATGAGCTGAAGGAGCACATGGATGAGGTGTTCAAAGAAACATACGGGATGCTGAGCGGGAAAATAAGCTATTCGGCATGCAAGGAATAGAAAGAAGGATATAAGGATGAATGGAATAGGAAAAAAAGGAATCGGGGAACGATATTTATGGAAGGGAGCTATGGTCAAAGAGCAGGATATCCACATTTCTCTGCAGGACCGCGGCTATGTCTTCGGAGACGGTCTGTATGAGGTCGTCCGTGTATACAATGGGAAGCTGTTTGGTCTAAAGCGGCATCTCGACCGTCTGTTTCAGGGGGCGGATGTCATTGATTTCAATCTGCAGTATACAAGGGAGGAATTCGAAGGCTTCTTTCAGCAGCTGGTTGAGGAGAATGATCTGCACAGCGGTTATGTGTATATGCAGCTGACAAGAGGGGATGACGGCATCCGAAACCATCTGTATCCCGGGCGTGAGGATCAAAGGCCGGTGCTGTCCGGCTTTGCGGTACATGCTCCCCGCAATGTGGAGAAAATTCAGGCAGGAACAACTGCGATCAGTGTGGAGGATATCCGCTGGAAATACTGTCATGTAAAAACACTGAATCTGATTCCAAACTGCATGGCGCGCTCTGAGGCAAAGAGAAAAGGGGCAGGGAAGGCGATTCTGGTAAAGGACGGTATTGTCACGGAAGAAAAATCCGGCTCAATCCTGATTGTTCAGGACGGCTGTATACTGACACATGTTGAAAATGAGGATATTCTGCCCAGCACGACGAAGAAAATACTGGAAGCACTGTGTGAGCAGGAACAGATACCATTTCGTGAAGGCAATTTTACACTGGATGAGCTGTATGCCGCAGATGAGGTCATTGTCGCTGATACGAATACGGAATGCAGTGCAGTTTTAAAGGTGGACGGGCATACGATCAGGGATGGAAAGCCGGGACCGATTTTGAAGCAGCTGCAAAAAGCATATGAAGCCGCCATCATTGCGGAGTGCGGCAAAGCCGAATAGGTATGGAAGAAAACATCAGCTGCCGAACCTATGCAGAAATCCATACAGCGCGAATTCGGGAAAACGTGATGCAGCTGAAGCGGCATCTCACAGCAGGAACGAGATTTATGGCAGTCGTAAAAGGGAATGCGTACGGTCATGGAATCGAGCCGTGTGTACAGGCGATGGACGATTTATGCGACTGGTATGGAACAGCCACCATGCAGGAGGCGTTGCGTGTGCGAAGCGTATCAGGAGAAAAGCCGATTCTTGTTTTTGGCTATGTATCGGATGAGGAAATACGTCTGGCTGCGGAAAACAACATCACACTTAGTGCCTTTTCCGCAACGTTTCTTTCCCATATTTCCGAGTGCTGTGCAGGCATGAACCTGAAGGCTGCCGTGCATTTGAAGCTGGATACCGGCTTTCACCGCATGGGAATCGACTGCTGTAGTTCTACAGCAGACTGCGTGGAGCAGCTGCTTTCTCTGTTTTCGCTTCCGAATATAGAAATAACAGGGATGTATACCCATCTGGTATACGGTGCCGGCAGCAATCAAAGGGAGCTGGCGTTTACCGAATTGCAGTATCAGCGCTTTCAAAGCTGCATCCGGGCGTTGCAGGAACGAAGAATCGATACGGGCATCTGTCATATATGCAACAGTAAGGCAGCGATACATGCTCCAGATATGCATATGGACATGGTGCGTGTCGGTGCCTATATCTTTGGTCTTGCCTCAGCCCCGGAGCAGCGCTTGATACCATTGCGGGAGGTGCTTGTCTGGAAAGCGAGAATCGTCCTGCTGCGGGATATTGCAGCGGGAGAAGGGGTGGGCTATGGTCATGCATTTATCGCAAAACAGCCTGTCAGAATCGCAGTGCTGGCGGCAGGCTTTGCGGATGGCTACCGACGCTGTATCGCACAGTCCCCGCAGAGCTATGTTTCCATACATGGCAGGCCGGCACCTTTGATTGGAAAGGTATGCATGGATATGTTTATGGTGGATGTGACCGATATAGAAGCAGTGCAGGTCGGGGAATATGCGCTTTTGAGTGGTGATGATGGAACCGGGGCAGTCAGCAGCTATCTGCTTGGCCAAATCATACAGGGGACGGCAGGAGAAATCGCGGTGGGAATGAGTGATCGCGTACAGCGCTATATCGTATGAAGACAGCACAGGACTGGCTGTACTGTATCAGCGGAGCTTTGCTGTTTTCCTTCTCGATGAATGTGTTTCTGGTTCCGCTGCATATCTACAGTGCCGGGTTTTTAGGAATCGCCCAGCTGCTCAGGGACCTGCTGCTCCATATCCTGCCCTATCGACTTTCCTTTGATATCGCCGGGATTATAAATCTGATCCTGAATATCTTCATGATCATTCTCGCTGCCAGGGTGCTGGCGAAAACATTTGCCGTGCATACGGCAATCGTCATACTGTTTGAATCTTTGTTTTTGTCTTTGATTCCGGTGCCCAAAGCGCCTCTGGTTGAGGATGTCTTTATCTCTGTCCTGCTTGGCTCCTTTCTATGTGCATATGGTACACGGCTGTTCTTCAAGGGGCGCGGGAGCGGCGGAGGTATTGACATCATCGGACTGTATCTGACAAAAACAGGAAAAGGAAGTGTCGGCAGTATCTATCTGCTGGTCAATACGGTGATTTATCTACTCTGTTTTCTCATTTACGACAGTCAGGTAGCCTTATATTCCATCGTACACAGCTGTATCCTGTCCTTCGTGCTGGATCGCATTCACGAGGATAATGCAGAATCGGCTGCTTTGATTATCACGGAAAATCATGAACTGAAGTAGCAGCTGATCCTGGATGTGGGGCGTGGTGTTACTGTCTGGGATGGAACAGGCGGCTACAGCGGACGCAGGAAGGAGGTCATGATGGTGGCAATTACGAGAGGACAATACGGTCATTTAAAAAAACAGGTGCAGGGCTGTGATGAACAGGCCTTTGTGATCTTCTTCGATCATGTGCGTATCAGCGGTTATTTCCCAAAGCTGATCAATGAAAAGAGAAAGAACAGGTGAAGCAGGATGCAAACAGAAAAACAGCAGGTATATCACTGCCGGGGAATCGTAAAACAACTTAACGCCTATATCAAAGCGGATAAGCTTTTGATTCTTTGTGAATCCGATGTACCGGCGGAAATAAAAAAGGACATCACAGCGCAATTTCCTGAAGCTGCATGCTATACTGTTCCCGGTACAGCACATATCAAGACCTTTGATAATCTGGAGGCAATCGTCCGATTCCTGTATCAAAGCAGATGTCAAAAGGAAAGCAGCCTGCTGATTATAGGGAATCAGCAACTAAAAGAGCTGGGAGGCTTTATAGCATCCGCTTACTGCTGCGGTATAGCCTATCTGTATGTACCCCTCACAGGAAACGCCGCACTGCATGCTGCATCCCATTTCTGCGGTGTGGATTTAATGGGGATTCCGGATGTATTGCAAAGCTGCCATGAACCGCGTATGGTATTTCTGGATGAAGATATTTTTGAGTCTGAGCACAATGCTGCTTAAGGCTGCCTTGCGACTGCTTGTCGGAGGCTTTTTTTTGTAAATCTTAAGATAAAAACACAAAGTTATGTTTACGCTGAGATTTGCGGAAAGAAATTGTAAAAACCTTATAAATAAGGACTTTCTGGGCGTTTTATAAGCTGGAATCTATGATAGAATAACGGTAGACAATACAGCAGTGCAAGCAGGAGTGGATACGATATGAAGCAAAAACTGTCATGGATTCTGGAAGGCTTTTTTCTAATACTTTTACTGTTGGTAACGATTCTGATTTATGTTCCAAAACAGAGCGAGCATCTTCTGCATATCCGGATGATACAGGTTACCGGTAAAAACAAGGAAAAAGCGATCGAACAGGATTCTCTCATCTTTGTAAAGACCTTCAAAGATAACGAGGAACCAAAAAATAACACGCTGATCAGCTTTCGGGCAGAGCGGTTTGGGGAATTGGTTATCTTAACGCATATGTTTGTGAAAAGTGAAGTTCGAAATCAGGAAACCTTTTACATTACGCAGGCCCCTGACAGCAGCTATTATGATACCTATGAAACCAGACATGAGGATCTGGTAGGCTCCTATCTCTTTCATATGAAGTATATGGGCAGGGTGTATGAATTTCTGCAAAGCAGCTATGGAAAAATCACGTATGCCGTGGTGCTGGGCGTTTGTATACTGAGCACCATGCTGCTGTTGATAAAGGGTGTGCTGCGGGAGCGAAAAGGAAAAGCGGGTATAGAGGTATCTGCGAAAAAGAATGCTTTGGATCCTGATCAACGCTTCGTGGATGAAAAGAAAGAGGATACGCGCGGGCAGGAAGTGAAGCCAGATGCAGAGAAGCCGCTGCTAAAGACTCCAAAGGAAGATATTTCAAGACAGGCAAAGGGAACAGAAGATAAGACTGCGAAAGCCAAACAGCAGGCAGCTACCGACAGTATTTTACAAGAAGCAGGCACGGCTTCAAAACAGCAGATTCCGAAACAGACCGGAAAGCAGCGCTTACGCAAGCGCCATGCACTGAAAACAGCACCGGTGGAACAAAGGAAAGCGGCTGATGATGAGGAGCTGCTGCCGATTGTGTACAAGCAGAAGCATCAGAAGCCGGCAGGCCCAACGAAAATCCAGCAGGAAATCCAGGAGCACCCGGATGCACAGGGGAAGCATGTACAGAAATCAGAGATTACGCAGGAGTCTCTGGTTCAGCATACATCCTCTGGAAAATCAAAGCCAGAACAAACGATTGATCTGCGAGAGGGGGGAGCTACATTTACACAGGCTGAGCTACAGGATATACTGATTGCAATCAATACAAACGAAGAGGAATCGGATCAGGATACCGCTACGGCAAGTCCTGCGTAAGCTGTCAAAGAAAAAAAAGAGCAGTACCAACTAAATGAGCATCCGGTAATCGATACACCGCATCATGTCGTTCCACAGGTTGTACGGTATCCGAAGGATACGCAAAAGGATATAGAGGGACTGTATAACTCCGGTGCGACAAAATTCGAAAAGAAAATACCAAATGCCAATCAACTGCATATTCAGGCAATCGGCATTCTGGAACCGGTAGTAACCAGTATACAGGAAACACTGCAAGGCGGACAATGTCCTGTGGAAGAAGAAAATCCGGTGGAAACAGAAGATCCATCCAGCGATCCAGACGAAGTAATGGTGAAAAATGATGAAATTGCAGAGAAGGAACCTCATGAAGAAGAACAGGTAACAGCAAATGACATTTACACAGCGGATGCCGGTGTAGATAAGGAACTGCTGGAGGAAGTCCGAAAAGAGGTGCAGGAGCTGCTGCACGGTGTGAAAGCACCACAGCGGGTAGAAGCAGAACAACAGGAATATCCGGACTTCAACAGAAAATATGATATCAACAAGAGCAGGCAGACGGATGAGCAGGAGGAAATGCCTGAACCTGAGGAAATAGAAAAACCAAAGGTGGAAGAAGCACCAATTGTGGAAACGCAGGAAGAACAGGGAATCCTTTTAAAAGATATGGAATTTGATTGCAGCAGCAGATTTGCTGTATTAACCGGCAGAGTAATCAATAAAACACCTGTTCCTGTACGGTATATTAAAGCGGAAATTGAATTGTATGATGATTTCCGTAATGTGATAAAGACAATGAAATGGTATCTTTGCGGCAGAGATTTTTTACAGCCGGAAGAAACAAGAGAATTTTCCTATACAGCTTATGAAGTATATGGTGTTTATGATTACAAAATCCGGATATTGAACTGGAAGCAGAAATGATTTCATTGTGCAAACTGTGTGAATTCTTTCCTGTAAGGAGTATAATAGGCAGGTAAGGATGTGATATATATGGATAAAAAACAGTTCCATGAACGTATTCAGTATTTTGTAAAGCAGAGAGTACGCGATGAAGGTACGATAAATTCCATGATGGATATGGAGCTGGTAACCGCGGATTTTCATACAAAAAGTGTGGTTCTGGCTTTTCCGGTGAAAGACTGGCAAATGAATCCGGCGGAAAATCTGCATGGAGGCATCATTGCGACAGCACTGGATATTACGATGGGATGTATATCGTATGTGAGCGGGAATGCAGTGTTTACACCAACGATACAAATGGCTGTTAACTATGTTGGCGGTGTGAGCAGTGGCGATACGCTGCTGGTGGAAGGAATTTGTGATCATGCAGGAAGCAGAATGTCACAGACCAGAGCTATTGCACGCTCAAAGAAAAGCGGCAAGGTGGTCGCAACAGCGAATGGTTCCTATATTATGAATACAAAACAATAATTTTACAGAAAAAGGCAGAATCTGCATACGTAGAAATCTGTCTTTTATGTTATCATAATAATGAGCATAAATGTCCACAATTAGGGAGAATGAGAGATGAAAAACCAACAATTACGCTACTTCGTTGAAGTGGTCGACAGTGGAAGCATCAACAAGGCTTCGGAGAAGCTGTTTGTCAACCAGCCAAGTCTGAGCAGAAGTATACAGTCATTAGAGTAAGAAATGGGGAAAGAGCTGATTATCCGCAGCAATAACGGAGTTACGCTGACACCGACCGGTAGACTGATGTACTATTATGCACAGTCAATCCTCTCGCAGTTTCAGGTGCTGGAGCGTTTAAAGGATGTCAGTGAGGAAAAGCTGTATAGCAAGCTGACGGTATCCGTGGATTCTGTATTCCTACGGGATGATTTGATTTTACAATTTTACAAGCATATGAAATCAGCAACTACAGAGATTCATATGGTAGAAACAACGGCGGAGCAGGTGTTGGCCAATGTCAGTGAAATGAAGTCGGAAATCGGAATCATGATTCTAAATGATTATCAATTGAGTATTTATCGTAAGATGGCGGATGCCAAGGAAATTGAATTGAATATTCTTGGAAAAGGACCGCTGTACGTTCATATCAACGAGAAGAATCTGGATGAGCTGGTGGAGGAGAAGGAGGCAAGGGATTTTCTGGATTTCACACTGATTCATCTGCCATATGATTTTTTCTCGAATCTGAATATGTCGTTGACAATGGATGGTGTGCAGCTGAGCAGCTTTAAGAAAACGATCACAATGAGCAACTACCATGCGATTATCAACATGCTGAATCATACGGATGCCTTTATGCTGGGGAATAAATGGCAGATTGAGGAATTAAAGCATTCACATATCCACAGCATGCGCATCAGAAACTGTGATATTCAAAAGTATTTTGTTATCATCCGAAGAAAGCGCGAAGTGCTGAGCGAAGCAGGAAAGGTGTTTCTTAATATTATTCATGAAACCTATGCAGATATGTAGCTATACCTAAAATGCATAACCGGCTTGCGGGTTATTGGTATTATACAAAGTTTCCCAAAAGGATTACAATAATAGTGTAAAAGGTAACAAAAAATATTACCTATTCTTAAAACCATTGAAAAGGAGAACAATTATATGAAAAAGAGTACACTATTATCGTTATTAACAGCAGGTGCTGTTATCGCTACATCCGCAGGAACATTCGCTGCATGGGATCAGACAAAAGGTACTGCAACATCAGAGGTGTTGAATTTCCGTGCAGGAGTTACGACAACAGTTACTGCAGCGAATTTTACTGAAACAAATGCAGTAATAGGAGAAGATCCAAAGTTCACATCAACACCTACAATAGAAGTAAAGAACATACCAGATAGTGTTGATCCAACTGCTTATAATATCAAGGTTTCGGCATATGCTTTTGATACAGTTGCACATGCTAATGATACAGCTAAAGTTTCAGATCCGTCTACTTCTACGGGATACTTATCATCGGTTACTACCACAGTTACAGATTCGGAGAAAAAGCTTTCTGAGGCCACCAATGGCAAGATAACACCGACAATTACTGCAACTACTACAAATGATACTGAAAATACAGCTGGTACTGCAACAACTGCTTACATCTTAGTTGTTGCGGAATTAACTCCTGATAACAGCGCAGCTTAGAATATTAGAATCAGCCGTCATTCGACGGCTTTTTTAAAAAAATCTTTTCACCCCTCCAAAAATCTTATAAAATATAGAAGATGAGGAAAGTAGGATCGCATATGAGAAACGTAATCAAGCGCATTGCAAATATTGTGTTTGTGGTTGTTGTGTTATTACTGGCAGCCTATACTTTTCTTATGGCAAAATATCCGGAGGAAACAGCACAGATTACAGGCTATCGCCTATATGCTGTACTAACGGACAGTATGGAGCCCCGTATTCCCACCTTCTCGCTTGTGTGTACGAAGGTACTTGATCCTGAAGAACCACTGCATTTGAAAAAAGGTGATATCATTACCTTTAAAGCAGACCGCTTTGGTGACGATATTCTATTAACACATCATTTTAATAAAACAGAAAAAGATTTCCAGGGAAATACCATATACCGCACCAATGCAGAGGGTAAGGATAACCTGGACATGTATAAGACACTGCGCAAGGATATTGTTGGAACCTATGTGTTTCATATCCCCTTTATCGGTAAAATCTTTCTCTTTCTGAAAAGCAAATTCGGTATTTTGTTATATGCAGAGCTTGCCGTAATCTGGCTGTTCAATAAGACCATACGCACAAGATGGGCAGAGAAAGAGCAGGTACTGAAAAAACAGAAAACACTCTATGTGGATGCAGTGGAATTTGAGGAGTTGGAGGGACATTGCGTTTTGAATGGGGAGCTGCATAATGATACCAAATTTGCAGTGCGTTTTGTAAAAGCGGAAATTCAGCTGTATGATGAACAAAGGAACCTGATAAAAACTGATAAATGGTTCTTAACCGGAAAGGACAGCATTCCTGCAGGAACTCATCAGCAATTCAACTATACTATTTATGATGTAAAGGATGCTAGATACTACAAAATTCATATCCTGAGCTATAAAAAATAAGAAACCGGTCATACTCTAAATGACTGGTTTTTTTTGGGAGGATATGGCTATGAAAAGAGATATGGTATATATAAGAATCGCGACTGCGCTGTCTGTGCTGTTGATTACGTTTTCAATGTTTCGCTTATGGGAGAACAGTATCGCGCTGAAAGAGGGGATACGGGTCACAACCGATGCCTTGCATATGGAAATGAAGCAGAAGCTAAACAGCATTCTGACCTACAAGGGCACAACCTGTGTTCATGTGGAGGGTGATACTGCCAATCTTGAAAATACATATCTGGATATGAAGGTAACGGCATATGATACACAAACCAAACAGGATGTCAGTGACACACTGGATACGAAAATATACGACACCGGCATGCAGCTGAAGGGGGCACATCCCATCGTTATCATCATGCAGGGAGATGCTGACAGGCTGAATGACAGGGAAATCATGATCCAGCTCACTGCACAGCTGGAACAGGCAAACTTTTAATGCGTACCATACGATAACAGAGAAACAAACCATAATTTTTCAGGTGAAATCTATATTCAATTTCCTTCTTTTGGAGTACAATGGTTACTAGTGATGATTGAAGGAGGAACTTATGACGGTAATAGAGAAACTGAAACAATTAAGAACATTGATGAATGAAAGAAATATGGACGTATACATGATTCCAACATCCGATTTTCATGAAACGGAATATGTCGGAGAGCATTTTAAGGCGAGAAGCTTTATGTCCGGCTTTACCGGTTCGGCAGGAACACTGATCGTATGCAGGGACTGTGCTGCCCTATGGACAGATGGAAGGTATTTCATTCAGGCGGCAAATCAGCTGAAGGACAGCACGATTGATTTGATGAAGCAGGGAGAGGAAGGCGTGCCTGAGATTCCTGCATATATCCGTGAGCATATGAGGGAAAACGGTGTGTTTGGCTTTGACGGACGTGTCATGAACACCAGACTTGTACATGACATTATGGAGGAGCTGAAGGACAAGGATGTTACTATTTCCGCACAGGAAGACCTTGTCGGTATGATCTGGAAGGACCGTCCGCCGCTGCCTACGAAAAAAGGCTTCTTTCTGGAAGAGGCATACAGTGGAAAAAGCACAAAGGATAAGCTGGCGGATATCCGTACAGTAATGCAGGAACAAAACGCAACACATCACATCGTAACCTCTCTGGATGATATCGCATGGATGATGAATATGCGCGGCTGGGATATCAGCTGTTTCCCTGTCATGCTGTGTTATCTGGTAATCACCCACAATGAAAATCATATCTTTATTGATGAGAATAAGCTGGATGAGCAGATGCTTGCGAACTTCAGGGAAAATGCTGTAGCGGTACATGCATATGATGATATTTATGCGTTTGTGAAAACCATTCCGGCAGATGCGTGCGTTATGCTGAATACAGGTGTTGTAAACTATGCAATCACACAGAATCTGAAGAAGGAGATTCGCATCATAGACTGTCCGAATCCTTCTCAGCTGATGAAGGCAAGAAAAAATGAAATCGAGCTGGAGAATAATCGCAAGGCGCATATCAAGGATGCTGTTGCCATGACGAAATTCATGTACTGGCTAAAGAATAACATCGGCAAGGAAACAATTACGGAAATCAGTGCCAGTGATTATCTGGAAAGTCTGCGTCGAAAACAGGAACACAATCTGGGGTTGAGCTTTTCTACAATTTCCGCATACAAGGAGCATGCCGCAATGATGCATTACAGTGCCAGTGAGGAAACCAATGTCGAGCTGAAGCCGGAGGGGATGCTGCTGGTTGACAGTGGAGGACAGTATCTGGAGGGCACAACAGATATCACCAGAACCTTTGTCCTCGGACCGATCTCCGATGAAATCCGTACACACTATACATGTGCACTGCGTGGCATGATTCAGCTGAGCAGGGCAAAATTTCTTGAAGGCTGCCGCGGTATGAATCTGGATATTCTCGCAAGAGGTCCGTTATGGGAAATGGGAATTGATTATAAATGCGGAACAGGGCACGGTGTTGGTCATCTGATGAATGTACACGAGGGGCCAAACGGCTTCCGCTGGAAAGTGGTACCGGAAAGAAATGACAGCTGTGTTCTGGAGGAGGGGATGACCCAGTCCAATGAGCCCGGTGTTTATGTGGAAGGCTCCCATGGTATCCGGCATGAAAATGAGCTGGTGGTACGCAGAGGTGAGAAAAACGAATATGGACAGTTCATGTATTTTGAAACGATCACATTCGTACCATTTGATCTGGACGGGCTAGATGTTGATCTGATGACGCGCTATGATATTGCGTGGCTGAATGCATATCACAAAGAGGTGTATGACAAGGTTTCTCCTTATCTGAATGAAGCGGAAAAGGAATGGCTGAAATACGCAACCAGAGAAATTTAATAAACAGGACAGGGCGGTCGCTCTGTCTTTTTGATGTCAGGAAGCTTTTTGGATGTGGTAGCGGAACAGGAGCACTGATATCGTATTGCTGGCGCTATTATAGAATGGAACAATCATCCTTCCTGTGTTTTGTTATTGCAATATGCCCGCTTACAGGTATAATGTTACATATGGTGATATTATGAAATCTATATTGGTGGAGCTTACCTGTCCCCGCTGCTTTTACAAAACACATAAAAAGAGTGAAACCTTGATCATGCCGGAGATGGAGCCGCAGTTTCGGAAGGAGCTGCTGGAGGGGGTATTCTTTAAAAAAGCCTGCCCAAGCTGTGGAAAAATCAATACCTTTCTCCATACGATGATATATGTTGATAAAAAGCATCGCTTTGTGTTGCTGGTTAAGCCAAAAAGTGATTTGACAGATAAGGACTTTTCTATTTTTCAGTCTGAAAAAAATTGTATCCGCCGCTACCTTTGCGATCCGTCGCAGGTCGCAGAGAAAATCAGAATGCTGGAGGATAAGCTGGATGATCGGGCGATGGAGCTTCTGAAATTAAAAATCATTCTGCGGGAGAAGAAAAAGGGAAGGCTGCCGAAGAATGTTGTCTATCAGGATCAGGAGACAGATACGATCTGGTTTCATGTACAGCATGATGAAGAAGAGGATGTGATTGGAATATGGAAGACATCCTATGATGCAATCTGTTCGAAATTGCCGCCGCAAAAGAATCAGTTTGAGGAAATTGACAGTTACTGGGCAGTAGATTATCTGAAACAGTCGAACGAAAGTCATTGAGTAATATAGGGAACTGGCATATAATAAGGGAAATGATGAGGGACTCTATATGAATCATATTTCAGATACAACAGATATCGGCATTACCTTCCAGATGACACTGGATGCCTTTCTGGATGAAACACATCCGGTAAAGGATACAAATCAGAATACGTATCGCGACGCACTGAAAAAGCTGGAGGAAGCCAATCACTGCCGCAGCTCGCAAAAGAAACAGACGATTGCAAGAGAAGCGCTGGGGATTTGCACAGACTGTATCGAGGCTTACCTAGTGCTGGGAATCAATGAACAGAATATGTACAGAAAGCTCGGTATGCTGAAAGAGGGCATGGAGCTGGCAACTATGAATCTGGGAAAGGATTTTTTTCTGCGGGATGCATCTGATTTTTTTGAATTTGATGAAGCAAAGCCGTTGTTTCATATCAAGTTCGCTTATGCGGCATCTTTGTACGAGGCCGGATATATGAGGAAGGCGCAAAGACAGTTTCAGGAGATTTTAAATCTGAATCCCGAGGATCTGTTTCAGGTGCGGCACTATCTCATGAGCATTGCGTTGTATTTTGAGGAGCTGGAGTCCTGCAGAGAGCTGCTTGATAAATATCGAAGGAATGATGCGTTTTGCTGTTTTATTCGATTTCTTTATCTTATGAAGGAGGAGGATTTTGAACAGGCAAAGCAGATGATTTCGCTACTGAAGGAAAAGAACAGCTTTCTATATGATATATTGACATACAGAAGCATGAATGCAGTTGTAACACAGGGGCTTCCCCTGGAAGGCAGTCTGGAGGAAGCCGGTTATATATACCGTATCATTTCCAAGGTTGTACAGCCGATGGAGTATTTGCATATCTTTCTGGTAAAAAATGAAGCGAATGGTTAAAACAAGACTGCGAACGTATATTGGCATCCAGGTGGGTGCTTTTTTTACAGAGAGGCAGAAAACTAGCTTTTCACTTCTTTTATGACGTAGAGATTTTATAGAATTTTCTGTATTTCCGACAGGATTTATGCTACACTGTAAATACAAAAAAAGGAGAGGTCGGTCTATGAGAAACTATATAAATAATACATTGCATTCACATGGTATTCATCCGCAAAAGCCCCGGCCTTTCGGTAGCTCAACCGCTTGCTAGAAGCGTTTTTTCTTATGCTTTCATTCCTTCTTTACAATTATTAAGTAGCTTACAGCAGCTGAACACCGCTTGTCGGCGGTAATGACTGCCTTGTTTTTGTTGCATCCGTTCCTGCGTATGATACGAAACAGCAGATACTTCTATTTGCTAATGAAAACAATAGCAGAACAAGAGCACCACCGGATCATATCCTTAAAGTACAGATAGCAATAGGAGAAAGAAAGGATATGATTATGACAACAAAAATGAAAACAGAAGCAGCAGCTATGATTAGCTGCTATGATAATAAAAAGAAATATGACATGTACTGTAAAAAGCTATTATCAAACAAGCAGATTCTCGCCTATGTGATGAAGGGCTGTGTTCCGGAATACGCAGATACTCCATTGGAGGACATACCGTCCTATATCGAAATGTCTTCCATAAACACAGCAGACTGTGAATATATCGATGATCATCAGGTTGAGGTCACGGATGAAGCTATACCGGGGGCACAGATCAAATACGATATTCAGTTCGAGGCGACAATCCCCATGAAGCAGAAGGAAGCCGATAAGAGCACACCTGCGGATAAGAAAGTTCGCATGATCATCAATCTGGAAAGCCAGGCAAAGGATGATCCCGGTTATCCTCTGATCAAGCGTGCTTTGTATTATTGCAGTAGATTGATGGCAAGACAGAAGCATCCCAAGGATGGATTTCAGCATTCGGATTATGACAGGATCAAAAAGGTCTGTTCCATCTGGATCTGTATCGGTCATAACAATCAAAAGAATGATGTCATCAACACCTATAAGATACAGGAAACATGTGAAACAAAGATATGGCATGCCGCAAAGGAGGACTATGATTTGCTCACAGCAGTCATGGTGTATCCGAAGAAGGAAGGCGTACGAAAAGCGCAGGATATTCCGAATGCGGTAGAGCAGGAGGATGAGAACAAGCAGAGGCTTTTAGAGCTGTTAAAGATTTTGTTTATAAAAAATCTCGCAGTAGAGGATAAAAAGGAACAATTACAGAAGACGTATGGTATACTAATGGAGAAGGAGATAGATCAGGAGGTTATGGATATGTGCAACTTTAGCGATTTCATTGAACAAAGAGGGATTGAAAAGGGTTTGGAGCAAGGACTGGAAAAAGGCTTATTACAGGGAAAAGCGGAAGGCAAAGTGGAAACAACACTGCTATATGTAAAAAAACTGATGCAGAGAATCAACGTCAGTGCAGTGGATGCCATGAATATGCTGGATGTTGAAGATGATATTCGACCTGCGATTTTGCAATCTCTACAACTATCGTAAAAAGCTATACTCACAATATTTTAAAGGGCTGTTTCATCACAGCTCTTTTTCTGCATACATTACAGAAGCGATAAGAGGCTTTAGCTAACCTTTAATCATCGGCGATTTACTATCTTTTTGACGATAATCTGTGAAAAGCTATAGTAAAGAAGTAAGAATGTGACATTTATGTGATTTTAACTTCCAAATATTAGAAATTACCTCTATAATATATGAGTAGCATTACTAGAGAGTGAAGTTAAAGGCAGGGATATATATGAATGTTAGTAGAGATAGATTATCAGTTATCGGTAAACTGATTGGCATTTACAGAGAAGAACGGCGGGGTAATACTTTAAATCAATTTACTATAAAAGGATTCTGTGAGGGGATATGCAGCCCAAACACTTTAAAAAGTATAGAGAATGGTGGTTTGAGTCGATCTAATGAAGTTTATGAAGAATTATTAAGCAAGTTGAATTTGAAATTTAATGCATTTAAAGTTATTGATGACGCTACTAAAAATCAATTAGATGATTTGTATATAGCAATAGAATACTATGATGAGATGAAAATTTCATCATCTTTAAGAAAATTACTGCGTATTTTAAGTGAAGTAAAAGGATATGTATATTACTCTGAATTATATGATTTGTTCTGTAATCTACAATTATATTATGAAAAAGATGAGTATGTGAGTAATGATTATGTGGAAAGATATTTGAAACTACTTGAGGTTTTAGATTATGAATATTTAGATTTATTACGAATACTGATATATTCAAAGCGTAAAACAGAAAGTATGTGTGATGTATCTAAATTCAATGAATTGATATATAAGCTTAATCTGGAATCCAGTAAACATGATTTTATGAAAATTAATTTATTACAGATATACTATATACAGTCTAAATATTTGAAAATGTATGAACTGATTAATACATTAGAAGAACGTTTTATATCTAAAGCTAACCATACAAGGTTATTAGATGTATATAATTGTGCAATAATACTTGTTTCTAATATTGATTCAGAGAAAGTGAGTAGTTTTATTATGAAGGAGGAAAAACTGTTAGCGAATATGAAGGTTCCTCCAATAAAACTCAGTGAGGTGTATTCAAATCTTGGAACTGCATATTATGTAATGAAAAAATATAATGAAGCCCTGAGATCTTATGAAACCATGATAAATAATTATTCTGTAAATTTCATAACAAATTATATCTATATGGCAGATTGTCAAAACAGGTTAGGTTTAGAACGCAGTATTCCTATTATTGATGAAGATAAATATATAAACGCCCCTGATGATATTAAGATTATTTATAAGTATTTTTTATTAAGTAAAGATATTCCAGTTTTTGTTAAACAAAATTATATAATGAAGAAAGTGCTACCTAATTTAGTCGATAGCGAATTAATAGATATTTTTAAATTTGAACTTAATAATTTAGTCAAAATTTCCAATCACTATAAACTCTTACACCTATTTAATGAATATATAAATGAAAAAAAGAGTTGATGTTTTGTGTGAAAAAAACGAATTATTCAAAAATAAAATAATTATCTTCAAGTTAAGGTAATTATATTGTTAATAAACCTGTTTTTGAATAAAATATGCATGTAATTAATGATATGCATATGATTATAATTTGAAACAGGTGTTTTAAATGAAAAAAATATTGATTGGGACTTTATGTTGCTTTGGGCTGTTTGCATCTTTTGTAATGGGATCTACTAAGGCAGATTTGAAAGTTGCTGGTTCTGGTGGTCATATCAACGTAAAGGTTTAATATTTGAAAACTACTTCTTTTCATAAGAAGTTTTTTTCTTTTACAGCCCGAGTTGACGGTTTTCTTGAAAAACTGTAATAATCGCCAAAAATTTTATTAAATGTCAACTTGCGTGAAATCCATTGTATAAATTCACTATTTCTAGTAACATATAGGTGTCTTGAAGAGGGTGGGCTTCGAGACACTGGGGATCACTTCGGTGATCATATGGGAATCGTATTGATGGAGATTGTGAAAATGGTCTTCCCCAAGCCCGTTTATTCTCATGTACACTCTTAGTAAATAAACTGATACTGTTTACAAAATCAATACGAATGGGGGATTACAAGAACAGCAGCTTTGCTCGACAAGGTTGCTTTTTTTGTTTTCTTCGGCTACACTTAATGTGGAATATGGAGAGATGTGCATGAGTAAACTCTTATTGAAAAATATAACAAAATCCTATGGGGATATTAAGGCAGTACGCGATTTTCATCTCGAGCTCTCGGAAAAAAGCTTTATTGTGCTTGCAGGTCCATCCGGGTGTGGGAAAACGACATTGCTTCAGCTTGTCGCAGGATTTCTGACTCCGGATTCAGGAGAAATATATATTGATGATCAGCTTGTCAATCAGAAAACACCTGCTCAGAGAAATATCTCCATGGTATTTCAGGAAGCTGCATTGTTTCCTCATATGAGTGTTTTTGAGAATATAACCTTCGGTCTTGCTCACAGCGGAATGAAGCAGCAGGATATAAAGGAAGCTGTCTATCAGATATGTGAAGTGCTGGGTATCTGTGACTTACTGGAACGCAAAGCGCGTGATTTATCAGGTGGGCAAAAACAGCGTTGTGCGATTGCACGTGCACTCATAAGAAAACCGTCGTTGTTTCTGATGGATGAGCCTCTGAGTTCTCTGGATGCGAGACTTAAGACACAGCTTCGAATTGAAATTGCGCAGCTGTATCAGAAAAACAGTGCCACCTTTCTCTATGTAACACATGATCAAATGGAAGCAATGACGCTGGCGGATATTCTGATTATTATGAAGGATGGAGAGATTCAGCAAATGGGAAATCCGATTGCCATTTATCAAAATCCAATCAATCTGTTTACTGCCTCTTTTTTAGGTGTATATGATATCAATCAGTTTACAGCAGTCCTTGCACAGGGGGTGCTTCTCTTTCATGAGCAGAAGATACCATGGCTGTCAGAGGATAAAGATCTTTCCGTAATACTGGCGGTGCGTTGTGAACATATCATTGAGGTATCAACTGGTGGTATATGCGGCAGCATTGTATTGGTTGAACAGTCCGGTGAGCAGGTGTATTATCATATCCAATATGAAGAGGGAGTCGTTATTATGAAGTCAGATACTTCCCATATCCATCAGCGCATGGAGAATATCCGGTTCTGGATTGACTGGGAATATGTACTTCTGTTTGATGCCTGTACGCAAAATCGTATATATAAGATGAAATAAAAAAGCCGTATTCCCGTATTTTCTCCTGTTGAAGGATGTGGAATCGGCTTATTTTTTTATACCATTTAAACAAAGCACAAAAAAAGATTCCGTTAGGAATCTCTTCTGATCTATCATGGTGGAGCGATACCTTACTAGGTCGAACTCTTACCAACTTAATTCAGTAAACTTGTTTGCACATCCACATACTTCTTCGTTTACCTCTGTATACTAAAATTATATACCCTTTTCAATTTATTGCAATAGTTTTTTTGCAAATTAAGTACTTTTTCAAAATGTGCTTTTTCATTTCAGTAGACTGGGGCATTTTTCTACATCATTTACTAGATTTTTTGTCTTTAAATACTATTGAAATGATGAGGTTTAACGATGTGTCAACAATAATTTCAGTAATATATTCATCTATATATTGTTTTTTACAACCGTCTTCCATGTTGTTCCACTCCTCCATACTCATACCGGATGCTTTTTCCAACACAGTTAGTCTATTTATTGTTTTCTGTTTTTCTCTTTCAATATTACCGATCATACACCCGTATGTGCGTCCATCAATTCGATCGTTAGTAAATTCTATAAAGATTTCTCTTGCCTTACTATCCAATGTTTTTAAACGATTGGATATCTTTGAAATTTCTTTATTTTTGTTTTGACCGTTAGCAAACATCAGTATCCTTGGAATCGTTCCTTCAATAAGTCTATCCTGACTGATTCTTTTTTTGCATTTTGGACAAGTGTAGTAATAATATTTCTTATGCCCATTTCTTAGTTTCTTGTTTGTACTTTTTCTTTCGCATACATCACCACAAACATCTTTGATCTTGTTACCGAAATAATACTTATTCGTATCTGTTTCCTTATATCTTTTATATATCATCTTTCTGGCTTTATCATATGTCTGTTTTGTAATGATTCTCGGAATTGAATATTCTTTATCTATATATTCAACGATACCGTAATTTAGTTTTCGTAAAAGTAATCTTCGAATAGTCTCCGATTTTTTTTGAAAGTCTGGATATTCTTGTGCAGCTTTACATTCTATTTCTTTCATGGTACTTCCACTGATTGCTAGATCAAAACAAAATATCAAAAATGATGCTTCCTTTTCATTTACATGAGGATATTTATTTTCATCCAAAATCCATCCAAATGGTATCTGTCCAAAAGGGTATCTTCCTTCTTCCAGCATTTCTATTTGCGTATCTACTACTCTCTCCCGGATGGTCTCGCGTTCCCATTGTGCAATGATAGCTAAAACTCCTACAAGAAGTCTTCCGTTGGCACTGTGTATATCTAAATTATCAACGATAGCCTTTAATTCACATTTTTGATCAATGAAGAATTGCAATAATTCATATGTATCAATTACATTTCGAGCAAGACGATCTAATTTATAGATTAAGATTTCATTGACTTTCCCTGCTAATATATCAACTAACAGCCTTTGCATCGCCGGACGGTTAAGATTTTTTGCACTATACCCATCATCTACATAGAACTCTACATCATTAGGGTCGATGCCCTGATTTTTGAGTTGGCTCTTGATATTTGCTATCTGTACATCGATTCCAAATCCGGAAATAGCTTGTTCCTTAGTTGACACTCTAGCATACGCAGCTCTTTTCTTTGATCCTAAATCTTGTTCTTTTGATTCTCGCAATTTGATAAGGAATTTTGTATCGATCGTTACATCGGTCGGAATGTTATTTATACTATTTTTTCTTGATGTTATATTCATTTTTTTGTCCTCCTTTGGCATCCAGAGGACAATATCAAAACGAAAAAAAAAGAACATAATATCGTCAGATAATATGTCCTCTTTCTGCCTATATCAAGTCTTCAGGAAGTATGTGGATAGTGTACTATTCCTTCACTCTTAACAGAGGCACTTTTATAATAGCATTATTCCTATAAAATGTAAATATGAAATGTTATTTGCTAATATCTAACACCTGAATATTGGATGAATCGTATAATGAAATATCAAATTGACCTTCTTTCTTAGTTTCTACTATTACACCATAATCCTTGAATTTAAGTATAGATTTTAAAAGAACATTCTCCACCTGAACAAGACGATAGTCTGAATATATCAACACCTTATCTATTTCTTTATTATGTGCAAGCTGATATATTCAACATATACCAGGCCGCTGAAGCGTATTTCCCTTTGCTACTTCTGTGATTTCCTTTGCAATCATATAACCTTGTTGTTCTGCATCTTTCTATATGTATCGCTATGTTAAAATGCTGATCACTTTGATTGGATACCCTATTATATATTACCACTCTAGTCTGTATATCATTGCGTTCCTACAATTATCCTCCAAATCAATTATTTCACCCCTTGCTTATATCAAAACAAAGAGTAACTAGTTCTTTTATTATATTACGTTATATAGTATATGCATAACTAATATTAGATTTCCTAGTCATTTCTTACTAGCATATAGGAATGAGCTGATTTATTCTTTGAAGAGATACATCATAATATATTTCATTTTTTTCAAATCCAATGAATGATCGGTTAAGCTTTGCCGCAGCTGCTCCTGTCGTACCAGAACCACTGAAAGGGTCAAGGATCACATCTCCTTCTTCAGAAGAGTTGAGCACTAGGTCTTCTATGATCGCTTGTGGTTTTACAGTTGGATGGCCATATAGCATCTTATCTTTTTTATTCGTAGGTGTGATCCAGTATGTGTGACCTCTTTGGTATGTGGTATGTAATCGTGCAGATTTCCGAAAATATAAGCAATACTCTTTATCGTTTAGATAATTTCTGCCACAAGCCGGAATCGGGTTCGTTTTGATCCACACCAGGATATCATAATTACATCCGTGTTCTTTCACGAAGAAATCAAGATAGGGGATGATCTGTCGGCGATTACACCATATATAAATATTAACTGTCTTTAGCACTCGAAGAAAATCGTCCAGTATGGAAAACTCTATACCGGAAGTTAGATCATCCGCAGATAGCTCCCTTATCACAGAATGATAACTTTTTCCGATATCATTTCTCATACAAGATGTATATTTTGTATCGATGTCATAAGGTGGATCTGTGATAATCAGATCCACACTTTTATCAGGCAACTTCTTGATCTCCTCGTAGGCATTCCCAAGGATCAATCTCATATTTTCCATTTCGCTCACTTCCTTTACGGATATGTATTATAGCTCTAATCTGCTGGAATGTGCAGAGTTGTTATTTTACATGTTTACTGTATGATAGACTCCTGTTTATGTATATATCATTTCCGGATAAAATGAAAGATTATTACGATATAGCTGCTTCGTTATCTAGCACAAAAAAAACACCTAATAGGTGTGATTGAGTTTTTTTAATTATTTAGGCCTTTTGTGTTGAATCACCTTAAATATTGTGTATAATATAGATGAAGATGATCTTCTCCACAATAGTGAAGATAGATTATTCCTGGTTCAAAAGCGATCGCCCTAAACCGTGGTAAAGTTTAGAGGGCGATCACTTTTTTATTAGCTTCACAGTTTCTAATATAACTAGTATGATCAGAAAGCTGATATATAAGTCAATATTCAAAATGACCACCTCCGAACTATTCACTGAAAGGGTTCACAGTCGAAGTGGAACAATCTATCTTCGTACAAAATTATAGCATATATTTCACAGTTGAGATACATATAATGTAATGTTTATCTCAACTGTGACTTTTGTTACTTATATCTACTTATTTACTGAGCTGCGCTATCAATCGGTTACATAAGAATATTATCCAACGTTTCCATGCAGGTCGTACCTGCGGATGCAAGAATTCTTCACGTTTTTGACAAGCAATCGCATGTGCAGGATTTTTGTTGCTTTCTATTTTCTGCAGTACAATCCTTTTATTCATCCGGTACACATAGCGAAACTGCGACCAGAGTTTTTGATGCATCCGGGCAGTAGGGCGGAGCTGCTTAGGGATCTCTTGAATCTTTGTCTTTCCTAATACGACGCTGAATAGATGTGTATGTATGATAGAATCGATCTCTGTATATATGACGGCTTCTTTATAAAAATGCTTGGCTATATGATCCAATGCCATCTTGATCGCATAGGCTTCGCCTTTCTGAATATTCTTTACATCCTTGAGGTACTTCGTTTTGGTATGAATCCGGATATGATCATCGATATAGATCGCACTGACGAGGACACCATCCTTTAAGCTGGCATCACAGAATATCTTTACTGCATAAGAACCTTCCTGAAGCAGTTCCTGCTTCGTTCTATAATACTTATCGACGGCGTTCATATAGTTCCTACATCATGGCAGCTGCCCCATGAGTTTATATTGTACCTTTTCATGTAAAGGCAGCGTATATATAGCATCCAACGGATGCTGCGTTACATCCTCATAACCTGTGACCAATAAGTTAAAATCGATTCTGTCTTTATTGTCCCGTATTTTTTGTATTAAGAGTCGCTTTGCATTTCGCATAGTACAAACAAACAATACACGGTAGTCGATGATATCGAGAGATAGAGCCTTTGCATGCAGTTCTTCATGAATGACACGACGATAGGATCTTATCTTTTTTTCAGCTAATGTCTGTGTGGGATAGGATCTTTCTAGTTCCACATATACCAATACGGATGAAGTTTTTGTTTTATCCTTCTGTTTGAATATCAAGATGGCGTCCGGGCGATTAGAAGTATCTTCCAGATATGCCTCCTTTTCATTCAGTATCTCATCTACATACCAGTTTGAATTCCCATCCTCATATTTAGACTGGATGATATCACATACGGTGGCCACTTGTACCTGGTGATACATGTAATAAGGACTGTAACTCAAAAATGCTTTTGTATTGTCCTTGGCCTCATATCCCATATCTTCCATGTACTGGAGGCCTCGTTTCCCTAACGTAACGATCTTGTATCCGGTTCGGAAACTTGCTGTATGGTTCGCAGGTATGAATGTCCGTTCTATGATCAAGAAGTCATGCAGAGCCAACTGTAGGATACGCCTTTCAATCGTATCCTTTTTTCTACCTTTATAAGCAAATAATTGTATATAGTCCATATCCACGAATCCATGTTTCGCTATCCGAACCATCAGTTCGATATCATCATCTAAGATCCTTGGTTTGTTCTTGTTTCCCATTAATGATTCCTCCTTTAGTTATCATAATAATAGTTATATAAGAGTAATAGTAACTATATCTATACAGTAGTATCAAATAGTATATATAGTTGTATCATGAGATAGATATATATGAGGATAGAGTGATTTAAGGTTCTGATATAAGGCATAAAGCAGCGTTCCATAAGGTTGTTATAGTTTATATTATTTTATAAGGTAAAATAAGGTAATTTCTAAATCTTTCAATGTGCAAATAAGCCTTTAAATAAAGGGCTTTAAGGCAAAAATATATGACATATATCGAATATATATAGGCATAGTGGTAGGCATAGCTCTCGGCACAGTAACCGGCATAGTAAATACCGCTGTTTTTTATTCTACATCGACATGATGAACGGCAAGATAGCGAGGATGAAGATGATCGCATAACAGATAGTGATGGCCGTCTGTATCCTGCCGTAATATCGATATCCACCATATCCCAAGATAGCACAGATGAATACAATCGTAAGTCCTCCGACTTGCTCAGCCTGCAATGCTTTCCATGTATCCCGGAATACCTGCTGCACGCTCAGCAGCAGGTAGGAATCACTGATCCTTGTCATGAACTGAAAGAAGATGAACAATCCAAGGATCGATGAGATCAGGATCACCGGTCGGCGTTGTCCCTTTTGGAGGAGCTGCGATATCTTATACAGTAGAAATCTTATCCGTCCCATTCTCCATCACCTTTCTTTCGTCTTTTTATTTTACGGAATACGATCTTTTCTGCTTCTTCTTTCGACAGGAAGTCACGACGCATCAAACTGCGTGCTTCGTTACGGTTCTTCTCTGTATTCATTTCCGCCTGCACATTCTCTCCTTCCTTGTGTGGTACTACTTTTCCGGCATTATACCGATATGGCGGATCCACTTCTACGAGTACCGTTTTGGCGATACGGTTGTCCTCTGTAGATACATATCCGATTCGGTCGGGAAGTCCCTGCAGACCATCGATATCCGGATGGCCGGGAAGGTTTGCGGACATACGCACGGCTCCATCACGCCCCTGCCGGAAGGTCACCTTCGTACCGGCATTCCCAAGGATAGCCTTCAGGAAGCCTTGCTGGAACTGTTCCAGATATTGTGTCATCGGGATCAGTGCCATACCACCTTTCCTCAGCTCCGCCAACCAGCGCTCGTAGATATCGAACTGCACCTTATGACATTCATCGATGAAGGTCAGATGCAGACGTGAATTATCCGGACGCTTCAGACCGATCAGATAATATTTTAAAGAAATATATCCGACGATGATCCGTAGATCATTGTCATTGAGACCTTTCAGATTGAATAAGATGATATCACCTTTTTCGATCCATTCACGGACCTTGCGCAAGCCATCATACTTACTATGCATACCGAACATGAGCTTCTTCTTCGGTGTATTGATGAAAGGATCGGTACGGTTCAGGATGGGATCTACCTGCTGTTTATCGAAGCGTCCCTTTAGGAAGGCACATGCATCATCCGCATATACATTATCCTTCAGTCGCTCATACAGTCGCTCACGCATCGTTTCATCCTGAAACATCTTTGGGATATCCATGATCGTATGCTCATCTTCATCCAGTAGGATCGTATTGATCGCACTGGTGATCATACGGTCTACCTGTACAGTGACTGCGGAACCGAACAACATCCGGAAATAGTCCAGGATCTCGGTAGAGGGGACATCCTTATTCAATAAGGAGATAGGAAAGATACAATCCTCATACCCAAAATCGATATAATGGATCTTTTCACGCAGCTTCGTGATATCATGACCATCCGCCTGCAGCTTCAGCATCATATCGATGACGCCCAGCACACTGGTCTCTGCAGGATCGAAGAACGTGAAACCCGGTATGTTCTTTTTCCCCTGTACGATGGATGTCAGGATATCGCGCATCATCTCCTCCGCAAAGCTAGATTTTCCGGAACCGGTCTGTCCGGAGATGACCATATGTTTCCGCAGCTGGAGCTGCTTCAGAAAGACCACACGATCCTGCATCGGATGATAGACATGTCCGCATTTGATCCCGGACGCAAATTCTTCCTCCTTCAATGTCCGCTGACCGATCTCAAGTTTGTGCATCCGTTTCAGTATCTCAAGATCCTTCTTATTGTAGAAGGTCGGGATCTGAAACAGGTTCATCAGTTCGTTTCCTGTCAGTTTGGAAAATTTATAGGTATCCCGATAGATCGCCCGAAGCTCCTTTTCTCCTGCTGTCAGATTGATGATCGTATTCGTGATCTCCAGGATCTGGTTTCTCTGGTATCTCGTCTTTCCGGATACCTTGATCATCACCTGCACATCGACATCCGTACTCACGCCTCGTAACATGCTCTTCGTTGCACTGAAATTCTTTTCGACACTGAAATCGATCGTGATCCTCGTCTTGTTGCGCATCGTCCCCAGGATGAACAGGAAGATCTGATCATCCCGGAAGGTCGCAAGGCTTTTTTTCGTATCTTTCGCATGATCCAGCACATCATCCGTAAACAGGGTATGTACTGTCGTATACGGCGTGAGCGGTCTCACCGCTTCGAATACGTTCGCCTTATCCTGGAACATGTTCTGCAGACTGTTCAGGACGAGCCCATTCTCTCTTTCATCACTCACCTGTAAGTAGAAAGAGATCATCCCATCCGTTTGATCCTTACCGTCGCAATCGATGATGAAACGATAATCCAGGATACAGTTTGGATCGAAGAGCTTCGATAGACGATCTCGCAACGAGCGACGCCTTTTCGTTCCGGACAATGTCTTCAAGAACATCCGCATCGTATCTACCTGGAACTGATGATCATATCTTGGTAATATCTGATATAACATTCCGCATTCCTCCTAACACCTATATCTCTCCAAGAGGAGTAAGCATCCGTTCTCCATATCCCAGGATATCGTCCGGTGTGAGCCATTCCGGTTTCTTTTCGGGAGGAAAACTCTCATACAAGGCCTGCATGATCTCAATCTGCTCCCATTCATCATTGGCCCAAAGGTCCTTGGCATTTCGGTTGCCATATCCCAGATAATAGTTACAGTCCTCCACCATCCGGGAGAGGAGCTGATAGCGGAACGTCTCATCATGTTTCAATATTTCTTCTAGTACCATATCTTCACCTCATCTCAATAAAACTCGTTTCGATCGACCATGTCACGAAACGATAAGATCGCATCCGCGTCGCTTACGAAGTCGAAACTTTCTTCCAGTGGCTCACCATCCGGAGATTTGATCCAATAGGTCAGTGTACCGAATGGATCCATGCCGGAGCGCAGGATGTATCCCTGATATTCATCCACGAGCTTACCGTCTGCCTCCATGATCATCTCCAATTCTTCCACATATATCTTTTCTGTAAAATGGCCATCACCAAGGATCCCCTCTACATACTTGCGCCACCTTTCTTCTACTTCCTTCATCATGATGTCCCAATATTCCTGATACAGGGTCTGATACTGTTCCTCGTATTCCTCACTTTCCATAAGGGCACATCTTTCCAGGGCATCTTTCCAATATCCTTCGCTCTCTTCCATCTTTTCCTGTAGTTCATATAAACGATGGATGATGTCCGCTTTCCTTCCTGTCATATCGGATCCTCCTCTTACTTTTCATAGAAGCCGTTTCCCAGGCTGCTCTCTTCGATCATCTTATAGATCTTCGCTTTCCCATCGCTCCACTGCACACGCATCCGGACCAGATACCGGCTCGCATCGTTCCTGTCCGCATGCTGCATCTGTGCAGTGTAGATGACATATACTTCAAAGTCATCATCCGTTATCCTGTCGATAGCGCTGTCCATCGATGTGATCTGTGTTTCTGTCGTTTCTTCTTTTTTGATACGTTTGCTCTCTCTTCGCATGGCCGCAAGCTCTTCCTTACTCAGATCCGGTACCAGTGACTGGTACAAGTCATCGCTGAGAAGTTCCTTGACCGGTTCGATACGATCCAGGAAGATATCACTGCTGCGGCCTTCGGTCTTCACTCTCACGAAGCGTTCTGCTGCGCTCTTACAAGCCTCTTCCACATCATTGGGAACATCCGACTGAGGAGATGGCTCCGTTGTTAGCTTTTTCTGTATCGTCGTACTGCTCTGCTGCGAGCTCACCTTCGTTTCCGATGGCTGATTCATCCATAGAAATGCTGCTATCACAGCTATGAGGATCCCCATAGACACGATCGTTTTCTTTTCCATATGTAGCCTCCATTATTTGAATTTGATGTATGTTTCCGGATCCACACTACCTTCTGTCGTTGCGATCACAGGGGTTGAGAAATGCATCTCCATATGTACATGGGATGCTGTCGAATTACCCGAATGTCCCTGGCTGCCGATCCGTTGTCCTTTCTTTACGCTCTGTCCTGTCTTGACGTCCACATCCTTCATATGGCAAAGCAGGATATAGAGTTCTTTTCCTTTATACTTCATCTTCAGCTGGACAAAGTTTCCGGCACCGGCATAAGCACCACCCGGACACATATTCCCAAGGTATCCTCCATCTGCAGGACAGCTCGAGGATGCCTGATATACCTTCGCATCACCGGGAGCGTAGATCGATGCACCATAGGAGCCATCCAAATCGACACCATAATGGAAGTCACCGATCGATGGTCGATTCCCATACCCACTGGTGAGCGTGTAGCCCTTCAATGGCGGGATCAGGGTACCGTCCCCGCTGATAAAATCCAATGCGTCATAGTAGGACATCACCTTATCGGCATAAGGAGGATCTCCGTAGACGCTCCATCCGGTCTTTCCCTTCATGATATCGGAAAATTCCTGTGCTGCTTCCAGTGTCCATCTTCCACCTTTTTCACGATCGATCCATTCGATGAATCCATTTCCGAAATTATATCCGCCTAATGCCACCCGGATGCGACCTTCATCGGATGCATCCTTGACCTTCGCCCTTTTCAGGCAATCCTGCAGCTCTTTGATACCGCAGCGGATCGAGTAATGCGGATCCTTGATCCCATTGGGTATCTGCGGATATTTTTTGTTGAACGGCCCTTCCGATGCCTGCATAGGATCACTGCCAGTCCCACCGGATTCCACCTGCATCACTGCCAGGATCAGATCCACATAATCTTCCATGCCTTCCAGCTTGGCGATCTTGGACACATAGGGACGATAATATTCGACAGAGGAACTGAGATTGTTTTTGGGCGTCTCATTCCCATCTCTCACACCACCGCCAAGGAACATCAGAAACATCATCATGATAATGATAAGGGGAAGGAAAAGGAGAAGGAGCTTCTTAATCGCCTTCATTCAGGAGGTTCTCCTCTTCCTGCGGCAGTGTTTCCTCTTCCGGTTTTGTTGAAGCCTCATGTTCTGCTGGCACATCCTGTTCGTTTATCGGTCCGCTCTCTTGTCCTCCTTCATCGACATCCATTCCTGCAGGCACACTGTTTGGATCATCCGGCTGCTGCGTAGCTTGTGTAGGTTCTGTGTTCATTTCTACATCTGGGCTGTCTTCTGTAGAAGCTGACGATGTTTCTTCCGTTGCCTCTTCAGAATCCGTATGTTTCGCAGCTTCTGTAGGAATAGGATCATCATCCGAGCGATCTTTCAGATCATCTTCTGTTTCAGGATCCACTGTTTCCGGAACTCCTTCCACATCTGAGATATCCGGGGCTCCTGCATCCTCGATAAGATCATCGTCATCGTCCATATCGATATCCGACATATCTTCTTCCGCTATATCCGCTTCATCGCTCAGGTCTTCCTCTTCCTGCGTTTCTGCGCTCATGTTCTGTATGTCAGCTGCATGTTCTTCATCGAATGGTTCACCATCATCTCCCGGATCCGTTTCCTGTGCCCCACCATCGATGTCTTCCTGTGTCACAGAAGTCATTTCATCAGATCCTTCTGTTTCACTCTCTGCTTCTGTAGGCGCACCCTCACTACTTGTGTCCGGACCAGCCTGTCCTGCCGATTCACTGGCACCATCTGCAGGTGCTTCCTCATGATCCGCAGAGTCCACATCATCCTGTATATCGTCCGAATACATATCGGGATCTTTTTCATCTCGCAAGGCGTCGTCATCATAGCTGCTATCATATGGATCATCATGATCACGAAGATCACCATCATCACGTTCTCCATAGCCACCTGTTCCACTGCCGTTTCCTTCACCGCCCCCATCAAACGCATCACTTTGTGAAGCAGAGCCTTTCAACTGTCGGTACGTCGACATCGGAGAGGTACCCAACAGCATTCCTTCTGCCACGATCTTTCCATCTTCCATCAGTTTCGACATGATCGTCGGTAGATTCTTGATCACGAATCTGAGCAAGACGATGAGGATCACATCGACTGCCAGCATGAGCAGAACACTATAAGCGGATATCTTCGTGCATAATTCTACCAGGAAGAACAGCGCCATACTGAACAGGATATCTGCAAAGATCGTGACCATGCACCATAGGAGCCTGTCTATGAACCATTGGCGAGCTTTGCGTCCATGCTTGAGCAGCCACCAGATGAGTTGATATACACTCAATCCCAGAACGATATATTTTGCGGCCTTTACAGCCCCTAAGCCGATACAGATCGCTGCGATGACGATACTGATCGCACCACGATGTACTAACAAGACGAAGGAGAGTCCCAAGACCCGCATCGCGGAACCACCATCATGCGTGATCACATGATTTCCGAACTTGTCATATTCATCCTCCGCATGATCTTGTGATGGATCGTTCAGGAGGCGCTGTACTCGCTTTTCTACCTTTTCGATAGCATCCTTATTGTCCGAACCGGCGATCTTCGCAAGATCTGTCGTACCGAAATGTCGTACCATGAACGGCTGTTTCTGCAAGATATCGAAGATGTTCTGCTTGTTCATGATCTCCGGATCTTCCTTTTTTTCTCCGAATACGAAAGTTTCCGTCAACATCTGTGTTGTCACTTCCTCAAACCCATTTGCAATCTTGCGTCCATTCTGACCGATGAAGGTGATGAAGGTCATCGATAGGAAGGCGGTAAGCACGATCTGTACGATCTGTTGCCATCGCACGATCCTGGTAAAGTCTTTGATGAGCTTATACAGGATAGAGGACAATGCAGCTATCAGGAGCACTTTATTGATCCAGGAATCAGGATCGCTCCAATCGAAAACGACCTTGTCGATCATATCAAAGATCCCCTGTATGACGGTCCCCAAAAAGCTGGAGGATACCAGGTTATAGATCGTCAACACGAAGAAGGTGATCACGAACCCGATCATTTCCAGAAGCAGCGTTATCAGATTCATGAAACATGTGACGATGGAATCCCCATCAAGCAGGTTGAGCCCTTTGGTCTTCGCTGTCATACTGGAATTATAGAGATTCTTGATATAATCCCGGTCCATTTCTTTTTTTCTCGTATCTTTATCTAAACTGAGGATCGCATCCGAGAGAAAATCCGAAGTATTGGTATCTGCCTTTTCTTTATCGTTCTTCTCTGCTGTCGTCTCTCCGGGAGAATTACCGTTACCGATCGCTCCATCCATAGATTCCGCATGGATCCCTGTCGGGACCAGCAGCAGGAACAGCAAGCTCAGGATGGTGAGGCATCTACGCCATCTCATGACTTCGCCCTCTGTTCATCGATATCCTTGAAGGTGCGGAAGGCATCCGAGAACATCGGCAGGATCGCCATCTTCGTCAGGCACTTCCGGTTGTTGTAATCACAGTATAAGAAATTGTGCTGCTTTGCCTGGTCGACACCTTCCTCCTTCGTTCGATCCTGCAGGATAGCGGACAGCGTGGAATTGCCATCCAGATCGAAATGACACAGGATATGTTGGATCTCGTCCTTGCTCTTCATATTGCCGATGAAGAACTGTCCGGTATTGTTGATGATGGAATCCGGAAGATCGCTCCAGTTCTGCAGGATGACCAGCATATCACACAGCTCCGATCTTGCGATCAGATTGTTGTTCACCAATACGGACATACCACCCGGGACTGTCGAATACAGTTTTGCCTCATCGAACAGCATCGTCTTCGCTTGTCCTTTGTACATACGCAGGAACATGTTCGTGATCTCATTGACCTTTCCCAGGATGAGGGAGAAAATCCGATGTTCCAGATTTCCGGAATCATAGCTATAGGTGAGCGAATCTCTGGAATACACCGGCATCTTCGCGAACGTGATCAGATTGAAGGGGCGATCGAGACGGAACACTTTCGAGATATCGGTATCATCGTCCCCGAAGAACAGGCGGGCCATCGGATCATTGCGCAGGGAATACAAACTGCGTGCAAGCTTGGGATCCTTGTTCATCATGACATCGACCAACCTTCGCATCGTGATCCGTGTCATCTTTCCACTGTTGATTGCTTCGCTCAGCTCCATATATGCTTCATCGACCTGCATCAGATCGACCTCCTGTTGTGGATTGATGGCACGCACCAGGGCGATGATATCATTCTTGGCCGCTGCCAATGCATCTAAGGGAGAATCCGGATGTAATAGGAAGGCGTCGAACATACCGTTTGGACAAGATGGATCTCCGATGATGAGGTGAGAAGTCAGATCACCGAAGCGATCCAACAGCTTCACGAGCTTGTGACGGTCACCTTTCGGATCGACCAATAGCAGCCGGTGCCCATAGAAGATCATGGAGAGGAGTGCAAAATAGTTGGCGATCTGTGATTTCCCGGAACCGGTCTCTCCGACAAAGGCCACCGTAGAGGACCCTGTCTGCGTCAATCCCTTGATCGGAGCCTCGATGTCGATCCGTACCGGCAGGTCTGCAGGTCTCGTATAGGTGAGCACGACTCCTTTGTCTGCTTCTCCTATGTATAAGCCACCGAAAAAATTAAAATGCGCAAAGTACAAAACGTCTGTTAGATTCACATACCGGTAACAGCTGTTCTTGTATGGAAACAGGTGTTCCGCAAGCTGTTCCTGTTCCCCGATTGCATAAGTCAACTGGATCCGTTTCCCTTCGAATCTCTTCTGCAGCTTGTCGCTGCGCTTCATCAGCATGTCCTGCGTATTGGCACGGATGCGTAACATCATCTGCCAGCGGATCTTGGAATCTTCGATCGATGGATCCACATCTTCTCCGATCTTCGCAAGCTCGAAGGCTTTCTGTGCTTCCTTGTCCTTTCGTCCGCTGCTCTGCCAGTAACGGCGTGCATTCTTATGGATCTCCTCACGTTTTCCGGTCATATTGCTCTTGAAGGTCTGCGTATGTTCCAGATCGAACTTGATGATCGTGTCGACAGGGAAGGTATAGAGCTGGATCTCATTGACCGCCACATTCGCACGATACCCATCCTCCAATCGATCCTGGATGAGTTTATCTGCGATGAGCACACGGGAATACAGTTCACGGAATCCACCTTTGTTCTTCAGTGTCTGATAATGATATTCCAGCTCTGTCGCCTGCGGGATCGTGTAATGATCGGATATCGGTATCTCGATCGGGATCGCCAGATAATCATATAGACGCTGTATCTCTTTCTTGTCCGGTCGTTCGACACTCAGATCCATACCTAATTTCTTGTATATCTGTTCATCGATGACCTCACTCAGATCGACCATCCGCTTTTCCAACGGATCGTTGTTCTTACTCAGCCAACCACTCAACCACTTTTTCTTCAATGGATCACGGTTGTCTGTAAAGCATATATGTATCCGATAGCGATACTTGATACCACTTGTCAGCTGCGTTTTGATATCCTTCATGAAGGAGCGATACAGCTTCTCTGTCTGTGGATCACCATTCGTTTCATATAACGTCTTATAATGCTTTTGGATCTCCTGTTCATCGATGCGCTGTGGCAGGATATAGATCGCTCCCGGCATATTGACGGAAAGGATCTTCCGATGCAGGTTATCGATCAATGTCTGCAGCTGATGATCGGATGCATACAGGCTATTCATCGGACGGATCTCATAGTGATAACAGATACATTCCTTACAGTAGACGATGTTTCCTTCTCCATAGCTGTAATAAGGTTCAACGTACACACCGATGCACTCTCCCTTCTCTTTCCTTCGATAATCTATGTGTGTGTCCTTGGGAATCATACAGGATGCGATAGTTCTTCACATCCCGATAGTAGAACGTGATCAGCTTGTTCTTGCGGCTCTCCCGGTCGATTTCTGTCAGGAACATCACAGCGCCGATCTCCAGTACCGCAGCGATTGCGATCGACAACAGGATCCCCAATGATCCGAACAGATGATACGCAGGGATACCGATGGGGATCAGTGCAAACAACAGACCCCCCAGCATCACGAGTACCATCCCCCAGCCATTCAATTCGATCCCGATATAGGGGATATACAGCTTCTGCTTGTGTGTCTCGACAGCCGTATAATTATAGGCGCTCTTCATGATGGCCCTCTAGATCTTGATACCTACGAACCGCAATGCTTTCAGGACGAGATCCCATATCCATGTGAGCGGCTTCGTCAGGAACGAGATGATAGAAGATGGCTCTATCTGAGCGATGATTGTGAAAGCGACCAATACGATGAATCCGATGAACGCTTCATCGATGACAGACTGCCATTTTCCACCGGTGCGGCGCAGAGATTCTTTTGCGCTTTTCAACAAGAACACCATGAGCGCCACGAATATGATGAGCAATACCAAATAATAAAAGACCTTGAAACCATCTAATTTTGTAAAATCCATACCTAATACTCCTCCTTTGAAATGATCTTATTCGTTTTTCTATCGAACAGGAAACGCACCGTACGTTCCTGCTGGAACGATTCTTTTGTTTCATAGCGGACGATCACATCTGTCTGTATCTCATCCTCATTCTGTATTGCGGACTGTAGACTGACGAATACCGGCTTCGTATCCGGATCCAATGGTTTCAGCGTTTCCGGATCCTGCATCAGGAGCCGTGCCTGTTCCAGATCAGCGGCATAGGTCGTAAAGAACAACTGGATCGTATTCGTGATCTCCTGCTTCTCCTGTTCCGTACAGTCCGCTCCCTTGATATCTTCTTTTTCTGCCTCCAGTCCTTTCTTCATATCTTCCTTCATAGCGGCTGGCGCAGTTGATATCATCGAGATCGGTCGATCCACGATATAGTGACCATCTTTTTGAATAGAACGTATCGCGATATATGCCGTTTGTCGTTTACTCTTGCCTTCGTCGTCTTTCAGATCGAGAGATACTCTGGCATAGGATGTGAGCCGGCCTTCCTCTGTATCGGATGGCTCCACCTGATATACTTCTACGGTCCCTACCTCGGCACTCTTGATCTTTTGATCATAGGATACGTTCCAGCTTCCTCCGGTCGTGAATTCCTGTAAGAACTGCTGACTTTCTTCATCCTGGGGATATTTATAATAGTTTTTTATATAATCCTCCAGGAAGCTATAGTCGTTCACCGCTACTGCAGGCGTTATGTCCGGTCGTTCCTGAGCAAGGGAACGGAAGCCTCCCAGCAGACCGATACCTACGATCAGATACAGAACTGCTTTCTTCAATCGTACGAAACGCCGTTGTCGCTTCATCAGCTTCTGTAGATGTGCTTCCAACTCTTCCTCTGTATGTTCTACCTGTTGTCCCTCATTTCCTGTGTGCTCTTCTATGCCCTGATCCAAGTGCTTATGCAGTCGCTTGAACAGCATCTTCCTCACTCCTTCCTATCATCCTTACATCGTTTCTATTGGCAGATGTACCAGTCACTGGTACATCATCGTAGGTCGAGCCGATAGCCTGTATAGATACCGGCATCATCCTGTAACACATCACACTGGTACCTCCTTCCACTTGCGACTCCTGCGGCATTACATTTCTCCTGTGCTGAGGAGAAACTCTCTCCATTGGCAAACAGCCATGTCTGTACGCCGATCGATGGGGCCGGTTCCTGTGGCTTCTCTGCTTCAGGAGCCAAAGCGGAGCCTGTAGTCGTATCTTGTTCTTTCGGCGGCTGTGTAGTTGATGGTCGCTCTTCCTTCTGTGGATGCTGTGGCTCCTTTTCCTTCGGCGCCTCTTCTTTTTCTTTGACGATGAGCCGCAGCTCCTTCGTGGCAGTATGGCCGCTGGAATCCTTGACCTTATAGGTGATCGTATAGGTACCGGCTTTTTTCACATCATAGCTCCCACGGATCGATACGTCCAGATCACCGTCATAGTCACTATAGGCTTTCTTTACATATGCTCTTGCATCAAATACTTCCTTCACATAGATCTCGACCTTATCCTTTTTGAGTTGAAGGACAGGTGGTTTCGGCGCCACCACCCGGATCTCCTTCATGAACTCTTTTTGTCCTCCATCCTCTCCCACAGCGATATATAAGAGCTTCTTTACCCCCGGGGATGAGGTGTCGATCGTTGGATACAGGATCTTCGTAGAATTTGTCGAACGGATCAGATCGACAGGGTCGACCTTTTCATCCAGTTTCACTTTTTCCGTATCCTTGAATGTGATCGACAGATCATCTTTATCTGTCGGTTTCGGAAATAAGAAATACCAACACCCCAGACAGATCAGTAAGACACAAAGGATGAATGTCATATACTGACTTTTTCTCACTGTGCCTCATGCTTTCTATGAAGGAAGAAGACAGTGGCACATGCGGATATGCCAATCAGGAAGATCCATCCGACTATATCCGTATGGTCGCCGGTATTTGGACCGCCAGACGTCGGGAGCGGTCTGTCAGGGAAGATGATCGTACGCAGCTTATCGTCACCGTTGACCCAATTATCATCGATCGTTACCTTGATGACTTCCTTAGATAACTGATATCCGGCAGGAGCTTTCGTCTCTTTTACATACACTGTCCCATAGATCAGACCATCGAACACTGCTATACCACTCTTTGGATCTGTCTTCTCCGCTTTTATGATCTTCGTGCAAGCTGCATCGGAATACAGAGTAAACTCAGCTTCTTTTAAAATGCTCTTATGATCATAATAATCGACTTTCCGCACGTTCAATGCCGGTAAAGGCGCATGTTTTGGGAATACTTCGATATGGTAGTTCATCTGTTTGGCGGTCTCATCCCACATCGGGACGCTGATCAGTGTCGGCTGTATCGTTTCATAGCCCGCCTGATCACTCACATACAACAGATAGACACCTACCTCCAGATCTGTGAAATCTACGATACCCTGCACATTTGTCTGTTTCGTCTGTATCGCGTCTTTCACGAGTGGCCGCAACGTATCTGCGGCTTCCTGCAGTCCTTCTGCCGTTTCGATGGCATTCAGTTCCACATTCGCAGAGCTATAGTCCTCGGTAAGCTGATAGCTCCCTTCCTTTATCGTTGCGACATAGGCCAGAGAAAGACCGACGCCTTCTCTGGATAACTTGTCTTGTGTTTCCTCCAGTTCCACATGAATACTGCCTTTCTCCTGTGTAGAAAGATCCATAGGCTGGGGAAGTGCTTCCTGTGCGCTTACCGGCCGGATGCAGCATAATGACAACAACGATAATGTCATGATGCAGACTATCTTATTTCGCTTCTTCATGTTCTTTTGACCTCCTTATTCTATGATGATAGATCTCTTTTCCCAACAGGAGTGTGACGATCACAAAGGGCGCTGCCGTAAAGAGGAGCTCTCTTATCGACATCATCGATCTCTGGATCGATTCCTTTTCCTGTTTCTCATAAGCCACTCGTTCTCCTGTTATGAGCAGCCTTTTCGTATTGATTCCGTATGGCGTACAGGTGATGAGCGTCACGAGGTCTCTTCCTTCTTGTATCTCCAACAGATCGGTATCCTGTGGATCTGTCGTTTGGATATCGCAGATCCGATAGGCCAGCGTCCTGCCGAGTACATCGATGTAGAAGAGATCGCCTTTTTCCAATTCATCTAATCTGGTAAATAGCTTTGATGATGGAAGACCACGATGTCCGCTCAATGCCGCATGTGTACTCTCACCACCGACAGGAAGACTGCTGGATCGAAGATGTCCCACACCTTTTGATAGGACACTCTCACTCACACCGTGATAGATAGGAAGATCGACACTGATCTTCGGTATCTCGATGCGTGCCATGACATCGCTGTCCTTCAATCGCAGCTGTTTTTCATAAGCCTTCTCTGTCAGATACTTGTCACTGATACCTTGGATATAGTTCCCCTGCGTTTGAAACAATATATCGTTATAGGTATCTGCCGCCTTCAACAGATCTTCCACCTGATCTTCATTGCGTCGTAGCACTTTGGTATATGTCTTCAGGGAATCGGACTGTACACTTCGCTGATACAGACCACTCACTATGGGATAGCTGCAGATCAGAAAGCCGACGAGGATGATTGCTATGCTCCACCATCGTCTTCCGGATCTTTTTTCACGCTTCATTTCCCATCATCCACATGGCTTCTCTTTCTGTGGATACCATAACCGGCGATCATCAGCCCTGCCCCAAGAGCGACCATGACGATCGTCAGCTGTGATCCTGTGACCGGTAGCTTACTTCCTACTTTGTTTACTACCGTTAGATTCATGGAACCTTGCGTCGCATCTGTCTCCAGTTTATTATCTTTTTCTGTAGTCGCACCATCATAGAATTCTTTGAAATGAGCAGTTGCCTCCAGCTTCTGCAGGATCTTATCCGTTGCGCCTTCGCCGGCTACGTAGCTGTTTCTATCGTTCGTATAGGTCGGTCTTACCGTCAATACGATCGGGTCCAATAATTTCCGGTATCCATCCGGTGCTTCTACCTCCGAAAGGTAATACACACCCTGATCGAGACCATAGATCGTGAAATTGCCATCCAAAGGTGTGACGATCTCGACGGCTTCATTCGGCTGTGTCCCACCGTCATGATCATTACCGCCTACAGCATCACGGTTGATCACGTTATAACCGTCAGGAGTACGTTTCAGATATACTTCCTTCGTACAGTCCGCATCGCTGTACAGACGGAATCTTGCGTCCTTCAACGGTGCGTCATGGTCATTGACCTTCGATACGTTCAGCTTATAGGTGAAGCACACGACCGTATCCCACGGTGTCTCTCCGGTCTTTCCGACACCATCCGCATCCGGGTCATTGGAGAACTCCAGCTTCACACTGTTCTCGAAGCCCGGTCTTCCGGTATCCTTGGCAGCCTCATCGTTCAGCTTGGCATCATAGCGAAGGACGATCTTCTGTCCATAGATGTTCTCCTTGTCTTTGTTCATGCCTTCCGGAAACTCGCGGTCTACGATCTTCTTCAGGTCTTCGATCTCTATCTTGAACGTCGTTCCTCCTACATTTTCCAATATGTTGTATTCGCTGGGATCGACATCATAGGTCTTCTTTCCATCCATGATCTGGATCTTTACGGTATCCGGGTCAAAGGTCAGTGCTTTATCCATCTTGTCATGGAAAGCAAAATAATACGTGTGATATCCATTCATATCCGGTACAGCTGTATCATAACGATACGGAACGGTCTGACCGATCTCGTAGTCCGCGATATCGTTCCATCCATCTGCGCCGATCTCCTCCTTATGGTCATCCTCCTGTATCTTCTTCGTGATCGAAGGATAGTCGGATTTGATCTTTACAGCAGCATTCGGATTAGCCGTATTCACCATACACAGAGAGCTTGCGGAGTGCGTCCCCGCATTATCGGATATCTCATCGGTGATGTAGTATCCGAAATCCAGACCGTCGAAACGGATATTGCCGTTATCCATCGTTTGCGTGACATGGATATCGGTCCCTTGTTTCTTCTGTGTACGCAACTCTGTAGTGATCTCTTCGATGAAATAGCGGAATTCGCTGTATCTTCCTTCCAACTTCTGTTCTGTCACAGCACCTTCCACCTTATGATTGTTTAAAGACTGGATGTAGTCGACTGCTTCATATTCCGTCACTTCCTTTGCCGGTTTGTTCAAGCGTTTTCCGATGACCTTCTGCAGGACATCCTTATAGGCAGGTGTCCAGGTATAGTTCACACTTTCCAGATGCGCTGCATTCTTTACAGAAAACAGCTGATACAGCCGGAACTTCTTTCCTATGAGCGATTGTCCTTCATTCGCTTCGATGGTGATGGCGGCACCGCCTTTCTTCAGGTCTACGATACCGCCCGGCGTCGTGATCTCCTGAGCTGCATGGATTACCAGACTAGTGATGGTCAATGCCGGAAGTGCACCGGATAACAGCATCCCTGTCGCCAGAGCAGGGATCCCCAGATATTTCATTACGTTCTTTTTATTCATTCTCTAACTCCTCCTCGTAAGCTTTTTCTCCCTAAGAACATCAATCCCATGCCTATGATAAACATCGGGAACATGAGATCACTGCCTGTTTCCGGCAATTTGATACCTACCATATTCACGATCTCCATATGTACGACTCTTGTTTTCTTCGTACCCTCGATGCGGATAGCACCTGTCGTGACCGTATCTTTCGGTGTATATTTCTTACCGTCTACCCATAACTCGAACAGGTCATTGACCGGGGAAGAGACGGTTTCAATCTCATAGATATGCGGCTGTTTCGTATCCGGATCCAGTGGGATACGGTATCCATCCGGTGCTTTCGTTTCTTTGAGGTAATACTTCGTTCGATCCTTCAGACCTGCAAAGCTCAATACACCGTTATATGAGGTTCTCTTTGCGACTACTTTCGTACAGGCTTTATCGCTGTATAGTGTAAATTCCGCACCGTCCAACAGCTGCTTGTGGTCGTTGAGCTTCGTGATCTTCAACGTGAACGGAGATACCTTGTCACTCACGGTTATGATGCCGTCGAATGCATTTGTCTTCTGGAAGGTAATGCCTGTATTCGTCAGGTCTGTTAGTACCTTGACGCCCCCACCGGATAACACTTCAAAACGTACTTCGGTAGGATTGATATCATAGCCATCCATGACAGCCTTTTCTTTGAGCTTGTAGATGCCCGGACGAAGACCGACGAACTGAATGAGTCCGCTCTTATCTGTTTTTACTTCTGAGGTAGTTCCATTCGGTTTTGTGAATGTGAAGATCGTATTTGGGATATTCAGCTTAGGTTCTTCCTGGACCTTATGGATCCGCAACTTGATGATATCCTCAAGGACATTTTTTGAAACTGTGATGACACTGGTCGTTTGTGCTGCAGGATTGATCGTCACATCATATGACTTAGGATCCAGGCGGTATCCCGGACTGGCCTTCGTCTCTTTCAGGGTATATTTTCCCAGGTAGAGACCTGTTTTCGTGGCATTACCATTCTTATCCGTGGTCAGCGTTGCGACCAAAGCGCCCTTTTTGTATTTTACGGATCTGTCAGCAGGATCCAGGATATTCTCCTTCGCCCGCAACTCATAGACAGCACCCTGTAGCGTTGCGTCTCCCTGTGGTTTTTTATTCGTCTTACTATCTGCCTTGGATAACTTCAATGTACCGGACTGGCGTTTATCTGTGCCTGTCACGGTGATCGTCTGATTGTGATTACTGATCGTGACAGGATATTTCGTCTTATTGAGCGTATATCCTGATGGCGCAATGACCTCTTGCACATAATACTCGCCAACACGCAGATACCCGGACATGGAATACCCGGATGCCTTCGTAACGAGGCGCTGGAGCTCCTGACCTTGTTGGTTGAAAATCGCATACGTCGCACCTGCGACTTGTTTCTTGGAATCCGTATCGACCTTACGGATCTGGACACGACCTTTCTTCCAATCATTACGAGCGGTGAAAGAGGCCGTCTTATTGGAAGATACACTTACCTTATGGATCGTCTTGTCCAGGATCAGATGACTTGGTACAGCACTCTCCTGCACATAGTAAGTCGCAGGGGCAAGGTCATTTACAGTGACAGTACCGTTGGAGCCTGTTTGGTAGGTTCCGATCGGGGAGGACATATCGGCATTTTTAGATACCTTGAAGGAAGTGTTCGGTACTAGATTTCCATCTTCATCCTGTTTCATGATCTTTAATGAACCATATTTATTTACTTTTATTTTCAATGATAATGGAATTGGATCTTCACGCAAAGGTACTACTATATCTTGACCTCCGGCTTTTCTATGTACGAGTGATTGACCAACCATTTCCGGTTTGATTTTATTTAAACTATATGTGCTGTTTTCACTTGCACTAGCACTGGCGGTAATCGTTAATTTATTTCCACTACGTTTTGCTGTTATTCCTTTCGGAATACTTTCTTTACCTTTGAAATCCTGCAGGACGTTATTGGTGTCTGTCAGTGTAGTACTTTCACCGGCATTCAAGGTAACAGTTTTCCCATTGAAGCTAGGGCGTTTTGTCATATTCTTGGTCATCTCGTTGACTTCAGCTTTTCGTTTCTCGTAATTCGGAACATTATGGTCCGTAGGTTTATATCCTAGATATTCCCATACCATCAGCTGACCAACTGCATAATTCCACTTGGATTGGTTGGTGTTGACATATGCGTAATACCAAATATCGGCTATACGATCAGCTTGGTACTTTGATACTGTATAACCACTCCAACCATTGATGACCTCCCAAGGCTCACTACATACACCGACACCTTGTTCGACATGGATCTTTTCAATCTTTTGATGATCGAACCATGCGGTATACGCAGGATTATCTGGATTGTGCGCTTGTCCACTATGCCAGTATCCGGTATCTTCCAGGTTTGTGACATTGGCTTTGATTGTTATCGTGGATAACATATTAGATCCACATAGCAAGATCGAAGCGAATATCATGATGATACTTTTTAATTTCTTCCGCATCTTGTTTTCCTCCATAAATTTTCACACATTTTTGATATAGGCATTACTCATACAATGTCATGTACGAAACCTTTTCCTGTATTCGCCTTACGCTGCGAGCAGCTGCGAGCCATATCTTACCTTGTAGTAATTCATATGGTCACCTCCAATAAAAAAAGACGAACCTCTGTCCGTCTTGATTTTCTATTAACAAAAAAGAAGCGATATTTTCGCTTCTACATTATTTAATACCAATATACACTCCACTTTGGATTTGGATCTTTGAATACGTTTTCTTCATATCCTTCTACATAGCTTATATTGCATGTGCTGTAACCTAACCCAAAATAAGGACTATTTTCATCGGACGAATTATATATTTCAAACGCCCAATTATTTGCTTCCTCTTGTGTGTCAAATATCGGTGATTGCATAGAGATAGGTAAACCTTGCTTTCTACCATCATATGTGATATGCGGAGCTGAAGGTGCTGGAGCAGGTGTTGACGGCTTTGCCTGGGAAGGAGCGGAACTCTGTGCTCCATTGGAACCGTGGGAGCTTCCGGTATTCGCAGTGCTGCTTCCTTGTCCTCCACTTGTCCCTGCATTTTGATTACCTGTAGATGGAGAGGATGTCTCTGATCGTTGTCCAGCATTATTGTTATTCTGGGCTGCTTCAGATTTCTGTCCTTCCGTAGTTGCCTTTTCTTTTTCCTTTACGATGACTTTGAATTTCTTCTCCGTCTTGTTTCCGTTCACATCAAATGCTTTTACAATGACTTCGTAAGTTCCGGCTTTCTTTGTGTTTAATTTTCCTTTATCAATGTAGTAGCCAGATTTTTTCGTTTCTTTATCGCTGTATTTCAGAGTACCATCTATAGGATCCTTTACTGATTTAACATTGTCTTTCAGATCAAGCTTATCACCTGCAGTGATCGTGACATTATCCTTCTTCAGTACAATTTCAGGTTTCTTCGTATCTTTAACTGTGACCTTGATTTCCTTTTCTATAGTCTTATCTCCATTACTGAATGTGACCTTCAGTGTCTGGTCTCCGAGTTTCTTCGCATTAAAATCCTGTACTTTATCTACTTTGATATTTTTATCAGATTTTTTTGCGTCAAAGAGTTTGTTGTTGTCGAGTTTATCTCCATATTCTATAGTCAGCTTATCTGCCGGTGTGACTTTTAAATCCTTGTTGCATCCTGTTAATACAAGTGCTGCCACTGCAGCGATACTTAGTAATTTCTTCATAATAGTTTCCCTCCACTTTTTATCTATTCTTAGTATATCACTATCGTAAGGTGATAACAATTACATATACCCTTCGATATCTCTTTTTATATTAAATTCCTATTTGTTGACCAAATGTATCATTTTCACTTGCGCCTATCATGTACCAGTGACTGGTACGATTGCCTTGCATTATTCTAGCTTTTTCTTTCCTATCTGTTATAATTATAAGCAGGTCGTATCCCACCTTGTAGCCGATCGTAGAGGCCTGATCCATGCATACAGTAGAACTTCTTTATTACATTTTACTCTCATGTTTCTACGATCGTCCAGAAGATGGGATATTGAGGAAAAGAATCTCGACTTTTTACAGTACTGACTGATTTTCACAATTTCATCTGTTTCCGAGAACGATGATGTATTCCGGGAACATTAGCATGATTTTCTCCGCTCCGTATGTTGATTCCTATGTTTATGCCGAGATATGGCTCATGACACCTTTTCATATGAATGTCCGAATGTACCAGTCACTGGTACATTTTTTTACATGATGATTGTATAAATCGATAAAACATTGTACATATACTTCTTTTTTTCTATTAACGTATATGTATTCACACACTACCGTATTTCATGTGCTATAATCTTATTGTTTCATATTTCCTATCCTGTAGCTGGCGGTAGAGAGTTGATTATCTAAGCAAAGTCATCCATATACCATGATTAGATTTATGATTACATTTCTCCCTTAACTCTCTACCGTCCACTTCAGGGTACATATGCAGACCTTATATCCTGCAGTCGGTGACAGATCGTCGATTTTGCCTGTTCTGATTCTGTCATCGACTAGAGGGTATAAGTTTCAGCTAATTCTCACTCATATAACAGAGTCTATATGAGTTTTTTACTTACTCTCCTTCGTGGTGGCTACGCTTCTCCGTATCTGCTTTTCCTAGCAGATAACAGAGGAAGGCAGATAGATTGATGACCAGAAATATGATCAGACTTCTTGCTTCTTCCATTTACCTATCTCCTTATGATATTTACGCCGTAGCTTATAATAGGTAGATAGAGATATATGTAACTGTTCAGCAGCATCTGTTGCTGTTATTTTATTTTTAGATTGCAGATATGCAAGCTTCAGGAATTTCTTACTACAGCGGATTGCAGGCCGCCCAGAATGGACACCATTCTGCTGCGCGTTCTGTATTCCGATACGCTGCTTCTCCCTGCGTGTCATTTCCTCTTCAAAGACGTGTTCACACGCTTGTATCAAACATACGAATGGTGCCAGCATTTCCTTATCGATTTCTTCAACAGGCAGTTGTTCATAGCACATCTTTGCATTTGGTAATGCTTTTGATAATTCTGTATAGGTTTCGATCCTCATGTGATTCCTCCTTTCACTGTAACCTCATCTATAAAAACCGATATACGTTCCTGTACCACTCACTGGTACATCCTCTTAGAAATTCGTCGTTAGATCCTTTTTTACGAATTCATCTAACGATACCTGAAAGAAATCAGCGAGCTTCAAAACTACTTCTATCCTCATATTCTCATCATGTTTCTTAGATAATATCTGAAGCGTATTCGTGTTGATACCTGTTTCTTTTGCAATTTTTCTAAAGGATAGATCTTCTCTAAATTTTAGATAATTAAAATTTTTTTGTAGATACATCATACTCATCCTTTCTGTTTTGAAAGCTGTAGCGAATTACACGACTATGATCTGTTGTAGAAGCCGGCAGAGAAACGGAACTGATGTCATCTCCTAGTAGAAAGGAGATGATGTTTATGGAATTTTTAATTTTGTAAATATAATCTTATTGATTATCAGGACTCTTATTGAGTTATATAAAATTTCTAAGAAGTAAGATATGATTCATATTAGTTTTTTGGTTTTCATAAGTATCAGTTCAAATTACAGTTCTTATCTCAAAATCCTTGAGATGTACAGACTGTAATCGTTCCTCTGTCGGCTTCTACAACAGATTTTTTGTACCACTCACTGGTACATATTTTGAATTATGTATTTTTCTCTAGATCTTCAAGATCTATTTTAACCAATTCATCTAGACTTACATTTAACAATTCAGCAAGTTTTACTACTATCTCGATACGCACATTATTTTGATCACCATTACTTACTATATTTATCGTTTCTGTACCACATTTGAGGAATGATCTGATATCTCGATAAGTAAGATTATTTTTCTTTTTTAAATAATTGAAGTTTTTTTGTAAATACATTTAAAATCCTCACTTTCCATGATATACTTTCTTAATGAACAAGTAATTGTTCATTTCTGCTGTTACAGTCGGTAGGGAATCTGGACAGATATCGTCTCCTGTAGAAAGGAGCCGATGATTATGGAATATTTTGATTACATAATTAAGATCTTAACAATAGTTTCTAGTATTCTCGCGATTTATAAATCTTATAAAGATTTATAATCTCGGTAGTAATGATTCACGTTGAGGCTCTGTCCATTTCCATAGCACTTATTTTACAGAAGATGAGGCTATGGTGATTCTCTGCCGACTGCAACAGCAGATTTTTTTGTACCAGTGACTGGTACGTTTATAATGACAATCCTATCCTCTCCATTTGAAAATACAAGTAAGAAACAGGTGTTTTCGTGATAGGCAGAGTAGACATGAGCCTTTTGTTTTCCCTTACGATATAGAACCTTTTCCAGAATTTCATATGCACGTACTCCTTTCTTTGATGTACCAGTCACTGGTACACTTGATCTTCCGTTGTTTACTGAGATATAGAGGGATATGGATAAACGATTGGTTCCATAGCTTTCGACAGAGATTTACATATCGAAAATAGAATGAAGATAAGGAATATATGATAAAGGATATCTATGTTTCCAATATCTGCTATGAATAGATATACGACACCACTGATCGGCAGATAGGGGAGCATACGAAGGTATTTATCTATATTGGTAGATTTCTTTGTACACATCCACTTCGTGCATTCTATCAAGGCGATGATCACCGTGAAGCAAACAAACAACGCACGACAGACTTCGAATGAGAACATGTACGTTTCTTTGCCGAATGGTGGGTCCATGACGATCTGCCACATGATCTTCATGAGCAGATAATTCATCGCAAGGTGTGCGATCGTTTTGCTTATGTTGACCATATGCAAAGCAACTTCATAGTTTCTTCTTTTCCTTTCAGATATCTGAGCGATCAGCTCTTTTCGGTCCACTGCGTATAGCTCTCGTATGATCGTGGCCACATCGATCGCTACACTTACGATTGCTTTTTTTATCCTGCAGGATATATCCGTTCTGCGATTTTTCATTTCTCCTCCTTATGTGTCCCCATGTTGTGCACGACCTTGTACCAGTCACTGGTACAAAGATATAGGAATTACGCCTCTTCACAGACCAGACCTAATCCTTTCATCAATGTATCGATCTCTCGTTGGATCTTTTGAAACTGTGCATATTCATCACGGAATTCGACTCCATGGAGTTTCGACTCCAGTTTATCCATGTTATTGACGATATCCGTCATGATATCTTCGATCGTTTCAACAGGGATCGTATCTGTTATGCTGTCCCATGCTTCACTTTCTAAGGCTTCATCATCCTCCGTATCCTTCCTTGGATCTACATCCTCTATATCGATTTCTTGGATTTCGTCGTGTTCATCATAATAGAGCTGCTTTTCGATTGGCTGCTCTTCCGCATGCTTTGCTTCTTTGTAGGACTCCACCGCTTTCTTACTGTAGGTATCATGTTCGTTTAGAAATCGGCGTTGTTCTTCTTCATCCAGATCCACCAGTGTCGCGGCGGCATCCAGAGGCAGTTCTTCTTTCCGGATGCTTTCTCTGACTTCCTCTGATGCATGATTCAGGATCTTCTCATAATTGGCTACCTGGGATTTCTTCAGCCCCATCTCACTTGCGATGATTGCCTGGATACGCCCCGGGATGTTTTCGCCGGCCTCCTTCTTTGCTTTGTATATCTCTTTCAGTTCCTCGACAGCTTCCAGTTTTTCGGCATTCGTCAACGGATCATTTTCCATATTATTGAGGATCAGCCGTTTCCGTGCGTCTATATCACTCATCGTCAAGACCTTACAGGGGATATATTCGTAGGTCATATCTCCATGTTCGATATTCCGCAAGATCGCAGAATATCGGCGTTCCCCTCCGATCAGTTCTACTTCGTATCTGTCATTTTCTATCTTTCGCACCAGAAGGTTGTTTTCCAGACCGTCCTCCTGGATATCTTCAGCCAATTCATCGATTCTTCTTAATTCGCGATTCCGTTGCGGTCGCTTTATCTTCGTGTAATGGATATTCATGATGTGATTGTCAAAGCCCAGTTTTTTCCCTGCAGAGCTTTGCATGAACTCCCCGAGGATGCTTTTCTTCGCCATATCATATTACCTCCAGTATTTCTTTTGTGAGCCTTTCGTAGTCTCTGGCAGCCTTCGATGTATACCGGTAGCGATAAGAGAGCGGCGCATGATGCTGCCTTGCTCTTCGGACTGGTATCCGATTCTCCCGGATATAGGTGTCGAAGCATAATGTTCCGATATCCTCTTTCAAAGCTGTAAATAGATTCTCTGCATATTTGCTTCTGTCCACCATCGTTGCCAGGACCCTGCAGCGGATGCTTTCCCCAAACAATGCCATCAGTTCCTGGATTGTCGTCATGACGCCTCTCATAGAATCGTCTTCCAGCAGGGTTGGGATGATGACCAGGTCACTGATTTTAAGTATTTCTGCGGTGAGCTTATTGAAATAGGGCGATGTGTCGATGATGATGTGATCATAATCCTCTCGGATTGGTAATACCTGTTTTATCAAGATATCGTCCTGTATCTCTGTACTGGCAAGATAATCATTACCCGGCAGGATATCCAGATCTTTGAACCTTGTTTTGTAGATACACTTCCGTACCGGCATCCATTCCAGCATCCCAATGACGGTGCGGCTATACTTTCTACTCGTCAGCCCTTCGGTCGCATTGCACTGTGGATCCAGATCGATGAGCAGCACCCGCTTACTTTTCAGTGTGAGGTCATATGCTAGATTCTTAGCAGTCGTTGTCTTTCCACTGCCGCCTTTTCTGTTTGTTATTGCGATGATCTTATTCATTTCTGTTTCTCCTCTTTACGTTTTTGTTTTCGTTTTCGTTGTACCAGTGAGTGGTACCGCTAGACCCGTTTCTCTATTTCTATGAATTGCAGCAGCTTCTTGCTGTTCTTCTTTTTGGAAGGGGTCACCCTACTTTCTTCCACGATGATATAATCCTCCCGGATCTTCTTTAGAAGCTGTGTCCTTTCACTTTCGTGTACGAATTCTAACCGCAGGATCATCATGTCCTATCTCCCGCAAAACGTGGTACGAAGTATCCGAAATCATGTGATGGGAAATCATCCCGGACGATGTGATTCCGGATGCCGCAAACATCATGTACGAAGTTGAAATCATCTGCGGCCAATAAGTCATCCCAACGTACGTGGAATGTCTCGTCTGCACTTTCAAGATCCATCATGATACCGAGAAGATCCTCCTCCATCTGTATGATCTGCATCTCCTTTGCACGCTCTATGATTTCTTCATATACTGTCGTTGTTTTCATGTGTGTGAAACCTCCTTATTCCTTATCCCATAGACCCAGCTCTTGCGCTTTCGCTTCTTTCTCTGCTTTTTGCAATCTGTCGGTATATGTATACTCATCGTATAGGTACGCTACTTTGGCGTATCCCTTTCGTATGAGCTGTTCCTGCAATAACTTATCATCCACGAATACCCAGGCTAGATTTCTTCCATACTTATCGGTCTTTTCTTTTTCATATTCCAAACGGATCTCTTTTGCGCTGCTGAGGGCATCACATGTATATCGGCTTGCTTCTTTGCCATAGGGTTGTACCGGCGTGTTTGGCTTTTTCGTCTCCGGTGTATCGATGGCTAGGAATCGCACCGTCGTATCTTGCCCATCGATCATGAAATGGGCGGTATCGCCATCCGTACATTTTGTCAGCTTCACGCCTTTCTGTTCCAATGGCTGCAGTTTCTTCAACCCGGGTAATGCAGCTGAGAGTATGATTGCCGATACGATGATGATACGTCTGATATGTTTTTTCATTTCCGTTTTTCCTTTCTTCCGTTTCCATCTCATCCTTCATTGATGGCTTCATGACATATGGTCCCGTTCTATTCATGACGCTTTCACCTCTTCCAAGCATCTTGGAAGGTTTCCCACATGAAGTGATAGACATTATGCAATCCTTTTTGTCGGATCCATTTCTGCATTTCGATATGCTGTGCATATCCGACACAGCCTTGATGTAAGTAGCACAACATATGAAATACAGCTGTTATCTTATGTTTCCGCATAGGCATCTGACGAGGTAGGTCGTTCCGCTTTTTCCTTCCCCGCTATGATCGATCGTGAGGAACTCACAAACGTAACCCTCTTCCTGTAGGAGGGGCAATAATTCATCTCCGAGTTCTTTTGCGACCTTCCTTCCGATGGCACAATTGCCGTATCTTTTCAAATGTGATAGTACCCATGCAGGGATCCTTCCTGTTTTTGATTGCTTCATATCACACTACCTCCTTCTCCTGTTTCATCCAGTTCGAACAGTGACTCACTCATAACAGAAATTTCCAAGGATCTCACGCAGTATCGCTTCCAGACGATATATATCCCTCGTCATCTTTATCTGCACATAGTCGATACTGTCGTCTTGTTTGGGCAGTCGTTTGAAACATTCTCGCAGGTGATACTGTAATTCCTGTTGATGTTCTTTCGTATAGCTGCGTAGGCGAGTTTCCACATCCTTCCACGAGATCTTTTCATATGTACAGACACGTTCCAGATCATTACAGCTGTTTCCGTATCCACCATCAAATTCGATACCATCATGTTTGTTGATAAAAAAGTGTACACACTCATGATTTCGATCTTCCAAGATCACGCCATCCTCTACCATCGTTGCTTTTATCCATTCAAAGTAAAGAGGAACATACCGGAAAGCTTCCTGTATGCAGCGCTTCTGCGCACCCGATTCCGCGTGTTGGAGTGCTTCGGCTTCTGTCAATGGGGTCGTATGATGCGGGTATAACGCCTCATTGCGTCGCTGATACCACTGTTGTGCTGCTTCCGTCTCATCATCTCCTCCACGATGCTCATCGGAAGAGACCAAGTCGTATACGAAGGATTCCAGGAGTTCGGAGACCAACTGATCGTGCTGTGCTGCAGCTTTTACGAGCTGTTCTGCCTCTGTTGCTGTAAGTCTTAGTTTTATACTGTATTCTTTCATGTTCTTGTCCTTTCTTTCGTTTTCGTCAGCAAGGGGATGCCCCTCGAAAAGATATCGATTGGGGGAAAATTATCGTTGTAATATCCTCCTGAAACACCCCTGCACATATATCTCAATGCTGCCTATTTTTTTGCAACTCCTTCATCTCTGCGCATCCGAGAACATGCGTCACGGCTTGATTTCAGCCGTTTTAGGAGTTGTTTCCTCGATATCTGTTACAGGCGTACCTGCTAAAATAACGTATTTCTATGGCCCTCGTTTCCGCTTGTGTTTAGGTCACGGACACATCCAGATCACGCACTAGGTAATCCAGGGCAGTCTGTGCATACCCCATCCATTTTTCAAGCTGTTGCTGCCTTTGATAGGTGAGGCGTAGCCGATAGTCATCGGTTTCTTTTCTTTCCTTCAGCCTATCCATGTAATCTTTTAATAAGATCTTGAATCTGGAGGGATTCTGCTTGATATGCTGCAGGTCCCTCGTGACTTGAGATCTGTCGACCGCAAGGATATCGGCGATATCCTTGTTCTTCAGATGATGTACGTTCTTCAGTTCACATACTCTCGTTCTCCTTTCCAGGATCTCCTGCTGTTTGGGTGTTAGATTCGTCAGTGTATTCTTGCGTTTCCTTTTGGCATACTCTGATTTCTTCAACCATTTCCGTTTGAGCACTTTTAGTTTTTTCTGCTCAGTCATCGTGATGTTCAATTTTGCGATGATCTTCGCGATCGAACATTTGTGTCTCCCCGGTGATGGCCTGCAAACAGTTTCCACTTCCTTTTCAGACAAGGGCTGATGCATCTCCTTATTCAGCTCCATAGCAAGGTCGACCGATTCCTTGATCGTATATCCCGACCAGACGGCTCTTTCTCTTACAAGATATAGCAGCATCTCTCGGTATCCTTCATACTGGCCGTTATGATTCCTTAGGATGATCAGCTTTCGCATGTCTTCATAGAAATCTTTAAAATAAGGTTTCCTTGCCGATATGTCCTTTTTCACTTCCTTCTCCGGCTTTTTCTTCTTTTCCTTTTTCTTCAGCCGATGTTGCTTGACCTCCTCCTGTGACCAGGGGAGCATTTCAATGAAATCCTGGATACGGTAATCCGTATCCTCATACTGCAGAATCCTTACTTGTCTTCCGGATTTACTGTTGATCGTGCCGGGTAGTCGTATCACCTGCGTGATGAGCATCGCACCGGCATCGATACATAATTCTTCAAAACGAATATAGAACTCCTTCATGATGGCTCTGTACAGACCTTCCATATGGTAAGAACAATGCTGGAATGCATAGATGACATAAAGACCACGACCGGAATCCATGACAGCAGTCGGAGGGAAGGGAAGCTTGTCCTTAATCTTCTTTTTATAAAATCTTTCAGCTTCCCAGTCCATAAACCTGTCATCCTTGTAATAGTCAAAATCCAATACCATAGCATTGATATGTCTGACATTACTGCCGGCTTTCTCAGGCTTATAAAAGCTATTGAGTGAATAATAGACATCTTCCGCTTGAGTGAACATCATTTCTTCACATTGGTCCAGAAAGATAGAGGTCTGCAGCATATGATCATACATACATCGTTTTCCTTTATCCATCCGGATATGTTCGCAATCCTTCAGCAAGGCTTTTGCGCCGGCCGGAGTGATATGCAGCTGATTTACAGCCGTTTGCATATCCATACCTTTACATAAAAGAGACATCAGTTCTTCCGATCGTTCATACCTCGATTTTTCTTCCCAAGTGGTGAGGATGGAGGAATAACAGGTATCATCAGCACCGGCATGGATCTTTTTGATGAGATCGATTGCTTCCATATCTATTTCCCACTGTTCTGTCCGATTTTATAAGCTGCAGTACAGGCAATGATTACACCGAGACATATCAGTATAAATGAGTGTAAATTGAATTCATCCTGCAACAATGCAAGAAAGAATGTCTCCATCACTGTTATCACATATAAAGGAAAAGTATTGTACAATGTTTCTTCATTTGTTTTTGAAATCATTCTTGGTTTGAAAAAGATATTTCTCTTCGCCATGTTATCTACTCCTCACTTTTCTCTTTGTTTTTTAACCTTCCAATTCATCTCTTTGCATATCAATTCAGATACATCAACATGCACTCCTTGTTTCTCCAGTTGTTTCATTGCTTCGTTGATGATCCGTAAAGTAGGGGAGTATTTTAGCAATGACAAGGAGTCTGCTTTAAGTAGAACACCATCATCAAATATGTATTCCAGTATAGGTGTGTTAGCAACAGCAAGTACACAGATCCTAACTACGGCGGCTTCCGGAATAGCAACACGAGCTGCGAGCTGTCTTATCTGTTCATATTCTTTACTCGTAACATAATAGTGGTATTGCTTTCTTCTTTCTTTTGTGGTTTCCATGCTTTCCTCCTTTTTTCAGATAGAAATAAAAAAAGCACTGTATACAGATGTAATAGTCTGTTTACAGTGCTTCTTATAGTAACTTTTCCCAATTTTATGAAAAAAGTCGAACTCTATTAAGATATGAAGTTCGACTGAATTTGTCATGGTGGAGCGTATCGGGATCGAACCGATGACCCCCTGCGTGCAAAGCAGGTGCTCTCCCAGCTGAGCTAACACCCCATCTCGATTGCTTAATAAATATATCATGCAGCAGATAGCCTTGTCAATGCTTTTTTTGATTTTTTTGATAAAATGATAAACGGAATCGTATCGATTACCAAGGGAATCCCTGAAAGTCAAAGCAATCCTTCACTTGCAAGGAAGCTTTGTTTTTTTGTTTTTATCTATATGCTCTATCATTTAATAAAAGCAGTTTTTCACATAAAGTTATTATGGATTACTTGAAGCTTTGATTTAATTTTTTATTTCCTCCAGTGTATGACAGTAAACATAAGGCTGAAGATTTGTTCAATCTGCTCTGCTGTAAGGTATACAGCCGCGGTAAGCGGATATCATGAAACTTGGTTTCCGACTGTCGGCTTCGAAAGTAACATGAGCCTTCCACTCTGCTTTTTTGATTCCTCTTTTTCCCTTCCTCTCTACTTTCTGCTTAAAACCTTTTATGATTCCTTCTTCCATCCCCTCTTCAAAGCTGTCCTTAAAGCCATAGCGGTAACGTGTATGCAAAGGCAGGTATGTAATCTGCATTCATAAGCATACAGCTTCCATGCTTTACACGATTCGTGATAGTTTGGCTACCATCCAGTCAGTGTGTTCCCTGCAAGACGGTCAACTGTAAATAAGCAGACTGCATGCTTATGATATATCCGTAAAAAGAATAGGGGATTGCAAGCGAAAGAGAAATCGTCTAAAATATAAGAAAACTTTTGAGGGGTGATGTTGTATGAAAATAGCAAAGGAGGCACTGCGGCTCAGCTTTCCTGTGATGGTCGGCTATGTATTCCTGGGAATCGCTTTCGGTATTCTCTGCCAGCAGCAGGGCTATTCCATGCTCTGGGCGTTTTTGATCAGTCTGAGTGTGTATGCCGGAAGTATGCAGTTTGTTTTACTGACATTCTTTCATGCCGGATTTTCACTTGTGGAGGTAGCACTGGTTACACTTACCGTAAATGCAAGGCAGCTGTTTTATGGTCTTTCATTTCTGAAGAGCTTTCCGGCGATGGGAAAGAAACGCTGGTATATGATGTTTTCCCTGACAGATGAAACCTATTCCTTATTGTGTGCAATTCCGAATAAGGAAAACAGAGAGGGGAAACAGCTGATGTTCTGTATATCGTTATTTGATCAGCTGTATTGGATAATAGGTTCCGTACTCGGTGCAACCATCGGCTCTCTGCTCGCCTTTGATACCACGGGAATCGATTTTGCAATGACGGCTTTGTTTACTGTCATCTTTGTGGAGCAGTGGCTGGCAGCGAAGCAGCATGGTGCTGTCTATATCGCAATAGCCGCGATTCTCATTTCCACTGCACTGTTTCAGTTATCTAACTTTCTGCTGCCGGCGCTCATACTGCTGGTCATTCTGCTTGTCATCTTTCAGGACAAGGTGGAAAAAAAGGAGGATGCATCATGATAGGTATTACGGATAGCCTGCTGATTATCGCAGTTGCGGCGGTTTGCACCTTTCTGACACGTGCGCTTCCCTTTATGATATTCAAGAACGCAGAAGCACTCCCGCGGAAGATTGTATATCTGGGGAATGTGCTGCCTATGGCGATCATGCTCTGTCTGATTGTCTACTGTGTACGCAATACGAGTTTTTTTCAATATCCGTACGGTCTGCCGGAGCTGCTGGGAATCGGGAGTGTCGTACTTCTTCATGTGTGGAAACGCAATAATATGATCAGTATCATCGGAGGAACCCTGCTTTATATGGTGCTGGTACAGCTGGTGTTTGTATAGCTTTGAAGGATGCTTTGAACCAACTAAAAACGTAATGATAAGGAAAGGCGTGTTCCGTATTGATGAATTCTGTACAGGGACACCCTTTTTCTGTGAAACAGTGAAAGCTGTGTGTGCTTTAGAAATGGGACACAGACACATCACATTTTACAGTTATAAGCCGCAGATCTTCAGGGAAATTTCTTATACCGCGCTTTGTTTACGCAGTTTTACCACACAGAGCAGTCTGATCTTTTGGCTTCTGGATATCCGTCACGGTATGAAAATTCTGTCAGGTAACGAAGCACGGTGTCAGGGTGCTGAGCAAGTATGAAAAACTCAAATAAAAAAAGCCATGACAATCATCATGGCCGGCACACAGATGCAAAGAAGGCGTCATATTGTTCCTTGAATACCGAATCCTTCAGTGTAATGTAATTAAATTCATGGAGAATATGGAAATCATACAGGTCGATCACTTCCAGTTCTCCTTTTTCTATCTCTTCTCTTGCGGCGGCTTCATACAGAAAGCTGATTCCCTGATTGTTTCTGACGAGCGTTTTGATAGCCTGTACATTGCCGATTTCAATCACCCTCTGAAAGGAGGCAATGGATAAATTGATTTCCTGCATGCCGCGCTCCAGTATTTCTCTGGTACCACTGCCATCTTCCCGAACAATCAGTGTTTCCTGCACCAGATCCTTCAAACAGCGTACCTCCTTTTGCAAGGTATAATGCTTTCCTTTTACCGCGACATAGCGCTCCTGCGACAGCAGCTTCCAGTCATAGGTCTGCTTTGGAAAATATCCCTCAACAAAGGCGAAGCCGATATCCCCGCTGTTCAGCATCTGTAAAAGGGTTGCTGTGTTTTCCACAATCATGCACAAAGAGGTCTCCTTATGCTCAGCGAGAAAGCTGTTTAAGCGCTGTGGCAGGATAAACTCCCCAATCGTCAGCGTGGCACCAAAGCGCAGGGCGGGTGTTTTCTGATTCTGCTTCAGCAGACTGCGGATCATTTTCTCATCCGCAACCATGGTACGCACTTTCTCAGCCAGCAGCTTACCCTGAGCCGTCAGATTCAACTGCTTTCCGTCATAAAAAAACAATTTGCAGTCATATTCCTTTTCCATATATTTGATATGCTGCGAAACCGCAGGCTGTGTAATGCATAAGATATCCGCAGCCTTCGTATAATTTAATGTTTCAGACAGCGTAAGGAATGTATATAAACGAAAATCCAGCATGTTCTCATCTCCCAATTTCTGTAAGGTAAGTATACCACGAATAAAAGAAGAGCGAAAGAAAAACAGGTGTCTTTAATATGTGTACAGATGTACTTGTTTTGTTTACGTTGAGAAAACTCTTTCATAAATGTTACATCAATTTTTCATTTTAACTTTCATTTTATTTCATTTGTGCTATAATAGTGCTTACTAACAGAAAAACATGCTGTTGGATGAAGTATAAGAGGAAAGGAAGGTGCCTGATTATGGCCGAAAACAGAATTTACAATTTTTCAGCTGGTCCATCCATGCTGCCACTGGAGGTGTTGAAAAAAGCGCAATCGCAGATGCTGAATTACGAGGAAAGTGGCATGTCGGTTATGGAAATGAGTCATCGATCCAAAGCCTATGATGCGATAATTACAAAAACACAGGAACGAATGCGTTCCATCATGAATATACCGGATAACTATAAGGTTTTGTTCCTGCAGGGAGGAGCAACCTCTCAGTTTTCCATGGTTCCCCTGAATCTGCTGCAGAAGGGTACGGCAGATTATATCGTGACCGGATATTTTGCAAATAAGGCGTATGCGGAAGCAAAAAAATACGGGGAAATCGTTCTTGCAGGCTCCAGCAAGGATGCGGATTATTCCTATATACCCGCACAGCAGGAGCTGCAGCTGAATAAGGATGCAGATTATGTATATCTGTGTGCGAACAATACGATTTACGGTACCGAATGGAAATATGTTCCGGAAACGAACGGTGTGCCGATTGTTGCCGATATGTCCAGTGACATTCTGTCCAAGCCGGTGGATGTATCCAAATTCGGCATCATTTTTGCCGGAGCACAGAAAAATATGGGGTGTGCCGGTCTGACAGTCGCAATCGTTCGTGAAGATTTGATCGGATATGCAAAGGATTTCACACCGGTGATGATGGACTATGCTCCCCTTGCCGACAAGGATTCCATGTACAACACACCGCCGACCTATGCAATTTATATTTTGGGGCTGGTGCTGGAATGGATTGAACAAATGGGCGGACTCGAGGTCATGCAGAAGCGAAATGAAGAAAAGGCGAAGCTGCTGTATGACTATCTGGATAACAGTGCTTTCTATACAACCACCGTACGCAGGGAGGATCGCTCTTTGATGAATGTAACCTTCCGTGCACCGAATGCAGAGCTGGATGCGTTGTTTGCCAAGGAAAGTGCCGCAGCCGGTATGAGCAATCTGAAGGGGCACCGTGCAGTTGGCGGAATGCGTGCATCTATCTACAATGCCATGCCGCTGGAGGGTGTGCAGACACTGATTGCATTTATGAAAAAATTTGAAGAGGAACATAAATAAGGGAGATAATTATGAAAATAAAGCTGTTTAATAAAATTGCGGATGCCGGAATCAATCAGTTTGATCCGATTGCATATGAATTTTCTGAGGATTTTGACACGTATGATGCCATTATGGTGCGTAGTGCGAAGCTGCACGATGTGGAATTTCCCGCCGATCTGAAATGTATAGCCAGAGCCGGAGCAGGGGTAAACAACATACCGCTGGATCGCTGCAGTGAACAGGGAATTGTCGTTTTCAATACGCCGGGGGCCAATGCCAATGCCGTGAAGGAGCTGGTAATGGCAGGACTGCTGATGTCCTCCCGTAAGATTACAAAGGGCATCGAATGGGTCAAGACTCTGGAGGGTGACGATATTTCCAAGGCTGTGGAAAAAGGAAAAAGCAATTTTGTCGGTCCGGAAATTGCAGGTAAAAAGCTGGGCGTTATCGGACTTGGTGCGATTGGCGTACTGGTTGCCAATGCCGCAGCCGCCATGGATATGGAGGTTTTCGGATATGATCCGTTCATCTCTGTAAAAGCCGCCTGGACCTTAAAGGCAAGGGTGCACCATGTACAGAATCTGAAGCAGATTTTTGAGGAATGCGATTATATAACCGTACACGTTCCATTCAGTGATAAAACCGCAAATATCATTGATGCGGAAGCGATTGCGGCAATGAAGAGCGATGTGCGTGTGCTGAATTTTGCACGCGGCGGTCTGATCGATGATGAGGCGATGATGAAGGCGATGGATGAAGGAAAGATTGCAGCCTATGTAACGGATTTCCCGACAAAGGAGCTGTTGCAATATGAACAGGTGATCGGAGTTCCTCACCTTGGGGCCTCCACTCCGGAAAGTGAAGAAAACTGTGCGGTTATGGCTGCCAATGAAATCATGGAGTATCTGGAAACGGGAAATATTACCCATTCTGTGAATCTTCCGGATATGCAGCTTGCACAGGAATGCAAATACAGAATCTGCATTATCAATAAGAATGTGCCGAATGTGGTCGGTGCCATTACCACGGCACTTGCCAATGTCGGTGTGAATATCGAAAATATGGCAAATAAGGGGAAAAAGGATTATGCATATATGATCCTTGATACCAATGATGAAGTCAGTGAAGAACTGATGGAACGACTGCGCAGCCGGGAAGGCATTATCAATGCGCGTTTGATTACTGCAAAGGCATAACGCAACGAAAAGCACCTCAATGAAATGAACCCCAAAGCTTGAACAGTCAAAGGAAAGGGATTCGCTTCACAAGGTGCCTTTTTTTTAGTTTCTTTTAAAAGGTATAAACAGAAAAAAATATGATTTTCGTTACAGGAGATGTCAGTACAGACTATCGATGACCTCACTGTAAGCTTTCATAGGCTGTCAAAGTATACAGGGAGTGTAGCATACTGGAGATGACGTTCGCTGATTACAGGAGATATCCTGCTGATAGCAGCTGCTTTTCCATACGAATTGCTGATGAGCTTGCTTGCTTTTCTTATTATATATACAGATTATCTTTTATGTACAGGTTATCGTCTCATTGCCAGTCACCCTGATTTGAAAAATATTAGAAATTTTCAGAGAATTCTGATATAATTCTATGTATTTGTTTAGGATCGTGCAAAGGAGGAATTCGATGCGTTCTTTGATCATTGCGGAAAAGCCGGAGCTGGGTAGAGCGATTGCGGCTGCGATTGACGGCAGCGGTAAGGAAGTCCGCGGCGTCATACGTAAGCAGAATGTCATTATCACCTGGGCATACGGACACCTTCTGCGCCTGTGTGAACCGGATGAGTATGATGGGAAATATAAAAAATGGAAAAAAGAGGATCTTCCGATCTGCTTTGAAAACTGGAAGCTGGTTCCCGATGGAAATAAAAAGGACCGTGTGGAACAGATTATGGCACTGATGCAGGAGTGTGACCAGATCATCCATGCAGGTGACCCGGATGATGAGGGACAGTTTCTGATTGACGAAATTCTGGATTACGCACAAAATGAAAAGCCGGTCAAACGGGTATATATCAATGACAATACGCCGGCAAATATCAAAAAGGCCTTTCATGATCTGATCGATAATGATGAAAAACTGCGTGCTGTGGGTAGAAGCGCCTATGCCCGTGCAGTTGCGGATTATGTAGTGGGAATCAATTATTCCCGCCTGTTTTCCCTGCTTTTGCGAAGAAAAGGCATGAGCGTGGGACGTGTGCAGAGTCCAACGCTGGGATTGATCGTCATGCGTGATGAGGCCATTGATCATCATGTGAAGCAGAAATATTATGAGCTGCATACCGGTGGACATATCGCAGAGCCCGATACATCCATCCGCTTTCAGCTGAAGCCGAAAAGTGATCTGCTGGATGATGGAAAGCATATTCTGCATCGCAATATCATGGAGGATATGGAACGTGATATCATGGCCAAGCCGGATCAGAAGGTGAAAATCGATGAGAAATTCATGGATGTGAAGCCGCCGCTGCCCTTTAACCTTGCGAAGCTGCAGGCACATATGAATGCCAGATATGGCTTTGATCTGAGCAAAACGGACCAGATTACCCAGACACTGCGTGACCGCTATCAGGCCATTACCTATAATCGAAGTGACTCTCAGTATTTAAAGGAAGAGCATTTTCAGGAGGCTGACAAGGTGCTGCCGCATGTCATGAGCAAGCTGAATGAGCAGTATCCGGTGGATTACAAGCTGCATTCCGAATGCTTTAACGACAAATATGTGACGGCACATCATGCCATTATTCCAACCATGTCGGATTTCAATATCGCGCAGCTGCTTCCGGATGAGCGAAGGGTGTATGAGGAAATCTGCCGGTACTACATCATGCAGTTTCTGCCGCCGATTCGTAAACGGCAGCTGAGTGCGATAATCAAAACGGAATATGGGGATTTGCGAGCGACCAGTACCTATGTGCTGGATGAGGGCTATAAGAAATATTTTACGCCGGAGAAGGAGGACAGCCAGGAGGAGGAAGAGGATGACAGCCGCTTCGATTTGCCGAAGGGCACCTATCCGATACAGCTGGTAAGCAGTGAACTACAGGAAAAGGAAACCAATCCGCCGAAGCGCTATACCCAAGCCAGTCTGATCCGGGATATGACCAGTATTGCCAAATATGTACAGGATAAGGAAATCAAGGATATTCTGAAGAAGAAGGATAAGGATAAAAAGGGAGAGAACGGATCGATCGGAACAAGTGCGACCCGCTCACAGATCGTGGAGACGCTGATCAAACGCCGGTATGTGGAAATGAAGGGGAAAAACATTATCTCTACTCAGCTGGGAAAGGACTTTTACCACCTGCTGCCGGAGGAGATCAAAAAGCCGGATCTGACCGCAAAATGGTGGGTGATTCAGGAGGATATCAAGGAAGGCAATGCCGATGTGAAAACCCTGGTGGACAGTGTGCTGGAAGCCTTTGTGCCGCATTTGAAAAAGGATTACTCCCATCTTCGTGTATCCGGTGAGGTGGAAATCGACGATGATCGCAAGGCGGTCGGTATCTGTCCTGTCTGTGGGAATAAAATTGTTGAAAACAGCAAGGGCTTTGGCTGTGTGAATTATCGCAACGGCTGTAAATTCGCTTTGTGGAAGGAGGACCGTTTTTTTCAGTCGATTGAAAAAGAGGTAACCCTACCCATGGCGGAAAAGCTGTTGAAGGATAAATATTGCCTGGTGAAGCTGAAAGAGGGCGAGCAGGAAATCATTAAGGTGCTGCAGCTGGGTGTCAGAAACGGACGGGCAGTCTACCGTCTGGTGGATGTGCCGAAAAAGGATACGTCCGCAAAACAGTCCGATGCAGAAGCAGCCCTTCATGCGGAGCAGAAGAAGACATAAAAAAATTCCCACAATCTCATAAAGAGAATGGGAATTTTTTTTCTTATACCATTGTATAAGTTCTACAGAGCCGAACAGATACTACTGTTCTTCGTAGTAGCATCCTTCTTCCTGTGAAGGAGGAAAACGTCTGCCCTTTTCAACGTCTACGTCACCGTACATTTCATTGCCATCTTTGTCATAGCATGTGTATTTGCCGGTTTTTTCGCAGTTCATTCCTGGGCGGTATTTCTTCTGTGCCATTTCTAACACCTCCTGATAGTAGTATGGGAAAAGCTTATGAATCTTATACATAAACATTGTTTTTTTATTGAAACTTGGTAAAATGAATGTAGATGGAGGATATGCGTATGAAAATTCTGGCTAGTGATTATGATGGGACTCTTCGAACAGAGGAGCTGGTTGATATAAATGATGTCCATGCGATACATGAATTTCGTGCAGCGGGAAACATGTTCGGTCTGGTTACGGGAAGAAGTATGGAGTCCATACAGACGGAGATTCAAAAAAATAAGATAGAATTTGATTTCATTGTGGCAAATAACGGCGGTGTGATCTATGACCGTGATTTTCAACGTCTGCAGGTGCTGTATATGGATTTCAACAAGGCGCTGGATATCATCGCATATATCAAAACCCTGGATTGTGTATCGTATGTTATCAATGACGGCTTCCACCGGTTTAAATTTTCCGTGGATGAGAATCAGATTGATCATAAATACGGCAATATGCCGGATACAAACGAGCATGAGGAGGAGGTATTGGACCGCGGGAAGATATCCCAGCTGGTTGTTTCCCTGAACGACACCATGCTTGCGGAGGAGATCAGTCATTACATCAATACGAACTTTAAGGGCTATGCTGTTGCCTATGTGAATGTGAACTGTGTGGATATCGTGCCGGAGGGTGTTTCCAAGGCAGAGGGACTGTATTTCATCGAACAGCATCTTGGTCTGGAGCATGATGCCATCTATGCCATCGGAGACTCCTTTAATGATATTCCCATGATTGAGGAATTTCACGGCTGTGCCATGATGCATGCAAGAAGTGCAATCGTGGAGCCGGCAGAGCATGTGTTTATCAGTATTGAGGAATGCATTGCATTTCTGATGAAGCTGTAACAAGAAGACAGCGGCAGGAGCTTTCTTTATATTATATATAAGACAATTGCTTGCATCTGAAAGGGCATCTCATATGCTCTTTTTTTGTGGACTATGGATGATGTTATAGGATTGATACTGTGCAATCTCTGCCTTTACAGCGTAAAAATATAGCAGGGGGAAGACGGTATGATCTGCATTTCTCAATTTGACAATAAAACTTGTACCTATGCTAAATACCCATATGTAGGTTATGAAAATGTATATGTAACTTTCCTAGTGGAATAGGAATGCATATATGCATGCATAGAGATGCTTCTGCCTTCACGATTCCTGTTGACTCTCCACTACCTTGTGGTACAATATAGATGAAGGAAGTACCTTGTGTCGTAAAGTAGAGGTGAGTCCATGTACGATAAAACACAGCTCATGCGAGGGAGTCTGGAGGGCTGTATCCTGAAAATCATTGAACAGCATATGACCTATGGCTATGAAATCCTCATGAATATGAAGGAAGCCGGCTGGATTGATGTCACAGAAGGAACGCTGTATCCGATTTTGCTGCGGCTGGAAAAGCTGCACTATATCCGTGCGGAAAAAAGGGATTCTCCACTGGGACCCAGGCGCAAATATTATCAGATCACAGCAGAAGGCCGCGTGTATCTTCGGGATTTTTATACGGAATGGAGTAAGCTGGCAAAAACGATCGACAAGCTGTTTGAAGGAGGTGTGAACGATGACCGGTAATGAATATAACGACAAAGCAAATCTCAACCATGAATACATGATCGTATATCAGGATATGCTGCGCTATCTGAGCAGTAAGGACATTTCCCTGCTGGTCGCAAGGGATATTCGAGACGATATTCTGGCTATGGCACTGGAAAGTCAAACGCGCGGACTCAAGGTAGAGGAGGCATTTGGCGATTATCAGAAATTTTGTGATGCCGTCTGTGCGAATGCGGTACAGGAAACACGGCTGGAAAAGCTGCTGCGCTGGTGGAGGCTGCTGTCCTCCCTTTTGGTATTGTGGGCGCTGCTTGATGTTATCGGAATCGGAATCGATGAGAGCGAATATGTGAAAAACGGTATGCTGTTTGTGTCATGGAAGACCATCATGTTTTATATCATGCTCATTCTAGGAAGCACTGTGCTAGTACAATGGCATAACCGGCGCAGCTTTCATCGTATTCTGGGCGCATGGTACACATATTTGATCGCATATGGCGTTTTAGCTGTGGGTTTCAAATTTGTTCTCTACCTACTCAGTTCCTGCTTTCATGTTTCCACAGGGATGCTTTCCATACCACTGTGGCTGCTTGCGCTTCTGGCGATTAGCTGTATTCTATCCTGGATTGCCTATCATTTTCTATTAGAAAAGCAGTTTCGTTTATATCGGGGGATGCAGGAGGAAGCGTAACGCTGCACAACCTCAAGCCATGCGTGAATTGCTGCATGTCAATATGTATGACAGCAGGAGTATGTATCCAAAGAAAAAAGGGTACGCTTTCTGGTGGATACGCAAAGCTTAAGGATCATAATAAATGGCGCCCGATAATCAGCGGTACCGTGTTTTGCAGCGGAGGGCTTCACAGAGGATCATAAGTTTTGGGGGTGTCCGATGCAGCAATCCACCGGGTGAGGCAGAAGGTAGCTGCAGGTTTTTCGGCGTTGCGCTTAGGGATTGTAAACTGTGTCTTTCTGAAGGTGTGCTACACCTTGGATTATGATGCTACAGAGCACTGTACCAGTTTCATGAGGGATGCAGTCCTCCTTGATGATTTTAAAGCAGTTTTTCCTACATGGTATAGGATACATCCTGTATCTGATACGGTATGCGATCGAGAGCGCCCTGTGTCTTTCTTACAGTCAGGAATATAAGGCGGCTGTATGATGGTGTCAGGTTGTGTCGAGGAAGTATGCATTCCGTATCAGATTTTTCTGTTTTTATTCCAGCTTCTTTTATATCAATAAAAAACGGGCCTTTCAGAACGGAAAATGCTTCTGAAAGGCTTAACCAACATCAGAAAACTATAGGTAGACGAAGCACTTTGTGCTATAATATAAAATACGAGAGGAGTGTTTTTATGCTCAATTATTTCACTTTGAACAATTTACGGGAATTGATTCAGCAGCTGCTGGACATTGCCTGTGTCTGGGCACTTGTCTATTACTGCCTGAAAATCGTGAAAAACAATTCGCGTACCATCCAGATATTCAAGGGGGTACTGCTCATAGTCATTATACGTTCCGCTGCCAGCTTTCTGGGACTTCACACCGTCGCAAATCTTGCGGATTCCATCATGAATTGGGGTGTGGTTGCGGTCATCATTATCTTCCAGCCGGAAATTCGTAGTATTCTGGAGAAAATCGGTAAAACCAATGTGTTTTCCCGTATTTCCACGCTGACGATCAATGAACGTGAAAATCTGGTGGATGAGCTGGTCAAGGCCTGTGCGGAAATGTCGAAGACTAAGACCGGTGCCCTGATATCCATCGAACAGGGACATTCTCTCAGTGACTATATCAAAACCGGGACACCGATGAATTCCGTTGTATCCAGCGAGCTGCTCTGTTCCATTTTCCAATACGGAACGCCGCTGCATGATGGTGCCGTGATCATTCAGGGTGTGAAAATCGCCTGTGCGGCTGCCTATTTTCCACCAACGACCAGAGAGCTTCCGACAAGCTACGGAGCAAGACATCGCGCTGCGGTGGGAATCAGCGAAATCACCGATTCCATCACCATTGTCGTGAGTGAGGAAACAGGTAATATTTCCATAGCGGAGGGTGGTAAGCTGACCGTAATTTCCGAAGCGAGTCTGCGGGAATTCTTAATGAATGTTGTCTGTAAGCAGCAAAGCACTGCCGTGCATGACAATCAGGAGGAGCCTGCCGAGCAGGTCAGCACACCGCCGCCTTACGACGGTAAGAAGCCGGGCGTATTTGCGCATTACTTTAAGGGGAAAAACAAGCGGACAAAGAAGGAAGCGGCAGACAAGCGTTATACAAAAAAGAAAAAGAGCGAAGAACAGGATAAGAAGGAAAAGGATGTTGTTGTCGTTGAACAGGAAGTGGATCGACTGCATATCGAGGACCTCACACAGAAACAGGATGAGAAGCTGGACGCCCTGTTTGAAAATATCGTAACCGACTCGGAGAAGAAGGAAGAATCGGCTGCGGAAGCGGATGAACCAAAGCCGAAGAAGCGAAAAACGGCAGTAAGGAAAAAGCCGGCTGCCGCTGTAAAAGAGGAATCACAAAAAGCGGCAGAGGAAACGAAGCCTGTGAAAAAAACACGCCGTAAGAAAAAAGCAGAACCGAAGAAGGAGCCGCCGAAAGAGCAAACAGGGAAAACCATTATGACGAATATGGCAAGTGATCTGTTTAATGATGTTATTGAACCTGAGGCGATCGTTCTGCATTATGTGAAAGCGGATGAGGATGAAGAAACTCCTGAGAAAGCTACAGAAAGGAGAGATTCCTAATGGCAAAGAAAAAAAAGAAAGCACAATTAAGCTCGGAAGGTAAGACCGAACTGGCCAAGGCGATTGCCGAAAAGAGTCAGACGTTTGCCAGAACCTATGCAAATGTGGAAATCAAGGTGGGCAAGTTCTTTCGCTGGATCAGCGGATGGCTGGATAAGCTGCTGTTTAATCAGAAGCACGGCAAGGTCGTTGCGCTGATACTGGCTATTTTGTTTTACGTGACCTTTAATTCCCAGGGGGCGAACTTTCTCGAGAATGTGAAGAGTGCTGAGGATCTGGGCGAATTTCCGGTATCTCAGGTCTTATCGAATCAGGCCTATGAGGTAAGCGGTCTGCCGGAGACGGTCAAGGTGCGCATCATCGGAGATCTGACGGATATCAAGAGCGTTAAACAGCAGAAGAATTTCAAGGTGATAGCGAATATGACCGATCTGACCGAGGGCACGCATGAGGTGAAGCTGACAACGGAGGCGATGCCTGCGCGTGTGGAGGTTGTGCTGGAGCCTTCCACCGTCGTTGTTACGATAAAAAAGAAATCCATACGGCGTTTTACCGTCGGCTATGACTTCGTCAACCGCCAGCAGATGGATTCCATATATGACCTGGGGGAACCGCAGCTGCAGCAGGGTGAGGTTCTGGTTCGCTCCGATAGCGATACCCTGGATAAAATTGCATTTGTAAAAGCACTGATCAAGGTGGATAAGGATGTGAAAACAGATTTTGAAACCAAAGCGAACATCGTTGCATATGATGCAGATGGAAACCTTATGAAGGTGGACATTATACCGGATACACTGAAAGCCAGTGTCAAGGTAACCAAACCAAGCAAAGACGTACCGATCACACTGAATCCAACCGGTGTGATTCCAAATGATAAATCAATAGAATCCTATAAGCTGGATAAGGATCATGTGACAATCTATGCGAAGCAGTCTGTGCTCGATAACATTAACGAGATACCGATTACCATACCGGCCTCTACACTGACGAGCGATCGTGAGATTTCCATGCCGATCATTATGCCGAACGGTGTAACGAAGATTTCCAGCAATATTGCCAACATCTCCATCAAGCTGACGGATACGAAGGAGCGGGTCATCAGGGATGTGCCGATTGCCTTTAAAAACAGCATTGACGGACTGAATTTCACGGTTGCGCAGGGAAGCTCCTCCAGTGTAGATGTAACGGTCAAGGGAGCGAAGGATATCATCAGCAAAATCAAGAAAGAGGAGCTGCAGGTGTATGTCGATCTTTCAAAGATTGAGAAGGCAGGTACGTATGAACAGCCTTTGATCGTAGAGGGCAAGAACAAGCTGGCAACCTACGTATTGAAGAATGGTAGTGTTAAGGTGACTGCGACAGGCAGTGTAGCCGACGAATAGGAAAGGATGAGTAACACATATGGGAAAATATTTTGGAACAGATGGTGCCAGAGGACGCGCCAATGATACGCTGACACTGGATATGGCGGTAAAAATCGGACAGTACCTGGGATGGTACTATGGAAAAAACCGTCATGCGAAAATTCTGATTGGAAAGGATACACGGCTTTCGAGCGATATGTTTGAAATGGGTCTGGCAGCTGGTGCCACATCCTGCGGAGCAAGTGTATATCTGCTGGGAGTCTGCCCGACTCCTGCGGTTTCCTATCTGATTCAGAAGGAGCATTTCGACTGTGGAATCATGGTTTCCGCCAGTCATAATCCATTCCATGACAACGGTATTAAGCTGTTTAATGGAGACGGCTGTAAAATGAATCCGGAGATTGAGCTGGAGGTTGAGAAATATATCGACAACGAAGTGTCAATCGAAGTTGCACACAATGAGAAAATCGGAAGTGTGATCGAATGGGAGGAAGGTCTGGAGCTGTACGAATCCTGGCTGAAGGAAATTGTTCCGATGGATCTTTCCGGCATGAACATTCTGCTGGACCTTGCCAACGGAAGTGCAACAAGCTGTGCTGCGGAAACCTTAAGCGAGCTGGGGGCAACCGTTGAGGTGATTCATTCTGCGCCAAACGGTATCAATATCAATACCAAATGCGGTTCCACACATCCCGAGGAGCTGCAGAGTATGATGAAGGAAGGCAATTACCATGTCGGCTTTGCCTTTGACGGAGATGCGGATCGTCTGATTGCTGTTGATGAGGACGGAAACCTGATTGATGGCGACCACACGATGTATATCTGCGGATGCTATATGTACGATAAGGGAATTCTGCACGATGATGTCGTTGTGACCACGGTGATGAGCAACCTTGGTCTGTATCACGCACTGAAGGCCAAGGGGCTGAAATATGAGCAGACGGCTGTCGGTGACAAATATGTGTTTGAATGTATGAAGGAGCATGACTATTCCATCGGCGGTGAGCAGAGCGGACATATCATCTTTCATGCTCATGCGAATACAGGAGACGGTCTTCTGACTGCGATGAAGCTGCTGGAAATTATGGTGGATACAAAGAAATCCCTGAAGGAGCTGTGTGCAGATCTGTTTATCTATCCGCAGCTGCTGATCAATACGCCGGTACATGACAAGCATGCCGCTCTGGAGGATAAGGAACTGCTTGCGGCAGTGGATGCAGTAGCGCAGGAGCTTGGTGACGAGGGAAGAATCCTTGTTCGTCCTAGTGGGACAGAACCGCTGGTGCGCGTTATGGTGGAAGCCAAAACCGATGCACTGTGTGCGGAATATGTAAACCGTATTGTGGATTTCATTAAAGAAAAAGGACTATAACATATTGTGTGAAAGGCTCTTCCCTTTGGGGGAGTCTTTTTACGTTTCCCGGGAAATGTCGAGAAATGTCGGAAATTGAGTGGAAACACAGCGGCAAATGTGAGAAATCCATGTGAAAAGCAGCTACTTTGAAAAATAGCTTTTTTTTTCACATAATTTAGTCTAAAATAGGGGTATGAGGTGATGTTAATGAAGAAAGTAATCTGCGTTGTCGAGGATGAAAAGGCCATCAACGACCTGGTGAATCAGTATTTAAAAAAGGAAGGCTATGAAGTACGTTCTTATTATACATATGAAGAAGCAAGTGCGCATGTAATGGATGATGATGTGCATTTATGGATTCTGGATATCATGCTGGATGACAAGAGCGGTTTTGATCTGATTGAGGAAATCCGCCTTCAGGGGAGGGATATCCCTGTTATTTTCATGTCTGCCAGAGATAAGGAATTTGACCGTATCATCGGTTTGGAAAAAGGAAGCGATGACTATATCACGAAGCCCTTTTCCCCAAAGGAGCTGGTGCTGCGCGTAAACAATGTCATCAAGCGCGTCTATAAGGATGACAACAACCGGATTATGGTGGACGGCTATGAGCTGGATGAGGAACAGCGCAAGGTGTTTGATCACGGTGTGGAAATCGATCTGACAACCAAGGAATTTGATCTGCTGATGCTGTTTATCAAAAACAAGGGAATGGCGTTCAACCGGGATAAGATTCTGACCAGTGTATGGGAGGAAAATTATTTCGGAAGTGACCGTGTTGTGGATGATACGCTGCGAAGACTGCGTAAGAAGCTTCCGAATCTGAACATTCATACCATTTACGGTTACGGATACCGTTTAGGATAATGAAGCGTTTTAATGAATTTGTCAAGCGGCTGTCACTGACACAGCAGCTGTTTGCCCTAATCTTTTTCTTTGTCACATTTTTTGCGGTCTTCTTCTTTGTCTACATCAACGGCAATGTGACCACCGTGATACGTGAACAGATGTATGGTACTCTGGATTCGACGCTGCAAAGCTGGGCTATGAGTGATAGTACCAATGATGAACAGCGCCAGCTGATCAACTCCGCAGCCGGTATCGATATTTTTATGGTGCGGGTGGATAAGACGCTGGATGGTGCCACGCATGTTACGCTGGCAGGTAAAAACACCTCGGATATGGATTTGAACAGCTCCGAATGGAAAGCCATTGCACAGGACATTCTGAGTATCAATGCCCGTTATACGGCAGGCGATAAGATTCATCACGGAATCGTGAAGAAGGTCAGCGGAGATCGGGATTCCTACTACAGTATTTACAAGGTGGCAGATGACCAGCTGCTGGTTAGCAAGATGTACAGCGACAATATGGGCAAGCTGGAGAGCTCACTGATTAACAGCGTTGTCTATATCACGGTGATAGTTGTCGGCTTCTTCTTCATCATTATGATGATGTGGGTACTGACGCTGATTCACCCCCTGAATCAGATACGAAACTATATCGAACGTGTCAAGCTTGGCAAGGATGCGGACCTGCGTGTAAACCGGCGGGATGAGATCGGTGAGCTGGCGGATGCACTTGTAAGCATGCGGGAAGAGCTGCGCAAGCAGGAAAAGACGAAGGAAGAAATGATTCACAATATTTCCCATGACCTGAAAACACCGATTGCGACGATCAAAAGCTACGGTGAAAGTATCAAGGACGGTATTTATCCGTATGATACACTGGAGAAAAGCGTCGATGTTATTATTGAAAATGCCGACCGGCTGGAACAGAAGGTACATTCCCTGCTGTTCATGAACCGCGTGGAATATCTGATTTCTCAGGATTGTGAGGGAATCGGCTCCAATATGGAGGAAATCGTGGAAACGGTTGTGCAGAACACCAGATTCATCCGCTCGGATATTCAGATCCTGACAAATCTGGAGGAGGTTTACTTTGATGGACTGGCAGAGCCGTGGCGCGTAGTCGTGGAGAATATTATTGAAAATGCATTGCGGTATGCGAAAACAACGATTGATATCCATCTGAGTGAGGAAGAGGGTCTGACCATTTCCAATGACGGACCTTGTATGGATGAGGATCGCCTGAAGGTGCTGTTTAAGCCGTATGAGATGGGAAAGGGCGGAAAATTCGGTCTGGGTCTGTCGATTGTGGCAAAGGTTGTCAGTGCCAATGGCTATGAGGTTGTCGGAGAGAATATGGCAGAGGGAGTTATCTTCCGTATTTACAAGCCGAAAAATCCGGTGAAAAAAGGACGGTAGAAACGCTCGGATACCATGTGCTTCAGTTTTCATGCGTAGGAAAGCTGGAAAATGTCTGTGATGATATCGAAGTTCTTACTCAATTGAGGGTAAATTTAAAACAGGGAGAATGTAACACTATTGTAATTATCAATAGAAGTTGAATTCTCCCTTTTCCAACACCTAAAGTAAGAAGGAACCCATATCGGCGCAGACCTTCTTGGTTGTTATCCGTACAATGGAATACCCGACTCTTGTCTACTCATGCTTTGTACAGGAGGCTGCCTGTGCTTTCCATTCATATGCATGCCGCGCCTGTTTTTTTATTGTGGCTGCTTTGGCTCTTGGACTTTATCATGAGGGTGAGGTCTTCAAGGTAAACAGATATGCAGCACGTTATCCATCATACCGCTGTATGTATCAACAGCAAGTTGCCCAGGGCATAAAAAAACCGCAGTTTCCTGCGGTTAGTAATCATGCACATTCTGTAGAATGTCCTGTGCCTTGCGGCAGATCAGTCTGGTGCCGTCGCTAAACCCTTCCTCTCGATTCTCTAGTGTTTGAATGAGGATGCCACGAAGCTCGCTTATACGTGACTGATACTCCTCATCCAGGATGGCGTTGTGTGTTTCCTGCGGATCCCGGCTCAGGTCAAAATACTGTTCCTCGCCTGTTTCACTGTACCAGATAAATTTATCCTGTTGAGTGACGATATAATGATTGGAGAGCTTATCGTGAAAGCTGTGTTCTCCGTGCAGATAGCTTCGCACAGATTCGGCTTCCTGCAGGATACAGCCTTTCAAAGAGCATCCATCCACCGTATCAGGGATTTGCAGCCCGCACAGATCCAGCAGCGTCGGCATGACATCGCGCAGCTCCGTAATGCCATTGATAGTATGTGGTACGATATCCGCTATATGCTTACCGATATGCACAAGGAACGGAATATGGGTGCTTCCTTCATATGGAAAGACCTTGCGCCATAAATTATGGTCAAACAGCATCTCTCCGTGATCACTGGTAAACAGGATGATGGTATCGTCATAGACGCCGTCTTCCTTCAGCGTAGTCAGGATGCGGCCCAGCTGATGGTCGACATGGGTGATTGCCGCATAGTAGCCGGCCATGGCATCCTTTCGCATAGCAGCATCACAGCAGCCGTATATGGAGTCTGAAATTCTGCCAGCCGCACCTGCTCCGTTTTGCGGATCCCAGTCACCGCTAGCCGGTGAGCGCAGCTCTTTATCCTTATACATATCAAAATATGCTTTAGGAGGATCTAATGGCTGATGCGGACGAACAAAGGAGGACATGAGGAAAAACGGCCGGGTGCGATCCCGTGTTTTTAAAAAGCGAATACTTTTATCTGCAACCCAGTTGGTCGGATGCAGGCGCTCTTCATAAATCCAGGGATGCGTTACCCAGGAATTGCATTCCGCTCCGCTGGTATTGATGTCTGCATCTTCTCCCAGCACATTGCGCAGATCCTGCAAATAATCATCACTGACATCCTGATGCATCCAGTGCGGGATATTCAGGCTGCGATAACAGCCCAGATAACCGTCGTGGAGCTGCAGATTCTGAAAGCCGCAGGTCAGTCTTGGAGGATGTACATGCATCTTGCCTATGCACTGCGTCTGATAGCCGCTGTTTGAAAATTCCTCAGCCATATAATGCTGATAACGCCACTCCACCTCGTCAAGATAACCGACGCGTCCATGCCGCTTTTGACTTCTTCCCGTCATCAGGGCGGCCCGTGCGGGGATACAGCTTGGCGTGGCTGAATAAGCATGGGAGAAAAAGACACCATCCGCAGCCAGGGAGTCCAGATAAGGGGTTTTAACATCCGGATGGTTCGCAAAGGATAAAGCATCCCCGCGAAACTGATCACAGACAATCAATAGTACGTTCACATTCTGTTTCATAATTTCACCTTCTAACGTTCATTATATAGGAAAGAGTGGAAAAAGGAAATGTGTAACGTTCTTTGTGGCAATTATATGAAAAAACTGGACAAGAAACCTGCAGGTTGAAAAAGGTATCCTCTGCGGATACCGTATGATAATACTATGAAACAGGATGAATTTTTGAAATGGCGCCTTTGATAACATCACAGAGAGTAAAGCCGGCGTACACCATGGTCAATCCCCGAGCAAAGTCACTGACCAGAAGGATGGAGAATACCGGGAGAAGCTGATTCCCACTGAAAAAGCTGTAAACGTACGAGCCGAAAAGAATGAGGTTTACAAGCTCAATTCCATAGCGTATACGGGGCTGTATCGCTTGATAACAGTGATACAGGAGGAATACGGAGATACCAGTCAGAAGAAATACAGTGCTGAAGACGAGATAGTACTCGGTGAAATCATATGTTTGCATCATGTTCTTATAGGCGGTATGAATAGGATATTGAGATAACAGCATCAGATACGGATATAGAAGATAATAGAGATAGCTGGCGTACTTCATGAAAATCCCTCCTCTCTATCTATAGTATAGCACGATTTTGACACAAAAATAAAAAATGGGAAAAATGGAAACCGGAGGGTGTGGAATGTCGTGCGAAAAAGCGGCTATGCTTTTGTGCAGCCTGCTGACTGTATGTTTTCTGACAAACAATTTGTCACCTGATTTCTGATTGTTGCTAGCCTGCTCTTTCATCATGTACAGCTATTTTATAAGTACTGACTTCATATACAGCATCAATAAAAAGGAATTTAATTTATATGTAGTTCTTGTAAATTGGTATTTCTTGTTAAAATTTCTTGTATTTTTGTTTGTATCGAAGAATAACTGTATGAATACTATTTATTTTCTTCGATTTATCTTATATAATGATGGTTGTCTTTGAATGTAAAGAAATGTAAAAAACGTGATTTCTGAAAAGATTTACAGTTTCTTGCATTTTATTGTTTGAAAAGCAATATCTATAAAAAACAGAACAATATATGCATTGCATAAAACGCTTACATTCAGTAATATTTAGGTATGGAAAACATATCCAGATGAAGGAGGAAATTCATTATGAAAAAAATGGTAGCACTTGCTTGTGTAGGGTTAATGGCCGCAAGCGTTGTTACAGGCTGCAGCAGCAAGAAGGATGATGCATCTTCTGGCAGTGACGGCGAAAAACGTATCGTTAAATTTGATGCGTTCTCTGGAGGAAACGGTGAAGAAGTTTGGAAGGAAATGGCGAAGGCATTCGAAGCAAAAAATAAAGATGTCAAGATTGAGCTTCGTTTTGAGAAGGACTTACCAGCAGTTCTGAACAAGGAAAACAGCAAAGGGGAATATTCCGATATCGTTTATTACAACCTGGGACAGCAGAGCCAGTTTACAGAAACGCAGCTGAACAGCAAGAAGGTGGAAGACATCTCTGATGTATTCGCAGATGAAAATGTTAAGAAAAACATCAATCCGGATTTCGTAAACAACCCGGTATCTCAGTTCTATGGTGACGGCAAAAATTATCTGGCACCAATCATGTATACACCTGGTGGTTTATATTACAATGCAAACCTGGTTGGCGAAGGAAAGAAATATGAAATTCCTCAGACCTGGGATGATATGTTCAAGCTTGGTGACCAGCTGAAAGAAGAAGGCAAGATTTCTCTGTTTACCTATGCACAGGCAGGATATCTGGATAACACAATCCTTTCTGTTATTCAGGAAGCCGGCGGACAGGAGCTGCTGAGTAAGTTATTAAACTATGATGCTGAGGCTTGGAACTCAAAAGAAGGTAAGATGGTTACCGATACGATTGGACGTCTTGTAAAAGATTACATGGAACCAAATACGGTTGCGAATGCAAACGTAAAAGACGGATTCACAAAGAACCAGCAGGCTGTTATCGACGGTAAGGCTCTGTTTATGCCAAACGGAAGCTGGGTAGTTGCTGAAATGGAAGAAACAACTCCAAAAGACTTCAAATGGGGCGTAAGCGCAGTACCTGCACTGACAAAAGACGGAAAGAAAGCCATCACGACCTTTACAGAGCAGTGCTGGATTCCTTCTGAAGCTAAAAACAAGGATGACGCAAAAGCATTTCTGAAATTCATCTATTCTGAGGAAGGCGCAAACATCATGCTGAAATATAACTGTGTTGTACCTGTTAACGGTATTACAGATAAGCTGACAGGCGTTAACAAAGAACTGTACAATGTATACAATGACGAGAATGTTACTGCAGTTATCGGCGCATTTGCACCATTTGACTCTGCAGCTATCCCTGATGTAGACATGAAGAAGGTATTATGTTTCACAGCTGATGATATCAATACTGGTAAGACTACTGCTGAAAAGTGGAACAGTGAATTAGTGAAAACTTGGAAAACGATTAGTGAGCATCCAGTAAAATAAATTTGTGAGCATGATTTATTGAACTAGCAGTGAGCGAATCGCTCACTGCTTTTTAGAAAAGGAGGGTTAAGTAATGAATAAAAAGAAAGCACAGAGAAGATTTGTCTTTGCCTGTCTGGCACCGGCCGTTATTCTTGTGATTCTCTTTATGGTGATTCCTACCTTCAACGTATTCCGTTACTCTCTGTACGGGAAAACGGGAATCGTCGGCGATGCCCCGTTTGTAGGATTGAACAACTTTAAAATTTTATTTACCGATTCACGTTTTATTGAATCCATGCAGAACATGATTCTGATCATTGTGATGGTGACGCTGTTTACCGTCGTACTTGCTGTTCTGTTTGCGACCTTGCTGACAAGAGAAGAATTCAAAGGGAAAAACTTCTTCCGTGTCATCTTCTACATTCCTAATATTTTAAGTATTGTTGTTATTGCCGGTATCTTCTCGGCAATTTATGCACCGGATAACGGTCTGCTGAACAGCTTCCTTGAAATGATCGGACTCGGTATGCTGCAGAAGCAGTGGATGGGAGATTCCGGTATCATATTGTATTCCATCATCTTTGCACTGGTGTGGCAGGCAATCGGCTACTACATGGTTATGTATATGGCCAGCATGTCCTCCATTCCGGAAAATCTGTATGAGGCGGCTGCTCTGGAAGGGGCAGGAAAGGTAAAGCAGTTCTTCATGATCACATTACCGCTGATCTGGAACAATATCCGAACGACACTGACCTTCTTCGTTATTTCCACGATCAATCTAAGCTTCATGTTCATTCAGATCAATACGAATGGAGATCTTGGAAGTGAAGTACCGCTGAATTATATGTACAACAAGGCATTTGGAGGAAATTATTCCTATGGTATGGCAATCGGTGTCATCACCTTTATCTTCTCCTTCGCCCTGTCCGGTTTACTGAACAAAATCACAGAACGTGATGTTCTGGAATTCTAGGAGGTGTGAGCTATGAATAAGAAAAAAATGTCCTCTCATGCCTGGTATAAGATATTCGTCTACGTGGCGATGATCGTATTCGCCATCAGCATCATCGTTCCGGTTGCCTGGGTATTTCTGTCCAGTGTGAAATCACAGCTGGATCTGGTTGGCGATCCATGGTCCATGCCGACGCAGTTTCTCTGGAGTAACTTCGTTGATGCGATGGAAAAGGCCCGCATGGGAGAGTATTTCATCAATTCCGTATTTGTCACCGTGCTCGGTCTGATTTTCCTGCTGGTGCTGGCACTGCCTGCATCCTATGTTCTGGCAAGATATCCGTTCAAGGGCAAGAAGTTCTTCAATGCCCTGTTTATGGCAGGACTGTTTGTCAATGTAAACTATATTGTGCTGCCGATTTATCTGATGCTGTTTCAGGCGGATCAGCTGCTCGGTGTGGAGGTGTTCCTGAATAATAAGGTCATGCTGGCACTGGTGAATGCAGCTACCAGTCTTCCGTTCACGATTTATCTGCTGAGCGGCTACTTCAAGACGCTGCCGAAGGCGTATGAGGAAGCAGCACTGATTGACGGCTGCGGCTATTTTAAAACCATGACGAAAATCATGATTCCCATGGCCAGACCAAGTATCATCACCGTTATTCTGTTCCAGTTCCTGGCATTCTGGAATGAATATATCATGGCGTTCACCTTGATGGATAAGGACAATGCGACACTGGCTGTCGGATTAAAATTCCTGATGGCGGATCAGCGTTCACAGGCGAATTACGGTGTCATGTATGCCGGTCTTGTTATCGTTATGGTACCAACATTGATTCTGTACATCTGTGTACAGAAGAAACTGACCCAGGGTATGAGCCTTGGAGGTCTGAAAGATTAGGAGCTACACGACTATGAAAAAAACATTCGGCAGAGTAACATTGCCTGGAGAAAGCAATTTTCTGGAAGAAACAAAGGATTTGCTGGAACGCTGGGGTGCGGATGCGATCCGTGACAGCGACGGCACAAAGCTTGATGAAGGAATCCGGAATCTGGATGCAAAGATATATACCACGTATTTCGTAGCCAGAGGACATAATGAATTCGCTGAACAGCACATGGAGGAATGCCAGCAGATCTATCTGATGAGCGCATATACACTGGCAGCCGGTGAAGATGTTCGAATTGCATTTGCGGCGGAATACTTCGATCAGCAGGTTACACCGGATTATGACCATGATCCCAAGCAGTGGTGGGAGGTTATCGACCGTACCAGCGGAGCTGTGGTTGCAGCAGATGACTGGGAGCTGGATCAAAAGCATCATACGGTTATTGTGCATCATGCACAGCCGTTCCATGAATATACCGTCAGCTTTCTGGCCTATATCCTCTGGGATCCGACGCAGATGTATAATCACATCACCAATGACTGGGGTGACAAGCCTCATGAAATACCGTTTGATGTACGCAAGCCCTACAGCAGGGACTATGTTGTGGAATATTTGAAACACTGGCTGCAGGAGGAAGAAAACAAGCGCTGTGATATCGTACGATTCACAACCTTCTTCTATCACTTCACGTTGATTTTCAATCAGCATGCGAAGGAAAAATTCGTTGACTGGTGCGGCTATGGTGCCAGCGTATCGACAGAAGCGATACTGGCATTCGAACAGGAGTTGGGCTATCGCCTGCGTCCGGAGGTATTTGTCCAAAACGGTTATTATAACTCCACGTTCTGTGTTCCGACAAAGGAATACCGTGATTATATCGATTTTACACAGCGCTTCGTAAGCGAACGAGCAAAAGAGCTGGTGGATCTGGTGCATGAAGCCGGCAAGGAAGCAATGATGTTTCTCGGTGATAACTGGATCGGTACCGAGCCGTATGGCGCATATTTTCCTTCCATCGGTTTGGATGCCGTGGTCGGCAGTGTCGGCGGCGGTGCAACCCTTCGTCTGATTTCCGATATACCCGGTGTGAAATATCATGAAGGACGATTCCTTCCGTATTTCTTCCCGGATACCTTCCATGAAGGAAATGATCCGGTCATCGAAGCGGTGGACAACTGGCTGAGTGCCAGACGTGCCATCATGCGCAAGCCAATCGACCGTATCGGTTATGGCGGTTATCCAAGCCTTGCCTACAAGTTCCCGAAATTTGTGGAATACATCGAAAAGGTATGTGAGGAATTCCGTCAGATTTATGATATCGTCCATGAACAGACACCATACTGCGGATTGAAGGTAGCCATACTCAATCACTGGGGAGCGCTGCGCAGCTGGCATGCCTATATGGTGGCGCATGGTCTGTACTGCAAACAGATTTATTCCTATAACGGAATGCTGGAATCCTTGAGCGGAGCCAGTGTGGATGTTACCTTTATCAGCTTTGACGAGCTGCTGGAGCATGGCATTCCAGCGGATATTGATGTTATCATCAATGCGGGAGATGCAAATACGGCATTCTCCGGTGGAGATATATGGAAAAATGAAATGCTGGTTAGCATGCTGCGGGCATGGGTATACAGCGGACATGGTCTGGTTGGTATCGGAGAGCCGACAGCCTGTGAGCATGGCGGACGTTTCTTCCAGCTGGCAGATGCATTCGGTGTGGATAAGGAGCTTGGCTTCACACTGCATACGGACAAATATTTCCATACACCGGCAGACAGTCACTTCATAACAGAGGATGTTGTGGAGCCGCTGGATTTCGGTGAAGGAATGAAGAATATCTATGCGCTGTATGAGGATACGGAAATCATCGCATATAACGATGGCGAAGTGAACATGGCAGCCCATGCGTATGGAAAAGGACGCTGTGTATATATTGCAGGACTTCCATACAGCACCCAGAATACGAGAATCCTGCTGCGTGCCCTCTATTATGCGGCATGCAAGGAGGAAGCATTCAAGAAATGGTATGCGGACAACCTGTATTGTGAGGTTCACGCATATCCGCAGTCAAAGCAGTATGCGATTTTGAATAATACAAATGAAATCCAGGAAACCGGTGTGTATGACGGAGAAGGTAACTGCAAACATGTCACACTGCAGCCTGGGGAAATACGATGGATGGTGATGAAATAATGGAAACCAATATTGTGAAGAATATCATCATGGCAGTTCTGTTCTTTGTGTTCCTTGGCATGATCGTCATCGGACAGAAAACCGTTGGTTTGGGAAATCTGGGATTGGAGATTGCCGGACTGGCCGGACTGCTCGCAGAGCTGTATGTATACAATCGAAAGTACAAATAAGAAGGAGGAAGTAAAATGGCAGATTTATCATTAAGACATATAGATAAGATCTATGATAATAATGTACAGGCCGTTTTTGATTTCAATCTGGAAATCAAGGATAAGGAGTTCATTGTATTCGTAGGTCCGTCCGGATGTGGAAAATCAACAACTCTGCGTATGATTGCAGGACTGGAGGATATCTCCGCCGGGGAATTTTATATCGATGACAAGCTGATGAATGATGTAGAACCAAAGGATCGTGACATTGCCATGGTCTTCCAGTCCTACGCATTGTATCCGCATATGAGTGTTTATGATAATATGGCGTTTGGTCTGAAGCTGAAAAAGACGCCGAAGGAAGAAATCGACAAGCGTGTACGGGAAGCTGCCCGTATACTGGAAATTGAAGACTATCTGGATCGTAAGCCGAAAGCATTATCCGGCGGTCAGCGTCAGCGTGTTGCGCTGGGGCGTGCCATCGTCCGCAATGCGAAGGTTTTCCTGATGGATGAACCACTGTCCAATCTGGATGCGAAGCTGCGTGTACAGATGAGAAGTGAAATCATCAAGCTGCATGAGCGCATCAATGCGACAACGATTTATGTAACCCATGATCAGACAGAGGCGATGACCATGGCGGATCGCATTGTTGTGATGAAGGCCGGTTATATCCAGCAGATCGGTACACCAAAGGAAATTTACAACAATCCGAAGAATATGTTTGTTGCAGGATTCCTGGGAGCACCTGCGACCAACTTCCTGCAGGGAACCTATCAGGGAAATGCGTTTATCTGTAACGATCAGCGCATCGAAATGCCGGATATGTTCCGCGAGGCTATGAAGCCGTATGACGGCAAAGAGGTTGTCATGGGTATCCGTCCGGAGGATCTGCATGGCGAAGGCATTGTTGCGGACACCTATCCTACCTCACATTTCATGTTCGATGTTGAGGTCAGTGAATTGCTCGGTCATGAGTTTATCCTGCACGGACGCTTTGGAAAACAGCGTCTGGAGGCAAAGGTAGCGGCCCGCATTGAAGCAAGACCGCATGAGGATATCGAGCTGGCTATGGATCTTAGCAAGGTTCATTTCTTCGATAAGGAAACAGAAGAAACAATTATTTAGGTTCTTTCATCCCTTACGGGGTGCAGGCATTCCACATAGACGCCGTTCAGTGCAATCGTCCCTCCTCTTTCAGATACGTTGTACGGTGAAGCCTCCATATCATGCAGTATCTGGCAGCCGGATATCGTATGGTATGGCGGTGTATGGGAATGTATAAAGAATAGGAAAGAAAGATGCTTTCTTTCCTCATGGAAAGGAAATCGCTGCAAGACCGGTATTTCATCACAGGTATCGGTCTTTTTTTAGTTTTCCACCAAATGTGGAAAACAATGTGGAAAAGTGGAAAACTGCTTTATAGGCAGTATATATCGTGGTATTCTAATAGAAAGAAGGTGATGATGTGGAAAAGTTACCCCCGATAGCAAAGGTATATGAGGCATACAGTGCATTGGCAGATGACCGTATTGTAGTGAAGGAGCAGGAGGCGCTTGTTGACAGCAGCGATTATGCAAAGACGTATACTGTCAGATTTCATGATGATGAGGTATCAAGCAATGACAATGCGACCGTTTGGCAGCATTACCCAGGCTATCCTATTCTGGCAGTATGGATGAAGCTGGGAATTCTTTCTGTAAACTGGAATATCCTACCTGCCTTTGCCGGAATCAACTGGAAAAAACGCAACACTGAGCATAAAAACCGTTATGAGGAAGTCATAGAAGAATTCCTTTCGGAATGTGAAGAGCAGGGCTATGCTTGCGAGGATATACGCAGCTGTATGCAGGAAACACTGGAAGCAGTTGCTAAGCTTCCTTATACGATAAAGGGCAACAGAGCCTCTATGATACGTAAATGAATGAAAACAGCAGCCGGTACACGACTGATGTTTTTCTTTGTGATCTCTTCATGTTTGTATAGCGATGAAACTGCGCTAAATCGGATGAGATATCCAGTATTCGACATAGTAAAAAAAACAGCTGTTTCAGTTATCCTCATTCATAGGAAAGTACTACTTTTTCACTCGGAAGCATAGCAGCAGAAACAATAGGACAAGAACACCGTAAAAGCTTGATCATAATCGGATGGAGGAGTATCTCGAAAAATTCGTTCGGCACCTCCTTTTCCTATTCAGTGTATAGTGTACAGTAGGTGGAAAGTCTCAGAACTGAATCTGAAAATAGTCTTAGCGCTAAAGTGGCATACTAGCCGTCCGAATATACAAAAAATCGGCATGTTTCTTCTTGACTTTACAGTTACTGGATACTTTAAGATGATTCTACACCTGATCGAATGAAGGATAATGGAGAAGTGAACATCATGAACAAAACTGTCGATATTCGTAGGTTTTACAAGGAGGATGCATCTGCTCTGGAGGATGTGATACGCAAAACCTGGAAATATGATGCATTCTGTTCTTCTGAAACAGCAGCCAGACTGGCACATGTATATTTGTACTCCTGTCTAGCCAATCAGACCTTCACTGCCGTGGTAATCGTTGACGGAAAGCCCTGTGGTATACATATACAGAAGCACCACTGTCCGTTTTCCCTGAAGCTGCAAAGCCTTCTTGCTATTGTGCATCTGCTTATAACAAGAGAAGGCAGAGAAATCTGTTCCTTTTACGGGAAGATTCGGAATGTTGATCAGGTGCTGTTAGACGGTAGCGGGAAAACCTATGGTGGAGAATTGTCATTCTTCGTCCTGGATGAAGCTGTGCGTGGTCTGGGAATCGGCAAACAGCTCTATGCAGCTGCGCTTACTTATATGCGTCAGGAGAATATTCAAAGCTTTTATCTACTATATACAGACAGTAGCTGTAATTACGGCTTTTATGAGCACCGTGGAATGCAGCGAAGAGGAGAAATAGAGATGGTTGTGAAGCTGGCCGGACAACAGGCACCGATGAAGTTCTTCCTGTATGACATTACCTGCTAAAGGAAAAGACGATAAGAAAAGCCGTACAAAGCTGTGTGCCCTGTACAGTTTTATACCAATAATCTATATATTTTCCAATTCGATTTGCAGCTGCGTGATATATTCCTCCTGCACACGGGTCTCATGCGTATCGATAACGAAGAATTCCATAATATGGCGTCCAATGGCATATCCGTTTTCATCACAGTATTTCAGCATCCTTTTTAAATGCTCATGCGCTTTATCGCGTGCACCCTGATAATAAAGATTCAAATAGGTTCCGGCAGGCAGTGTGAATTCCCAGTCCTGCAGGGATTCCCCCGCAATGAAAACAGAGGAAGCGTGAATATGTTCACGATCAGATACATCCAGAAAGAAGCCGGTATTAAAATTTGCAATCGTATAAATGTTTTTTTCGTATTCCTTTGATAGCTTCATCAGCTGATATTCCACATCATCATGAACAGCATCCGTTTTTAAGGCTACACATTTGCGCTGAGGCAGGCGCATCAGCTCTATCGCCTCCATCGGCAGCTGCTGACACGCTTTTAGTGACGCCTTGCGATGCAGAATATCAACCTTTAGCTGATAAAGCTCCTGAATCTTCTGATTGATGATGCGCTCTTCTTCCTCCATGAAGGAAAGACTGTTGGCGATGGTTCGGTTCTCCAGATAGTCCTGAATACTTTTCATGGAAAACCCCAGATTACGAAGATCGCGAATCACATTCAGACGATGAATATCACTGGTGGTATACTGGCGGTAGTTGTTTTTGTCCCGCATGGGATGAAGAATACCAAGCTCTTCATAATAACGCAGGGAATCCTGTCCGATGTTGTATAATTTTGAAATTTCATTGATTTTATAGTATGTTTTCATATTTACCTCTTGACTCTGGTGTTATACCAGGGTTTATGATATCTATGCAAGTGAGGTTATAATATGAATCATAAAAAGCAGTTTTTTAAATTTGTAATTCCCAGCGTGGTATCCATGCTGGTCTTCAATCTGTATACGATGGTGGACGGTATTTACGTAGCTCGTTTTGTTGGCGAGCATGCACTTTCCGCAGTGAATATCTCCATGCCATATGTCAATTTCATCTTTGCATTTTCCATTCTCTTCTCTGTTGGAACGAGTACAGTTGTAGCCATCTTCCGTGGAGAAAACAATATGAAAAGCGCAAATGAAACATTCACGAGGAACACGATTTTTCTGACCGTCTGTGCCTTGATCATCACTTTGCTGGCGCTGGTATTTCAAAATGAACTTGCCCTGTTTCTGGGAGTCAGTGAAGTAACATTGCCCTATGTCCATGATTATCTTGGCGTGCTGATCTGGTTTACGTTTTTCTTTATCGTATCCTATTCCATGGAGGTGCTTGTCAAAACGGATGGATTCCCAAAGCTGGCAACTGCGGCTGTATCGGTTGGTGCGGTGACGAATATCGTCATGGACTATGTGCTGGTCGTGCATGTGGGGATGGGGATTCGGGGAGCAGCGATTGCGACCGGTCTGTCCCAGGTTTTGACATTTACCGTGTTTACCATTCATTTTCTTGGGAAAAGAGGGACGATTCACTGGTGTAAAACAACGATGGACTTATCGGTTTACAAGCGTATTATTCCCATCGGGACTGCGGATTTTATCACCGAGCTGTCTGCCGGTACGATTATTTTTCTGTTCAATCATGCAATTTTAAAGCATATCGGAGATAACGGAGTGGTGACCTATACTGTTATCACGTATATCTACAATATTGTCATGATGACCTTTACGGGAATATCACAGGGGATGCAGCCACTGGTCAGCTTTTACCGAGGGCGCCGGGAGGAAAACACCTGCCGTTTATTCCTGCGCTATGCCCTGTACTCCACGTTTGCGATGTCAATGCTGGCGCTGGCAATCTGTCTGTTTATGACGCCGGCTCTTGTTTCGATTTTTATTGATGCATCACGAGCCGAGTTGTTCACCTATACCGTTCATGCCTTTCGAATTTATTCTCTGTGCTATCTGGTCCTTGGCTACAATATCGTATGCAGCGGTTATTTTGCGGCTGTGGAGAAAAGCGGCTATTCCTTTGCCATATCGCTGCTGCGCGGCTTTGTGCTGATCGCGGCATCTATATGGATTATGGGAGAGCTGTTTCAGGGTGAAGGAATCTGGTATGCAACGCTTGTATGTGAAAGCAGTACACTGGTGGTCAGTATATGGTGTATGCTGCACAGCCAGAAAAAGGCACAGATACATGGGGAACAGGCACTGCAACAGATATAGGAAGGATTTGAAAGTCAGAAAGAGCCTTCGCACAGGCTATTCGAAGTTAACCCTGCAATATTCTAAAAAAACAGCTTCCTACCAGTTATGAGCAAAAAAAGGTATTCCAGCCGATTGACAATAGAGCGGAATACCCTTTTTTTATATATATCTGAATTGCTATGTAAATCATTCTTTTTCTTTCTTCGTTTTACAGCACTGCACAGACACAATATCCTCTGATCGCTTTACCACCTTATAAGTATACATTTCTTGCTGTGCTTGACTCTTCGTAGAAATTGATGCATACGGTATTCATATTTCATCAGAGAATGAAAAAAATTTAGGAACCTAGAAAAAGGTGAGCTCTATCAAAGAGAAGGTGTACGGGATAATGGATGTTTGATTTCTGCCTCGTATAACGCCTCCCTTATAATAGATACCGAGGCAGCCCCTGTTTCTGGGAAATCCGCATCAAAGGCTTCCACGGAAATCGTGTTATCATATCCCACGGATTGCAGAAATACACAGAGATCTTTTACATAGGGTAAATCCTTTTCAAATAAGAAATATCGTTGCAGTCCTTGATCCCAAGAATTGATATGAACATGTCTTATCTCATCAAAGCACATGCGGCTGTCTGCATACTGTTCACCGGCGTTTATCGCATGATATACATCATATACCAGCTTCAGATTTGGTGAATGGATATGCTGTACAGTTTGATAGCACTCCTGCGTATGATTACCAAAATTACATTCTTTCGGATGCAGCGCTTCATACAATATCGTGATATCATAGGAGCTTGCTTTCCTAGCCGCCGTATATAGAAAATATTCCATTTCCCGTGTTGCAAGCCCGTAATCATACTCCGATGGTATCATTCTGGCTTTTGGGGCGCCGATACCGATGTTTTTTATATGAAGCTGTGAGGCTCTTTCCAATAATATATCCAAATAAGCACTCCAGACCTCCTCCTGTGCGGATGGGCCAATCAAAGGCGTCTGCTCATCTGCAAAAGCACTGAAGCCCAATACCGGAATACCTGGATGCAAAATTTCCTTACGTTTTAGTTTCCATAGCTCCGTATCCATTTTCATAATTTCTTTTGCGGATAATTCAACATAATCGTATCCGAATTCCTTTGCCAGGGGTATGTCCTTTGTGGCAATACAGCAGCCTATGTTCATACGGTGCTCCTCCTTATGCAATGATGAGCTGTGTGCTGCCAGCTGCGCAGTATTCTACAAAATGCTTTGGTACAGATCCGGATGTGATAATTTTATCGAAGTCCTCGATATTGGCGAAGGTTCTTAAGGAAGTTCGATCAAATTTGGATGAATCGGTCAGTAGAAAATTCTCCTGACTTCTTTTCATCATGCTTGTTTTAATAATTGTTTCCGCATTATCCGGATTTGTAGCACCACCCTGTATGGTTAATCCGGTTGTGGCTAGAAAAGCTTTATTTACATTTAAAGAATTCAGATAATCCCAGTCATACACGTTTATGAGGGAACAGGAAGAATGCTTCAATCTTGATCCTACAACAATCAAGTCCCAGTTCACGACCTCGATCACCTTTGTAATAACATAGATGTTGTTTGTAACGATTGTTAAATGAAAATCCCTGTGCAGATAATCTGTCAACAAGGAAGTGGTGGATCCTGAATCAATGTACAGCAGGTCATTATCATTCACCAGTGCTGCAGCGTATTTCGCAATTCTTTGCTTTTCCTCGATATGTGAGGCGATTCTGCTTTGAAAGGTGCTGTCCTTTTTCCTAGCCAGGCTGACGCCGCCATAAAATTTCTTAACCAGGTTTTCCTCTGCTAATTCATTGATATCTCTTCGTGCAGTATTCATCGATATAGCAAATTTATCAGCTATATCCTTTAATGTTCGGTAATCTGTATCACTTAAATACTCTATAATCTCTTTTTTTCTTTGGCTGTTTATCATATGCAATCCTTCCCTCCAGCTTATAAATGATATAAATTTATGCATTTGCTGAGTATATTATATCAAACCGATATGAAAATAACAACAATTTACCTATAAAATAACCAAATTCATTCTTCATAATACCAATTTATCCAAAATATGAAAATAAAAAATAACAAAAATAACAATAAAATACTAAAAATATGTTGAAATTGTTGTTAAGTTGTGGTTATATAGATGTATAAAGTGGACGAGAGGTGATGAAATGAAAAGGATTTTATTAACGTCGCATGGCAGATTAGCTTCCGGATTAAAGGATACCTTGGAGTTTTTCCTGGGACAATCAGAAATGATTGCTGCGGTAGATGCTTATGTAGACACTTCCAGTGATTATCTGCAACAGCTCCAGAGGTTTGTGGATTCTGCAGAAGTGGGGAAAGCGATCATATTCACGGATATCTATGGAGGAAGTGTGAATCAGCAGGTTAGTGCAATGGTAATGGAAAGCGGAAAGGATATTCCGATTGTTACCGGTATGAATCTGCCGATTGTTTTATCAGCGGCTATGACCGATGATAGTTTAACTGCTGAACGGATGGAAAGCATGCTGAAGGAATGTCAGTTGCAGCTTGTGAAGATGTCCTCATGCGAGACAAAGGAAGGTGATGAGGATGAATTCTTCGCATGAGACAAAGCTGCATCTGCTATTTCGTATGAAAGGGGAAATCTATCAGGAAGCTGATCTGAACATCTGTTTGAAGAACTTAAAGCTGCAGGAAACTGATTTGGTAATCACGAGTAATTCCCAGATGAAAAAAATCAAAGAGACAAATGCATTGGGAAAGGCTGTTCTTCTGAATATGGATGCATACGGTACGAAGGAGCCCAAAGAGGAATGGGTGGATGACATATTAAAAGTAGCAAATGCGTATCCATATGAGCGAATAATCGCAATCGGCGGTGGTACTGTGATTGATGTTTCAAAGCTTTGTGTATTCGGTGATGGCCGATCCGTACAGGAATTGTACAGCGATAAAAGAGAAGTACGCAAAACGCGGGAGCTGATTGCTTTGCCGACAACCTGTGGAACCGGAAGTGAGGTAACCAATGTTTCCGTTGTGGAATTTCCTTCCCTGCACAGTAAGCTTGGTCTGCAGATGGATGCACTGTTCCCGGATAAAGCGATTCTGATTGGAGAACTGCTGACCTCGCTGCCGTATAAGACATTTGCACTCACATCCATCGATGCATTGGCACATGCGATTGAGGCTTTGCTTTCACCCAAGGCAAACCCCTATACAGATATGTATGCTAGAAGCGCGATTTCAGGTATTGTGGAAAATCTGCAGGAGACACGAAAAACAAAGAAGCTCCCTCAGGATATGCAGAAAAGTCTGATCTGTGCCAATATGGCAGGAGTCGCTTTCAGTATAGCGGGATGTGCCACCATGCATGCACTGTCCTTTCCTTTGGGTGCGAACTGTCAGCTTGCCCATGGAGAAGCAGTCTATGCCGTATTTGCACAGACTCTGCAATACTATCAAAAAAAGAATATACCACTATACAAGCTTGAAAATGCTTTGAAGGATCTGCCAGCAGATATTTCTTCTGTTTCAGGACTACAAAAGTTGTTAACTGAAATCTATCCAATGTCCGGATTTCAAAGCATTGGGGATCGATGAGGGGATTTGTGACACATGGGCAGTCAGCGTGTATGAAAAGCAACAGCGGCTGCTTGTCAATTCACCCTGCGTATTAAACAGCAATGATTTAGCAGCGATTTATAAAAGCTGCATCTAAGGAGGAACGTATGATAATTCAAATTCGAGTAGATGATCGTTTGATTCATGGGCAGATAGCAGTCGTATGGTCAAAGTATTTCGCTACCAATCATCTGGTAGTGGCAAATGATCAGGCGGCAAAAAATGAGGTACAGCAGATGACATTGAAAATGGCAACTCCAAATGGCGTGAAGGTTTTAATTCGCAGTGTTGATGATGCCATCAAGGTGTTTAATAATCCCAAATCTGAGACTGTTAAGATGTTTGTCTTAACCAATAGTATTCAGGATGCTTTGAAAATCGCTACCAATTGCAAGGTGGAATCGATAAATGTAGCGAATGTCGGACGCTTTGAAGCAGCATCGGAAAAGAAGCAGCTGAATGCGGATGTCGGCTGTACACCAAAGGAATTGGAAGCATTGAAAGAAATCGCCAAGCTTGATATGGAAACCATTCACTGGGTTATACCGACAAATCCTAAAATCAGTGTGAAAAAGCTGCTGGAAAACAATTAAAGGAGGGAATTGAATATGTTAAACGTCGCTTTATTATCTGCATTGTCATATTTCATCTGTTATGCCGGAAACTGGATGTTTGGTCAAAGCATGTCAGACAGACCAATCTTTATCGGGGCGGTTACAGGACTCTTGCTTGGGGATTTGCAACAGGGGCTGATAATCGGGGCAACACTGGAGGCTGTATTTATGGGGTCTGTCAATATCGGTGGACAGATATCAGCAGATCATTCTGCGGCAACCGTATTTGCGGTAGCCTTCGCAACCAACGCCACACTGGATCCGGAGGCAGCCTTGACAATTGCTGTACCTATCGGAATTCTGATGGGATTTGTAACGATGTTTGTAAATAATATTTTCCTGACTGTATTCACAACCTTAATGGATAAATGGGCACTCGAGGGAAATGAAAGAGGACTTCTCATCTACTTGAACTTTGGCGTCTGGCTGGCTAAAAATCTGTTCTTTGCTGCTATCGTATTCTTCGGTGTATATGTCGGCTACAATGCAGTTGAAGCATTTGTGGATTCCATCCCGGATGTTGTCATGACCGGCCTTACCGTTTGCGGACAGCTGCTTCCGGCAGTCGGTCTGGCTTTGCTGATGAAAATGATCTGGACAAAGGAAATCGGTATTTATTATCTGCTCGGCTTCGTTATGTTTATCTATATGAAACTGCCAATCATCGCGATTGCAGTCATCGGTATCGTTATCGTGGTAGCGACAGCCATGCGTGATTTTGAAATCAATAGAATGAAACAGCACCCAATCGCATGTGCTGACAAAAATGATTCAAATGAGGAACTGGAGGATTTCTTACAATGAAACTGACAAATAATTTATCAAGAGAAGATAAGAAAATGATCAATTCCATTTGCTGGCGTTCACTGAATGCACATTGTTCAAGGGTAGGCGGACAGGCCAGACAGATGGCGATCGGATTTTTGTGGCAGATTATGCCGGCACTGAACCGTTATTATAAAGATCAGCCGGAAAAGAAAAAAGAAGCACTTTACCGTCATGTTCAATTTTGTAACGTATCCAATGCTATCTATCCGTTCCTGGCTGGACTGGTTGCTTCCATGGAAAAAGAAAACAGTGAAGTAGATGACTTTGATACAAGCTCCATCGTCGCAATCAAAGCAGCGCTTATGGGGCCGCTGGCAGGAATCGGAGATTCCCTGCTGTTCAGTGTCGTACGTGTCATTGCGGCAGGTATTGGTATCAGCTTTGCTTTGCAGGGTTCTATCCTTGGACCGATTCTCTTCTTTCTGATTTATAACGGCTGTACGATGGCATTGCGCTTCTCTTTGGGATATGTCGGCTTTATCAGTGGTTCCAGCTTTATCACAAATATGTATCAGAATGGTACCTTAAAGATATTGACAAAATGCGCCGGTATACTTGGTCTGATTATGGTTGGTGCAATGACAGCATCTACTGTAAAATTTACAACAGCGATTTCCATTCCAATTCCTGGCGGAGAAGCGGTCGCATTACAGTCCTCCTTGGATACCTTGTTTTTAGGACTTGTTCCGCTCCTGCTGACATTCGGCTGTAAAAAGCTGCTTGATAAAAATGTAAACATCAACTGGATTATGGTTGGAATCTTTGTTCTTTCCCTGCTAATGGCAGCGGTGCATATCGTTTAGACTTCAAAATGAAATATTCATGACGATAAAAGGAGGAAACCTATATGCGAAAGAAATTGACGATTCTGCACACCACCCTTGCGACAACCACAACGATACCTGCAATGATACGGGAGCTTTATCCGGATGAATTTGATATTGTAAACGTGTTGGATGATTCTTTACTAAATGATATAAAGTGCAGCGGCAGGATGAGTGCATCCGTAATCGAACGATTTATTCAATATGCATGTATTGCGAAAAACAATGGAAGTGACGCGCTTTTACTGGCTTGTTCTTCTCTTGGCAAAGCAGCGGATATCGCCAGAGAGCTCCTGGATATACCGCTATATAAAATCGATGAGCCAATGGCAGATCAAGCGGTGGAGTCAGGAAATAACATCCTCGTTCTGGGAACGGTGAAAAGTACGCTGGAGCCGACATCCGATTTGATTAGAAGCAAGCGGAAGTCACAGGAGCAAAGTGTCACCTGTATCCTGATACCCGATGTGTTTGAACTATATGAAATTGACAGAGAACGGCATGATCAAAAAATCGCAGAAGTGATACAGGAGCACTGGAATACATATGATGTGATCGTACTGGCGCAGGCAAGTATGGCGAATGCGATACAGTATATCACGCAGGGCAGAGAGAAAATAGTAACGAGTCTGCCATTGGGTCTTAAGCAGCTGCAGGAGATATGAGTAGGGAAAGCGAGGAGTCTGTATGGAGTATATAAATAAAAATAGCATCACCGTGGATGCACTTTGCGGACGTGGACTGATACGCGCAGTTGGTAAAAACAGCTGCTTTGACAGCGATAAAATGACAGTGGGATATGCGTTATACAAAAAAGAGTATGGCATCATGGAGCCGCATGCACATGCAGAGGAAACCGTGATCATCACAAAGTCGGTGAACGGGTATGTATCCTGGGGGAGTGATGCGCATCATTTGCAAAGAACCATTGCATTAGAGGAGGGGATGATTCTGCATATTCCGGAGAATGAGTGGCATGCTTTCCACTATGATGAAGGTGGATGCGTAGAAATCGTCTTTATATATGGCCAGGGTGATAACTGCAGGCCAGAGGATAACGAAAGGTAAGGGTGCTTATTATGTTAGTTACAATGAAAGAAATACTCGATCATGCAAAGAAAGGAGGCTATGGTGTTACTGCCCCCAATGTACAAAGTGAGGATACGGTAAGGGCTGTACTGGAGGTGGCTGAGGAATACCATGCGCCCATGATTGTAGATGTCAATGCGTTTATTCACACGGATCTTCCCTGGTTTATACATATGATACGAGACCTTGCGGAAAAGGTGTCAGTACCTGTCGCAATCAATCTGGATCATGGAAAATCCTATGAGGATATCATGCTCGGTATCAATTCCGGGTTTACATCTATCATGGTTGATCGTTCCAGCCTATCCTATGAAGAAAATGTGGAACAGACGAAGGAAGTCGTAAAAATGTGCAAACCGCTGGGAATCAGTGTAGAGGCCGAGCTGGGGCATGTCGGTATGGGAAACAATTATGCTGTAGACGGTGTCAATAATCTTACCGTTCCAAATGAAGCGGCAGATTTCATCAAGGAAACCGGTGTGGATTGTCTGGCAGTTGCCATAGGAACTGCACATGGACGTTACACAGGGACGCCACATATTGACTTCGAGCGATTAAAACAGCTCGTTGAAGCATGTGGAGATACACCGCTTGTTCTGCATGGCGGAAGTGGAACGGGGGATGAAAATCTCAGAAAAGCAGTTCAATCAGGAATTCAGAAGGTTAATCTGGCTACTGAGCTGATCGTTGCAGGAAAAGAGGAGCTGGAGGGCTTCATCAAGGATCCGAATTTTGATAAATGGAAGCTGATTCCTGCCTTCAAAAAAGGGTATAAGGATCGATTGGCTCATTATGTTGAATTATTTGATCAGGCTGGAAAGGCCTGGGGGTAAAGGAAGCGTACAGCAGTTCCCGTAGTATGGAAGTCGTTCCTGAACTGGGAACTGTTTCCTGTAAACGGGAAAGCATTTTCTTACCGAAAAAGGAGCTATATATGGAAACGAAAAATATAAAAATCGGTGTTATCGCTGACGATTTTACAGGTGCAGGGGACGCGGCCAGCTTTTTAGAAAAAAGCGGTGCTGAAACCATCATGTACAATGCAGTTCCAAACGAGCTGCAGGTATGTGATGCGGCTGTTATCGCTTTAAAAACAAGGAGCGTTACTCCCCATGCAGCTGTTGCGGAAGTAAAAAAGGCTGTTGATTTCCTAAAGGAAAACGGATGTGAACGAATATATTTCAAATACTGCTCAACCTTTGACTCCACTCCTCAGGGGAATATCGGAGTTGTAGCTGATTTCTTATTGGAATATCTGGCACAGCCCTTTACAATTCTATGCCCCTCCTTACCCGTGAATCAGCGCATAGTAAAGGATGGAAATTTGTACGTCAATGGTGAAAAATTAAGTGATAGTCCGTTGAAAAATCATCCCTTGAATCCAATGTGGGATTCCTATATCCCCAATCTGATGAAGCCGCAAAGCAAATACCCCTGCTTTATTATGCGGCAGAAGGAGCTTTGTGAGGGAGAATGGAAACAAACGATACATGCGTTGAAATGCAGATATGAGAGGTTTTATATCGTGCCGGATTATGAAACAGAGCAGGATGGAATACGGATAGCGGAAGCGTTTAAGGAGCTGCCTGTTCTTACCGGGGGATCCGGTCTGCTTCCCTATGTCTTAGAGAACGATGCTTTGCTGCATCCGGAAAAAAATCAGACACGGAAACACGGGCGGACGATTTTGCTATGTGGAAGCTGTTCGGCTGCTACCAGAAGGCAGATTGCGTATTTCCGAAAGCATCATGGCTGCTGTTATCCTGTAAATGCAAACCGTGTGATGAATAAAGAGCTTACCGCCCAAGACATTCTGACATATGCAAACCAACAGGCACAGCCGGTGCTGATATACAGTGATGCGGTGGAACAGGATATGCGTGAGCTAAAAAAGGATGAAACCTTCGATCAAGCATCGAAGTGCATAGAACAGATCATGGGGGAGATAAGCAGTGCTGCTTTGTCGTTCGGATATGAACGTATCGTAGTTGCGGGCGGAGAAACCTCCGGGGCTGTCATACAGCAGCTGGGCTTTGATGGATTTCATATCGGAAAAAGTGTTGATCCCGGTGTTCCTGAACTGATTCCATTGAAGAATGAGCGCCTTACTCTTATTCTGAAATCTGGTAATTTCGGTGCTGAGGATTTCTTCATCAAGGCGATTGGAGGAAACACACATGAGTGAATTACAGGAAAAGCTGGATGCCGCTATCTGGAGTGCGCATACCTTGTTTCAAAAAGGACTGGTTAGCGGCTCAACAGGAAATATCAGCTTTCTCCATGAGCATCGTATGTATATTTCAAGGAGCGGAAGCTGCTTTGGAAGATTGCGACAGGAAGATTTCGCACAGGTGGATATGCAGGGAACAATTCTGTATGGAAAGCCAAGCAAGGAATATCCCATGCATTTGGCATTGTATCGGGAAAGCGAGGAATATAAGGCGGTGATTCACACACACAGCTTCTATGCTAGCGTACTGTCCTGTTATACAGATACAGAATCTCATGTCAAAAACCTGTTTGCATATACACCTTATCTGTATATGCAAACAAAAGGAAATATCCCATGTGTTGCGTATGCACCGCCGGGAAGTGATGCACTGTTTTTTCATTTCAAGGATAAAACAGGGACGAAGCCGAGGATATTGCTGTTGAAACATCACGGAATCATGGCAGGAGCAGAAGATGTGTATCATGCGTTTGATCTTATTGAAGAAATGGAAAGCAGTGCCCATGTATATGCGATGCTGAAAAGCTGTCCGGATGAGGATATCGATTTCATACCTCATTAGCTTACGGGCATATATGGCTAACGCTTGGAAATTAGAGCAATTCATAGAAATGCTGCTTGGTGTTACAGGGGTAGCTCTGGGACTTTCATTCATGATGAAATCCGGTCTTGGACAAACTGCATTGACAGCCTTTCTGCAATGTATTTCACTTATCAGTGGTATGAAAAGCGGCACACTTCTTATGTGCTTTTATCTGCTATGTGTTTTATTGCAGCTGCTGATACAGCGGAAGGACTTTGATAAGCTTCAGGTTTTACAGCTACCGGTGTGCTGGATTCAGGGAATTATCATCAATCTCACCTGCTATGATATAGCGTTTCTTGCGGATATTCGCCCTGTATCGTATCCTATGCAATGGGTGTTTCTGGCAGTGGGGATTATCCTTGTGTCCTTTGGTGTTGCGCTTACCATGGCTGCTGATCTTGTGAAACAGCCGTTTGAACAGTTGATTGTCGTGATTTCAAAAAAATATAAAAAGCCCTTCAATTTTCTGCGCTGCGGTGCAGATGCTGTCTTCATCACCTGCAGTCTGCTGCTTGTTGCTGTGTTTTCCCTGGATTTTACAATGCTGCGCGAAGGTACCTGGATCAGTATGCTTGTTTTGGGGAATACCATGGCTGTCTCCTTTCCTCTCATGCAGAAATGCTCTATCTGTTACCGACGAAAGAATGAAAAAAAAGAGGTGAGCTTATAGAGCAGCAGTATGAGGAAAGCCGCAGCTATCCTGAATACAGAATTGTAGCTTAAAAACGGAACAATTAGGGCAAATTAGAAAAGGAAAAGGAGTATGCAAGGGACATCCCCTGTGAATACTCCTTTTTACGCGTAATCTGCTTGCAGATATAGACAGCTATTTTTCTACCTGCGCACAATTCAAATCCTCCAGCAGATAAAACAGCCGTACCTTGTCTTTTTCCGATAACTCAATTTTCGGGTTATACAGATAATGCTGCAAAACATCCGCATCCTTCAGCAACTCTGAAATCGGTCCGTCATGCCGGTTCATTTTATCGGAATGCACCGATATAACATGAGTCAGTATCCGGATTTCCTCTTCACTGAATACCTCCATCTTCTCCAGCAGCAGCTTCGCATATTCCGCACTGCGCTGTGCATGACCCAGATGCGGACAATTCTGGGCGTAAAGTGCTATATCATGCAGCATGGCGGCAATACAGCACAGCTCCACATCCAGCTTTCGCAAAGTGGCCAGCATGGCTGCAGCCTGTGCAACACCGTACGTGTGGATATATGCAAATTTGCGTTCCTCTTCCTTGACAAGCTTTTGAATGACGGCATCCGTTTGTTCACGGATAAGTTCTAAGCGATCCATGACATCACATCCTTTCTTCTATTGTATCATTTCCGTACAGGATATGCACAGTCAAAAAAAAGGATCATGCACGAGGTCATGATCCAAGAACGGTTTTGCTTACGCTACAGTTACGTTAGCAGCCTGCTGTCCACGATCGCTTTCAACAACGTCAAAGTTTACAGCCTGTCCTTCTTCCAGTGTACGGAATCCGTCGCTCTGGATGCTTGAGTAATGAACGAAGATGTCCTTACCTTCATCAGAAGTGATGAATCCATAACCTTTTTCTGCATTAAACCATTTTACTTTACCTGTACTCATTTTAGTACCTCCTATACGTGTGTCAATAAGAAGCCCTCCAATGTATAAAAAAATCACAAAACTGGATATTCGTACATTGAAACACATAAATACAATTCCAGACTTGTGAAATCATAATTATTGCTTTTTATTACTCTTAAACAATATCACTTTCAAAACCGAAAGTCAATCATTATTTCGTGAATTGGAAGGATTTGTTTTTCTCTTTTTTCATGATTCGTGTTTTTTTGTGTAAGCTGTTTCAGATTTTAATCTTTTGGGGTATAATATAGGCATACAAGAAAAGAAACGGAGGAATGTTTATGATCATACAGGATGAAATGCTGCGAGCTGCAATCGCCAGAACCCTGCAGATCGAGGAAGCGGATATCACAGAAAAAAAGCTGGAAGAGCTGATGACACTCTCTGCCAGAAGCAGTGGAATTATTTCTCTGGAAGGACTGCAATATGCGGTTAATCTGAAGTATCTGGACCTTTGCGGAAATGCCATTGAGGATCTGACACCGATCCGTGATTTGCGGGAGATTGAAGTTTTGAATCTGTCCAAGAATATGCTGCGTGACATTCAGGCGCTGAGGGAATTCCGGCAGCTGCTGCGGCTGGATATTTCACGCAATAACCTGTATACGATGGATATCAGTGCACTGGCCGGCATGATCAATCTGGAAGAATTGAATCTGGAACGCAGCAAGGTGGATAATCTGGTATATCTGGAAAATGTCAAGAAGCTGAAGAAGCTGTATGTCGGAATTGAAAACGGACCGTTCCCGCTCAGCATTCTCGGTATGCTGGATGAGCTGAAGGAGCTTCATATGAACAAGATGTGGCTGTATGACATTGCCGATCTGACCTATTTGAAGCACATTGAGGTTTTGGATGTATCGACCAATCTGTTCTGTGATTTATCTCCGTTGCAGTATATGAAGGATTCCCTGCGCAATCTGAATATTTCAAATTGTGAATATCTGCGTGATTTAAGTATATTGGAGGAATTTCCGAATCTGGAGGTCCTTGATATCTCCTTTGACCATATTAAGGATTTCTCATTCCTGAAGAAGCTGAAGAATTTAAAGGATCTTCGTGCTACGCAGAGCGGACTTTGTGATTTGCGTAATCTGAAGGGTCTGATTAGGATGGAGAAGCTGGATATCAGTGAAAACCGTGTGGAGCATACGGAAATTTTAAAAGAAATGAAGCTGCTTCGCTATTTTAAAGCCAGCTGCTGTTTCCTGAAGGACATCGACTTTTTGAAGAATGCAAAGGATCTGGTAGAGCTGAATGTCTTCAACAATCATATCAAGCATATCGAGGTTTTAAAGGGCTGTGAGCATATGACAACCCTGGATGTCGGAAACAACGATATTCGCAGTATTGATTCTCTTGAGGATATGATCAATTTGGAATGTCTGGGGCTTTCCCACAACAATATTTCTGATCTGACGCCATTAAAGGATTTAACCAATCTGAGTACGATTGATTTATACAACAATGTCATTACAGATCTTTCACCGCTGAAGAAGCTGATCAATTTAAGCTCCCTGCGGCTGGATCACAATGGCGTAATGGATTTATCCCCGCTGGAGGAATGTATATATCTGAGCTCCCTGACATTGAAGGCGAATTATGTAACAGATGTGACACCGCTGACCAGACTGAAGAATCTGTATGAGCTTCGTCTGGATGAAAACCCAATCGAGGATATCACAGTTCTTGAGGATATGGAATACTACGAGAAATTCTCATATTGAGACAGTCTGAAAAAATGTAAATTTCTTTGCTTTTGATTATGAATGAAGGCCTGCGTGTATACTGCTGTGTACCACAGGCTTTTCTGTGCTCATAAGCAGATAAAAGCTGCTGCGTCTTGTGAAACGGAGTTGAGGGAAAACGCTGTACATCTTTTCCTTTGCATAGCAAGGCAAAAAGAGAATATGGTTCTACTAAAGCCTTGTGTAGAGAGGGAAGGAGGCGTAAGCTAAAAGAGATCTGCACAATTGAAAAAAGGATATCTTCATAAGGCTTTTATCACTTGAAAACGTGCGAGATTCGTTGATAAGCTAACGAAATACCAGCCCTATGAGCTCTGTATTTGTGCAGCCGAAGCTTTCTGCATTATCCCCCTTGACCTTCCCCTGAGGGAAAACTGTAAGATATAGGCAGAAACTGCGGAGGTAATTGCATGGAACAGATGAAAATAACAGAAATGGAAGCATTGATCAACAGGAATTACAAGAATATTTGTGGGATGAATGTATTAAAAAACGGTGTGTCCGTGTATGAAGCATACTTTCAGGGATGTACTTCCGAAAGCAGAATGCATGTGTATTCCGTGACCAAAAGTATTGTATCCATATTGCTGGGAATCGCAATGGATGAAGGGTACATTGTGGATGTGTCGCAAAGGGTTCTGGATTTTTTTCCGGAGTATGCAGCCCGGGAGAAAGAGTATGCAAAGGGTGAAGTAACACTGGAGGATGTCATCACCATGACAGCGGCATATAAATATAGAATTCCACCCTATATAAAATATTTTACAAGTGATGACTGGCTGCGGTTTTCACTGGAGCAGCTGAAGGGAAGGGGCGGGAAATTCCGTTATACACCGCTGATTGGACCGGATATTCTGACTGGTATTTTACAAAAGACAACCGGACAATCTGTGCTTGCTTTTGCACGTGAGAAATTATTTGCCCCGCTGCGAATTTCTGTGGAAAAGGAACTGATATTTAAAGATAAGGAAGAACAGATGGCATTCAATCAGTCAGCCTCCATCAGCGGTTGGGCAGCAGACGCAAAGGGACTGCAATCCGCAGGCTGGGGACTGGCGTTATCGGCAAAGGAAATGGCAGATATCGGGCAACTGTATTTGAATGGCGGTGTATGGGAAGGAAAACAGCTGGTATCAAAGCACTGGATTGAGGAAAGCACAAAGGAGCACAGCCGCTGGAAAAAACGCAATCTGCCATACGGCTATTTATGGTGGATCGATGAGCAGAAAGACGGATTTGCGGCAATGGGGGATGGAGGAAACATTATTTATGTGAATACCGGAGAACGACTGGTTGTATCCCTCATGTGCAGATTTGATCCTAAAGCAAAAGACAGCATGGATTTGATTAAACAGCAGATCGAACCGATATTTAGAAAGTAAAGCAAAGCAGAGGCAAGCAGAAATAGAACAGCGATACAGTAAAAGAAAAGAATGCAAAATCCTTACGGACGCTTACCATCCAAAGGTTCTGCATTCTTTTTCAGCTACATGGATAATATTTGTTAAGCTATCGGTACAGCCGCAGGGGAACATCAAGGCTTCCCTGCAATAGTTGCCCTGTTATAAAGGGATTATCGTTTTACCTTCATCAGTTCACTGAATTCATCCAGTGTTTTTTCGAAAAAGGTGAAGGCATCGTCGTAGATACTGTCCACTCTCGGGTCAACACCGGCATGGATCAGCTCATCCAGCGGTGACTCGCTGCCACCCTTGGTGAGAAACTCCAGATACTCCGTTGTATCTCCGGCAAGTATCTTCTTCGCAAAGCTCAATGCCACCGACATACCCAAGGTATATTTATATACATAGAAATTGAAATAAAAGTGCGGTATGTAGTAACAATGATAGCGCTGCAGATCATCCACCTCAACAGCATCCCCGTAATACTGCCTGGACAGCTCCATGTACAGGGAGGTCAGCTTCTGTGAGGAAACTGCTTCTTTGTTTTCCAGCATGGCATACAGCTGCTTTTCGAATTCTGCGTACATCGGCTGCCGATATAGCGTGCCGACAAGCTGATTCAGCAGATTGGAAAGAAGATATGCTTTCTCTTCCTCACTATCGCTGTGATCCAGCAGATAACGGTTCAACAGAATCTCATTCACAGTGGATGCCACTTCGGCAACAAAAATCGTATACTGAGAAAGCATTGGCCGGTTATGGTGACGGGAATACCAGGAGTGCATGGAATGTCCCAGCTCATGCGCCAGCGTGCTCAGGGAAGGATAATCGTTTGTGAAATTGGTCAGTACATACGGGCGGGAATCATAGGTCCCCCCGGAATATGCTCCACCCTGTTTACCTGCACATGGCAGAAAGTCGATCCAGCGCTCCTCTCTTGCCTGATCCAGCAGTTGCACATAGTCTTCGCCAAGCGGTGCAAGGGCATGCTTGAGAATATCGAAGCTTTCATCGATGGAATAGGTGATATCCACCGCATCCACCAGTGGTATCTGAATATCGTACACATGCTGAACAGCAAGTCCGCTGACCTGCTTGCGAACCGCAAAGTAACGGTGAATGCCATTGATGTATTTTTCATTTGCCATGAAAAGCACCTTGTCAAACAGCGACCGGTCAACGCCGTCTTCAAACAGGGAGGCTTCCAGAGCATTGGAGAAATTGCGTAAACCGGCTTCGAATATCTGTCCCCTGGCATGCCCGCTCAACAGATTCATAAACACATTCTGATAGGTTTTATAGGCGGTGAAAAAATGTTCAAAGGCTTCCTTACGTACTCTTGGGTCACGGTTTTTCAGGAACTGCTGATAGGTTCCTTCATTCAGGAATTCCTCTTTTCCATCCACCAGAACAGGCTCGAACTGCAAACGGAAGCTTTCAAAGGTTTCCTGTGGATTGCGGATCAGCTCGCCCGCCTGTGCAAGCAAAGCCTCCTGTTCTTCATTCAGCCGGTGTGGAATCGTACGGAATACCTCTTCCATCGGGTAGCGGAAGTCCCGACAGTCATCCTCCAGCAGCCATTGCTCAATTTGTTCCCTGTTTTGAATCAGAAGTAAAGGCAGATTGGATAATGCCTGATTCACCTGCTGATACAGGGTATAGCTGCGTGCCAGATTTTCCTGGTTCTGCATATTTTCAGGGTCGACATCACTGCTCATCTTAGCATAGCTGATAAGATTATCCAGATAGCGCTCCAGTGTTTCCTGATGCTCCATAAAGCTGATGAAGCTGGCTCTGTCATCCGCAAGGGATGAGAGTGCAGCCTGCAATAATTTGATTTCCTTTTGTGCCAGTGCAAACTGAGCTTCAAAGGCCTCCTGATTTTCAAAGAGAAAGCGCAGATCCCAGGTCAGCTGTGAATCTATTTCGTTACGTTTCATGTATGATCACCTCATATAGTATTGTATGTCAAAAAAAAAGAAATCACAAGGAGGCGTGTGATTTCTTCCGTTTTCTTTCCTACAGCATATCATCTTCATCTTTTTTGTACTGCGATTTTTCCGTTCCTGCCTTCTTCCACGGCTTTTTCAGACGCAGATTCGGATGCCGTCTGCGGTATACAAAGAGTGTGAGGAACAGACATACAAGCAGTGCCAGCAGCAGACATGGCAACAGGACATAGCGAAGGATATAGTTCTTTCCGTTCAAGGCGATCGTATTCACCTCTGCAATATCGTCTGCTTCCTGTATGCTGCGCTGGTTTGCGGATACCAGAACATAGCTGCCAAGCTTTTCCGTTGTAAAGCGGATGCGGCTTTTACTTTGCTCGGTGGGAATCTGATAGACATCCTGCCCATCCACATAATATATATGATAGCGTTTGTTTTTGCTGTCCTTCGGCTTTTTGATAGAGAAGACAGCCTCCTGCTTCAGCTTCAGGGAGGAGAAATCATCCGTTCCTTCAATAGAGAAGGTTTCTTCAACAGTGGTTCCGTTTGCCCGGGCTACTTTTTTTGCAAGTGCCTGCTGCTCCTCATCTATGGAATCCTTTACCTTGAGGACAATCGTTTTTGGCAGGAAGGTATTGAGGAAACCGGTTTCCTGTATCCGTGCCATGGATAAGCCGGATACCTGCAGATCATGGCTGTCATCCTTAATGATGACACTGTAGCGGGGCTTCAGATTCTCCTGCAGTATCCGGTCGATAAGACGGATCTGCTCATTTGCGAGCGGTGTGAGAGGGAATGCAGTGACATCCTTGCGGAGCTGCTCCAGCTCCTGCAGAGCCTCCTCGTTTAAATCCGTTTTCCCGTCGTACAGCTTAATGACTGCCGCAGCTCGCTGCTGCATGTTTTCCTGCTTTTTCGTCAGCTCGTCGGATACCCTGATTTCATAATTCAGCGTACAGCCGGCATAGGTCACCTTCAGTGTTTTGGTTCCTGTCTTTTTGCTGGAGAAGCCCTCCACCATATCGGTGGTCATGGGAACCTCCTTACTTGTACCATCCGCAAAATCCACGCGGATTCTGCCATCACTGACATCGAGGGATTCATTTAAATCATAGGTGGTAAGCGGCATCTGTGTCAGCACAATCTGCTTGACATCCCTGTATGTTGCCTTGTAGGTCAACGGTTCCCCTGCGGGCTTTAGCTGTATATCCCAGGAAGAAAAGAGGGCATGATCCTTAACCGGTGCCTGGATCACCGGTGTCTTTCCGGTTTCCACCTGCAGGGTGATTTTCTTATCATTGGGATAAAATGTTCCGCCGTTCGCATCAAAGGTGATATCCACATAGGCTTTATCCTGTATGTGCTTGCTGTTGAGCACTGTGGAAACATCTTCTGCCTTCACGAAGCCATAGCTGTTTTTGAAATTGTAGCTTCCTTCCTGCTGCTTCTGCTCTTTGTCAAGGGAAGGGTCGCTTTGTACCCGATACCAGACGCCATCCCTGTTCTCCAGCTTTTCCAGCAGAATCAGGGCTGCATCATAGCCTTTTTTGATGCTGTATACGGCATCACTTTTTTTATCAGCGTTTTTATATATGGAAACACCGGTATTTTTCACGATACCAAGCGCATAGCGGTTGTGATCCCTGTCCCCCATGGCGTGATCCATTTCATAAAAGTACTGGGCTGCTTTTTCTCCCCAGTAGGGATCGGATGCGTAAGATACATTCATACCGCCTGCCTTGTTTCCGAAGAAGCCGCCGTGAAACTGAAACTGGCTGGGATTCATATACGCATTGGACAGGTAATGCAGGGCATGGGAGTATACGCTGCCTGAGGTGCTGGCATAGCGGGAGGCATTTTCCTCAACAGCGGAATCATAGGCAGCATGTCCGAACAGATTGTTGCGGGTGTAGGCGAGATAGCTTCTTCCCAGAGCACTTTCATTCTCCGCCAGTGAAAGCATCATCAGCGCATTTGCCCCGAATTGATTCTGATACTGGAAAAATGCAGCTTCCGCCTGTAAAAGCAAAGATTGCGTTAAAACATCATGGATATAGTTATCCTTATCGTAAAAGCCGGTTATTGTATGACGCAGAGCCAGCGTATCCTTCAGATACCGGTCCACATCCTTTTGTGAATAGGCACTGGTGGATCGATGATTCAGATACTGATAATAATTATAATAGGGGGCATTGGCATTCACCGCATGAGAAAAGCTGCTGTTTCGGTAATCTTCGATCATCATAGCGTAATCATCATAGAAATAATGGGTATCATAGCTATAGTAGGTAACGCCCTCCTTTAGCTGCTGCGGAGCGTTTCCCAGCTGCAGGATATTGTCATAGGCAGCGGTTGCGAGTGAGGATTTCAGCTGATGCTGCAGAGTGTTGTTTTTTACCGTAAATGAGGAAACATTGGGAACCTGCTCAATCGGATAGATGGTGACATCGGCTGCATCTGCCCATCCGGTAACACCGGACAAACGAAACTTTACCTTTTGTGTTCCGGGATTGTATTCCAGAAATGCCGCGTCAATGCCATAACAGCCGTTGGTATAGCCCTCTTCACCATTTTCATCATTTGTGTAGGTAATGTTCAGCGTGCAGTCTTTGGCTGTCGCAAATTCCACAACGCCCTGCTCCAGACTCAGGAAGCTGCTGCCATAGGTGATTGCGAGATTGTCATAGCTGCGTTTACGAAGTGTATAGAGAACTTTTGCCCTGGCATAGGTGTCACAGTCCTCAAGGATTGTATAGGTACCATCCTTTTCCACACTGACAATGTGATATGTTCCATCATCCTGCAGCGTCTTTTCACTGGCTGATACCGGAGTAAGGGATGCCGTGATCAAAAGGCTCAGCATAAGGATGTACAGTTTTTTCTTAATCATGTCGATAACCTCCACACATGTCTTTATTATATCGTACAATCGTGTGCAGGACATGTGAAAGTATAGAAATATATTGAAATTGTAAGATTTCATAATGCATATTTTATGAAAGGATAGCATAGATAGGATCCTTGTTAAATGCCTGCTCAAAGAGGATGCGTGATTGGAATAGGAATACAGGAACGCTTGATTGCTACGCTCAGAAAGCGGCATGCGGACATAAGCAGGTGGTATTCCGCCATCCTCTTCAACAAAGGAATTCATAAAGGCATAGGAGTTGACAGCAGAAAAGGCAGCTACTATAATAGGAATGTACCAGGGCACCCCCTGGGGGAGGTGAGAGGATGAACGATGAACGTAAAAAAGCACTTCAGAAGATAAAGACTGCACGCGGTCAGCTGGATGGTATCATTCGCATGATGGAAGAAGGACGCTATTGTATCGATATATCAAATCAGATTTCAGCATCGACGGCTCTGCTGAAAAAAGCAAATCAGCATATTCTGAGCGGACATTTGCACAGCTGTGTACTGACTGCTATTGAAGAAAGGGATGCAGAGGAAAAGGTCAGCGAAATCGAAGCTGTAATTGCGGCACTGCTGAAATAGAAGGAAGGAAAATCTTATGAACAAGACATATAGAATAGAAGGGATGCACTGCTCAGCATGTGCAGCCTCGGTAGAAAAAATATTGAAGCGTCAGCCGGCGGTAGAGGATGCTTCCGTAAATCTGGTTATGGAAGAAGCGGTGGTCAGCTTCACGGACGGCTTTGACGAAAAAGCGGCCATGCAGGCTGTGGAAAAGGGCGGCTTTCATATGAAGGAGCGCGATGCTGCCAAGCAGCAGACCTATCGTGTTGAGGGCATGCATTGTGCCGCCTGCAGTGCAGCTGTAGAGCGGGTATTGAACCGCTTTGAGGAAATTGAGCAGGCGAGTGTGAATCTGGTAATGAATACCGTGCGCATTACATTTACGAAAAAGAATTTCGAGGCGTGGGCAGCGGCAGTGAAAAAGGCCGGCTTCACGCTGCTGGAGGAAGCGAAGAAGACATATCGCATCGATGTGGATGGAATGACCTGTTCGTCCTGCAGCGCAGCGCTGGAGCATGCATTGAATAAAGCGGAAGGAATATCCGCTGTCAGCATCAACCTTGTCACAAATACGGCAACAGTGGAAGCAGACCCGCATAAAATCAAGCTGTCGGAGATTCTGGCAATTATTCAGAATACCGGGTATCACGGCACGCTTCATGTGGAGCGAAAGGAAGAAGCTGTGAAAAAGGATTCTACATCCATAAAAATTTATACCACCCTGGCTCTGGCCTTTATCCTTTTGTATATCGGTATGTCGCATATGCTGGGCAATATCCGGCTGCCGCTGCCGGATATCATTCATTATGACACACATCCCTTTCATTTTGCGCTCATCCAATTTCTTCTTGCGACAGTGATTCTCCTTCTGGGACGTCATTTCTTTACCAGAGGGTTTACAGCATTATTCCACAAGGCGCCCAATATGGATACGCTGGTGGCGGTTGGTACAGGGAGCGCCTATCTGTATTCCCTGTATTCTCTGATTTCCATTCTGCAGGGCAATCTGCATGCCGTTCACAGCCTGTATTTTGAATCTGCCGGTGTCGTTGTGGCGCTGGTGCAGTTTGGAAAGCATCTGGAAAGCATTTCGAAGAAGAAATCCACAGGGGCGATTTCTGCACTGCTGCAGCTGCGTCCAAGCAATGCGACATTGCTGAGAGACGGGAAAGAGGTGGAAATTCAGGCAGAGGAAATCACGATCGGTGATCTGCTTGTGGTAAAGCCGGGAGAGCATATTCCGGTAGACGGTATCTTAAAGGAAGGACATGCGAGTGTGGATGAAAGCATGCTGACGGGGGAAAGTATGCCGGTTTCCAAGCAGCAGGGGGATGCATTGATCCAGGGGACGATTGCACTGGATGCCAGAATCGTGATGGAATGCAATGCGGTTGAGGAGGATACCACACTTGCGAAAATCATCCGTATGGTCGAGGAGGCACAGGGCAAAAAGGCGCCGATTGCACGTATTGCGGATAAGATTTCCCTGTATTTCGTGCCAACGGTTATGGCGATTGCCTTTGTAGCAGCACTGCTCTGGTATCTTTCCACACAGGATTTTGCCTTTGCGCTGACGATCTTTGTCAGTGTGCTGGTTATCGCCTGCCCGTGTGCGCTTGGTCTGGCAACACCGACCGCCATCATGGTGGGAACCGGAAAGGCGGCACAGTTCGGTATCTTTATGAAGAGTGGAGAGGCACTGGAAACAGCGAGCAGTATTGATACAATTGTGTTTGATAAAACCGGAACACTGACAATCGGTAAGCCGGTTGTAACCGATATCGCAGCCAAGGATGAGCAAAAGCTTCTTTCCATTGCGGCATCTCTGGAGGCAGGAAGCCGTCACCCGCTGGCAACGGCTATTCTGGAAAAAGCGAGGGAAGAAAATATCAGCGGTTCTGCGTTAACGCATATTGAAACACATAACGGGCGCGGTCTCAGCGGTATTCGGGATGATACGACATGGTATGCGGGAAGCCGCACCTTTCTGGAGCTGGCAGGAGCTTCCTGTGATGCATATGCCGCACAGGAGCTGGCCTGGCTGCAGCAGGGAAAAACAGTCGTATGGATCGGCACGTCTTCTCATATATATGGGATTATTGCCATTGCAGATCAGCTGAAGCCGCAGACGAAAGATGTCATACGACGTCTTCGTCAACAGCAAATCGATGTGGTCATGCTGACAGGCGATAATGAAATCACAGCGGCAGCGATTGCGGAAGCCGCAGGAATCGAACATGTGATAGCACAGGTACTTCCAGATCAAAAGGGGGAGGAGGTCAAAAAGCTGCAGGCACAGGGGAAAGTCGTTGCCATGGTCGGGGACGGCATCAACGATGCAGTCGCTCTGACACAAAGCGAGGTCGGCATTGCCATCGGAAGCGGCAGTGATGTTGCGGTGGAGAGTGCTGACATCGTATTGGTGAAGGATAATATTCAGGATGTGGAGACGGCAATCCGTTTATCTAAGGCAGTTATACGCAATATCAAGCAGAATCTGTTCTGGGCATTCTTCTACAATACGCTGGGTATCCCGATTGCGGCCGGTGTGCTGCATCTGTTTGGCGGACCGCTGCTGTCTCCGGTATTCGCAGGTGCTGCGATGGCGTTCAGCTCAGTGAGCGTTGTCAGCAATGCGCTTCGCCTTCGTAACTTTACATGAGCTTATACAAAATGCTTTTATCATACGAATGACTATATGCTCTGCTATGAATGCAGTATCTGCTGTCAAGGCTTTCAGCCGCAATCAAAAAAGACATCGCTGTATAGGAATTTTAATTTTTATGCAGAAAATGAAAATTTTAAGTGAAAAAGGCGACAAGATATAGTACAATAATCTTAATGAAAACTGAGGTGTACTATGGACTATAAAATTATTATATTGGCCGTCGTTATTACAATCGTACTGATTGTCGGCACGCAGGTATGGAAGCAGAGTATTTTGAAGAAGCTGTTAAAGCATATGCAGCAGGGTGATTTCAATGCGTATTTCAAGCTTCTGGATTCTCTTCCCTGCAAGTATTTCTATCCTCCGTTCAACCGTGAATATATGCGTTTAAACGGCTATATCATGAAAGCGGATAAGAAAAAAATCGAAGAGTGCTTTGAATTGATTCTGAGCATGCGGATGAATAAAAAGCAGGAGCTGGATGTTGTCATAAAAGCATTTTATTACTATCTGGACGAGGATAGCAAAAAGAAATGTAAAACATTGCTGGAGCGTATGAAAAAGATTGCGGATGAGAGCATTACTCAGGAGTGTCAGGTCATCTATGATATTCTGCTGGAAGAAAAGACCAGCTATATCGATGATATGGAGAAACAGCTGAAGAATGAAGAGCTGCAGGAAGCGCAGAAGGGTATGTTCCACTATATGCTGGCGCTGCAGTACAGCTATTTGAAGGATGAAAAGAAAAAGAAGGAACATCTGCAGGCGGCGTCAAAGGATCTTAAGGGAACTCCGTATGAGATGAAAATCAACCAGTTGATGAAAAAATAGGAAAGCAGCAATTGTGTATCTCTTCTTATTTTATGTAAAAGTGATAGATAGAGAGATTTCTTGAATGCCGAATACCGTCATTTCTGAAATCTCTTTTTCATATTGCGTATGGAACGTTATATCACCGCTGAAGGACATGCAGAGGGCTATTTGTTGAGTAGAATGAATTACAATTACAAAATACATCTTAAGAGAGGATATAAGCTATACGATTCATTTTAAAGTAAAAAGAGGACCGTGTTAAAATTTATAAAATTAGAAACTACCGAGAATTACCCGGTAGTTCGTAAAGTAGGATAAAGAAATATTCAAAGAGCCTTGACACACTATAACCTTGACATGAGTTTATTCGCAGGCTGATCTGTAATATAAGTATAATTGGAAAATATGTGAGCTTCATAGTTTAAGGTTTTGTACATTTCACTTCATATCACGCTGTAAAAATAATCAAGTTGATACATGATAGGAAAGGGATAAATTTTGTTCTCTGCTTATCAAGGAGGTTCTTTCTGAATATGAAAGCGACTACCCACTGCCTTGTGTCCAAAATATAAAAAGAAAAATAATGCCATGCTGTTTCAAGAAAATTATAAGGCAGTACACGAAATCAGATTGCTGTCTGCTGTCGCTGTTCCAGATGAAAAGAATATTATAGAAAGGTAGATGCTGACAAGATAGCATCAGGTGAAAAAATGGTAGAGAACTTTAAGAATCGTGATTTAAATGTAGTGGTATTCAAAGATGGAGAATTACAGTTGGATGTATCAGTATGTCCCGAAGAAAACACGGTTTGGCTAAACAGAATGCAGATTTCCATGTTGTTTGACAGGGATATCAAAACGATTGGTAGACATATCAATAACATATTTAAAGAGAAAGAGTTGGACAAAGAAGCAGTTGTCGCAAAATATGCGACAACTGCCGCTGACGGAAAAACGTATCAAGTGGACAACTATAATCTTGATGTCATCATATCAGTAGGATATAGAGTCAAATCACAACGCGGTATTGAATTTAGAAAATGGGCAAATGGAATCCTAAAAGATTACATGGTTCAAGGCTATGCAGTTAATGAGAAAAGGCTGCAATATTTAAATAAAACAATACGACTGCAATCCGGCATTATTGCCGGAATCGCCGGTATTGATGCAGACTCGGTTCTTCAGGTGGTTGAAGAATACACTGCAGCCTTGGAATTGCTTGACAGTTATGATCACCAGAGCTTGAAAAAACCGGATGGAACCAAATGTGTTTATCAGTTGACTTATGAAGAAAGCAGAGAATTCATTGACAAAATGAGCTTTGATTCGGATGTGTTCGGAGTGGAAAAAGAGCCTGGAAAAGTTGCCGGTATATTGGCGGCTGTATATCAGGATGTATTCAGCCAGGAGGTTTATCCAACACTTGAAGAAAAGGCGGCAAACCTTTTATACTTTCTTATTAAGGACCATCCGTTCGCTGATGGATGCAAACGAATAGCAGCAGCATTGTTTCTGGAATTTTTAAATAAGAATAATGCCTTGCTTCATAATGGTGAAAAAATTATCAGTGATAGTGCACTGGTTGCCATCACACTGATGGTTGCTGAATCTAAGCCGGAAGAAAAGGAAATCATGATAGCACTGGTGATGAATTTTTTAATAAAGAATTGATGTTTTATGAAGCAAACGGAATATGAGCTGCTATATTCAGGAATACTGTCAGGAACTGGCAGTTTTTTCTTAGGCATTTAAGTTGCGTGAACTGTCACAATCCACCTATACTAATACAAGATAGGTGGTATGTATATGAAGATACAGAAAAGAGATGGACAACTTCAGGAATTTGAAGGAGAGAAGATTGCACAGGCAATCAGAAAAGCATTCAGCAGTACCGGGACGCTCATCGAAGAGTCGGTACTTAAGGAAATTATTGAGGACATAACAAAAGCAGCAGCGGCAGACAAGCCGATGCTGAGTGTAGAGGTCGTTCAGGATCTTGTAGAAGAAGAACTGATGCAGCATCAGTTTTATAAAGAAGCAAAAAACTATATTTTGTATCGTCAGAAGCGAACGGAATCCAGGAAGGTGGTACAGGACCTTGTCCATGCACTGCAAAAGGAAGACCTTTACAGCATACTGGCGGATATTCAGCAGCGTTATCCGGATGAGGGCTATGATCTGCGTCATCTGCTCATGAAATTTCATTCCTTTTTGAAAGAGGATATGGAAAGTGATGAGCGGCTGCATATGCTGATGAAGGCAAGTGTTGAGTTAATCAGTAAAGAGGCACCCAAATGGGAATATATCGCTTCCCGCTTTCTTTCCTATGCACTGCATGAGGAAATCAGTGCCCGCATGCAAAAGCTGGAGCTTCCCGTATTCAGTAAAAAACTGAAATATCTGGAAGAACAGGGATATTACGGTGATTATATACGGAAGGCATACAGTGATGCGGAGATTGATGAGCTGGGCGCATATCTGAAGGATGAGCGCGATTACCTGTTTACCTACAGCGGTCTGGAGCTCGTGAAAAAACGGTATCTGATGTGTTCCCATGCTCATGAGGTTTTGGAAACACCGCAGGAAATGTTCATGGGTATCGCTATGCATCTGGCACTGCCGGAACAGAATCGCATGTACTGGGCGAAGCAGATCTATGATATTCTCTCTCAATTGCAGGTAACGATGGCAACACCGACCATGTCCAATGCCCGCAAGCCGTATCATCAGCTTTCCAGCTGCTTCATTGATACGGTAGAGGATACCTTAAACAATATTTATAAGAGTGTGGATAATTTCGCACAGGTTTCCAAATACGGCGGTGGAATGGGACTGTATTTTGGCAAGGTTCGTGCAAACGGCAGTGATATCCGCGGCTTTGAGGGAGCTGCCGGGGGTGTGATACGCTGGATCAAGCTTGTCAATGATACGGCGACCGCAGTCGATCAGCTGGGGGTTCGTCAGGGGGCAGTCGCTGTCTATCTGGATGCCTGGCACAAGGATCTTCCCGAGTTTTTGAATCTGAGAACCAATAACGGGGATGACCGCATGAAGGCACATGATGTGTTTCCTGCTGTCTGTTATCCGGACCTGTTCTGGAAGATGGCAAAAGAGGATTTGAATGCGACCTGGTATCTGATGTGTCCGCATGAAATTCATAAAATCAAGGGCTATCACCTGGAGGATTTCTATGGTGAGGAATGGGAAGAGCGCTACTTTGACTGTGTGCAGGACCCGCGTGTTCCCAAGCGCACCATGGTGCTGAAGGATCTGGTACGTCTGATTCTGAAATCGGCAGTGGAAACCGGTACACCGTTTACCTTTAACCGTGATCATGTGAACCGTATGAATCCAAATGCACATGCCGGTATGATTTACTGCAGCAATCTCTGTACAGAAATCGCACAGAATATGAAGGCGCTAAAGCTGGAAGAAAGCCGCATTGTGGAAATTGACGGAGAGAGCGTGGTAGTTAATGAAAGTAAGCCGGGAGATTTTGTCGTCTGCAATCTGGCCAGTCTGTCGCTGGGGAATATTGATGTAAACAACGAGGAAGAGCTTTCCCATATCATTCATGTTATTGTACGCGCACTGGATAATGTAATCGATCTGAATTATTATCCGATTCCCTATGCGAAAATCACAAACCGCAAGTATCGCCCGATCGGTCTGGGAGTCAGCGGCTATCATCATATGCTGGTTAAGCAGAATCTGCGGTTTGAGTCCGAGGAGCATCTGCAGTATGCGGATACCCTTTTTGAAAAAATCAATTACTATGCGATTCAGGCAAGCACTGCACTGGCTAGGGAAAAGGGCAGCTATTCCATGTTTGCAGGAAGTGACTGGCAAAGCGGTGCCTATTTCACAAAGCGAGGCTATACATCCGATGCATGGAGCCGGCTGTTTCGGCAGGTGCGTGAGCAGGGAATGCGCAATGCATGGCTGATGGCAATCGCACCGACAAGCTCCACCTCCATCATCGCAGGAACAACGGCCGGTGTGGATCCGATTATGAATAAATATTATCTGGAAGAAAAAAAGGGCAGTATGATTGCCCGTGTTGCACCGGATTTGGATGCGAGAACCTTCTGGCTGTATAAGAATGCCCATCTGATTGATCAGGAATGGGTGGTGCGCTCGGCCGGTATCCGGCAGCGTCATATTGACCAGGCACAGTCTGTCAATCTGTATATCACCAATGAATTTACCCTGCGCCAGGTTCTGATGCTGTATATTCACGCATGGGAATATGGTGTAAAAACGATTTATTATGTTCGCAGCAAGTCATTGGAAGTAGAGGAATGCGAATCCTGCGCATCCTAGAAGGGAGTATGTATGAGTGATTTAGTAAGAAAGCCTCTGTTTAATGAACACGGGGATTGCGAGGTCGGAAAGCGCCGCATGATCAATGGCAATACGACCAATCTGAATGATTTTAACAACATGAAATATACCTGGGTATCCGACTGGTATCGTCAGGCGATGAACAATTTCTGGATTCCTGAGGAAATCAACCTGAATCAGGATGTAAAGGACTACCGCAGGCTGCGTGAGGCAGAGAAAACGGCATATGACAAAACCCTGTCCTTTCTGATTTTTCTGGATTCCATTCAGACAGCGAATCTGCCAAATGTAGGGGAATATATAACCGCCAATGAGGTGAATCTGTGTCTGACGATACAGGCCTTTCAGGAGGCTGTTCACTCTCAGAGCTACAGCTATATGCTGGATTCCATCTGTTCACCGCAGGAACGCACGGATATTCTGTACCAGTGGAAGGACGATGAGCGTTTATTGAATCGAAACAAATTCATCGGGGATCTGTATAATGATTTCCAGACACATAGAGACGGCAGACATTTGATGAAAACGATGATGGCGAATTATATACTGGAGGGTATTTACTTTTATTCCGGCTTTATGTTTTTCTATAATCTGGGACGCATGGGAAAAATGCCGGGCTCCGTACAGGAAATCCGCTATATCAACCGGGATGAAAATACGCATCTATGGTTGTTTCGCTCTATGATTCTGGAGCTGCAAAAAGAGGAGCCGCAGCTGTTTACGGAAGAGCTGATTGAGGAATATAAGGACATGCTTCGCCATGGTGTGGAGGAGGAGATTCGCTGGGGAGAGTATGTGATAGGAAATCATATCGAAGGACTGACAATGGAAATGGTATCCGATTACATTCATTACTTGGGAAATCTTCGCAGCAATTCTCTTGGCTTCGGTTCCTTGTACGACGGCTTTGAAAATGAACCGAAATCCATGGAATGGGTATCCATGTATGCGAATGCCAATCTGATCAAAACCGATTTTTTTGAAGCACGCTCCTCCGCTTATGCGAAGAGCAGTGCGCTGGTGGATGATCTGTAGGCAGCTATAAAAACCATGTTTCTACTATCCTTTGTTTTTTAATACATCATGCAAAGGATTTCATAGGATGCGGATGTAATCGTATGGAATCCTTTTTTCTAATGGAAAAGCATACTTCATCGTACTGCGGTTTCATACGGATACCGTAATTGTACAGGCAATGTAAAGTACAGGTATGAATTGCAGGAAGACAGAGAAGAAAAGTAAGCAGCTATAAAGCGGTTTGAAATTGCAGGCATGATATATGCAAAAGGTCTGCACAAGCAACTAGCTGTAATCCTGAAAAGTGATGCATACACCTGCTCTCATATTCAAGCATATACAATGCGGGGCATGAGAGTTGCTTTGATTGTTAGCCTATGGTAATATTTATGCAGATAAACAAGGAGGTCACAGTATGACATATGTATATGCATCCAGAATGGGTAAAACAGAGAAATTGATCGAAAAGCTTGCGATTGACGCAATGAAAATAGAAAACGGTACAGAAACGGTGAAGGGTGATTACATTCTATTTACTTATACGGATGGGAATGGTGTCGTTCCAAACATCGTGGAGAGCTTCCTGGAAAACAACCCTGACGGCTTAAAGGGGGTTGTAGCCGGAGGAAGCAGAGAGCGCCATGCCGCAACCTTTGGCTGGGCGGGGGATATCATCTCAGAAAAATACAATGTTCCCTGTCTTTACAAGGTCGATGGTGAGGGCAGTGAAGAGGATGTTGAGAAAATAAAACAGATGATTCGCTAAGTATGACCGCATAATCTATGCGGTCACAAGAAGGATTGGATGCCTGCAGTCTGTATGCAGCTTCTGATCTTTTTTTTTGTAATCAAAGGAAGGCGATACGAACAAATGTATGGTTCAAATATAAATTGTCTACTGATTATGCCTGAGGAAAGGTTCTATTCTTACCTTAGGGTGTATGCAAAAGGAAGGATTCAGATTCTGATGATAAGCTACTATCGTATGGATTTCTCCTTTAATTGAAATTCTCTGCAAACCCATTGGAAATTCCATACGGTCTTTTCATATACCGGTTTTTGTTCGTCATGGTTACTGTCGTACAGCTTTTCGGTCATCTTTCTTTCACTTTTTTCAAGTGCGTGGTATATTTTGGTTAGATATGGGTAACATATAGTGAAAACCCATGCAAAGGAGGCTTCACAATGAGTGAAAAAAGAAAAATCGTACTGGTTGGTACCGGCTTTGTCGGTATGAGCATGGCATATAGTTTTCTGAGCACCGGAGGAATTGACGAATTGGTGCTGCTTGATGTCGCAAAGGAAAAGGCAGTCGGAGAGGCGATGGATCTGCAGCACGGCTTGCCGTATGCCAGAGGTAAAATGGAAATCTATGCAGGAGATTATGCGGATTGCAGAGATGCGAGTATTGTGGTGATTACAGCAGGAGCTGCCCAGAAGCCGGAGGAAACACGTCTGGACCTGACAGCGAAGAACGCAAAAATTATGAAGAGTGTTGTGGAAAGCATCATGGCAAGCGGCTTTGATGGTATACTGATCATTGCCAGCAATCCGGTGGATGGCATGACATACCTCGCACAGAAGGTCAGCGGTCTGCCAAAAGAGCGTGTCATCGGCTCCGGAACGATTCTGGATACGGCACGCCTTCGTTATATGATGAGTGAGTATCTGGATGTATCCAGCTCCAACATGCATGCCTATATCATGGGAGAGCATGGCGATTCCAGCTTTGTTCCGTGGACACATGCCTATGTCGGAAGCAAATCACTGCTGGAGCTGCTGGATGAAAAAGGAAAGCCGCTGTCCGACCTGCATGACATCTATACCAATGTGCAGCAGGCGGCATATGAAATTATCAATCGCAAGAAGGCGACTTTCTATGGTATCGGGCTTTCCTTAAACCGTCTGGTGCATGCTGTTCTGGACGATGAAAATGCCATTCTGACCGTTTCCGCTTATCAGGAAGGGGAATATCAACAGAAGGGCCTGTATATCGGCGTACCTGCAGTTGTGAACAGAGAGGGTATCCGTGAGGTGATCCGCCTGAAGCTGAATGAGGTTGACCAGGCTAAATTTGACAGCAGCTGCAGGACCTTGAAAGAAATCAACCGGGATATCATTGATCCGCTGCTTTGATTCGGACAGTTTTCTACAGGAGATAAGGAAATGATTGCTGTTTTCTTATCTTCTTTTTTATGGTAAAGTAAAGAATGATTGGAATATCTGGAGGTAGTTTCTTTATGAATGAGAAAAGAAAAATCGTACTGGTTGGCTGTGGCTTTGTCGGTATGAGCATGGCGTACAGCTTTTTGAATACCGGAGGGATCGACGAGCTGGTGCTGATCGATGTGGATCAGGAAAAGGCGATCGGAGAGGCGATGGATTTGCAGCATGGGTTGCCCTACGCAAGAGGTAAGATGAGTATCAAGGCAGGTGGCTATGAGGAATGTCGGGATGCGGCAGTCGTTGTGATAACAGCCGGTGTTACGCAGAAGCCGACGGAAACACGTCTGGATCTTACAGCGAGAGACACGGTGATTATGAAAAGCGTAACCGAGCAGATTATGGCAAGCGGCTTTGACGGTATCCTGGTCATTGCCAGCAATCCGGTGGATGCCATGACCTATGTTGCGCAAAAGGTGAGCGGACTGCCGACGGAGCGTGTCATCGGCTCCGGAACGATTCTGGACACAGCCCGTCTACGCTATATGATGAGCGAATATCTGGATGTTTCCACCAGCAATATTCACGCGTATATCATGGGCGAGCATGGCGATTCCAGCTTTGTGCCATGGACCAATGCCTATGTCGGCTGCAAGAATCTGCTGGACCTGCTGGATGAAAAGGGCAGAGATTTATCCGATCTGCATGACATCTACACAAATGTACAGCAGGCAGGGTATGAAATCGTGAAGCGCAAGCGTTCCACCTATTATGGAATCGGACTGTCGCTGAACCGGCTGGTGCATGCCATTCTGGATGATGAGAATGTTATTCTGACAGTGTCTGCGTATCAGAATAACGAATATGGTCAAGAGGGGCTGTATATCGGTGTACCGGCAGTTGTCAACCGTCAGGGGATCCGTGAAATCGTAAAGCTGGATCTGAATGAAGTGGATCAGGCGAAGTTTAACCAGAGCTGTGAAACGATTCGTGATATCAACACGGATGCAGTTGATCCGCTGCTATAGAAAACAAACAGCGCATTGCCAGTCCAGTGTGCAGAAAATGGAAAGTCAGGCGTCCCTGCTTACAGGGATTGGTTCTTTCTTGATTGTGGGTAAACTTAACATAGGGAGACTTACATATTATTGTTTTTATCAATAGAAGCTGAAGTCTCCCTTTTGCAAATACCCTAACGTAAGAAAGAACCCGGGAATTTGCCGGCTTTCTTTTTTTATACCGGTCATTTGGAGGTACAGCAGTATGAGGTTCAAAATAATTTATGGAAGGATCTAAGAGCTTACGGTATGCGAGCGTGTGAATTATGCTTCATCCCTGCGCGTTTTTCCTGTATAATAAACATGGAAAAACAGAGTGAGCATACATCAGATGAAAACGGAGGAATGAACAATGAAGCAGACGATGATAGGAACCTGGAAGATGGCATTTGACGGTATCCGCAGGGGAGCAGCGGTTTTGCGGGAGCAGAGTGTAAAGGAAGCCATACGCACAGCGATACAGGATGTGGAACAGCGCGAGGAATTTGTGTCGGTCGGAAAGGGCGGTCTTCCCAATATCGACGGGCATGTGCAGCTGGATGCAGCCTATATGGATGGGAAAACATTAAATTTTGGCGGTGTGATTGAGATGGAGAATGTGGCATCCGCAATCGAGGTCGCAGCATCCCTGTGCGGGAAGCATTGCAATTGTCTGCTTGCCGGAAAGGGAGCGGAAGGCTATGCACAGGAGGAAGGCTTCGCTTTTGCAAATAATCTTACCGAGGCTTCGAAGCAGCGTTGGAAACAGGCTAAGAAGGATGCGGATTTAAAGGCATATGACGGTCATGACACGGTTTGCGTGCTGGCCGCAAAGGATAATGAAATGGCTGCGGGTGTGTCTACCTCCGGGTTGTTTTTAAAGCATGCCGGCAGAGTGGGGGACAGCCCGGTCATCGGCTCCGGCTTTTACAGTGACGCAATGGCCGGCAGTGCAGCGGCAACCGGTCTAGGAGAAGATATTATGCGTGGCTGTCTGTCTGTTCGGGTTGTTGATCTGATGCGTGCAGGGATAGCCGTACAGGATGCTTTGATTCAGGTGCTGGATACCCATATGGCACGTATGAAGCAGGCTGGAAACGACTGTGATGCCATATCCATGATTGCCATGGATACAAAGGGGAACTGTGCTGCTGTGACAAATTTAAAGGAATTTCCTTATGTTGTGGCACAGGATGGTGAGGTAACCCTCATGGTCGCGGCATATGAAAACGGAGTTCATCGCTGTTTTCCTGCCGATGAAGCATGGTTGAAGCAATATAGCGGTGATTGATATGACTCCTTTACTTGATCATCTGCATGTCACCGTTCGTGATTTAAAACGTGCAGAACGCTTTTATGATCAATTTCTGCCACTGCTTGGCTTTGATCTGCGTTATAAGGAATATGACCGTAAGGAAGCAAATGCATATGAAATAATAGAATACCATCATGCGGCGTTCTCCATCGGTATTGTCAGTCCGCGGAGCTGTTTTGAAAAGGAAAAGCTCAGCCGCAGGAAGCCTGGAGCTTTGCATCATGTGGCATTTATGGTAGATGATACGCAAACAGTGGATCGCTTATACGAGCAGGTCCTGCAGATGAAGATGCAGATTGTTCATGCGCCAAGATTTTATCCGGAATACTGTGAGGACTATTATGCATTTTTTCTGAAGGACAGTGAAGGTATTGAACTGGAGATTACATGCTATGACAGGCAGAAATACTTCCCTTACATCAGCGGTGATACTGAAAACAGCAGGCATGGTAGCTGAAGCAAATGGATCTGGTAATGAACAGACATTTTCAGGCCTGTTGCAGCATTGTGATTTTTAAAATTGAAAACGCAAAGGTTTCCTATAACAGCGATACCTTTGCGTATTTTCATTTACGAGAAACGAAGTATCCTTCATCCATCAGTCGAAGTATGAAATCTTATCTGGGTCAAAGCGATCCGCAATTTCTTTATCTTCACAACCGTAGCCCACAGCAATGACCGCAACCGGGAGTAAATCCTCCTTCAACTTATAATAATTGCGAAAGTTATTTATGCGCTCCTTTCGCGGTCCCACGGCACACCAGCAGGTTGACAGTCCCTGATGCCGTGCTTCTATCAGGATGTTTTGGATTGCGGCACTGCAGTCACAGTACAGATATTCATCCAAATCGGTAGCTTTTTGATCACCCATCACAAGAATGGCGCAGGGCGCTGTTTTCATCATTCCTGTATAAGGCTGCAGGGTTGTCATCTCATCCAGAGCTTTCCGATTGCGAATCACCATAAATCGCCAGCTTTGTGTATTCCTTGCCGTAGGCGCATGCATGGCGGCGCGAAGTAGCTCCTCCAGCTTTTCCTTTTCTACTGTCCGATCTTCATAGCGGCGTATACTCTGCCTTGTCCATATTTCAGTAAGCATATGCTTTTCCTCCTTTTCCTTTTTCTTCAGTATAGCACAAATGAAGAAAAAAGACCTGCGAATAATGCGCAGATCTAATGACCGTTTGCGTATGCTTCCGATACGCCGTAGCCGGCATCCAGCTTCAACAGGTAGTCCTTTTCATATTTCATTAAAGTGGAATAGGTGACAAACTGATAGCCCTGCTTCTTTAATTCCGGCAGGATGGATTTCAGACTTTCCACGCTTGGCTCATATATATCATGAAACAAAATAACGATATTGCCGTTCTTTGCCCCGTTCAATGCTGCAGCAGTGATGCTGGCGGCATTCTTGCTGGACCAGTCTCTTGTGTCGATATCCCAGAACGCATAGCCAAGATGATTGCCCTTCAGCATATTGTTGTTTACCGCACCATATGGCGGACGGAAATATTGCGGCTCTGCACCGCAGATGGCATAGATTGCATCCTGAACCTTATAAATGTTTTCCGTGACCTGTGAAACAGACATGTATCCTTTTTTGGAAGCCGCAAGATCCATGGAATGATCCCAGGAATGATTCCCCAGCTCAAAGCCGCGGTTATACATTTCCTTTACTGTATCACGGTTTGCCTCCACGTTTTGTCCAAGCATGAAGAAGGTGGCGCGTCCGTCGTATTGTTCAAATATATCCATGACCTCCGAGGTATAGGCACTTGGCCCGTCATCAAAGGTAAAGGCGATCATCTTCTTTTTAGGGTCAACCTTTGGCTGTGCCCTGGCAACCGCTGTATCCTTCTGGTACAATGACGGTATATGGGAATCCTTCAGTCTTATGTATTTCCTATATTCCTTATATGGAATGGAAACGGTATGCTTTTCATCCAGATGGATACGCAGGCTTGTCTTTGTCATGGAAAGGGCACTAGTATCACGCTTTATATCCTTTTTCCAGCCCTGTTCCCCGGCCAGCCTTTTCACCAAAGCAGGATACTCACGGCGCAATACATCCTCCAGCACCAGCTGCTTCTTCTGCTTTTTATCATACAGCATCCATGTGGTCTCTGTATGCGTTTGCACACCATCAACATTGTATGTGTGTCTGTGGAATGCCAGATTCACATAGCGGTCAAAAAGCAGTGAGCTGTCATAATCAATGCTTGTAATCTGCTTCTTTGTCTTACCGGCCGCTGGCACAGTCTTTTTCTCGTATGCCTTGACAAGGCTGTTTAATTCCTTTTCTTCATATGCAGGATAGGTAAAGGATACAAACGCCTCGTTCTCATATTCCTTACTGACCTGCTGTATATCTCCGTAATCTTTTCCTTTTGTTTCATAGGCTTTGTATGTTTCGTACGGATCATGAAACAGCATGCCGCTGATTTTCCTTATTCCGAAGCCGATTGTGGTTATCACCACGGCACAGAGTACCAGTAAAATTGCCAGTCGATCCTTCCTTATTTTTTTTCTTCTCGTATTCATAATCCCTCCAAAATAGCTATCCGGTAATATTATAGCATCCTTTTACATAAATTACCTTGTAGTGGTTGAAAAATCATAAATTTCATAACTCTGTAAGATATGGGAAATAATGAGGTCTGTTGGCGAAATGGATCCTGTAGCAATGAATACCACTGTGTATTTCATATGGAAGGTTGCGTATTGCTGTCATATGGATTCCAATTGCATAGGCATTACAAACGGTCTTTCATACATTGGATTGCATTACAGGCTGTACAAAAAAGCCATACCTGCAGCGGTATGGCAATACACTGAATTGAAAATAGCGAATTGATATGATGTTACTTCATGGAGGCAGGGATGACGATATTTTCATTTACCAGCTCTTCGTTTTTATATTTGCGAAGAGTGGAAAGGGAAACGAACTGATAGCCCTTTGCCTCCAGCTTCGGCAGCACCTGCAGGATGGCATCTCTGGAAAAATCGTGGATATCATGCAGTAGGATAACGGAGCCGTCATGCACATTCTGCATGATATTCTGGGTGATGATATCTGCGTTTTTATTGCTCCAATCCAGAGTATCCAAATCCCAGAGTGCGAAATCCAGAGTGGATACGGCACGTACATTGTTATTCAATGCACCATAGGGTGGACGAAACATCGTCGCATCCGCACCACATGCCGCAAATATGGCGTCCTGTGTGTTATAAATTTCATCACTTACCTCAGCTTTGCTCATCGCATCACTTTTGCTTGCAGCGATCCGCATGGAGTGGTCCCAGGAATGATTTCCCACCTCAAAGCCGCGTTTATACATATCGCGAACGATATCCGTGTGATCCACACCGGTCGTGTCGTCCTTCACATTCTGACCCAGCATAAAGAAGGTGGCACGTCCGTTGTATTTCTCAAATTCCTTCATGATGATTTGTGTATTTTGCCAATGCGGACCGTCGTCAAAGGTGAAGGCAATCATTTTCTTGTTGGGATCCACCTTCTGCTCTGTCGGAATGATCGCGTCTTTTTGATATAGTGAAGGAATGTTTCGGTTCGCAAGGCGGATGTATTTCTTATATTCCTTATAGGGAAGGGCCATCCCTTTTGTTTCCTTGCCGGTATAGAGCATAAGCCCGTCTTTTTCAACCTGCACCTGCAGGGAATTGATACTGGGGGTTTTTATGCCTGCTGTCTCTGCCAGCTTTTTTACCACCTGCACATAATCCCGACGCAGGGCATCCTGCACGGTGATCAGCTTTCTCTGTTTGGTATCATAGGTATAGTGATTTCTGACTTCATCCACCTGTTTTTCATCAGCATCATAAATCTTCTGTATAAAGGTTAGATTCACATACTGATCAAACAGCTTTTCACTGGCATAATCAATCGCGATATACTGCATGCCTTCATGCTTGCGCTTTGTCTGTATACTTGTACTGCGATAGGCTTGTACGATTTCATTGAGCTGTTTATCTTCAAACTTCGGATAATAGAAGGAAAGATAATAGGTATCCTCCTTCTCCTCGGTGAAATGCTCCATCGTACCTTCCTTCTTATTGCTTTCGTCATAGGTGTTGTAGGCCGCATACGCATCCTCAGCCATGATTTTATAAATCCCGAAGCCGCCTGCCAGCAGCAGAACCGGTATCAGTATCAGCAGCATAAGCCGCTTTGGGTTGACATGTCTGTTCCGTTTGTATTCCTGTTTCATCATTACTTTCCTCCTGTATACTTGTGAAGCTCACTGCAAGGTATTTTAAATTCCTGTGTTCCCATATACCCGGGGGCAATGGAATATTTTTCAAAGATGATGACAACGTTTCCCTTGCTGTCAATATAGTATGGCTGATTTTTACGGATTCCCTGAAATCCCATCGCTCCGTCAAAATAGCTTGCATTTTCATTCTGCTCTGTACGCTCTTTGATTTGTCTGCGGACACTGGTGTTAATAATATCCTCATAATCCTTGCCAAACAAATCCTGCAGTGTGATGTCTCTTCCACTGGATAAATCCAGATTGAAGGTCTGATATTCCTGCATGGAGGTATTCAGCTGATAGTTTGTCATAATCTGGAAGGATAACAGGTTCTTTTGATTACAGGTGATTTTATAATCGATTGTGACCTCTGTTTTTGCGGTCAGCGATTCCACCTTTTCCTTTTTCATCATTTCCCGAACCTGTGCACTGTCCTTATACAGCTGCTCGGTGGTTTTATTGATGCGCTCCTCAATCTGTTTATTCACACGCTCCTCCATCTCTGGATTTCCCGTGTTTTTCACCTCCGGAACCTTGACGCTTAAGGAATCCACATCACTGGTTTTCTGATATTCCCGCACGCACAGAATACGGGAGACATCGCCCAGCAGAGGAATCGCGAATACGCTTTGGGCAAACGCCGGTACGGTGTTCAGCACAATCAGATAACCTATAAGGGCAGCACTGAGCGCAGGCTTCCATAGCCTGTAAAAGGTAAAGCGGCTCTGCTTTTTCTGTGCCTGATCGATGCAGGTATCCATAAAGCTGTCCAAATCCTGCGGTGTCTGTATTTCCTCATATTCCTGTCGTAGCTTATCTACCTTTTTCATACATCCTGTTCCTCCATCTGTATACGCATGTCCTTCAATCCTTTATAAAGCCGTGTCTTTACGGTACTTAAAGGCATTGACAGGATATCCGAAATTTCATCCAGCTTGCGGTCTTCGAAAAAGCGGAGGATGAGAATGGTTCTGGTTTTCGGATCCAATGCAAACAGCAGCTGATGAAGCTCCTCACTGAGCAGCATGTCGGTATGCTCCTGCAGCATGATGTCTTCCTCCAGCGGATATACCGATTCCCGACGCTGCTTACGGATTTGATCCAGACAGGTATTGATGAGAATTCTGTAGAACCAGGTATCCATATACTCCATGTTTTTCAATCTGGTCAGACCGGTAAATGCCTTTAGGATTGCATTCTGCAGCATATCCTTGGCATCCGCATCGCTATGCATATAAGAATATGCCAGACGATACAGGCGTTTTTCATTCGATTTTAAATAGAATTCCAGATCGTCCGGATGCAGTCGCTGTTTCATGTACCGTGTCTCCTATCTTGCTGTTTCAGTTATTAGACGCATATTACAGGAAGAAAGTTTGAAAAATTTATAGAAATTTGTATAAATTAGTCGAATCCTGCTCATATGTATTATGACATGAAACCCTGTTTGCGCATACGGAGAACTTCTTAAAAAAGCTTAAATGAAGACTGGGCAATTCTCTTTACAAATGTCTGAAAAAGGCGCATACTATATGTATAAATAAGAACGGTTCTTAATATTAAAGGAGGAAGCAATATGGATCAAACAGCATTTTTTAAATTGAGCTACGGCTTATACATCATTTCAACTACTTCAGAGGGAAAGGATGCAGGCTGCGTTGCAAATACCCTGCATCAGGTAACCTCATCTCCTGCACAGCTTGCGGTAACCCTGAACAAGGACAATTATACGGAGCAGCTGATTGAAAAATCAGGACGCTTCAGTGCAGTCGTGCTAACGCAGAACTGCGGTATGGATATCATTAAAAATTTCGGCTTTTGTTCCAGCAGGGACAATGACAAATTCGCGCAGTGCACTTACCGAAGAGATACACACGGGGTTCCCTATCCCAGTGAGCACATGGCGGCACGCTACAGTCTCAAGGTTGTAAAAACACTTGATTTGGGTACGCATGTCATGTTTGTTGGGGAAGTGGAAGAGGCAGAGGTGCTCAGTGAGGAAGAGGTTATGACCTATGCTTACTATCATCAGGTGAAAAACGGAGCTACCCCGAAGAATGCACCGAGCTATCAGGAAAAGAGTGAGAAAAGCGGCTGGAGATGTACAATCTGCGGTTACATCTATGAAGGAGATCCGCTTCCACAGGACTATGTATGTCCGTTATGCGGTGCACCTGCGGCATTGTTTGAAAAGCTGTAAACAAAGACAAATCCGGCAGTTGTTGAATAGGAGCATGCACAGTCACTGTAGGCGGGCAATGCCATGCAGCTGATTGGAAGAGGCAGTTGCATACTTGTAAACCTTATGCATATGTAGAGACTGTTCGCCATACATGCAGCAGAGGAAAGAGTAGTCTTTCTTCTGATGACATTTAAAATCATATACGTGCAGGTGAGTCTGGTCAGTGGCAATAGCTGAGCAGGCTCTTTTTTCTGCCTGCAGAAGCAGACAGGGGCATATAGCTGTATACCGCAATTGCTTACCTACGAAAGTATGCATACAGAGAAGCGATAATCACAAGCAGCTTGACAGCAATCCTTTTGTGTAGCGCTATCCTCTTTTGTTTACCAGATAATTTCCAAAGGAAACGTCTGCATACGTGCTTGCTCTTTTTCGTGTAAATATCACGACCCTCCTTGTTTTTTTCTTCCGTATATAAGGTAGCAAATGCATGTATCCTACTTGTATCCGATAAAAATACAATAAAGTGGAAGCAAGCTATAGTGCGGAACGTAGCATCCGGTTCCCGCATTTACACACCTGCTGGTATTTATGATTTCATTAGAGACAGCCGAAAAAGCAATAAAAAAGAACATCGCAGGATGTTCCAGGGATGACGCCTTTTACGTATACATGAATATACGTAGTACAGTTACGAATTATAAATATGGATGATGCCGGTATCGTTTAAATTCTGTACAATCAATATGAGAATCGGAAGTATGAAGATACCAAGAAAGCCGAACAGCCTTGCCCCCAGGTACATGCACATAAGCATCAGCAGAGGATGCAGACCGATCTGTTTTCCAACGATTTTCGGTTCAATGATATTGCGTATCACGGTGATGACAAGATACAGAATGAGCAGACCCACACCTGTTTTCACCTGATTGTTCAAAAAACTGATTAGAATCCAGGGAAGCATGATGCCACCGGTTCCAAGCACAGGCAGTACATCAAAAATAGCAATCAGAAAGGCAATGACGAGTGCGTTTTCAATCCCCAGTATATGCAGTCCGATGGTCAGCTCGAAAAAGGTAAGCAGCATGATTTTGCCATAGGCGACGGCGAAGCGTGCAATCGTATCGGTGAAATAGTGCCGGGAGGTAAAGACGATCTGTGCTCCCTTCTCCGGAAGCTGCCGAATAAAAAAGGCTATGATGCGCGGATAATCGGCATTAAAGAAAAAGGAGGATATGATGGCGAAGAAGAAGGCGATAAGCAGATTGGGAAGGGAGGACGCAAAGCCGGTGAACAGGGATACCAGATGCTTGGACAGGGAGGATATGATACTGTATAAAGAAGCCTGCAGGCCGTCCAGAAAGGACTGGATGGCCTGCGCACCTGTGATATCCACCTCCTTCCATACACTTTCCACATTTCCCAGCGTATCGTTGAGAAACGGCTCCAGATTTTGCTGATACAGTCTTGGTATGTCTTCCACAAAATCCTTCAGGAATGCAAAGCCCTTCATAAATAGCAGTGTCACAAAGGCACCGATGGTCGCATAAAAGACCAGAATCACAATTGATGACCAAAGCTTTTCATGACCGCCGCTCAGCGCTGTCAGCCTTTTGATGAGCGGACGCAGCATGAAGGCAATCAGAAAACCAATCAGAAAGGGCATGATCGTATACATCACATAGCGTAGAAACAGATACAGCAGTGCAAGTATGAGGCAGCTGTAAACAAAATGGATGATAAAGGCTCTTTGTTTTTCCGTATTCATAATACTTCCTCCTTTGCGGTTGCTTCGTAATCCGCGGAAATGTTTGTTGTCAGATGCTTTATAGACGGATTGCAATGCTGAACAAGCTGATGTATGAAAGAACAGCGGTGGCGGATGATGTTTGCACAAGCTGCCTTGTGCTTGTCCGGCAGGGCATGTCCGGGTTTGGAAAACCTATTTTTGATGCTATACAGAGAGTATAGATACAGTATAGAAAAAAAGAACCGAGAAGTGTGCGGATTCCTGTCATATACTCAGGATACAGATACAGCTTACGGTTCTTTTTTACTTTTTTGTGTGTGCTAACAGAGTGAATACAGCTTCTATCGATCAATACGATCGTGTTGAATTCTTATGCTTTAAATTTACCGGCGATCAAGTAAGGACCCATTTACTTCCCGTCCTCTTTTTTTCTGCGTTCATTGATGATGGAAAACAGCCGCTCTGCATTGATCCGTGAGATAGCTTCTATTCTTGTCGGGAATGCCTTCTGTAATCGGATATGGGTGCGTTTGCGTTTGGTGTGAAGGGATGTAATGCGCTGCCGCAGCCTTTCGATACGCTCCAGAAGAATCTCATCCGCATTGGTGGAATCCAGAACCCGTGCTACCGCATCGCTTAGATTCTCCTGAAGCAAAGTAATGCTGGCATTTGCAAATTCCTGCCGCAGCTCGCGAATGCTTTCCTCGATTTCCTGAAAATCCTTGTTCTTGCGCAGCAGTGCAAGTGCTGTGTTAAACAGGTCATAGCCAAACCCGAAAAGAGCGGCTGTACAAAGCATAGTCTGCATCCCGGGGGAAAACAGATGCACAAATTCCTGGATTGCCGGATGGATGAGATAATAGACAACCAGCACCATACAGCCGAACAGCAGGGAGTTTTTCAGGCAGACACGGCCGTGAATGTTGAATGGATAGCTTGAGTAATCCCACCATTTGGTATGAAAGAGAACCTCCATGCCCCAGCTCGTAACGTACTCCAGGGCGCTTGTTACGACGATGCCCATAACAAACATGAGGGGAATGCTGAAACCGAAAGGATCGAGAATGTGAAGCACCGCCAGTGCTCCGCAGCCATAGATGGGACAGTAGGGACCGGCGAGAAATCCGCGGTTGATAAATGTATGCGCGGGGATGCTGCAGTAGATACATTCGCAGAGCCAGCCGAAAAAGCTGTACAGGAAGAAATATAAGATAAGCTCCATACGATCCTCTTAAAACTCCTGATACAGACGGTAATCGCCGAAATCGCGAATCGTCATAAGGGCATCACTGTACTTGCGCTTTTCCTTGTCATTCACTACGATCACATCAATTCCGGCATTGCGCGCTGCCATAACGCCGTTTTCGGTATCTTCAAACACAATGCATTCCTCTGCGGTTAGATCAATGTTGTGCAATGCCTCCAGATACATCTGGGGGTCCGGCTTGGAGCGGGTAACCTGCTGGGAGGTTATCACATAATCAAAATAGGCTTCCATGTGCTTTTCCCGCAATATATGGGATACGATTTCTGTCGCATTGTTGGTGCATAGACAGATTTTATAATTCTTTTGCTTTACATACTGCAGAAACATGAGTGCATCCTTTTTCAACGGGGCGTTGTCGTAATGCTCCAGCAGAAAATCACTCACCCGGCGTACAAGCTCCTTTCCTTCCGCAGGGTCTTCCACCTCCTGCAAAATGCGGGTCTCCATTTCCGCAAAGCTGCGAACGCGGGATTTCAGTATTTTCAGAATCAGTGTTTTCTGTACCGTTTTCAATTCGCTCAGTGCCTGCCTGAAGTTGATATTCTCATAGGTGTTGATGAGCGTTCCATCCATGTCAAACAGAATTCCTTTTTTTGTCATCGCATGTTCTCCTTTCGCATAATCGCATCCAGAAACTGGTTCAGCTTCTCCAGTCCCTTCACGATGATTTCCTTATCCTTATAATTGTACTGCTTCCACTGCTCCTCATAGTGCTGTTGGATCTTACGCGATATCGTCTGTACGCAAAGTGCTCCGCTTTGACTTGTGCAAAGCTCCACAATACGTTCATCCTGTTCCCTTTTTTTGCGGATCAGATAGCCGCTGTGCTCCAGCTTTTTGCAGAGAGCCGACATATTGCCTGCATCGGTGTGCAGTGCCTTTGCGACAGAACCGATTGTGGTGCAGGGGTGCTGCTGTATATAGGAGAGCACGGAATACTGCATGTCGGTAATGCGATAGTGCTCGTATTCTTCCTTCAGATAACGGGAACGCTGAAATGTCAGCTTGCGGTTCAATTCCTCTACCTGCTGTTCATACAGTGAAATATCCATATGCATGACTTCCTTTCCTTATTATATGTGATTTACATATTTTACAACTGTGTGCCCTCGCTGTCAATGGTCTTTGGTTTCAGGAAGCGGGAGGCGAAAATTCCATGAAACATTTTCATTTTTCACGAAACGAAAAAAACGGCAAAATATACATGAAATCGCTTGCAAAAATCATAAAATAAGATACAATATAACTATACTAGAAGTGATGCAAGAAAGGGGCGTGTGTTTTGTGACAGCAAACAGAATCATGAAAAAACCTGATACAGACAGTGCATTCCCTGACGTACCTGATGAAGATGTACGTAGTTTCTTCGCGGCCTTAGAATGGATGTAAAGTGCGATTGCTTTGCGTCCGTTTTTTTATTCAGATGATTCAGTATAAACTAAAGGAGGAATTAAAATGGATCAGAAATTCAACAAAGCATTCTGGGATGCATGTGCAAACGGTGATTTTGCAACGGTATGTGCGGAAATCAAGAAGGGTGCTGACATCAACTATCAGAACGGTGATGGAAGAACGGGTCTGATGCGTGCTGCCAAGCGTGATTACAAGGATATCGTACGCGTGCTGCTGGATAATGGTGCAGAGGTAAATCTGGAAGATAATAAAGGAAAGACCGCCATTATGGGGGCAGCGAAAAAAGGAAATAAAACCATCTGCAAGAAGCTGATCGAAGCAGGTGCGGATGTGAATACGTCGGATGATCGCGGCAGAACTGCGCTGATGCGTGCTGCTTTTCTTGGACATGATCGCTGCGTTGAGGTGCTGCTGGATGCCGGTGCTGAGATCAATGCGCAGGATGAGGTGGGCAGAAGTGCGTTAATGGAAGCCTGCGTTGCATTTAAAAAGGATGTTATCCGTATGCTGATTGAACGAAATGCGGATGTGAATCTCTGTGATAACAATGGCTGTACGGCATTGATGCGTGCGGCATATGGCGGATATGTGGGACTTGTGGAGGATCTGCTGGCAAACGGTGCGGATAAGGACCTGATCGATAAGGAAGGTCACAAGGCAATTCACTATGTACGCGAAGACTGTCTGGCTCAGCTGAAGCCGATACTGAAGTAGGAGGTAGCCTGTATGAGAGACTATCTGAGCCATGAGGTACGAAATGTAGTCGTACTCGGACACAGCGGTGTCGGTAAAACCGCAGTTATGGAAAGTATGCTGTATTTTACAAAGGCGAGTGATCGCTTTGGTGTTACGAGTGAGGGAAGCTCACTGATTGATTATGATCCGGAGGAAATACGACGCGGTATCTCCGTGTATGCTTCGCTGGTGCCGATCGAGTGGAAGGATTGCAAAATCAACTTTATCGATACACCGGGGTATGCGGATTTTATTCGCGGTGCGGAAGCGGGAATCGCGGTTGGAGACAGTGCCCTGATTGTCGTGGATGCCAAGGATGCTGTACAGCCCGGGACGATCAAGGCATGGGAGGCAGCACAGAAGCGCTCCATTCCGACAATCTTCTTTGTGAATAAGCTGGATGAGGATAATGCATCCTTTGATCAGGCATATTCCGTTCTGCGGGAAACCTTCGGTAAGAGCGTTATTCCGTTTGAAGTACCGATTATGGAAAATGGAAAGACCATCGGCTCCGTGAATATTCTGCGTGACAAGGCATGGTATTTTGAAGGATCGCTGGCTGATCCGAACAAGGCACAGCCGGTACCGGAGGATATGACGGATATCGTTGCCGAATATAAGAATCAGATTGCGGAAGCGATTGCCATGAGTGATGATGAGCTGATGGAAAAATATTTCAGCGGTGAGGAATTCAGCGAGGCGGAGCTGACAAGAGGAGTACGTCTGGGTGTGCGGAATGGAGAAATTCGACCGGTGTTCAGCGGAAGTGCTACGCATAGTGTCGGTACAGAGCGTCTGATGGATCTGATTGTGAAATACTTCCCGACATATGGAGAAGCAGGAAGTATCATGGTCAGTGATGCCGAAACCAAGGAACCGGTTATGCTGGAAACAAATGAGAAGGAAACGCTGTGTGCACAGGTATTCAAGACGGTTGTCGATCCGTTTGTCGGACGTATTTCCTATATCAAGGTGTTGGCCGGAGTGATGAGCAGTGACTCTGTCGTATATAATGCAACCAAGGATCAGGTGGAGAAGATTTCAACCATCTTTATCGTCAAGGGGAAACACCAGACGGCAGTTGGAAAGCTGTTTACAGGTGATATTGGAGCCGTTGTCAAGCTGCAGGCTACACAGACCAATGATACCTTGTGTGAAAAGGGAAAGCACTATCTGGTAGAACCGATTCAATTCTCGGAGCCGATGCTTGGTATGGCGGTATTCCCGAATTCCAAGAATGATGAGGATAAAATGAGCAGTGCGCTTGCACGCATGGTGGAGGAGGATCCTACCCTGCGTCTGGAAAACAACAAGGAAACCAAGCAGACGATTCTGTATGGAATCGGTGATCAGCATATTGATGTTGTACTGAATAAGCTGAAGAACAAATATAAAGTGGAGGTGCGCCTGGAAACACCGAAGGTACCGTATCATGAGACAATTCGGAAAACGGCAGTCGGTGAAGGCCGGCATAAGAAGCAGTCCGGCGGTCATGGACAGTTTGGGCACGTTTTCGTGGAATTTGCACCGAATCCGGATGAAGAGGAAATGGTATTTGAGGAAAAGGTATTCGGAGGCGCCGTTCCGCGTCAGTATTTCCCGGCGGTGGAAACAGGTCTTCGGGAATGTATGCAGCATGGTCTGCTGGCAGGCTACAAGGTAGTCAATATCAAGGCAACTCTGCTGGATGGAAAATATCATGATGTCGATTCCAGTGAGATGGCGTTTAAGCTGGCTGCCCGTCTTTCCTATAAGGCAGGTATTCCGGAAGCGAAGCCGATCCTGCTGGAGCCGATCGTGAATATTACCGTTAAGGTACCGGATGAATTCACCGGTACGATCATCGGCGATTTCAATAAGCGCCGTGGAGCAATCATGGGCATGGATATGGTTGACGGCTATCAGGAAATCACAGCACAGGTACCGCTGGCTGAGGTACAGAAATATCCGATCGAGCTGCGTGCGATGACACAGGGACGCGGAGTATATACACAAAGCTTTGACCGCTACGAGCCGGTACCATCCAATATTGCGGACGGTATTATTGCACAGCATAAGAAAGAAGAGGAAGAATAAACAGAGACGGGGATCTGCATGGCAGGTTCCCGTGTTCTTTATGAAAGAAGGAAAAACATAAATGAAGACAATGATAATAAATGCACGGGTGCTTATGCATGCACAGCGGTGTGTGAAGGAGGAAGCCGTTCTGATCGAAGATGGCACGATTTTGGATATCGCTTCGGAATGTGAGCTTCCTCATGCCGAGCAGGTTATTGATGCAGAGGGATTGTATCTGGCACCGGGACTGCTGGATACACATACGCATGGAATCGGCGGCTTTGATTTTAATACGTGTACTGCCCAAGCAATAGAGGAAATCATCGCTTTGGAGCATGCGGAAGGGGTCACCGGTTTTCTGGCCAGTCTGGTTGTGGAGAATCATGCAATGACGATGGAGCGGCTGCAGCTGCTGGATTCGCAGGTAACGGATTCCTTACTCGGTATTCATCTGGAGGGACCGTTTCTGAATCCGAAGCAGAAGGCTGTCATGAAGGAAGAATTTCTGCGTTTGCCGAATATTGAAGAATTTCGACAGTTTCTGCGTGTTTCTTCCCATGTTTCCTCAATGACGATAGCACCGGAGCTGCCTGATGCGCAAAGACTGATCAAGGAGGGGACAAGGCAGGGCATTGTCATGAATATCGGACACAGCATGGCAGATGCACAGCAGGTGATGCAGGCTCAGAGAAACGGAGCAAAGGGGATTACCCATCTGTATAATGCGATGAGTCAGCATGAGCACCGTAATCCCGGTGTGGTGACAGGTGCACTGCTTTCCGATCTGATGTGCGAGCTGATTGTGGACGGATTTCATGTACATCCGGATGTCGTTCATGCCACCTATCGTGCTTTAGGGGATGATCGCATCATACTCATCAGTGACGCCAATCCATATAAGGCGGTAGCGGATGGAGAATATCCGTTTAGCGGCAAGAATATTGTCATTCAGGATGGAAAAGCTACGGTAAAGGAAACCGGGCGAATTGCAGGAAGCACGCTGGCAATGAATACTGCCCTGCGCAATATGTGCAGATATACCGGTTGCAGTGTGGAAAGTGCGGTGCGTATGGCGGCATATAATCCCGCAAGGCTGTATGGCTGGAAAAAAGGATCAATAGAGCCTGGCTATGATGCGGATTTGATGTTAATGGATGATGCATTTCATATACACAGGGTCTGGCAAAGGAAATATTTTATGTAGAGGAAGGCAGGGAAAATCGTCTCTTCAACAACAAAAACAGCTTATTTGAGCATATATGCAGACTGCACATTTTCTTAGGATAATGCGTTTTTTATAAATGGTGGCTCATGTATACGTCTATTTCCAATAAGTGCCACATGAATATCTCCTATTATAAACTGAAAAAAACGCTGATACCGTACTTTAACAGGGGAGGTATCAGCTTTTCTGTATGTGAACAGCGCAGCTTGTACACATGTATTGAAGCATAAGGCTTCCAAAGTGTGTTTCTTTATACGAAGAAATGGATGAAAATCAGCTATAAGGTGCGTAAATTTTGAATGATTTTCTCATCTATCAAGCGGTTGTCGTACTGCATTGCAAGTATGATACTGCCTGCATCGGGAGAAAGGATTGGCGCAGTGAGCGTTAATGTTGGTTCGATGGACAAATATTCCTTTAACGGCTCCAGAATATAGCTACCGCTTTTGAATACGCCTCCGCTATAGGAAACAGGGATATTCTTGGAAGTGAAGGGCAGCTGCCGGTAAATCGCTAGATAAATATCAGCAAGCTCTTTTGCGGCTTCCTGAAAAATTTTCATTGCGACAGGATCATTTTGCTTTGCAAGTGTAAACACTGTCTGCGACATCGCGGCAACTCTGGTTCTGTCAAAGTTCCAATTCACAACACAAGTGGTTAGGATATCACTGTCCTCCTGTAGATGATATTGTGTTTTCACAGCTTCATATAATGCAGTTTTTGGTTCTCTGCCATCGCTTTGTTTAGTGAAATGCTGAATCAGCCGACAGGCGATCCAGTAGGCACTTCCTTCATCACCGCCGAAGATATGGTGCCATCCTGCGCTTCTGCACATCTGCCCCTGTTCATTTTTTCCAAGTCCTATGGAACCGGTGCCTGCGATTACATTGATTCCTGCAGCTCCAGCCAGGGATCCTGCCAGTGCGTTTTCCATATCGTTGCCTAGCATGTGCGGTATTTGCGGATAAGCTTTTTTGACAGCCCTTTCGATGGCGGGACTGTCCTTTTCTATATCCCGATATCCTGCACAGGCGATAAACGCAGCGGCGATTTGCTCTACCTTTATCGCACTGCTATTCAGGCAGTCATACAGGCCGTCCTGCATGACTTTGGTGACACCATCCAATCCGCATTGCAGATAATGACAGGTAGGCTGTATGCTTTGCGCCTGTACTCTGCCAAATGCATCACAGATGATGAATTTTGTCCTGGTTCCTCCCCCGTCTACTCCCAGATAATAGTTCATTCTTTCATATCCTTTCGTGCTGTAGAGTTTCGTTCGATGAATTTTGTTGGTAACAGAATATTGAGTATCGTCTCATCATGCTCGTGTATCAGCTGATACAGCCGCTGAACCGAACGTTTTCCGATTTCATGTGTTGGTACATCCACCGTGGATAACGGTGGAATCATATGTGCAGTGGTGGAAAGATTGTTGAAACCGATGATGGAAATATCTCTTGGACAGCGAATATCCATTTCATACAGCTTTCCAAGGATGACGGATGCGAGTGTATCGCTTCCCGCGAAAATAGCGTCTGGGCGATTCTCCTGCAGCATCAGCTGTTCGGTTTCCTGCACACATTTTTCAATATCCCAATCGCAATCAATTACGATTGAGGGATCATAGGGAATTCCTGCTTTGCGCAGAGATTCACGATATGCGATCATCCGCTTGCTATCTAAAAAGCAGGTATTTGGCGCTCCGCCACCGATATAGGCGATTCTGCGACATCCGCAGGCTAGAAAATGATCCATCACCTGGAAGGTTGCCTCAATATGATCAAATCCGACGTTGTTATAGTCGCAGCAGTATGGATCGATTCCTACGATGTAAGGGATGGATGCTGTTAAAGCCGCGAAGGTATCCTTTGGCAAATCCTCCATTAAAAGCAGTCCATCCAGATTCTGTCTGCACATTTCCGATAAAATAGCGGGATCTTTTAATTCATTGTAATTTTTTATGGAAGAAATTGCCATCCCATATTTCGTGCTTTCCTCCTCCGCGGATGCTAAAATAGAATTGAAAAAGGGATCACCGTATTTCTCTGAAGTAACTGCCATGATACAGCCGATATTGTATTTACTGGTCTTGGCTTTGCTTTTGAAGGTGTAGTTCAGTTCACGGACTGCATCTTCAATTTTTTTTCGTGTAGCCTCTGTCGCTTTGAAGGATTCATCGTTGGATAGGATACGGGATGCAGTGGCAAGGGATACACCAGCCAACTTAGCGACATCGCGAAGTGTTGACATATAACCATCTCCTCTCTGTTTACTAAACATTATAGAACAAAATTAGGGAAAAAGCAAATAATTTAGTAAAAATATTGTCTGTAAGCCTTTACAAACAGAAAGTGTTGCGGTATACTGTGGTTGTAATCAACTAAACAATAAACAAATGTTTAGTAAACAAAGAAAGGAAACTGTTTATGAAAAGGAAATTTGCATTTATTGGAGCCGGTTCTCTTGACTTTACCAGAGGACTGGTAAGGGATATCCTGACATTTGATGCTTTCAGAGACTGTGAAATCATGCTGATGGATATCAACGAAACACGTCTGAAATATGCCAAGGATGGTGTTATGCGCATTGTGGAGGCAGGAAAGTATCCTGCAGTCGTTCATGCGACAACTGATCGCAAAGAGGCTTTAAAGGATGCTGACGGTGTATTGATCACTATTTTGCAGGGAGGTGTTGAAGTCTGGCGGCATGATATCGAAATTCCAAAGAAATATGGAGTTGATATCTGTGTCGGAGATACACGCGGGCCATCTGGCATCTTTCGGTTTTTGCGTACGGCACCGGTTCTACTGGATATCATTCGTGATGTGGAGGTGCTTTGTCCGAATGCCATTGTATTGAATTATACAAACCCTATGGCAATGCTGGTCAGCTATCTGCAAACGCAGACAGAAGTTAATGTCACTGGCTTGTGCCACAGTGTACAGGGAACAGCAGAAATGCTGGCAAACTGGATTGGAGCCGATCCAAAGGAGATTTCCTATACCTGTGCCGGTATCAATCATCAGGCCTTCTATCTAAATTACGAATGGAAGGGGAAAGATGCCTATCCGCTGATTCAGAATGCTATTCAGCGAGAAGAGGTTGCCAATGAGGAAATGGTTCGAATCGAGATGTACCGGCATCTGAGGTATTTTCCAACCGAATCCAGTGGGCACAATTCCGAATATAATCCTTGGTTCCGCAAACGCAAGGATCTGATTGAAACCTACTGTACGCATGGAACCGGCTGGAATCCGGGAGCATATGCCTATATTCTGGATGAATATCTGGAACGTGAGGATACCTGGGAACAGGAGTACCGTGATTGGGTGAATCAAGGAGACATTGATTTGAAACGGGGAGATGAATATGCATCCAATATCTTCAATGCCATCTTCGGAGATCACACACCGTATTTCTTCAACGGCAATTTGCGAAACAAAGGCTATATTCGAAACGTTATGGAGAATGCCTGTGTGGAGGTTCCGGTTGTTGCGACCAGCAAGGGGATTCATTCCATTCAGCAGATTACGCTTCCGGATCATCTGGCTCTGATGGTGGATCATTCTGCTCGCATCGAGGAGCTTGCTGTACAAGGAGCGCTAAACGGCGATCCACAGCTGATCTTTGAGGCGATACTCTTTGATCCATTGACGGCAAGTGTACTGAGTATGCAGGAAATTCACGATATGGTACAGGAAATGCTGCATAAAAACAAAGACTATCTGACATATTTCAAAACACTGGATTTAAAGGATTAAGACGGGAGTAAATCAAAACATTAAAGCAAAGCGAGGAGAAAATCGATGAAAAAATTAGTTTGCTGTGGATTATCAGCGCTGTTAAGTGCAACGATGTTCGGCTGTAGTTCATCTTCCGGGGGATCTGATGGGGATAAGGTGGAATTGACCTTCTTGGGACACCAGAATGAACCATGGGCAGCTTCTTATCAGAAAATTGCCAGAGAATTTGAGGAAAAGAATCCGGATATTCATATCAATATCGAATTCTTCCCATATGATCAATTTGAATCCAAGGTCCAAACATCCTTGATTTCCAAGGAAGGCGGAGCGGATATTTACGAGCTATGGGGCGGCTGGGGTCTGGATTTCGCCAGTACCGGAGCGCTTGCTGAGATACCGGAAAATCTGTCAAAGACCATTCATGACGATGTGTACCCATCTACGATTGGCGCTTTGGAATATGAAGGCAAGCTGTATGGTCTGCCAATGGAATTCAATATTGAAAATGGTGCTATGCTTGTCAATAAGAAATTGATGAGTGAACATAATTTAAAGACTCCTACCACCTGGAAGGAATTAAGAGAAACAGCGAAAAAAGCTACGAAAAAGGATGGGGACACCATTACAATCAAGGGCTTTGATTTTGTGAATTGGGATTCTGTACCATATATGTTCCTGTCCATGATTCTGTCCACTGGAGGCACCTATCAAAACGAGGACGGTAGCTTCAATCTGCAGACACCACAGGCAAAGGCAGCACTGCAGGAGTTGTATGATATGGTGAAGGTCGATGGTGTCACAACAATGGAAGGTCTTGATGGAGGCGGTGATATGGAAGGATATCAGCAGCTGTATGCAGGAAATGTTGTTATGGTTCCGCGCGGTCCGTGGACAATTGCGGAGGGCATCACCTCCTTCGGCCTGGAATATGGAAAAGATTTTGATTATGTATCTATGCCATGGTTTGGTGATAAGCCGGCATTTGCTGCAGAAACTGGATGGTCTATGGCGGTTAATGGAAACAGCAAGCAACAGGAAGCAGCATTCAAATTTCTTGAATATTTCTTCCAGGATGATGTGCTGATGAAACATAATATCGCATGCTCTCAAATTCCTCCGAAAAAATCTGTCGCATCCAATCCGGAATTTATCAAACAGATGCCATATGCCGAACCACTTGTAAAAATTCTTGACAAGTCGCAATTCATTGGTCATTTCAATACAGATCAGTTTAAGGAAAAGGTGAATGCAACCTTCCAAAAGCTGGTACGCGGTGATATTAAAAATGTTGATCAGGCACTAATTACTATGGAGAAGGAATTAAACGGTATTATAAAAAAATAATGCCAGTATAGGGAAGAGGACATCGCTCTTCCCTAATCTAAAAGAAGGTGAACCCATTGAAAAACAAAAAATTCGTTCTCATCGTCCTGATTCCAATCTTTCTCCATCTTATGATTTTTATGATTGGTCCCATTATCGGAGGTCTTGCGATATCATTCTTCGATTATAATCCTTTACGATCCGATAACCATTTCGTAGGTTTAGATAACTTTGTCCGTCTTGTACAGGATCCAGTATTCTGGAAAGCAACGAAAAACACATTGTTCTTCGTTGTGATTACCGTTGCACTGAATATCGTGATATCCTTGGGAATCGCACAGCTGATCAGTATGTTTAAATCTAACAAGACCCGAAGTCTCTTCCGTATGATTTTCTTCCTGCCATGTGTTGCCCCCTTGGTCGCTTCCAGTGTAGTTTGGGCAAAGAGTATTTTACCTACCACAAACGGACTGGCCAATATGGCATTGCGTACCCTTGGTTTAGCAGAGGTGAATTGGCTTGGAAACCCTGATGTGCTCATGTGGTCCATCATTGTATTCTCTATATGGGCAGATATCGGCTACAACATCATCCTCTTTACGGCAGGTATCGATGGAATCCCTGGTGAATTCTATGAAGCAGCTGATTTGGATGGCGCCAGCGGCTGGCAGAAATTCCGTCATATCACATTGCCTCTGCTGAAGCGAACCTTTACATTTGTGACCATTATGACACTGATTTCTCACTTTCAGGCATTTGCGCAGTTCGCTGTCATGGCAGTTCGTAATGGCCCGCAGAATTCAGGATTGGTTTTGACCAGCTATATTTATAAGACAGCCTTTGAAACTAAGGACATGGGATATGCTTCGGCAATCTCTCTGGCATTGTTCATGATTATTATGGTTGTTTCCCTCATCCAGCAGCGTGCTAATAAGGTAGAATGGGAGTATTGATATGAAAAAACATAAAATGACGAAACAAAAGGCTGTCCGCTATAGTATCTTTATCGGTCTTGCGATCCTTGCAATTTTCTTCATCATGCCGTATTTCTGGATGCTGTCTAATTCTTTCAAAAGCACACAGGAGATTCTAGTTAATCCAAGACATCTTTTGCCGCTGGAGCCAACACTCAGCAGATATGAAAAGGTATTGACACAATCCCCGTTCTTCACCTGGTTTAAAAACAGTGCATTTATTACGGTGACAAATACCGTCATTATTCTGTTCACCAGCGCACTGGTAGGCTATGTGTTCTCAAAATTTCAATTCAAACGCAAAAAGCTATTGTTTGCCATCCTGCTTGCCAGTATGATGGTTCCCGCACAGACAACTATGATTCCTTCATTCCTTTTGATCAATTCACTGGGATTGTATAACAGTGCAGGCGCTTTGATTCTACCCTCCTTCGTAAACGCCTTCGGTATATATCTATGCAAGCAGTTTTGTGATGAGATACCAAGAGAGCTTATTGAAAGTGCTAAGCTGGACGGGGCAGGAGATTTCACGATTTTCTGGAAAATCATTATTCCTCAGATACGACCAGCACTTGGTGCATTGGCTATCTTCACATTCCTGAATTACTGGAACGATTATCTGAATCCACTGATTATGCTGAATGAGGTTAAGAAAATGACGTTGCCGTTGGCTTTGTCCTTCTTCGCATCGCAGCATATGGCTGACCTTTCCGCAACAATGGCTGCTTCTGCATTGATTATGGTGCCGGTTACTGTCGTTTTCATGATTTTCCAGAAGCATTTCATCAAGGGTATCGCGATGACAGGTATGAAATAAAGGAGAGCAGATATGGCAAATTTAAGGTTAGAGAATATAAATAAGATATATGATAATAAGGTACAGGCTGTTTTTGATTTCAATCTGGAAATCAAGGATAAGGAATTCATTGTTTTTGTAGGTCCGTCCGGCTGCGGCAAATCCACGACGCTTCGCATGATTGCCGGTCTCGAGGAAATATCCAGCGGCAGTCTGTATATTGATGATGTACTGGAAAATGATGTGCCAAGTAAGGACCGTGATATCGCCATGGTATTTCAATCCTATGCGCTATATCCGCACATGAGTGTCTATGATAATATGGCGTTCGGCATGAAAATCAAAAAGGTGCCAAAGGATGAAATAGATAAGCGTATTCACGAAGCAGCGCGAATTTTGGAAATCGAACCATATCTGAAACGCAAGCCAAAAGCACTATCCGGCGGACAGCGGCAAAGAGTTGCTCTGGGGAGGGCAATTGTCCGCAATGCCAAGGTGTTTTTGATGGATGAGCCGTTATCTAATCTGGATGCCAAGCTGCGCGTGCAGATGCGTTCTGAAATCATAAAGCTGCATGAACGCATCGGAGCGACGACAATTTATGTTACTCATGATCAGACAGAGGCTATGACGATGGCGAGCCGCATTGTTGTTATGAAGGATGGGTATATCCAGCAAATCGGAGCACCGAAGGAAATTTACGAGCATCCGGCTAATATGTTTGTGGCAGGCTTTTTAGGAAGTCCAGCTATGAATTTCATCGAGGGAACGTATAAGGAAGGTATGTTCTGCTTTGATGCACATTCAATTGAAGTAAATAATCTTGCGAAGGAGAGTCTGAAAACCTATGAGAATAAAAGAATTATCATGGGAATCCGTCCGGAAAACATCTACATGGAGGAAATCGTAGCACAGACCTATCCAAAATCTGTCATAGACTATCAGTTGGATGTAAAGGAACTGCTGGGAAATGAATATATACTGCATGGGACGATCGGTAATACGCCGATGGTTGCCAAGGTAAATGCGCGTATGGAGCTGCAGCCGCATCAGATGCTGAAACTGACGATAGATGCGAACCGTATGAATTTCTTTGATCCGGAAACAGAAGAGGCAATTCATTCATGAACGATCTCTATTTATCACAGTTTGACCCGTATGCAGAATGTATAACACCACAGCATCCGATATGCAAACCGAAATTTCCGGTATTCGATATGCATACACATATGGGTAATCTGGTTCCCGGCCCCGGTTATGCGGCACTGTATAATACTGCGGATTATGTCGAAGCTTTGCAGGATGCTGGCGTTGCACATATCGTGAATCTTGATGGTGTCTGGGGAAATGAGCTTGATGCCATGATTCGTAAGACGGAGGGTTTTGAGAATTATATAACTACATTTGTATGGATCGATGTATCCAGAATTGATGATCCGGATTTCAAGCAATGGGTGCGTAATCATTTGATGGAAGCTTATCGGAAGGGAGCACGCGGTATCAAGATGTGGAAGGTCATTTCACTGGAATACAGGGATACGTACGGCAGGTATATTCGAACAGATGATTCGCGTCTGGATGTTGTGTATCAAACAGCAGCGGAACTGCACATGCCAATTTTAATTCATATTGCGGATCCAGTAGCGTTTTTTAAGCCTGCTGATCGTCATAATGAACGCTTTGAGGAATTGAACTGTCATCCTGACTGGCAGTTTGGCAAACCGGGGCAGTTGTGCTTTGAAGAACTTATGGATATGCAGGATCGTATGGTGGAGAACCACCCGCAAACAACCTTTATAATTGCACATTTCGGCAGCTATGCGGAAAATCTGAAGCATGTTGCACTGCGTCTGGATCGATACGATAATATGTATGTGGATATGGCGGCGCGTGTAGCAGAGCTGGGGAGAGTGCCCTATTCCAGTAAAGCATTCTTTGAAACGTATTCAGAACGCATTGTATTCGGAACGGATTGCTGTCCGCTGGATCTGGGACAGCATTCTATTTATTACCGGTTTCTGGAAACCATGGATGAATATTTTCCATATCAGCCAAATGGCGAGCTTCCGGGACAGGGGAGATGGCGAATCTATGGAATCGGTCTATCGGATGAAATTTTGCGAAAAGTCTATTATCAGAATGCATGTCGTATTATGAATATGGATGAACAGCAGTTTTTGCTACAGAATAAATAAGCCTTGAAAAGCAATGGTTTTCATGCAACTATTGCTTTTTTGTATAGGATTATTACTGTCAAGTAAAGCTTTATTGAAATAGAGATTGTCAAAGCAGCTTTTTATGTTGTTTTCTGTTGTACAGAAATCGGATAATCTCTTCTGTATCATATGAGCTTTGCAGAAAATCATATGTGTGTCATACAAATATCCTTTAAAAAGAATGGTTGCAAAGTGACATTTTAAGCGCTATACTATAGTTGTATTCAAACGTATACAATGCTGTATATATTAGATATATATAGTATACTTCCCCTCGATATGAATGACAATGATTTTCTATAAAAGTTTAAATGTATATCACAAAACGGTTATTCATAAAAAAGACAGTATCCATTATAGATAGCGTATACTGTCTTCATCCCATATTATTCGCTTCGCTTCTTTTCCAGTAAGTGCAGTCTGGCATAGCCATCCAATACCTGTATCAAGCCAAGATCACAATACCCTTGTCGTTCAAACCAATCTTTCGTCCCGTTGGGAAACGTACTATTCTCATCACATATCACCAGTATTCTCCGGTAGGTTTTAAACAGCTCTTTCTCCATACACTGCAAGGGCCAGGCCTTATAGTCTGCCTCTTCACTGGAATGATATACACATGTTAGAAAAGCCGTGTGCGCATCCTTGGGAATCGGATATGGAACCTGTAAGGATGGCATCCATTCAACACCGCCTACGATTTGTCCCTCCAGCTGATGGATAAAACCAAATGTGGTGAGTCCGCAGGAGCTGAGAAAATCCGATTTTTTCTTCATCTGTGCGCAATCCGCACACAGTGTGCATCCCTTTGCGGTCAATGCCAGGGTTTCACTGGTAAGTGGAAGCAATTCACCTCTTTTTTCCTCGTAGGACTGCTCAATAACATACGGTTTCTCCCTTGTAATGGCTCCATCCCGCACTCCCTTTAATACCGCAGCTGTAACAGGACCATACCAGTGCAGCTGCTGATTGAAAATAGTTAGAAAGGGATAATACAGCTGTTTTTCAAATGCAAGCTTTTCCTGACCTGTGATATCAATGCAGGTTACATCATCCATGGCAGCTTCTTGAAACAGCTCCAGCATTTCTGCAATGATAGGACACTGATATCCCCAGTGATAGAAGGTTATTTGCATATTACATCACTATGGGCCGGTAGCCCATAAGCTGATTCTGCGTGTAAAACCGCGCGTTTGATCGCCTTTGCCATCATTTCTGTCGCAAGCATACCGACAGCATCAGCCATAACCTCAACCTCACCACTGCTGAGTACAAATATAGAATCTCCATCACTCATGGTATGTACCGGATGAATCGCTCTCGCATAGCCATTATGTGCAATTCCTGCAATCTTGGTACACTGCGCCTTATCAAGCTTTGCATTTGTCACAATACAGCCGATTGTCGTATTGCCTTCCGGCAGCTTTCGCAGAGCATCCATTTGTTGAAACAGAACATCCTGTGCCTTTAAAACTGATCCGCTATGGGAATCATAAACACCCGCCAGCAGCTCATTTGTTTCATAATCCACTACATTTCCACAGGCATTTACAGCTACGATAGCAGCAACCTGCAGGTCACCAACCTGTATACCGCAGGTTCCGATACCACTTTTCATAGCATGCTCAAAGCCCAGCAGCTTTCCAACGCTCGCTCCTGTCCCCGCCCCGTGATTTCCTTCTAATACCGTATCATTTTCTGCGTCCACGCATGCCGCATAGCCCATTTCCTTATCCGGCCGGACATGTGCATCGCCAACGGACAAATCGAACAAGCTCGCACCACAGACAATAGGAACCTTGGCTACCTGCATGTCAAAGCCTGCACCGTGTTCTTCCAGATACTGCATGGCACCACTGGCAGCATCAAGGCCGTAGGCACTGCCTCCGCTCAGCATTACAGCATGAATTTTCTGTACCATATTGATCGGATGCAGAAGATCGGTTTCTCTGGTAGCCGGTCCACCGCCTCTGACATCGACTCCCGCAACTGCGCCATCTCTGCATAGGATAACGGTACAACCTGTCCCCGCCTTCTGATTCTCTGCCTGCCCAACCTGAAAGCCTTTGATATCTGTAATTTTTATTTCCTTCATGTTTGCTCACCTCTGCCCTTATTGTAGCATAAAGCGGTTCCTACGAAAAAGATTTTATGGGAAAGAGCTTATGAAATATACCATTCACACAGGTAAACCATGTGCGAGCGCCACAGCGTGTAATAACGGAAATAAAAATAGCAACATGATTCTGCATGAAAATACTTTAAAATCTTTTGATTGCAGTTATTTACGGGATAAAACAGCCGTCTCCTAAGGGCTAGTTGGAGCAATCGCCTTTTGAAATGATAACTAGATAAATTTGAATAGATTTTTGAAAATGTCCCAGTACCTCAGCAGGATAGAGGGTCCGCCTCCTAAGAAAGTGTTATAACACTCGCCTAAGAGGAAAAGGAAAAAGGTAACAAGTAAAACTAAATATAGATTTTGTAACTGTCGCTATAGCTCAGTTGGATAGAGCGACCGCCTCCTAAGGTTATGCTCTACCGGCCGCCTTACGATGAAAAGTGATCGTTACCAATTTTAATTGAATAGATGTCTCTGTAGCTCAGCAGGATAGAGCGTTCGCCTCCTAAGCGAAAGGCCGTGGGTTCGAATCCCGCCAGGGACGCCAGCAAACACGCCGAAAACCTTTGATTTATCAGGGTTTTCGGCTTTTCTTATTTCTGCGGCTTTTGTGGCTTTTTTGCAAAAAACCTTGGTTTGCTAACATTTGCTAACGAGATTTGGCCTTTTGCTAAGAAAGGCGGTAAGTCAGAGGTTCGATTTTTACCAAAGGAACTTGCAAACATTTGTTAGCAGGAATTAGAGGAAGTTGCAAACAAAATCGCGAATTTGCTAACATCGCTCAAAAATGTTTTCAGAACCTTGCTAACAAAAAAAGTGTTTGGTCACTGTGCAAAGTGGTTCAAACGAAGAAAACCTCTCACAAAGTGAGAGGCGTTCTTCTGAGGGAGGGACTTTATAAAGCTTTTGCCAGCTGCTTGAGCAGTGCGGCAGTTTCGGGATTTTTAAGCAGTTCCAGTATCTTCGCTGCATCACTTTCATCACTTTCAGTGACGGCAGTATCCGCAGTTTTAGGCTCTGTATCTTCAACAGGATCAGGAATCTTGGATGAGTAAAATGCTTCCTCCAATCGCTGAGCGTTTATGCAGCGATCCTCGTCGATGATGTGAGAGTAGACATCTGCAACCATTTTTACCTGAGCATGACCGGAGTCGCCCTGGACGGATTTCATATCGCCGCCATTGAGTTTCAGCTTGTAGGTGATGCTGGAGTGGCGGAGAGAATGGAATACAACATGAGGCAGTCCGTTTTCTTTGATAAGTTTATTGAAAGCACGGTTAATCACCTGGCTTTCCATCGGACGGCCATTGCTGGAGCAAAAGACCAGGTTATTGTCGATGTATTCATCTCCAAACAGATCCATCAGCTCATCAATTTCTTTTTTTCTTTCTACCAGCATATAGGCAACTGTTTTCGGCAGGTACACACGGCGAATACTGGTTTTGGTTTTAGGCTCTTTCAGGACCAGAGCAGTATGGGTACTGGCTATGCAAGGTGGAAACTTCTTAATAACACCTTTGTCGCTCAAATCGTCCAATGCACCTCGTGTAACCCGTTGCAGCTCTTTGTTGACGAATATATAAGCTGAACCATTTTCTATGCTCTGTGGTGCAATATCAATACAGTCCCAGGTAAGGCCCAGCATTTCGCCAATGCGTAAAGAGCAGGAGAACGCCAGATTTAAGGCAAGGGAGAGGATAGGATCATCACAGACTTCCATAGCCTTGCTCAGAGTTTCGGCAGTCCATATATCCCGTTCTTTATGTTCTTCTTTGGGAAGTGTCGCATTCAGGACAGGGTTACGGCTGATTAGTTCCCAACGCACCGCCTGATTAAAGGCACTGCGAAGTAGCTTGTGAATTTCTCTTACTGTATGCGGGGTCAGATATTCGCTTGTGGGTTTGCGGTTGTTGACGCTTACCGTTTTCACAGAGAGCAGATCGCGGTAATACTTATCCATCATCCTTGGAGTGATGTCGGATAGTAACATATCTCCGATAATAGGAGTTATGTAGTTTCTCGCCAGACCACGGCGGCTTTCATATGTTGACATTGCCCATGTATTTACACCATAGATGGACATATATTCATCGAGCAGATCGTTCAGGGTCTTTGCCGTAGGGATAAAGAAGGTTCCAGAGTCCTGCTCATACTCAATTTGCTTTTTTCGTTTTTTTGCTTCTGCATTTGTGCTGAAGGTTTCCCAACGCTGTCTGCGTTTTCCGTTTTCATCTATGTAATCATACACCACAGAATATTTGCTTTTACGCTTCACGATAGATGCCATTTTCATTGCTCCTTTCCGAGATTTTCACATAATGAGTTTGCTTTTGATACCAGGCTTCAAAACTGCTGGTAATGATACGAATTCTTCGATCAATCAAGGTCGTCTCAAAATAGCCCCTTTTAACAAGGTCATAAGCTGTGCCAGATTTCAGCCCCAAAAGATCCGCCATTTCCGGTACTGACATCGTAGTATGCCGCCATTTCTCTCCGGGCGGTGTACCATCCACTTTTTTATAGTGGAACTGGCCGGCATACCAATCTTCAAAGCTATCCAGCATAACTCTCATTCGTCCGGCCACTTGAATTGTTTTGAAATAGTTCTTTTTAACCAACCAGTAGGATTCTACTTTACCAAGCCCAAGCATTTTGCCCATCTCTGGTACAGACATACTGGTCTTTACTCTTTGTTTTTGCATGGCTTTTGCCTCCTCTATAAAGTTTTTCTTGCTATGGCCTCATTGTAAGAGAAAGCAGAAAAAAAGTTAAGGATGTCGATTTGGAGATCGGCATCCTTGACAAATCATTCATCTGCGTGATCCAGCCAGTCATCAAAGCTCTTTTTGGAAATGCGGATATGACCTCCGACTCTGACGCTGTGGAATACACCTTGTTTTACCAGATTATATGCTGTGGGACGACTGATACCCAGAATGTCCTGAATCTCATCGACCGTATAGGTCCTTTTGTCATAGCTGACAGGATTTTGTTCATTAAAGCGGTTCAATTCCGCAATTCTTGCTTCAAACATAAAAACGCCTCCTTTATCCGGTAAGTGGCCTTACGGAGCCTCCATTTCCTCCGGAATATGAATATCTAAACTAACTTGCAGAGCATCATCAATCGCTCTCATTTCTTCGCGAGATACGCGCCCAATGTACGATAAAACACGCCTTTTATCAATCGTTTTAATTTGCTCCAGCAGAACAACAGATTTCAGTCCAAGCTCTGGAACGCTCTCCAGTGCATAGTGTGTGGGCAGCTCCTTTTTCTTAATCCATTTACTGGTGAGCGGAGCTACGATCAAAGTGGGGCAGAAAAAATTCCCCACATTGTTTTGAAGAATCAGGACAGGACGGGTGCCGCCTTGCTCTGATCCAAAATAAGGGTTCAAATTGGCATAATATAAATCCCCACGCTTATAAATCCAATCTTCTTTCATGTTCATCCTCCTATGTTTTGAGATTTGATTATGTAAGAAGGAGGCTCTGCAAATTACAGAGTCTCCTTCAATTTAGCGCCTGTTTTATCCCTTACTTGTCCACGACACCCCAGGGATTCGGGTAATCATTAAGCCGCAGGTGGCTGGCCCGCTTCTCAGGAATTTCACCTCACTTCGTTTAGTCTTACCCATGGCCTGCGACGGTTGTTATCACGCTCGGACTATGGCTATAAGAGAGCTCCCCTCTTTGTTATGCCATGACCGGATGCCATCCGATGTATTCCAGCCTGATATATTTCTGATAAACCGCAAAATCATCTATACAGCAAAATGGGTTGGCCTGTTATGTGAGTGGCAGCTCTCAGAAAATATACCGCTGATGTAGCGGCTATTACGCCCAAAGAGGATCAAACTTAATGATTCGTATATGAGGTTGTCAAGGTGCAAGTGAAAGGATTTCCCTCTCACTTGCTACTGCCACTTTTTTTAGAAATCTATAACCAACTTTTTTATTTTTTCTTCAATTTTTTTCAGACGCTTATGAGCTGCGGGCTGACTAATGCCATATCTTTTGGCTAATTGCAGTGTACTTGGCTTTTCCATGCCGTAATAATCCAAGATAAAAGAGCGTTCTTTCTGACTCAGCTGCTGCAAAGCACGGTGCAGATCGGCCATAAGAAGATTACAAATTGCTTGTTCCGCAGTATCAACAGATTCATCCACAAACAAATCTGTATCCTGATAACCTTCCTCTGTGCCGTCACGATCTCCCACATGAGAAGCCGGGAATATAGAGCGACTTTTCTCATGTTCCTGGAGATAGCGGCTGTGGCGGTCCTCCTGTTGGTATTTTTCAAAATCTTTGCGAGAACATTCCATGATAATGCGGTCATCTTCATCACGGAACATTTTGACTGTTTCAACAAAAAAGCGCCCAGTAAAGCAACCATTGCGGCGTGCCTTACTGAACGCTGAAAAACTGATTTCCTCCCATTCCTGTGGGCTGTTATTTTTCCAAATGAATACTCTCGTCATATCCTTTCCTCCGTTCAAATTCTTGGTAGTCAGCGAATTTGAACGGTGTCATGGATATTTTGCTATGTACGCCTCCCAGCGCATACCGGCCTCCTAATACCGGGCAAAGAAAAAGGCCGGAAGTGTTTTCACCTCCAGCCATGTTCCTGCCGCCATATTGCAGCAGGAATGAAAAAAGCCCGGTTAATGCCGGGCCTTATGTAGAAAAGTATTCAATTTAGCGCATTCCTGCCACTATAACAAGTATAGCAGGTCGGAAGTCGGAAGGGAGTAGGGATTAGGTCGGGGATTTGTCGGGATTTAGTCGGGGCAGCTCCTCCAGGACTTCTGGAATAGAATATCCAAACAAGCAAACAGAAAATAAATAGATGGCTTCTCGTTTTCGGTCATAAAAGACACTGCGCTCTATATTTAGTTCTTCCAGCAATTCTTTCTCTGTACTGTTGAACCGATAGATGAATTGCTTAGTCAAAATTTCATAGTAAAGTTCTCCTCGATCCGGATACCGTTTCAGCCGAAGGAGTGCACGGTCAATAATATTGACCAGCATTTGATTTTGAACAAGGCAGCAAACTTTTTCTTCAAAGGCTTGCAGTTCAATATCTGGTGCAAAATTTTCAAGATAGCAGAGGCCAGACTCTATATCTTGTTCTCCCATAATCCAAGCAGTTTCTTGTAATTCTTCTGCCCGTTCACTCAGAACCCAGACTACATCACGGTAAATCTTTAGAATCAGCTTACTTCTATGAAACGCAGCGTCGCTGTTAAGCCCCAAAGCTGTTAGCCTGCTGTTACATTTTTGGATTGTTGTACTTTCTTTTCTCATAGAACATCCCTCCTTGTTCGCAATATTGCGAACATATTAGGTACAAAATAGCATAGCAGAGGAGAGTGAGAGAGGGCAGTGCCTCCCTCTATTCCTCCCTTTGGTTATATCAGGTTCCTGGATTTTAGACGAATCTGCATTGCTTGCTTGGAAACCTCAAAAATATTTGCCATTTCTACAATGAGCTGTTCATCTGTCCGGCCTATTCTAAGCCGGTAAAAACATTTTTTGATCTGCGGTAAAGGCATTAGTAGAGCAGAGGCCAGAGTGTCTGCCTGACGCTCAATTATGCCATGACTTTCGTCGGAAGAAACATTTCCGTTATACGCAGCAACATCTCCAGTACCGGAGTATAACTTCTTATGCAGTACCCAATGAGCCAGCTCATGGGCACAGGTAAAACGGAGCCGCCCTAATTTTGACGGATCACAAAGCCGTTCATCAATTAAGATTGTACCGGCTCTTACTGCAATCATTCGATACTGTCTCTGTATCTGGTCATATAAGACAACAGCACCGTCATCGAAAATGGTTTCCCCTAATATCTTGGGGTTTTTGCTTAGTGTATGAAACTCCAGGATTAGGTCAAACTTTGTCTCGATAATGGTTTCGATTGGCACAGGACATGGTTGCCCGGATAGCAGAGAGGGATCATATTCCATCAGGATTTTTCGCCCTACCGCTTCGATTGCTTCTGTACGGATTTGTGGAATTGACAAAGCTCTCCCCCCTATCGTTTACGCTCCTTTAGCATTTTCATAAATGTCTGCCATTCTTCATCGGTAGCGTCTACTTCTTTTGCCACACGCAAGGCTGCCCGAACAATATCTTTTTCCATGATATAGTCTGGCAAATCAGCAGATACTGTATTGCGTGATTTTGCAGCCAGATCCAAAAGCAACTCATATTCTGATTTATCCAAATTCAGAAAGGCGGAGATGCGTTCCACAAAATCTCCATTGGGAGCAGGACGGCGGCTCTGTTCAATGTCACACAGATAGCCGTAAGCAATATTCAAATGCTTGGCTGTATCGCGTAAATTGAATTTGTGCGCCTTGCGTTTCTCGGCTATAAATGATCCAAAAGTTATATTGCCCACAGCATTCACCTCTCATTTGTTCGACGAACTGCGAACATCTTGCTTATATTGTATATCGAACAACTGTTCAGTTCAAGGGTAAAAATTTCATTATAAAAGAGGTGTTAAAAATCAATAACACCTCTTTTGCGCTATATAAATTCATGAGCAATTTGCTGCATTTCTGTAATGCACTCTTTTGGGGATAGGATTTTTATTTTTCCCTTGAATTTGAATATCCAGCCATAAAAAGTTCCACTGGGGTTTACTTCAATCCTTGCTGTGAAGTGTCCATCATCATATTTCTCAACAGGTACATCTTCTCCATAATGGTCTATGATTACACGCATCAGTTCGCTTTCACATACCAGGGTTACTTCTTTCGATGACTCTGAGGTAAACATATCCACCATTTTGTTTGTATAGGAGGCTACATCAAATCCCTCTATCGGTATAAAGCAAGTTTCAAGGGTTTCTACGCCTGTTAGCCGATCTACACGGAAGTGAGCAATTTTCTGATGCTTCAGAGAAAATCCAATCAAATAGTAATGGTCATTTTTCCATTCAAGCGCATAAGGATTTACGACATAATAATATCCATCGTGCTTTAAGATTTTCTTTTTTTCCTGAGTATATTCATAGTATTGGAACCGAATTTGCTGATGGTTTCCAATCGCTGTTTGGATATTATCAATGATATAGTAAACCTTTTCATTATGCGGTTTGACACGGCTGGATAAAGCAGCAAATTTTTGAAGCTGCTCTGCCTGATGTGTGCTGGTCAGACGGCATAATTTCTGTACCAGTTCCTCGGATTTCTTGGCAGAAATGATCTTCGAGGAAGCTACTGCATCTGTCAGCATTTTCAGTTCTGGATACTCAAACAGGCGGCTTCCCATAAAATATTGGTTTTGGGTACTCTTGACCACCACAATATCAATTCCTGCATCGATCAGCGCATTGGTATCCGCGTAAACAGTCTGCCGCACTGCCTGAATTCCTTTTCCATTCAGATGGGCAATGATGTCAGATACTGTGGCGGGATGGTTTTCATTGGTCCGCTCATAGAGAAACCGGAGCAATTCCAGTACCCGCATATTTGTTGAATTCTGCATACTTCACCTCCTCGATTCTTAAAATGGCCTATTTTGTATGGTGTCCAGCCCCAAAGACCAGAAGCAGGGCAACAACACAGAGAAGCAGGCCCAGCCAATTTCGATCCATAATCAGCTTGATTACCGCCACAAGCAGCAGTCCGCCCACCAGGAGCACAACGCCGTTCATTCAGCGTCCTCCAGAGGCATATTTCCCCATGTTGATGTCCAGCACCCCTCTGGGCGGCTGGATCAGGGCGTCCTCATACTGACACTTCCACTGAATCTCTCGGCACATCTGGCCATCCGCCACGCCGTCTATGGTTTCCCCATCCTGAATGGGGTTATCATGCTCCAATATGTACGATGCCACATTGTAGGCGTGGTTTACCACCCAGTTGGGGTCCATGCCGTGGAAGTGGTACTGGAGGTCGGGCAGGAACAGGGTGCTCATGCCCACCGTGTCGATGAGCATATCTTCGGTGCCCTCAATGTTAAAGAAGCGGACATTGACGCCAAAGCGGATGAAGCGATCCGGGCCTTCGATCTGATGGGAGCGCACATCCTCTGCCAGAAACAGCTTGCCGCAGTTCTGGAAGTAGAACGCCTCGCAGGTGGGGTACAGCTCCACCAGGGCGTCAAGAAAGTCGGCGTCCAGGTTGGCCCGCTCCAGAGCCGGAAGCGCCGCCGCCAGCATATCGGTGGCTATGACATGATACCGACACTCCCGGAAGATCCGCTCCCGGTCCTCCTGGCAGTCCCACATCTGGCTCATGAGAAAGGCATCAAAGCCTTTTCCCTTGAACTTGTCGCATTTCATCACCATCAGCTGCACCGGGCATTTTCCGTCCTTGAACTCTGCAATATGCTCCTGTGCGGCAAAGCCGGCCATTTTCTTATCATAACAGAAACACTCGGTTGATCCGATGTGCTTCTCCATTACGGCAGTCATTTTTTCTTTATCCGGCATTTCTACCGGCTCTTTGAACAGCATCTGAATGAGATAGGGGCCACCGGGCTGGGGGCCTTTTTTGTCGTCCAGATTTTGCTGGAATACTTTATTGCTCATTTGGTTTCCACCTCCTGACAAATTCTCTTTAATAATCAAGCAGGATGGGCACCTGCTGTTCCTCGGCAAACCGCATGGCCCGCCAGAACATGGAGAAGGCGAACTTGGCAAGGGATTGGGTGTCATACTGGATGTGTTCCGGGCTGTCTGCCTTGCTGTACTGTCCATCTGAGTCTACGGTTCCGTCTACCGGGTAGCCCTCCGTATCGGCCCAGCCAAGGATGGTGTCCTCATCGGCCTGCCATGCCAGCTGGTTCAGCTTTTCCAGCTCCTTCCGCAGTCCGCCCAAGGTGGCGATCATCGTCTGATCATCGGTGGGCACAGGGCCTTGGAACAGAAAGCTGTCGGAAAGAGGGAGCCACCAGGTAGCCCCACGAAACAGGGACCACACCCGCTCGTCGTCCGATGCAAGGCGGGCAATCAGGGGATGCTCCCCGAAGTCCCAGTCCTTCTCCATGGTGGGAGGCACCGGTTCCTCGTATGTATGACAGGCGGCTACCAGCAGCATAGCACCGAAGGCATCCCAATCCGGCTTATCGGTGTAATAGGGCCGCTCGTTGTCCTCCGGCCATGGAGTGTAGGGCGGCTGGTTCGGCTGGGAAATGGCGGTTAAGATCTGATCTCGCCAGTCCTCCACTGCCGCCTGAACCTCGGCCGGGGACAGCTCCTCCTCGTTGTCAGCAGGTTCTCCATCCGGCGTAATCCGGTTGAAGGTATATCCGTTTTCCTCTGCCCACTGCTGAACAACAGTTTTCCAGTTGTGAGAATAGTACCGGGTCAGCGTCCCGGCATAAATGTCAAGTCCCATAAGTTTTTCTCCTTTTCTGTCTATATCATTTCATACAGCAGGGCAGCGTCGCCCTGCACCAGCTCCAGGTGGGAGCGCAGCGTTTCCAGTCCGCTTTGCACCGCCTCGGTGGGCAGATCCCAGTCTGGGGCAATTTCAGCGGCCAGCTCTGGGAGGTCCTGCTCCCGCAGAGCTGCCAGCACATTAGACGCCATCTCTCCCTCCAGCAGAGCGCAGTCCAAGGTGTCCTCCGTTTGGGGAGCAGGAAAACGGACATCCAGATCCAGCTCGCTCTCACACCAGTCCCAGATGGCCATATAGACCGCGCCGGAGCAATCGCCGTTGGACAATTCCTTCCGCTGGTTGTCTTTGAGAAGATAAAAGAATGCGATCTGTGACATGGTGATTCCTCCTCACCGAAATTATGTTTCCTCTAACGAATCGATTATTTCCTGTAATTCAAAAAGAGCATCTTCTGCCTGGCGTCCTGTTTCCTCGCTCCAATACCGATTTCCACCAGCCAGCTGGTCAATCAGATTGAACATAGCAACTGCATCGGGAATAGGGATCGCTCCTGCTGCCTTCCATGCTGGTTGATTTTCAAGAAGATAAGCTTTTATTTTTCCAAACAACTGCACCTGAAATGTGTTATTACAACGCAGTTCTACCAAAAAACCGTCTTCACCTTGGACAATATCCGAAAAATTCATGCTGCACAATTCTCCTAACCCTCGTTATTCTCTGTCCATCAGCCCTTCTGCCTGCATCCGGGTCACATAGAAGGCCCGCACCCAGTCCAGCTCCTGCTCCATGGATTCCTCCAAAGCCAGCAGGCGGCGCTTTCCCAGCCTTCGATCCAGGAGAGCAAAGATGCGGACAAGAGGATTCTCGCTGACAAGGCTTTTCTCAATGCTCTGGTTGTCAAAGATACCAAACGCCTCATAGAACACCTTTTGGTCAAAGGTGCCCTGCTCCAGTGCATGAGCATGAGAAAGGTTGATTGCCTCCTTTGTGGAGTCACAGTCTTTCATGGTTGTTGACCTGAGCTGCGTGAATTTCGTCCACACATTCTCAAAATAGATGTAGTAGTTGCTCCGCAGTACTTCCACACCGTCCATGCGGATGGCTGCCCGGCCCTCATGGTCGGCGCTTTTGCTGTAACTGGTGGCAAAATACTGGATGTGGCCCCGGAGCGCCGGACACAGATAGTCATTCTCCAATTTGTTCCGGATTCCACTCCAAGTGGATACTCTACTGTTTGACATAGGTGTTGTTTCCTTTCTGCTGATTCCTACTGCTTTTGGAGATACTCCCGGAAGCATTCGATGAACTCCCGATTCCGCTTAGGGACATCGAACCCCTTCCGATGGGGGAAGAACCCCTCCTGTTCCACATCGTCCAGCAGCTTGGGCAGATTGGAAAACCGGGCAAAGAATGGTAGTGCATAGTCCTGGATCTGCCCGGAAATTTCCTGGATAGAGCGTTCCCGCTCCAGCAGAGTAGATACCTCATAGCGGGGGAAGTCATCATACCGGTGGGTCAGCCGGGCGATGGAGGTACCCACGATACCATCATAGGTTTCCTCCGTCCCTTCCTGCTCACTGCGCCACTGGGCAATCACCGGGGAACTCACATCGAAGAAGGCAGTAAAAGTGGTGGAGCCAAAGCGGATGGAGGGGGAAAAGTAAAAGGAGAACACAAAGATGCCGTCTTTTTTGTAGATGTCATTTTTGCTCTTGCGGTATTTGTAGCCCAGCGGGATCAAAGGCTCCGCGATCCGCTCACAGGTATAGACGAAGATCTCACGGGGCTTGGTTCCCTTGGGAAAATCCTTCTTCTCCATGTTGCCACCTCAATCAAAATCCATCCAGACCAGGTGCTTTCCACAGTGGAGGCACTGGAACAGATAGCATTGCAGATGCCCGCCATTGACGGATTCCCGGATCATTCCCTTCTGCTCCTCGTCCCACATGGGGTCGTCCAGCACCTCCTCCAGCACACCCAGTGCCCGCAGTTCTCTGGCTCCCACATTACCCAAATAGGCGCAATAGTCACCACAATGGGCGCGCCAGTATTCCTGCTGCCAGCCGGAGTAGCCGGGGGTGCGGTGGATCAACTCGTCCAGCTTCTCCGGATCGTCTACACCATCGTCCACAGAGAAATCATCTTGAAAACTACCGTCATATTTCCGGGCTGCTTCGCCGTTGGCGATGCACTCTGGGCACAGATATGCAATATCCTCCACTGAAAAGAACGGATTGGTATAGAAAATATGGGTCGTCTTGCCACAGCAGTCGCAGACAACGCCGTCTGCGGATTCCTCAAAAGCCCCAGTTTCCAGAGGGTTTGGGTGATACCGGAAGGCGGGCAGGCCCAGCTGGGCCTGCCGTTCCTTCTCTTTCTGCTTTTCCTCCGGCGTTTTGGGCTTGGGGAGAGCATAATGATTGCCCCAGTTGTCCGCATAGTCCTTCAGCGTGCCCAGCCGCTTGAGGGTCTTTTTATCGGAACGATTTCCGATTTGGCAGAGCAGTTCATAGGCATCCTTTTTGAAGTCCAGTAGATCATACACATCCACCAGCACTTCTTTGGCCTGCTGATCCTCACTCTGCTCAAGTTCTTCCTTGAAGGTATATAGAGCGCGGACACTGTCCGGACCTTCATTGGTCGCAACAAACTGTTTTTTTAGTTCGATATAGGTTTTTTGATATTCTGTCATTGGTCGCACCTCCCATCAATCCCACCAGAAATACCAGACGGTGGACTGCCACAGGACATCTGCCAAGGAGCCAATGCTTCCATCCTCATTCTGATCCAGATCTGGGCAGAAACCATATTGCTCCACAGCCACCTCCATAGCTCTTTCCTTGGAAATCGGAGTTGGAAGTTCAAACTCCAATTCATCGTGGCTCATGGCGGCAGGGATGGCACCATGTTGCTCGAACCAGTATTTCGCCACTGCCATCAGGTCCGGTGTGTCGGGACACTCATTCCAATTTCCAAAGGGCAGGTAGGCGAAGATCTCCCAGGGGTTCTTTACCGGAATTTTAGCCAGAATGAGCGGATATGTCATTCCGGTATCATCGTTCCAATAGTTTGCGAAGCGGTCGTTGGGTTCTCCGCCCTCCATCTCGCCCAGGACTTCCTCATCCCAGTCCAGATCATCGTCCTCGGCTTCTTCCTTGCGCTGGCCGGTCAATTCCTCCAAAACCGCCTTTCCATCTTTGACGGGAGCGGAGAGCATCTTCTTCCGATACTCCGTTACCGTTTTGAGGTCAAATTCATAGAAGTCCGCATCATGCTCCGGATCGGCGTTCATTACCAGACACTCCAACAGCGTTTCATCATCCGCCTGGATAAGCACGGGAACAAAGCCTTCCCGTATCCCCAGCCGCTGGGCGTAGCTGTATGCTGACATGATGGGGTCATCATCTGCCATGGACGGGAAATAGGTACACTCGCAGTCCAGATACTCCATGATGGCATGAGCCACCTCGGAAGGCTCCAGCGTGTCCTCGTCGAAGTCCTGTCCCTGCCAGTTTTCAAAGCGTTCTTCGATCACCTCTGCCATAGCCTGATAGTAGTCCTCGTCAAAGGGGATGAACAGGTAGGCTTCATCCTGGAACTCATCAGAGTGATACCGCTCCGGGCCGAAGAAGCGGAGGGCGTTGTCGTCAACATCGGCAGGATAGTAGGGGCTGTCGCCCTCTCCGTAGTAATAGCCTGCAAAGGCACGGCCTTGCTGATTGAACAGCACAGAGAACAGACAGCCGTCCAGCTCATCCCGGATAAACTCCCTCAGATCCACATTGGCAGGATCAGCTTTGACCTGTTTGGTCACTTCGCTGTATTCTTTCAAGAAGTCCTCGCTCATCAGGTCGTGCTCCATACACCAGCGCAGGTAGATGGCCATGTGGTTATAAGCATTGATGGGGTCAATAGGCAGTTCCTTCTCCTCAATGCTCTCGATATGATAGGAAGCATCGTCCATCTCACCGTCAAAATCATCATTGGAAAGGGTGCCACGGGTGATTGCATCCTGGCGGGTGGGGTTCACCACAAAGCTGATCCCCGCCATCTTGTCCAGCAGAGCGTCTACATCATGTTCCAGTTTATAGTCCAACTCGTCCTCATAAAGCGGAATGACCTGATAGAAGTTGACCTCCTCGCCGCCCGGCAGAGTGCAGACCTCGCTGCCGTCCTTCGTACCCTGGGGGCCGGTCAGAATGGCGGCGCACAGCTTCGTGTTTTCTGCAAAGTCCTCCTCATTGTCCATGGTATGACCGAAGCCCAGCCAGGTATCACTGGCAATGGGCAGACGAGCCAAGGATTTCAGCAGGCGGATGGGCCAGTACCACTTTTCGTCTTTCATGGACTCCTGATCCAGCTTCCAGTCCGCAGGCAGGGCGATAGCCAACTCCGCCCGCTCCAGCTTGTATTCCGCCAGCTTCTCCGGCACATTCATCCGGTGAGCGCCCATACCCATGGTGACCAGGGTGTAATAGTCCCGCTCCTCAGTGGGCGGCACCATGCAGATGTCCACATGGATGTCCGGGGAAACGATCTCGTGGAATACATTCTCAAACTTGCCGAAATACTGCTGGATGTGTCCCTCGACGGCCTCCATCTCCTCCTCGGTGTAGACTTCGGGATTACTGAATTCTTCCTCATCCTGCGTGTCCTCATTGTCTGAGTGGTCGCAACTGTCATCCTCCGGATCTCCCTTTATAGGCTCGTAACCGATCTTCAGGGTCATCTGTTCTTCTGGCAGAGAGACGCCGGGGCTGCGGGTGATCGTGTGCTTATCGTCCGCAGAAAAGCCGATAGTCTCGCCGTCTTGCAGCGTCACATCACACGCCAGCACATAGGAGGCAAGGCTTGCCAAAAAGTCTCGCAGTTCCTCCGGCTCGGCGTCGGTGTTCAGCACTTCCATTTCCTCCTTGCCAAACACATCCATGCCGTAGGTGTAGCCGTTCAGGCCACCCTCGCTCCGGTACAGGCCGAACCAGATCCAGTTGAAGATGGGCAGTTCGTCCTCTTTTATCATATATGCAAGGCCCTCATAGAAACGAGGCTCAAATACCACACCGCTGGTATAGACACCGGTGGCGTATTTCTGCTTGCAGCACACTGCCATCGCCTTGGTGAACAGCTTACCTCGTTCCAGCAGTTTTTCCTCCTCGCCCAACACAGCCACCATGATATGGGCCTTGTGCGCTTTGGCCACTTCTACGGCCTCTGGCCACATATAGTTGTTTTCGGCGTTGATCTCCGCTTCATTGTCCGGGATGTGACCGTGGAAGAGTGTCACGATCAGCATCATATTGCCGACCCGCATTACCACAGCGTCATCGCTGTTCTCAACATCTTCGTCGCCCTCATCCGGCTCCTCATCTACGATGCCCCATTCTTCCCGCAGATCTCGGATCAACTGCTCCTTGTCCCACTCTGCTTTGGAGAGGAGCACAGATCCGGCAAAGGAACCCTTATGGTCGGTTTCCTCCTCGTCGGCGTCATCCTCAAGATCCTCTACGTCTTCATCCGGATCATACAAGGATTCATGCTCCAGTCCGCGGATGAACTCCTCAAAGCTGTCTGCCAGATGGGTGATCTTATAGTCGTTTTCCTGATCCACATGGACTACCGCAGGCTCTCCCTGGGGACCGCAATCCCGGTAGTCCAGGAAAATCATATCGTGTCCGGCGCTTGGACAGTCACAGATGGCCACACCGATGGCAGGATACTCCCACTCATCGATCATAAACTGACTGCCCAGCTCTCCACAGAGGGAGCAGCTCTTTTCTCGTCCGATGCCGAAAATGCCGGTGATGGCCACATGGTCCTCTGCCCAACAGGTGGGCTCATCACAGGGATAGCAGGTATTCACCGGAATGCCGCCGTTGTGCTGCTTCATCAGCCAGATGTAGGCGGCGGGCAGCTTGTAGCCCAGTTCCTCCTCCACGCTGGCAATCAGCTCATCGGAAGGCGGATCACTGACATATTCTTTCAGTGCATACCAATTATCATCCCAGAAGTTGGTGAGGTCGAAGCCCTCAAATGGAGTATCACCAGGCACGAATTTGGCCTTCTTTTTCCGGCTGCACTGGCGTTTCCGGATCTCCGCCTTACACTCCCGAATTACCGCCGGGGCATTTTCATCCTCTGGGTCCAGCTCTGCCCACCGCTGGGCGTAGGGAATGGCCTTTTCCTCCTGGCCGTAGAGATACTGATAGCCATAGGCCATCCGCATATTCCACTCCGCCTTGTCCTGGCCTTCCTCCCGGACGGACTCCAGCACCTCAATGGCCCTCAGAAGGGCTTTGTCTCCCTTGGATTTCAAAGTACCTTCGTCATGGTCCCCGATGATGGCGTAGTTCTCCAGTGCACGGGCCAGGGCGTAGGCGGTGCGGTAGTTCCTCCAGTTCTCCGGGATGGCATTCAGTGCCTGGATACAGCGGGTGTACTCGTCTTCGTCGTTCCACTGCTCCAGCTGAGCGAAGAATGCTTCGGCGTTCTGTTGGGTGTAAGGAATATAGTCCATGCCCGTCAGCGTTTCGTCCAACTCGTCATCCTGATTCTCAGTTTCTGTCCCATCATCTTGTTGCTTTAGGGGTACAGAACCGGCTTCACGGCGGAAGGTGTGGAAGATGGCCCATGGGATGTCCGTGCCTTCAAAGAACTCTTTCGCCATGTTCAGCGCCTCTCGGATGTCCCAGGCGATGAAGTCCACATAGCCGCAGTAGAGGCCGGTGGCTCCGCCGGTGAGGGTGAGAACCTCCGGGCCGTCGCCGGTGGTGAACACTTCTTCCAGCTTGTCCCGGAAGTCGAAAATCTTATCCGTTCCTTCCTCCTCCCGCAGAGTATCCAGAGGATAGCAGAAGAAGCCCGCTACCGCGCCGTCGGCATGAAGATCGTCCATAAAGTCATTGTCGGCGTTCAAGTAGCCGTTGATGAGCGGCACACAGCAGGTGGAACCGGCCATTACATCCAGCCGCCAATCGGCGTCGGGATCTTCATTGGGTTCCATTTTGTAGCCAAGATAGCTCTCCAGATAGGCTTCCGGGTCGGTGGAGAGTTCCAGGCCCCGCTCCTTCAGAGCGTCGGGAAGCTGGGACAGGAGGAAGGACGGCTCTGTCTTGGGTTCCTCCAGCACATCAAAGCTATCTATGTATCTCATGTGGGGGATCTCTCCCAGCACCTGGTCGGTGAGGGTGGTGAGCATCCACCAGACCCGGCCTTCCTCCTCCCGGAGCATAGGCAGCAGCTTTTCGCAGTAGGCAGAGATGGCGAAGCTGTTTTCACCCTGCTCCTCCAGCCAGATCTGCACATCCTCCC